>Ga0115002_10009130_pt1 | contig 10872 bp, 12 predicted proteins | sample ArcticOcean_MG_C_8_FD_89576 | JGI IMG/M metagenome (GOLD analysis project Ga0115002, IMG submission 89576) | Marine microbial communities from western Arctic Ocean - ArcticOcean_MG_CB11_86 | ecosystem: Environmental > Aquatic > Marine > Oceanic | place: Arctic Ocean: Canada Basin | collected... | reverse complement strand
TGATTGAAGCAGTGAGTATATATTTAATTAAGCAAGTGGAATCTGGTGCTGAGGTTTTGCAATTGTTTGATAGTTGGGCAGGTGTATTATCGGAAGATCAATATAGTCGCTGGGTTGTGGAGCCAAATAAAAAAATCGTTGAAATTGTTAGGGCTATTTATCCTTTAGTCCCAATCATTGGTTTTCCAAGGAATGCTGGAAGTAAATATGATGTGTTTATTCACGAAACAAAAATGAATGGTGTAAATATTGATCATACTGTTGATTTAGAATGGGCGCGTGATAATCTGCAACCTTTTACTTGTGTTCAAGGAAACTTAGATAATCATACGTTATTAGCTGGTGGTGATGCGTTAGACAATTCTGTCTACAAGATATTAAATACGCTTTCAGATGGGCCATTTATTTTTAATCTTGGACATGGAATTCTACCACAAACGCCACCAGAAAATGTTGAACATGTTTCAGAACTTATTAGAAATTGGAGCAAGTAGTTTAGATGAGAAAACGAATTGCTGTGGTTTTATTCAATTTAGGAGGCCCTGACAGCTTAGAAGCAGTTCAGCCATTTTTATTTAACTTATTTTTTGATCCCGCAATTATTAATTTACCTCTGCCATTTCGTTGGCTACTAGCTAAGTTTATTTCAAAACGACGGGCTCCAATCGCTCAGGAAATTTATAAACACCTTGGTGGTAAGTCACCAATATTGGATTTAACTACGAAACAATCAGATTATTTACAATTAGCTCTTATAAATGAGGGAGATGTTAAATGTTTCATATCAATGCGATATTGGCACCCAATGACCTCACAAACTGTAAAAGATGTTAAAAGCTTTAATCCAGATGAGATAATATTACTTCCTCTATATCCACAATTTTCTACAGCAACTACAGGATCATCTTTAAAAGAATGGTATGAAGTTGCAAAAGCTATGAATTTAAATACAAATACAAAAGCCTTATGCTGTTACTATACAAATACGGGCTGGATCAATGCACAAGTTGAATTGATTTCTAAAAAAATGAGAGAAGTTAAAAAGCAGAAACAGTTACGTATATTGTTTTCAGCACACGGATTACCAAAAAAAATTATAGATGCAGGGGATCCTTATCAAGACCAAATTGAACAAACAGCTAAAGCGGTCATTCATAAACTTAATTATAAATCGATAGATTGGGCTGTTTGTTATCAGAGTAAAGTCGGTAAATTGGAATGGATAGGGCCTTCATTGGATATGGAGATTAATCGTGCTGCGATGGATGGGGTGGGAATACTTATTGTTCCTATAGCTTTCGTGTCTGAGCATTCTGAAACATTGGTTGAATTGGATATTGAATACCAAGAGATTGCTCAAAAATTAGGTGTGTTAGAATACCATCGTGTTCCTGCTGTTGGAACAAATAAAAACTTTATTTCGGGATTAGCTAATTTAGTTAAGGAACTACGAAAAAAGCATGTAGAAATTTGCTTATCACCAGAAATTGACACTCATGTATGTTCTAAACAACATACAAAATGTCCACTAAAAAGCTCTATGATAAACTAATATGGAAATTTCACCACTGATATTTAACTGGATAAAAGCAGTTCATATTATAGCAATTATTTCTTGGATGGCTGGTTTACTCTATCTACCTCGTCTGTTTATTTACCACTGTATAGCTGAAACGGGGTCAGATAAATCTGAAACCTTTAAAGTTATGGAACGTCGACTTTTGCGTTTGATTATGAATCCAGCATTGCTCGTTTCGCTTATTTCAGGCGGATTGATGATTTATTCAACTGACTTATTTATACTTATAGAGCTCTGGTTTGTTATAAAAGCCGTGTGTTTGTGTTTCTTGGTAGCCATTCATATGAAAATGGGTAAATGGCGCAAAGATTTTGAGATGGATACTAATCTAAGAAAACAGACGTTTTTCCGAGTTGCTAACGAAGTACCGACAATTTTAATGATTATAATAATAATAATGGTTGTGGTTAAACCATTATAAGAAACATTAATTGACTTTTTCTTGAAGTTACGGTAGATGATCGAGAGTTGAACAAAATCTAGCTGTGTGCTCACACAATTTTACCTTAAGCAAAATATAAGAACTTAACGATTAAGGCTTACACCTTATAGATATTTAAATATGCAGGCAGGCTATTACTTGCCTACTATATTACATGAACAAGATTTATCTCAAAATTAGATAATACCGGAATTACAGCAATGAATCTCAAAGACTTAAAAGCAAAATCACCAACAGACCTTTTAATTTTCGCAGAAAAACTTGAGGTTGAAAATGCAAGTACTTTACGAAAACAAGACATGATGTTTGCTATACTTAAGCATTTAGCTGACGATGAGGTATCAATTTTTGGTGAAGGTGTGTTGGAAGTTTTACAGGATGGCTTTGGGTTCTTAAGAAGTCCAGAATCAAATTACTTACCTGGGCCTGATAATATATATGTTTCGCCCAGCCAGATCCGACGATTTAGTTTACGAACAGGCGATACCGTTGAGGGTGAAATTCGCGCACCAAAAGAAGGAGAGCATTATTTTGGACTGCTAAAAGTAAATCTTGTTAATTTTGCTGATCCAGGAGACGTTCGCCTTCGCACAAACTTTGATAATTTGACCCCTCTATATCCAGAAGAACGATTGTTTATGGAAATCGATAATCCCGATGTAAAAGATCCAACATCACGTGTTATGGATTTAATCACACCTATAGGTAAGGGTCAGAGAGCGTTGATTGTTGCTCCACCCCGGACAGGTAAAACTGTCATGCTTCAAAACGTTGCCAAATCAATCGCAGCAAATCACCCCGAATGTTATTTGATTGTCCTTTTAATTGATGAACGCCCTGAAGAGGTAACGGATATGTCACGCTCCGTTAAAGGTGAGGTAGTTAGTTCTACTTTCGATGAGCCAGCTACGCGGCACGTTCAAGTTACAGATATGGTATTAGAAAAAGCTAAGCGTTTAGTGGAGCACAAACGGGATGTTGTCATTTTATTAGATTCTATTACACGATTAGCACGAGCCTATAACACCGTTGTTCCTTCATCAGGTAAGGTCTTAACTGGTGGAGTTGATGCAAATGCTCTTCAAAGGCCAAAACGTTTCTTTGGTGCAGCGCGAAATATTGAGGAAGGCGGCTCGCTCACTATCATCTCCACGGCCTTGATAGACACTGGGTCTCGAATGGATGAAGTTATTTTTGAGGAATTTAAAGGAACAGGGAACTCAGAAATTATTTTAGACCGGAAATTATCAGACAAGCGAGTTTGGCCAACTATTGATATAACTAAATCAGGTACGCGCAAGGAAGAGTTGCTTGTTGATAAGGGAACTCTTTCAAAAATGTGGGTTTTACGTCGAATACTTATGCCTATGGGGGTTAATGATGGCATGGACTTCTTACTTGAGAAAATTAAACACACTAAAAATAATTCCGAATTTTTTGATTCGATGAATACTTAATTGCTGATTGTTATCAGTATCTTGAATATCTCTAATATAGATTTGTCCCCTGTATTTGATCTAAGGAAAGATATAAAATAGGTGTAAATTTAGGTATGTTTGTCGCGGACTAAATCTGTAAGAATGCCTAACAGTTTTTTTATAAAGGGGTTAGTGGTATCTAGCATGGCGGCAAATTGAGTTTTCGAAAGAACGTAGAGTGTCACGTTTTCGCTAAGAGCTTTCGCAGAGGCCATTCGAGGTTTGTTATCAATTAAAGCGATTTCGCCAAAAACCGCTCCAGCCTGTAAAGTACTTAGCACTATTTCTTCAGATTTCCCCCCCTTATCTATAGTTTTAATGATTTGGACACTTCCAGATTTAATAATGAAAGCCTCTTGACCACTCTCAAATTGACGAAAAATATAATTGCCTTTATCTAAATCTTTAGTTTTTAAATCTTGTTGGAAATTCATAAAAATACGCTTCCTTCAGAGTTAATGAAATATAGGAATACCTGAGACAGATTGGATCAAAATATTTAGTCCTATAAAATGTAATACAAAAACATGCATAATAGGCCTATTAATATAGCTAAAGTCGATTATTGTCTTTTGCCTTATCAGTAGCAAGGATCTGAGGGGTTTCATTATCTGTGATATCAAGATAGTCGACATTTATAATGTTGTCATCATTGGCTTCGTGTTGTGTGTTTTGAGGCGCAAAGTTAGGGGTACGTGTTTTTATATACTTAGATATAAGAGTTTTGAACAGTAGCCGAGAGGGCGGCAGAAAAACTAAGGTGCCAATAATGTCAGTAATAAAACCAGGTGTAATTAATAGGATCCCAGCTATGAAGATGCACAAACCATCAAACACAGCTTCTACTGGAAACACATTCAACCTTAAACCTGATTGGACCCTTGATAGAACAGATAACCCCTGAAATCTTAGTAGTGTAGCCCCTACAATGGTAGACAAAATAATAATAGCAATAGTGCTAGATAGTCCAATACGTTCACCAACAAATATAAAACACATAATCTCTATAATTGGAATGCAAATAAGCAGGATTAATAATAAAAGCGCCATGCTTGTCTTTTTCTTTCCTTAGCGTATGAATAAGGTTAATATTTTGTATGTCGCCTGATACACGTTTAAGTTGCTGTATGGACCTTGGCTAATAAACTCGTTAGGCTGATCATTAAATAACAGTCGTTTTTAACCAGGTAGCACTGACCCAAGTAGTTTTTGCTACCATATAAATAAGCTAAAATTAATTATGGGCAACAGCTTCCAATTTATTGATATCATTTTTTTTGCAATGATTGCAATTTTCCTTATTCTAAGATTGCGAGGAGTTTTGGGTAAACGCGGTAGAGACCATAACTCCGGGTTCCTTGATTTGTTTAAACAAGACAATAATTTAATCGAAACGGATAGTGAAAACAAAACAAATAATGTTGTAAAATTATCTGAAGAGATTCTGGACGAAAAGCCCAATGTAGTTTCAGAGGGTGAAGATGACAAATTCAATGATTCAAGTAACAACAAAAATCTTATGTCCACTAGGATATCACAAGTTCAAAAATACGACGCAACGTTTGATGAGGAAGACTTTTTGGTTGGCGCCCATGTTGCTTTTGAAATAATTTTAACAGCGTTTGCCTCAGCTGATATGGATGAATTGAAACCTTTAGTAAGCGATGAAGTGTATGGGAACTTTGCTAAAGCGATACAAGATCGTGAACAAGCAGGTCATGTCATGGAAGATACACTAGTTGGCATTAATAAATCTGAGATGGTTGAAGCATATATGGAAGATGACAATGCGTTCATCACTATTAAGTTTGTATCTGAGCAGGTTAACGCAATACGCGACGAAAATGGTGATGTAGTCGAAGGTGACGCTAATGTTATTTTAACTGTAACTGATTTTTGGACATTTGCACGTGATACTACAGTCGTAGACCCGAACTGGTTATTAGTGGCGACCCGGAGCCTTGAATAAACTATTTAAAACCTGCCGGCAAAGTGCGTTCACGCTCGTTCGCACGATAGTCGTGGTCTTTTTATTCATGGTTGCCAGTTGTGCAGATATTATATCGTCTTTACCTTCACATAATATCTCAGTCTCAAAGACTAAAAAGCCCTTTATGAGTATATTTCCGATTACTTATAATGAAATTCCTGGCTGGAAGTCGGATAATCTCTCTGAAACTTTACCAGCCTTAAAACTATCCTGCAGCAAAATAAAGAAGTTACCTGAAAATAAAAGCTTGGGTAAATTTATTGAGATGGGGAAAGTATCTGACTGGCTCCCAATATGTAAAGATGCCCATCTGATCCGATCCGGAAATAAAACGGAAGCACAATATTTTTTTGAGAGCCGCTTTCTGCCGTATACGGTTGCTAACGATCAAAACCGAGTAGGACTGTTTACTGGTTACTACGAGGCTGAGTTAAATGGTGCCTTCGGATCGAATGCTAGATATCGCTATCCTATTCTAGCCAAACCCAAAGATATAATAAACGCAAATTTGATTGAATTTGACCATAAACTTGATGGGCACCGGATCACGGGGCGGATTAAGGGAAATAAGCTAGTTCCCTATTATACACGAGCTGAGATTGACGATGGGGCATTAAGTGGTCGGCAACTGGAAACAATGTGGGTCGATAATGCTATTGACGCTTTTGTGTTACATATTCAGGGGTCCGGAAGAATCATATTGCCTGATGGCTCCTATGTTAGGGTTGGTTTTGATGGTCGTAACGGTCATCAGTATACATCAGTAGGACGTGAACTTGTGTCAGCGGGTAAAATGCGTTTGGAAGATGTAACTATGCCCTCAATTCGTAAATGGATGGAGAAAAACCCCGTTGCTGCCAGGGCCTTAATGCGTAAAAATAAATCGTTCATATTTTTTAAAGTGAGCAAAGAGGCGGGCCCTATTGGCGCACAAGGGGTGATTTTGACGCCGACAAGAAGTATAGCTATCGACCGGGAATTTTTCCCAATGGGCCTACCAGTTTGGTTAGATTCAACCATCCCTGGATCCAGGAAAAAACTGCAACGTTTAATGATAACCCAAGATACTGGAGCTGCTATAAAGGGACCAGTACGTGGTGATGTTTTCTGGGGCCATGGCCCACAAGCCGCAATTCATGCAGGCCTTATGAAGGAGAAAGGTAAATTATATCTATTGCTTCCAAGATCTGCGGCCAAAAGTCAGTTAAAAAAATAATCGCTACAAGCAAACTTTGTGAGGAATAAAGTATAAATGTCAAAGAGCATAATGGTTGAACACCATGTTGGACTGTTTGTTACATGTTTGGTTGATTTGACAAGACCATCAATTGGCTTTGCTACTTTGAAACTATTAGAGCAGACAGGATGTAGAGTTTCTGTTCCTGAACGGCAAACATGTTGTGGGCAGCCGACTTATAATGCCGGTGATCGTAAAAATACTGTTGATATTGCTAAACAGGTTATTGAAACATTCGAAGACTTCGATTATGTAGTCGTTCCTTCAGGTTCTTGTGGGGGGATGGTAAGTCTCCATTATACAGCTTTATTTAAAGATGGAGACCATTGGAAAACACGTGCGGATAAACTCGCAAAGAAGACTTTTGAGTTAATCACATTCTTGTCTGATATAATTGGATCAAATATGATTAAGGGAGAATATAATAGAACAGTTACATATCACGACTCTTGCTCAGGTTTAAGAGAGCTAGGTATTAAAGCACAACCGCGTAATCTTTTAGAAATGATAGATGGATTAAAGTTTATTGAAGGAGCAGAGGCAGAGGTTTGCTGCGGATTTGGTGGTCTCTTTTGTGTAAAGTACCCAGATATTTCTGAAAAAATACTTGATCAAAAGGTTGATGATATTTTGAAAACTAACGCAGATATGGTATTGGGTGGTGATTTAGGTTGTTTAATGAATATAGCTGGCCGTTTAAATCGGCGCGGTTTTGACAAAGAAGTAAGACATATTGCCGAAGTATTAGCGAATATGACCCAAACACCAGGTATTGGAGCTCCTGAAAAAGTGATGGAATAAATTATGAGTATGTCTTTAGATACTTTTAAAGAGAACGCCCGCATAGCCATGGCCGACCAAGCATTACAGGTTGAGTTAGGGCGTTTAAGTGAAGGGTTTCCAATACGCCGTCAAAAAGCGGTGGATCGTATGCCTGAGTTTGAGCAATTGTGTAATCAGGCCCGCGATATTAAAAACCATGTTTTAGCAAACTTGGATTTATATCTAGAAAACTATGAGGCTCGTGTTAAGGAGCATGGGGGTCAGGTTCATTGGTGCCGAGATGCGGAAACTGCTCGAGATCAAATTTTGAAAATTTGTAAAGCCACTGATGCGAAAACCGTAACAAAGTCCAAATCAATGATTGGTGAGGAAATCTCTATCAACGGGTTTCTTGAGGGCCATGGAATTAAACCTATTGAAACTGATTTAGGTGAATACATTATTCAATTAAGAGGGGAGACGCCTAGCCATATTCTCGCACCCGCTATCCATGTTTCAAAGGAACAAGTTGAGGCTGATTTTCGTCGTGTTCATACAGATTTGCCTGTTGATCGAGTTCTAGAAGATCCTGAAGCCTTACTTCAAGAGGCGCGTGGTCAGCTTCGGGGTAAGTTTTTGCAAGCCGACGTTGGCCTAACGGGTGCGAATATGCTGGTAGCTGAGACGGGATCAAACGTTTTAGTAACAAACGAAGGTAATGCAGATCTGACATATGCACTGCCTCGAGTGCACATAGTGATCGCAAGTATAGAAAAGATTGTGCCTACATTAGAAGACGCATCAACAATATTAAGGGTCTTAGCTCGATCTGCTACGGGTCAAGACATTTCAACCTATACAACTTTTTGCACAGGACCAAAACGCTTGGGAGACCCGGATGGACCCGAGGAGTATCATGTTATATTGCTTGATAATGGGCGCACAAAGCTTTTGGGGTCAGAGTTTGAAGAAATTCTGCGATGTATTCGCTGCTCAGCCTGTCTCAATCACTGCCCTGTTTATAAAGCCATTGGCGGGCATGCCTATGGCTCGGTATATCCAGGCCCTATGGGAGCCGTCTTAACGCCTGGTTTATTTGGCATGGAAGACGCCTCTGATTTGCCAAACGCATCGACCTTGTGTGGAAAGTGTGAAAGTGTTTGCCCCATGCGTATTCCCTTACCAAACCTTTTGAGGTCATGGCGGACACGATACTTTGAGCTAAAACCAGCGCGCTCTTTTGGGCAATATACTTTAAGCGCGTGGGCCTGGTTGGCAAAAAAACCGAAACTGTACCATACGATTTGTGGTTTGTTTATGGCAATGCTAGGGTCGCTTGGCCGAAAAAATGGACGTTTGAGGTGGCTCCCTTTTGCCAGTGGGTGGACTTTAAAGCGGGATTTTCCAACACCTATGGGAGATACATTTATTCAACAATATCATGGGGGCGCCCGAGGTGATGCTAGTGGTCAATAGTTGCGGGAAATAAAAAATGAGTGATGCGCGAGCCGAAATTCTAGGTAAAATTAGAACCTCCCGTTTTAGTCCTTATGCCGTAAAAAATGAACTTGGAACTGTAGAGGACCGATTAAAAAATCATGCGCCAAATATTATTCCAACACGTGGTGATGGATTGCCTGAAGAGCAGACAAGAAAATTTATAGCAGAGGCTGAAATGGTCAATGCGACTATTACACGCGTCAACACAAATGCAGAGATACCGCAGGAAATTGCTAAATATTTGGCTGTTAACAATTTACCATCACGCATTAAACATGCGCCGTCGCTGACACACTTAGACTGGTCGACAACATTAATGGAGGTCAAACAAGGCATTGGCGAAGCAACGGATGAAGTGTGTGTGACATTGGCTTACGCAGGTATTGCTGAGACGGGTACGCTTGTTACCTATTCAGGCAAACAAAACCCAACGACTATGAATTTTTTACCCCCTGTTCATGTTGCTGTATTATGTGCAGGGGATATTACCGGCTCATACGAGGATGTTTGGCTGAAATTACGTAGTGATCTGGATAATAAGAAGCAGACCGCCAGCTTTATTCCAAGAACGGTTAATTTAATAACGGGACCTTCACGAACGGGAGATATTCAACAAACACTACTGCTTGGAATTCATGGCCCACAACGCTTACACATCATTATAGTAAATGACAAAATATCCTAAGCGCACTAAAACCACACATTTAAATACGACCAAATCATCAAAAAGTGAGCTGGCTGGAGATGATCTGTGGAACGAGTTTACCTCTAAGATCTCACCGTTAAGCCATCGAAACAAGCGGGCAAATGTAAGTGTAATTGAATGTTCTTCTAGAAAGAAAACACAGACGCCCCTAGAAAAGAGTGTTAGAGCGTTACCTCAAGCTCAGGTAAAGCGAGCGAATGCTGATCTCCCAAAATTTTCCCATGGACTTGCTTCAGGACTTGATAGCCAAAGCACTCGTAAAATGCGACGGGGGAAAGTTGAGATCCAGGCACGTCTTGATTTGCATGGTATGATACAGTCAGAAGCACATAGTTCTTTGCTTGGATTTTTGGGGCGTGCTTATGAATCAGGAAAAAAAACTGTTTTGGTGATTACTGGAAAAGGGTTGACTGAGAATGGTGAAATAGGAATTCTTAGACAGGCAGTACCAAAATGGTTGAATGAGCAGCCGATGAGAACCTGGATACGTGGCTTTGACCATGCTGCACCTACCGATGGCGGCAAAGGTGCTTTGTATGTTTTACTTAGGAGGAAACGATGACGCCTTTTGGCCAAAAAGTTCGTGAACTTCGAAAAGCTAAAAAAATATCTTTGAAAAAAATGTCTGTAGACTTAGGGGTATCGTCAGCCTATTTCTCTGCTCTTGAACATGGGTATCGAGGGCAACCAAGTCCAGGCTTAATCAGCCAACTGTGTGGCTACTTTAATTTGATGTGGGATGAAGCAGAAACATTGAGGGGTATAGCTGAACATTCACATCCGCGGGTAGTGGTTGATACGGCAGGTATGAGCCCTAACTCTACTTTGCTTGCTAATTTGTTATCTCAAAAAATCAGGACATTAGATGAGGAAACGATAGAATGGGTTTTGGCTGAAATTCAGGGCCGGAACGGCCTAAACTCAGGACCTACCTGCTAGCTTTATGGATAACGTATACTAAAGATATTTAAAACAGTATATATGGTGTTAGAAAGGGTGTTTCATATGGATGAAGTACAAATTATAAAATAAACTTCCTTAAGTCTGAATTTTTAACTAAATCACTTAATTTTAACGTAACCATATCAGCATTAATAGTTATACTTTCTCCAGCCCTTTCAGATGCGTCAAAACTAATTTCTTCGAGTAATTTCTCTAATACTGTATGTAGCCTCCGA
>Ga0115002_10009129_pt1 | contig 10872 bp, 8 predicted proteins | sample ArcticOcean_MG_C_8_FD_89576 | JGI IMG/M metagenome (GOLD analysis project Ga0115002, IMG submission 89576) | Marine microbial communities from western Arctic Ocean - ArcticOcean_MG_CB11_86 | ecosystem: Environmental > Aquatic > Marine > Oceanic | place: Arctic Ocean: Canada Basin | collected... | reverse complement strand
ATGCCGACTTTATGAAAAAATCATCCTATATCCGCCCTTTGTGTTGCGTTCTATTGCTCGCCGCGAGCGGTTGCGCCGGCCCATGGGCGTTGAGCAAGTCTGATGAGGCCACCGGCGAGGGGCGTCGTCAGGCGATGCAGTATTTTATCAAGGCCAAGGTATTCGAAGCTCAACAGAATTACCTCGGGGCGATCGTCGCACTGCGCTCGGCGGCCGACCTCGATCCGACCTCGCCGACAGTCTACGCGCAGCTCGCGGAAAACTACCAGCGCATCGACGATATGCGGATGGCCGCACATTTCGCGCGCGAGGGCTTGGCGTTGGAACCGGGACAGTTGCGGCTGCGACGCTTGCTGATCCAGCTTTATGAGCGCGAGGGCGATCGCCGCGCCGCGATCGAGCAGATCGAGGAACTGTTGCTTTATGAGCAGGACAATTGGCCGCTTTATCGCCACTTGGCTTATCTGTATGCCGAGACGGGACAGCCTGCGCGCATCGCCCCGTTGTTCAAAAAAGTTCTCGCGCGCGAGAATGTTCCCCCGGAGGTCGGAGTCGATATCGCTGGCATTTTTGCGCGGGTCGGTGAGAAGCAAGAGGCCGAAAATATTTACACGCGAATCCTCGCGGTTGACCCTACGATCGAAGACGCTTGGTTGGGTTTGGCCGAGCTCAAGCTCTCACAGGGCTACCGCAATGAGGCCATGTTGATCTATCGACGGGCCGCAGGCCAATTGCCCGACAGCAGTATGATCTTCTATTATCTGGCACAGTTGATGGCCACCGAACACGATTTGGAAGATATACTGGCCGAGGAGGACGTCGGTTTGCTCTACCGTTTGGGGTTGGCGCTTGCCGAGGCGGACAAGCCTGCCGAGGCGACGATGGTCTTCGAACATATCGTCGGTTTGCAGCCGAAGACGGTCGGACACTGGCTTGATCTGGCGCGCTATTATATTTATCTGGAGGATTACGACGAGGCCAACGCCAGACTCGAAAAAGCGGCGACGGCGATGCCCGATAGCAGTGAACTCTATCTGTATTGGGGGACGGCGCTCGAGAACCAAGGCAAATTTGACGAGGCCATCGTTATCTATCAGCGCGGTTTACAGCACCTTCCGGACCATCGGGAGCTCTACCTTTATTGGGGCATCGCCTTGGAGCAGCAAGAGGCATGGCAAGAGGCGATCGACGTCTATCGACGAGCGCTTGTAGAGGTGCCTGGAAACGCGGCACTCAACGTGCGTTGGGGGATCAGCCTTGGTCAGCAGGGGGAGTGGGAACAGGCGCTGGCGCACTTTGAGGAAGCGGTAGCCGCTGATTCTCTTTATAGCGAAGCGTATTTGCACTGGGGTATCGCGCTGGAGCGGTTAGAGCGATGGGAAGCGGCGATTGGTACGCTCGAACGCGCGGCTGAACTCGAAATCGACAAGGGGCCTGTGTTGTTTTATTTGGCTTCGAGTTATGAGCAGGCCGCTCGTCATTTAGACCGGATGGATTTTTTCGACCGGGCGGTGGAAACCTTCGAGCGTCTGTTGGAGTTCAACCCTAACGACTCCTATGCTCTGAATTATCTGGGGTATATGTACGCCGATAAAGGAATTCGGCTCGAAGTGGCGGTGGACCTGCTAATTCGGGCAATCTCTCTCGAGCCGGAGAATAGCGCTTTCCTCGATAGCTTGGGTTGGGCTTATTTTCGCTTGGGACAATTACAGCAGGCCGAGCAATATCTACACCAAGCCCTGGCGCTGATGGGAGAGGATGACCTGGAGGAGCAGGCGGTGATATTCGACCACGCCGGTGATATTGCGAGCGCGTTGGGCAAAGAAGGTGAAGCCCGCACGCACTGGCAAAAGGTATTGGAATTGGCCCCGGACAACGAGGAGGTGCGGCTCAAGTTGACCCCTTGAGCCGGTATATAAATGAGGGCGAGTCGGTTGTTGTGGGTATGGTGCATTGCAGTTTGTTCGTTGGCATTTTCTTGTGCGCCGCCGCCGGTCGAGCGGGAGGGCTGGCGTGCCACTGCCGGCCCGGCGGCGTTGATTCGCGCGTCGGTCGCTCCCTTTGCCCGTTTGGGGGATTTGACGGCCGAAGCATCGATCGAATTGCGCCAGGGCAAGGTGCGCGAACGCGGTACGGCGATTTTACAATTGATCAACCCCGATCTTTTTCGCATCGAAGTTCGCGGCCCCTTTTTTTCGCATATCTTTACGGCTTTGCTCGAAGGCGATAGTCTGACCGTCTACGGGCGGGCGGTCGACCCGCCGCTAAAGGGGGCGGCACACGGGCATTTGTTAGCGGCGCTGACGGGGCTGGATCTGGGCCAATACGATCTGCGTTACGCATTGTTGGGGCTAGTTGAGGAGAGCCCGGTCGTCGGTCTCCCCGAATATCCGCGGGCAGACCGAGCGATCGTGCCCTTACTCGGAGGGCGTCGGCTGTGGCTGGATTTGCAACGGGGCCTGATCTCGCGCGAGGGCAGCGCACAGGCCGGAGGCGATTCGCTATTTCGCGAATTGAAAAAATACCAACGGGCGGGTGAGTTGTATCTACCGCGCCGTGTGGAGATTCGCCAAGGGGACGTCTTGCTGGCATTGAACTATAAAAGTTACGCGATCAATAAAGGGCTGAACGTAAAACAATTGTTGCAGGGTATGCCGTTAAATCCCGTGCGCGTGCCTTAAATCGCAATGGTGGGATCTCGGACTTTTGACCCCTCATTTTTCGGTAATCCGGGATCAGGGTCCCGACGCCGGTAGCGCCGGTAGCGGTCGGTGGGGCTTGGTGGGGTGGCGCCCATGGGGTGGGACGGGGTGAGCGGATTGAGATCCATGGGCAGGGTAATTTTATTATTCGCGCGGCTGCTGTAGCCCAAGTTTTTAATATACCGCGTGTCGAGCCGGATACGACCCTCTTCGCCGCCGCGGTGCAGGCGGCTGGGATCTAGATAATTTGGGACGGGCGTGACGATCTGGGTGAGGCGATGGCTACTGGTGTTTGTTTTCTCCGGCTCGTCACCGGAACCGTGTCGAAGACGCGGCGCTTGTTGCTGAAATAGCCCGACTGTTTGACAGTCCCGGGCACAATGTGTATCAATATTAACCTTGAAATTCACTATACCGCGTCATCTGTATATAGGGGAGAAAATTCTATGGCCAAACTCAAAGTAGGCATGATCGGCGGCGGCGGCCCCGGATCGTTCTTCGGCATGGTGCACAATCGCGCGATCGCGCTGGACGCCAGTCGCGAATTGGTGGCCGGTGCGATGCGCACCGACGCGAAGGCGGCGCTGCGCGCGGCCAAGGATTACGGGATCAAAGGTTATATCAACTACCAGGCCATGCTCGAAGCGGTGCAAAGCGGCGAACAGGCGCTCGACTATGTCACCATCGTCACCCCCAATTTTGCGCATTATGAACCGGCCAAGGCCTTTTTGCAGGCCGGCATCCCGGTCTTATGCGAAAAGCCGATGACGATGACGGTGGCCGAAGCGCAGGATTTGGCGCGCATCGTTAAACGCAAGAAAGTGCCCTTTGTTTTAGCCCATACCTATACCGGCCATCCGATGATGATGTTGGCCAAGCAAATGATCAAGGACGGTGACATCGGCGAAGTGCGCAAAGTCGATTCTTGGTACAACCAAGGCTGGTTGGCGACGGACTTGGAAAAGTCGGGCCAGCAACAGGCCGCCTGGCGCACCGACCCTAAACGCACGGGCATCTCCAACTGTGGCGGGGATATCGGCACGCATGCTTTTGTCGCGGCGACCTGGGTGACGGGGCTTGGTGTCAAAAAGGTTTCCGCCCGGCTCAATACTTTCGTCAAGGGGCGCGTCCTCGATGACGATTTCAATACGATCTGCGAATTAGAAAACGGCGGCACCGCGGTCATCACTGCCACCCAGATCGCCGTCGGTTATCGCAACGATAACGGCTTTAGGGTTTTCGGCACCAAAGGGTCGATCGAATGGCACCAAGAGCGGGCGGAATCCTTGCTGGTGCGCCACGGCGATGGGCGCGACGTGACCTATTGGACGGGCGCTGAATTTGATCTGCCGGCCGAGGTCTCTTCCTACTTCCGCGTGCCTTCGGGGCATAATGAGGATTTCTTTCCTGCGCTGGCTAACTTGCACACGACGATCGAGCGCCAGATTCGCAAGGGGCGCGGCGAGAAGGGGATACCGGCGGCCTTTCCGCACCCCGGTGTCGAAGAAGGAGTGGCGGGTATGAAATTCATCAAGGCAGCGGTGGATTCTTCGAAGAAGAAAGGGGCGTGGACACGCCTGTGATGTGCGTCTCTTTTTAGTGTTGCCGGGCCGGCTCCCCAGGGAGCCGGCCTTTTTTTGTGACCTGGGGCGATGTTCGGTGCTACGATCTACGTTGCACGGTAGAGGTTTGTCGGAAGGAATCGGGGTCGTTCGCCACTGCCGATGGCGCCGCGCCGCATATTTTGCGGGGTAGTGGGCCATACCATGGGAGGGCTAAACCGGTTAACGGTGCCGTCGAGATCGGGGCCGTGCCAACTGTGCCCATTAATAGCAAGATCGTCAGTGTCTTCACTATAAACTCTCTTGTCGGGCTTAGGACCTTGTTGCAGTTATTGCGGCGAACTTACCCACCAGACTGATATAAATTTGCGCGTATTATGTCGATCCGGGTTATAGCGAACAGTCGGTTGCTGCTGAGATCTCGTCGTTTGCAGGCGGAGACTGCTTCGGCGGATAGGGGCCCGGCCCAGACAGGGATCGCAGTAAACACTGTCTGGGGCCTATCGGTTCTTCTTAATGCTGTTCGGTAGTGGGGTCTTATTTCTTGTCGTAGCGGATACGCGGATCGAGCCAGGCGTACAGTACGTCGGCCAACAAGTTGGCCAGCACGAAGACCGTGGCCAGCAGCAAGACGCCGCCCTGCACGGCTCGGAAGTCGCGCGCTTGCACTGCCAAGAAGAGCCAGCGGCCGACACCGGGCCAGGCGAAGATCGTTTCGGTGATTATCGCGCCGCCAAGCAGGTAGCCGAACTCTAGGGCGATAACGGTCAGCGTGGGGATGAAGGCGTTTTTCACCGCGTGGCGCAGCACTACCATCCGTTGCGAGAGGCCCTTGGCCCAGGCGGTGCGGATATAATCCTCGCCGAGGACTTCGAGCAGGCTGGCGCGGGTCATGCGTGCGATAACCGCCATCGGGATGGTGCCGAGTGTCAGGGCGGGCAGGAAGAGATGCCAAAGGATATCGCCGAAGGCCTCAAAATCGCTTTGTAAGAGCGCGTCGAGGGTGTAGAAGTAGGTGATGGGCTCAAAGTAGATATGGGTACTCAGACGGCCGGAGACGGGAAAGAGCGGCAAGAAGACCCCTAAGAGCAGGATCAACATCAGGGCTAACCAGAACACGGGCATTGAAATACCGGCGGTCGCCAAGACCATGCTCAGCAGATCGGCTATTTTACCGCGGCGGACGGCTGCCCAAATACCGGCGGAAATGCCGACGGTCATCGCCATCAGCATACTGGCCATCGTCAGTTCGAATGTGGCGGGGAAACGTTGCAGAATCTCAGTGGTAATTTTCTCGTGCGTGCGGATCGAACGACCGAGGTCACCACTCAACAGTCCGGTGAAAAAACGGTAGAACTGCACGTGGAAAGGCTGGTCGAGTCCCATGGTCGCCCGCAGTTCGGCCAGGCTTTCCGCGTTGGCCCGCTCGCCGAGCATGACTTGTGCCGGGTCTCCCGGCACAAGGTAGAGCATCAGAAAGACCAAAAACGATATGCCCAACAGCGTCGGGACCAGTGAGATAAACCGGTTGAGGACGAAACGATACATGGGCTATGGTGTGAAAGCCGTGCTGTGGAACCACTTACTGCCGGTCGGGTGCAGTTTGAAGCCGGAGACGCCGCGATGGAAAGCTGCGGTTTGTGTCGCGTGCACCAATGGTACCCAGGGTGCGTCGTGGAAGATAATCTCCTGGGCTTGCTGGTAGAGCTTGCTACGCTGATCGCGATCGGCAGAAATCCGGGCGGCGACAAGCACTTTGTGCAACTCCTCGCTTTTGTAGAAGGCGATATTTTGCGCGGGTTTGACGGCGGCGGCTTTATCAAGCAGCACATACAGAAAATTATCGGGGTCGCCATTGTCACCGGTCCAGCCTAGTAGGGCCATCGGGTGCTCGCCGTTAGAAACCTTGTCGAGATAGGTGCCCCATTCCCATTGCACGATGCGCGCGCGGACACCGATCTTTGCCAGGTCGGCCTGGACCGCCTGGGCGATCTTATCGGGTTGCGGCATATAGGGCCTGGGTACGGGCATCGCCCAGAGTTCGGTTTCGAAGCCGTCGGGAAAACCAGCCTCGGCCAACAACGCGCGGGCCTTGTTGGGGTCGTAGGCGTAGCCGGTGATTTTGTCATTATAGCCCCAAAGCGTCGGGGGGATCGGGTTTTTCGCGGCTAAGGCCAGGCCTTGGTAAAAATTATCGACGAGGGCTTGTTTGTTGACGGCGTGGTTGATCGCTCGGCGCACACGTAAGTCGTCGAAGGGCGCCTTGTCCATATTCATCGCCAGGTAGCCGACATTCATGCCCGGTTGCGTCAGCAATTGCAGTTCGGGGTTGTCGCGAATTTCGTCGATATACTCGGGGTTCAGATTGTCTAAACCCTGCACGGTGCCCTGTGACAGTTCGAGAAAACGGATCGCGGCTTCTTGAATCGGTTTAAAGATTAGGCGGTCGAGTTTGGCTTTGGGACCCCAATAATTATCATTGCGGGCGAGTACAATGCGTTCATCTTTGCGCCATTCAATAAAACGGAATGGCCCAGTGCCGACTGGGTTTTTGAAATAATCCCGGCCGTATTTTTTTATCGCGGTCGGGCTTACCGCGGCGCAGAAATTCATCGCCAAGTTGGAGAGGAAGGGGGCGTTCGGTTTCTTGAGGCGGATGACGAAGGTCGAATCATCGGGAGCCGCGAGTTCGGCGAGGATATCGTCCATGCCCATATCCTTCCAGTATCTGTAACCGCCTTCGACTTTGTGATGGGGGTGGTCTTTGTAAAACTGGCGGCCTAACGAGAAGAGCATAGCTTCAGCGTTAAAGACGGTGCCGTCGTGAAAATGAACGCCGCGCCGTAAATGAAAGGTCCAGGTCAACTGGTCGGCGGAAACGTCCCAGGAATGCGCGAGCTGCGGTAAGATCGCGGTGCTCTCGCTATGATATGCGACGAGCGTTTCGTAGATGTTGTCGCAGACTTTAAATGATTCGCCATCTGTTTCTAGTCCTGGGTCAAGGCCGACCGAATCGGAACCGCGGCCAAAAACCAGCGTGGTCAGTTGTTGTTTCTCACTGCCGCAGGCTGCAAGGGTCAGTAAGATCAACAAGAAGGGAATAATCACGGTTTCAGATCCTTTAGCAACGAGTTCTTTTCCGCCTCGATTTCGCGCAAACGACGACGATTGGCCAACTCGCGGTCTTCCGGGTGCATAAGGCGCAGCCAGGCACTGATGGTGCGCAAGTCGGTATAGGAGGGCAATGAGTAGGCCTGGCGCAGCGACTTGGCGTCGTTGGAGGAGGTTTTTTTGTGTATCGGTCTGATCAGTAGACGGGCATCGGAGGTAAGGATCCAAGCCTCGTGCGCGGCTGAAATGTCCCGCAGATAGAAACGGCCGCTCGACCAGGAAGTACGTTGGGTATAAAGCGCGACGCGGCGGCCCCAATGCATGAACTGTTTTTCGAAGTTCAGCGGGTAGGCACCGACGCGGGGGTTGCTATAGCGGTCGGGGTCGTAGTGCACGATGATATCGTAGACGCTCGTTGTGTTGAGCACCGGGTCGCGCACGATTTCGACCAATGTGAGGATCTGCGCGTAGGCTTCTTCGTTTGTGCGGGCTAGGGCCGCGCGCAATTCGGTCCCAGCATCTTGCAGTTCAGTCTCCGAGAGGGTGACCGCGGCCTTTTGTGCTTCGGCGGTGCCGGACCATAGGCCGATGAGCAGGGCGCAACAGATCCCCACCCCCAGGCCTAAAAAACCACGGCCCCTGGCTGCATAGCCGGGGGCCGTGGTCCGCTTGCACCGCAATGTCTAATCCTCGAAGGCCGCGTCAAAGGCGATATCCGAAGGGGCAAAGTCCACCTCTTTGACGAAGGCGGCCGATTCGGTCGCGCCGTGTTCGCGGTCCATGCCGCTGTCTTCCCATTCGACCGACAGCGGTCCCTGGTAATTGATGCGGTTGAGGGCGCGGATGATTTCCTCGAAATCGATATTGCCTCGGCCCAGTGAGCGGAAGTCCCAGAAGCGCCGCCGGTCGCCGAAGTCGGTGTGCCCGCCGAAGACGCCGGCGTCTTTGGGCGTCTGAGACCAGCCGACGTCCTTCATGTGCACATGGAAGATCCGGTCGCTGAAGCGATGGATGAATTCGACATAGTCTACGCCCTGGTAACCGAGATGGCTAGGGTCGTAGTTAAAGCCAAAGGCCGGGTGCCCGTCGAGCGCCTCAATGGCGCGTTGGGCCGAAGCGATGTCGAAGGCGATTTCGGTCGGGTGCACCTCAAGTGCGAACTTGACCCCGAGTTTCTGGTATTGGTTTAGGATCGGGGTCCAGCGTTTGGCGAAGTCCTTGTAGCCCTTCTCGATCATATCGGGGGAGACCGGTGGGAAGGAATAGAGCAAATGCCAGATCGAGGACCCGGTAAAGCCATTGACTACGTCGAGGCCGAGCCGGGCGGCGGCCTTACCGGTGGCGATCATTTCCTTAGCCGCGCGTTTGCGCACGCCTTCGGGGTCGCCGTCGCCAAGGATGCGCGGCGGCAATATAGACGCGTGGCGGCTATCTATATTGTCGCAGACAGCTTGGCCGACGAGGTGGTTAGAGATGGAGTAGAGCTTGAGGCCGTATTGGTCTAAGAGTTGGCGTTTATTTTTGCAGTAGGCGGCCGTGGCTTTCTCGACTTCAAAATGATCGCCCCAGCAGGCGAGTTCCAAGCCGTCATAGCCGAATTCGACGGCTTTCTGGCACATCGTCTCAATGCCCAGATCGGCCCATTGGCCCGTGAAGAGAGTAACAGGTCGCATCGCGGTTGCTCCTTGTTGGTGATCGGTACGAAAATCTCTATAAAGGAAGATACATACGGCGGTCGGGACAAGGGTGTCAAGAGCTATCGGCTGAGCGATTTCTCACGGCGCAGGTCAATGTCGAAGATACGCAGATAGCGGCCTTGGAACTCCCCGATCACTTCGAGGATCTGGTCCTCGTCGAGGTCGAGCAGGCCCATACGCTCGCCGAAGGGCTCGGGCGATTGCCATTCGAGGTCGAAGAAGCGGGCATCGAAGATATATCCGTCGTTGAGCACGATTTCGTCTTCGCCGTCTCCGTCGACATCGCCGATGAGGATTTGGTGTGCGGTCAGATCGGTCTGGTCGCTGCGCCATTGCTCATACTGGTCTCGGCCATCGTAGACGATCAGGCGGCCGTCGGCGCAGAATACAAGTTCAGGCTGCTCGTCGTCGTCGATATCGCCGATGGTTAAGCTGGTGATGCGCCTGTACTCGTTGGGGGAGTTGCTCCAGATGAGCGTGTAGTCCATGATGTCGAGATAGTAGATGCGGCCCTGGTCGGTGTAGGCGACGATTTCGTCGAGTTCGTCGTTGTTGATATCTACGACAAAGACTCCGCTCACCGACCCTTCGAGATATTCGCTGACCCACACCTCGGTATAAGAGCCGCCGTCGCGCGCTTCGTAGATATGGATGCGGCCGTTGTTATCGCCGAGGACCATTCGGTCGGGGCCTTCACCGGAGGGTAGGTGAAGCAGGTTGTCAAATTCTTCTAAGTCACCACGGTAGGCCGGTAAGTCGAGTGCTTGTATGCAAGGTGGGGCGAGCAAGATGGCGCATAGGATGAGCGTCAACATGATGTGCTTTACTCCTCGGAAACGGCCGCACGGGCGGCCTCGTAGACGGAGAGCAGCGGTATCTGGTGCTTCTTCGCAAGCCGGGCGCAATCCTCGTATTCGGGCGCGGCGCGGCGGTGGCCGTCCAGATAGCTAAATTTAACGCGGACCTCGCCAAAGGGCGTTTCAACCGAGCGGACCTCGCGCTCTAATACGCGACGTTCGACGGAATAATAGCGCAGGCCGATGGTGGTCGTCTCTTGTAGGATGGTCGTCGCCAACAGGTCAAAGGTCGCGGCGTCGGCGAGCACGCTGAGCACATTGCCCGGGCGGCCTTTCTTCATGAAAACCGGCGTCGCGTAGACCTCGCGCGCGCCTTGTTCGAGCAGTCGGTCGAAGAGATAGCCATATACCTCGGGGTTCATATTGTCGATATTGGCTTCGATCAGCGTCATTTTTTCGCTAGCCTGATCGCTCTCTCCGATGCGCAGTCGCACTAGATTGGGTATGGCTTCGAGGTCGCGACTGCCCGCTCCGTAGCCGACGGCTTGTTGTCGGAAAGGCGGTGGCGATCCGAATGACCGGGCGAGCGTCGTGATAATCGCCGCCCCGGTCGGGGTGACCAACTCGGCGCGGATATCGGTTTGCTCGGTCGGCACGCCGCGGCAAAGGGCCAGAACACCGGGTACGGGCACGGGGTAGCGGCCGTGGGCGCAACGCGTAAAACCGGTGCCGAAGCGCAGAGGAGAGGCATGGATTTCATCAATGCCGAGAAGCTGGAGACCTGCGACGGCTCCGACCACGTCAACGAGGGCGTCAAGGGCGCCGACTTCGTGCAGGTGGACTTCGTCGGGCTCGGCTCCGTGCACTTCGGATTCAGCCGCGCCAAGGCGTTCGAAAATGCGAATGGACTGCTCCTTGACTCGAGAGTCGAGGTCGCTGGAGGCAATGCGTTCAAGGATGTCGTTGAGGCGATGGTGCCCGTGTGCATGTTCGTGGTGTTTAT
>Ga0115002_10009127_pt1 | contig 10873 bp, 10 predicted proteins | sample ArcticOcean_MG_C_8_FD_89576 | JGI IMG/M metagenome (GOLD analysis project Ga0115002, IMG submission 89576) | Marine microbial communities from western Arctic Ocean - ArcticOcean_MG_CB11_86 | ecosystem: Environmental > Aquatic > Marine > Oceanic | place: Arctic Ocean: Canada Basin | collected... | reverse complement strand
TGTCACCCATGGCCCAAACTTTTTGGCAAGACAATCGACGTGTCAGCAACACAAAAATGAAAAGCGAATTAAGTATTGAGTTATTTTATCCAACTTTTAGAGAAGGACTAAAGTCGCTTCATCAAAGTAGTTAGCGTGTCGATTAGACACCTTAAACTGGAAGCTTCACTTAATCGGTGATCACCATTTTTAACTAGAGTAATTTCCACATCTGTCCCCCGCAGTTTTTCCTGAATGGTAAGTGCTGTCTGCCACGGTACAACATCATCATTTAATCCGTGCAAAAGACGTACGGGACAATCAATCGGAATCTCATCACGAAGCACCAAAAGTTTGCGTCCTTGATCAAATAAGGCCTTCGTATAAATATAATCGCCTTCAAAATCGCTTGGGCTTATAATAAAGCCTTTGTCGTTAACTTCTGCTAATTGATCTGACGTTAATTCCTTGCGTAATAAATCTTCGGTAAAGTCCGGCGCAGCAGCTAAACCTATTAAGCCCGCTATCCGCTCGGGCCTAGCTATAGCGGTTAGAAACATTAACCATCCGCCCATCGAAGAGCCAACCAATAACTGCGGGCCCTCTGTCAATTCATCCAGCACTGCCAATGCATCTGCGGCCCAAATTCCAATATGACCATCTTTGAATTCTCCTGATGAAGACCCGTGTCCGAAATAATCAAATCGAACAAAAGACTGGCCAAATTCTCGAGCAAAATTTTCAATTGTTAGCGCTTTTTCTCCATTCATATCAGACATGAATCCTGGCAAAAATATTATTCCTGGCCAGCTATTTAATGGAGAACCAGAAAATGCCCGATATGCAATCGAGGCACCAGAAGGACGGATCAAATTTTGATAGGATTGATCAGGAGCTATGGTATTGTTTGACATCAATTATCCATTAGTGAGAAATAGGTTAAACAAAATCAACTTTAACAAATTTATTGGGTTTATCTTTGGACGCTGACAATAACATCAACCAACTAGTTTCGGAAACCTCCTTAGTGCAAAAAGAAGGTCAAAATTATAACCGCCGCCAACCAACAGTAATGCAAGTATTACCCAGATTAATAACAGGTGGGGTTGAACGGGGTACTGTAGATATTGCATGTGCTGTTGCCGAAGGTGGAGGTCGCTCTTTGGTTGTTTCTGCTGGTGGGCCTATGGTTCAGGAATTAAAACGCTCAGGCGTAGAGCATTTTGAGCTACCCGTCTCTAGCAAAAATCCCCTAACCATGAGACAAAATGTAAAGCGTCTGATAAACATAGCACAAGACCAAAAAGTAGATATTATACATGCCCGATCACGCGCTCCAGCCTGGAGTGCTTGGCACGCCGCTCGTAAAACTAACAAATTTTTTGTCACCACATTTCACGGAACATATGGACATAGCAATTGGTTTAAAAGACGGTATAATGAGATCATGACTAAAGGCGATAGAATTATCGCTATCTCAGATTTTATCGCCGGTCATATTCTAAAAATTTATGGTATCCCGTCTTCTAACATCAGAATAATCCCTCGTGGTATTGATATTAAAAAATTTAGCCCTAATAACGTTAGCCAAGAGCGGCGTATCAAACTAGCTAGTGAATGGCGCCTACCCGATGACAAACCAATCATTATTTTACCCGCCCGGCTCACACGTTGGAAAGGACACACAGTTTTTTTAAAAGCATTAAAAAAGCTTGGCCGAAACGACATACAATGCCTAATCGTGGGGTCAGATCACGATCACAAAGATTATCGGCGTGAACTAGAACGTCAAATCGAAATTTACGGAATGCAGGAAAATATTCATGTCGTAGGACATTGCAATGATATGCCAGCGGCATACATGTTGACCGATATAGTCATTTCTGCCTCGACGGATCCGGAAGCCTTTGGCCGAATAATGATTGAAGGACAGTCACTCGGTCGCTTGGTAATTGGCACTAACCATGGTGGCTCAACGGAGACTGTCATAGAAGGTCAAACTGGCTGGCTGGTAAAACCTAACGACCCTGACATATTGGCTGAAACTATAAACAAAGTTCTAAACTTAACCGAGCTACAAAGGGATAAAATTACCAAAACCGCAAGTGAGCATATTCAAAGATATTATTCCAAGGAAATAATGTGTGCTAAAACGCTTGATGTTTATAATGAGTTGATTTTAGGCAACCCTTCATAACCGTGGTCGATGCACAAAAAATTCTAGTAATTAAATTGGGTGCCCTTGGTGATTTTATTCAGGCGGCTGGGCCCTTTAAGGCCATCCGCCTTTATCACCGAGCTGAGAGAATTACTCTTTTAACATCGGCAGATTTCGCGGATCTAGCTAATGCTTCTCCTTGGTTTGATCAAGTTAAAATTGATTATAAGCCGAAGGCTCGAGAAATTACAAAGTGGTTATCACTTCGGAAATGGATTCGTAACGCCGGTTTTACACGTATCTATGATCTGCAAACTTCTGATCGCAGTAATTTTTATTACAAAATGATCAAACCCATAAATAAATTAAACCCGAGACCTGATTGGTCTGGTATCGCTCCCGGTTGCTCTCACCCACACAATAATCTCGATCGTGATTTAATGCATACGATTGAACGTCAAAAGGAACAACTCCTATTAGCTGGTATTGATAATGTACCATCAGGAGATTTTTCCTGGATCAATACAGATATTAAACAGTTTGACTTAAATAATACCTTTGCGCTTCTTGTTCCAGGCGGGGCTACCCATCGGCCTGCCAAACGTTGGCCTAGCCAATACTACCAGCAATTAATCCAATATTTTGCATCAAAAAAAATTCAAGTTGTTTTAATCGGCGGGAAAGAAGAAGAACCATTATTAAATGAGCTGGCAACAACAGATCCAACTTGCGTCTCCCTAGCAGGGGCTACAACCCTTCTTGATTTATTTTCTATAGCGCAAAAATCACAAGTCGCAATTGGTAATGACACAGGTCCGATGCATGTGGCGGCCGTAAGTGGGTGTAAAACAATTGTTTTATATGCCTCTGAATCTGACCCCGTACTCTGTGCCCAGCGGGGTGATGACGTAACAATCTTCCGAAAAAATACCTTATCTGATATAATGCCAAGTCAAATAATAAAATCCATAGCCCGATAGCGAGGATACAATCAAACTTGACACCTTGTAAAAACTAACTACATTCCGCGCCTACTTAAAATCTCTATAAAAGGCGAGAAATTAAACGAGTTTACGACAATAACATGGTCAAATTAACATTGCCAGATGGGCAGGTCCGCGAGTATGACGCCCCTATTTCAGGTGCCGATGTTGCGGCTGATATTGGCCCAAGCCTCACAAAAGCAGCTCTTGCCGTTCGTATCAACGGCGAAATGAAAGATTTATCTTCATTAGTTGAAGAAAATTGTAATTTTTCGATCGTGACTGCTAAGGATGAGGATGCTCTTGATCTGCTCCGCCATGATGCGGCACATGTAATGGCCCAAGCGGTCCAGGAGTTGTTCCCTGGTACACAAGTAACAATCGGGCCATCAATCAAGAATGGTTATTATTATGACTTTGCAAGAGAGAAACCCTTCTCAACTGACGATTTTGAAATAATTGAAACTAAAATGGCTGAAATTATTGATCGTGATTTAGAATTTATTCGAGAAATCTGGGAACGCGATGAAGCCATCAAATTTTTCAAAGACAAAGGTGAAGTTTATAAAGCCGAACTCATTGAGGCTATCCCATCTGGTGAAGAGGTCTCTATTTATAAACAAGGCGATTGGATTGACCTCTGCCGTGGACCACATCTGCCTTCAACAGGTAAGCTTGGGAAACATTTCAAACTGATGAAACTAGCTGGCGCTTATTGGAGAGGCAATTCAGACAATGAAATGTTACAACGAATATATGGAACAGCTTGGGCTGATAAAAAACAATTAAACTCATATCTTAATATGCTTGAAGAAGCTGAAAAACGTGACCACCGTCGCTTAGGACGCGAAATGAACTTATTCCATATTCAGGAAGAGGCGATCGGTGCCGCATTTTGGCATCCAAAGGGCTGGGAACTTTATCAAAAGGTACAATTTTATATGCGCAACCGCCTTAAAAAAGCTAATTATGTTGAAGTCAACACACCTCAGTTAGTTAATCGCTCTCTATGGGAAGACTCAGGACATTGGGAAAAATTCCGAGACGCTATGTTTATAACTGAAGCAGAAGACAAGGTGCTCGCCATTAAACCAATGAACTGCCCTTGCCATGTGCAAATTTTTCGTCAAGGCACAAAAAGCTATCGTGATTTACCACTACGAATGGCAGAATTTGGCTCTTGCCATAGGAATGAACCTTCTGGAGCGTTACACGGATTAATGCGAGTTCGCGCCTTCACTCAAGATGACGCGCATATATTTTGCACCGAGGAACAAATCACCGAGGAAACCAAAATATTTTGTGACTTACTCATGAGCGTATATCAAGATTTTGGATTTACAGATATTATCATTAAGTTTTCTGATCGCCCGGAAGTTAGGGCCGGCGATGACGCAACGTGGGATAAAGCAGAAGACGCTCTGGTGGAGGCCGTTCGGGTAGCCGGTTATGAATATGATCTAAATCCCGGTGAAGGTGCGTTTTATGGTCCTAAACTTGAATTTGTACTCCGCGATGCAATAGGGCGGGACTGGCAATGCGGAACGCTTCAAGTTGATTTTGTTTTACCTGAAAGACTGAATGCGGCATATGTAGGTGAAGATGGCGCAAAACATCGTCCCGTAATGCTACACCGAGCCATCCTTGGATCATTTGAACGTTTTATTGGCATCCTAATTGAGCACTATGCGGGCCGTTTTCCATTTTGGTTAGCACCTCTTCAAATTGTTGTAGCCTCAATCACAGATGAAGCGGAGCTCTATGCCAAAAAAGTGCAGACTGACCTGATTAAAGCAGGATTAACCGTCGAAGCTGATCTGCGCAATGAAAAAATAAACTTCAAGGTTCGAGAACACTCCATTGCAAAGGTTCCAATAATCTTGGTTGTTGGCAACAAAGAGACAAAAGAAAATACAGTGTCTATGCGTAGGCTTGGTGGAAAGGATCAAGAAATACTTGCGCTTGAAACAGCTGTTGCTAAACTGCGTACAGAAGCTATTATTCCAGGCAATTAATACTATTTATTGAAACAATTATAATAGTAGAATTTTGAGGAGAAAGACCTTCGCATTCCAAAGGGCAAAGCATTGAAAGATTATGCAAGTTATAACCCTCAGGAACGTGGGGGCTTATAAGAGGAGAAAAAAAGAATCGCACGCCCAACCTTTAATGCCACCCCATCAAAAGACGGTCCGGCAATCAATGAAGATATTAACGCAGAAAATGTAAGACTAGTGCTCGCTGATGGAGATATGGCCGGTGTAGTTTCAAAAGAAGAAGCAATAGAACGCGCATTTGAAGCTGGCCTAGATTTAGTAGCAATATCACCAAATGCTGATCCACCCGTTTGTAAAATTCTTGATTATGGCAAATATAAATACGAGGCACAAAAAAAGAAAAACGAAGCCAAGAAAAAGCAAAACGTAATTATTGTCAAAGAAATCAAGATGCGCCCGGGCATAGAAACACATGATTATCAAGTCAAATTGCGCGCCATGAGTAAGTTTATAGGTGAAGGAGACAAGGTCAAAGTTACATTGCGCTTCCGGGGACGAGAAATGACGCACCAAGAATTAGGTGGTAAAGTCCTAGATAGGGTCCGCGAAGACTTGGATGGGGTTGCTAAAGTTGAGCAATTTCCAAAAATTGAAGGGCGCCAAATAACCATGGTTCTATCGCCCAAGTAACATTTACAATCTAAATGTAACTATTGGCCAACCGACCACCCCTTAATTAACTAGCCTCCCTTAATTATGAGGCACCTAGTTGAACGCTAGACCCTATTTGTGATTAATTATTACACTGAACTAAACTTTTATTGTTCGTTATCTGAAATTTGATGAAATGAAACATTGGGTAAAATTAATGCTATCAACCAGGATAGTATCAAAAATACCAAGCTAGCGATTAGACAAAAATATATAGCTCGTAATCGATATGCCAAGCCTGAAGTCAAAGTCCCAACCAAACGACCCATGCGGCCGGAACCATTTATACCAACTTTCACTGTCATGATGATACTCTGTTTAGCATAAGTTTTACGAACAATATATTAAACTTTTATGACGGTCCTGAACCCATACGGTTATATAAAATAGTAGGCAGAAATACTTGCTTTTATAACAGTTTCTAAGTATAAACCGCGCTTCATCAAACGGTCTGGTGGAATGATGTTTTCCAGGCATACCTAGCCGTTTTAGATACGAGCCTTTTAATAAACCCGTTTAAGGCCAAAGGGTCACTCAAAGGCGCAGAAAATAAGGAATTAAAATGCCTAAACTCAAAACAAAATCGAGCGCCAAAAAGCGTTTTCGAACGACGGCTTCGGGCAAGGTTCGAGGCAACCCAGCTTGCAAACAACATTTTCTTCGCAGACGTCCCCAAAAAATGAAGCGTAATACCCGTGGAACGATGATCATGGCAGAAGCGGATGCCAAAAAGATCTTGTCGTTCATGCCTTATCATAGGGGGAGATAGATATGTCACGAGCTCAAGGGAAAGTAGTAAGTCGTGCGCGCCGTAAAAAAGTTGTTGCAATGGCTAAAGGCTACCGAGGCCGAAATAAAAATAATTTCCGAATTTCAAAGCAGCGGGTCGAAAAAGGTTTGCAATATGCTTATCGAGATCGCCGCGTAAAGAAACGCAGCTTTCGGGCATTATGGATCCAACGCATTAACGCTGGTGCCCGTCTGCACGGTATGAACTACTCAAAATTCATGAACGGCTTAAAAGAAGCTGGTATTGAACTCGACCGTAAAGTGTTATCTGATATTGCAATCCATGAACCGGCGTCGTTTAAAAGCTTAGTTACACAAGCCCAAAACGCCCTAAGTAAAGCTGCTTAAAAACTGAATTCAATGCGGATTTACTCTATTTTCGAAGGGGGCGGCTCAAAGGCAGCCCCCTTTTCCTATTAAGTGAACCATTCTGTTACTAATATTTAGGTTATTTAAACGATGGATAATATAAACACCCTGCAATCAGAATTAGAGAGCATGATAGCTAATGCTGAAGATATGGACGCTTTGGAACAGATCCGAATATCTGCACTCGGCAAGAAAGGTCAAATCACCGCACTGATGAAAGACCTAGGAAAATTGGATCCAGAAAAACGCAAAGCTGCCGGAAAAGAACTTAACATCCTAAAACAGATAGTTTCTAATCTACTTGATGTTCGCAAAAATGATCTTGAGAATATAGACCTCGAATCCCGCCTCGCAGGGGAAAAGATCGATGTCACACTACCAATACGTCCCGAGGAAATGGGAACCATTCATCCAATTAGTCAAACTACGGATGAGTTAATTTCCATATTTGGCGAAATGGGTTTTGTAGTAGCCGAGGGTCCCAGCATTGAGGAAGATTGGTATAATTTTACAGCACTTAACATTCCTATTGATCATCCTGCGCGCCAAGAACATGACACCTTTTATATCAATGCAAAAAAAGAAGGCCAGCGGATGGTATTGCGCACACATACGTCACCTGTACAAATCAGAACAATGCAATCGCAAAAACCCCCAATCCGTATTATTGTCCCGGGTCGAACCTATCGTTGTGACCACGATGCTACACATTCCCCAATGTTTCACCAGCTTGAAGGTTTGGTAATCGATCAAACCACGCATATGGGCCACCTCAAAGGTTGCTTGATTGAGATGTGTAAGACCTTCTTCGCTATGGACGAACTCCCTGTTCGTTTCCGACCCTCTTACTTCCCTTTCACCGAACCCTCAGCAGAGGTTGATATTGGGTGTTCCTTTAAAGGTGGTACACTTAAAATAGGTGAAGGCGAAGACTGGTTAGAAGTCCTTGGCTCCGGCATGGTTAATCCAAACGTATTGGAAAATTGTGGAATAGATTCAAACAAATACCAGGGCTTTGCTTTTGGTATGGGTATTGAGCGAATGGCAATGTTAAAATATGGAATTCCTGATCTTCGCACGTTCTACGAATCAGATTTACGATGGCTTAAACATTATGGTTTCCAGCCCCTTGACGTCCCCTCGCTTGTGGGAAGGGCTGGGCTATGAAATTTAGTCTAAGCTGGCTCAAAGAATACCTTAAAACGGATAAGAATTTAGAGGGGATTCTACATTGGTTAACAATGGTAGGTCTCGAAGTTGAAGGCGTTGAAGATCGTGCTGAACTCTTAAAAGAGTTTGTCGTTGGACATGTACAAGATGCAAAACCCCACCCAGATGCTGACCGACTGCAGGTGCTCCAAGTTCAAAATGGTGTTGAAACATTGGAAGTTGTTTGCGGTGCACCTAACGCACGAGCTGGAATGAAGGGTATATTTGCTGCTAACGGTACCTATATCCCTGGTATTGACCTAACGCTCAAGACTACAAAAATTCGCGGCGTAACGTCTAATGGAATGATGCTTTCAGAGCGGGAAATAGGACTTTCTGATGAACATGATGGGATTATTGAGGTTCCTCAAGAAGCAGAGATTGGCTCCAGTGCTGCAGAAGCACTCGGTTTAACAGATCCAATAATAGATATTGCGATTACACCAAATCGGGGAGACTGCCTCGGCATTTACGGTATTGCTCGTGACTTAGCGGCGACTGGTGTCGGTTCACTGAAACCACTCGAAATACCAACGGTCAAAGAAAGCTTTGAAAGCCCCATTAAGGTGCACCTCGATTTTGATGAAGAATTTAAAGATGCATGCCCAATGTTTGTTGGTCGTTATTTTAAAGGTTTAAAAAACAGCGAAAGTCCACAATGGCTAAAAGATAAATTACTCGCAATTGGGCTTCGTCCAATATCAGCCTTAGTTGATATTACTAATTATTCTACTATTGCCTTAAATCGACCCCTGCATGTCTTCGATGCAGATAAAATAAAAGGTAATATTCATATACGCATGGCAAAAGAGGGCGAGAAAATGCTCGCGCTCGATGGAAAAGAATACACCTTAGATAGAGAGATGACCGTTATTGCTGATGATCAAAATGCGGAAGCGTTGGCAGGCGTAATGGGTGGAGAAAATACAGGCGTATCAGCAGACACAGTGAACGTTATGCTGGAAACCGCCTACTTTAATCCTGTTAGAACGGCGATGACTGGTCGTAAACTTAATTTAACTTCGGATGCCCGTTTTCGGTTTGAACGTGGCGTAGATCCAGCCTTTTTAGAAGATGGGACGGAGATTGCCTCCCAATTGATACTTGATCTCTGTGGTGGCGAAGCAAGTAGAATTATTAAAGTAGGTTCTGAGCCCGATTGGAGAAAAAAATACTTCCTACGGGATTCTCGTGTAGAAAGTCTCGGTGGTATAAAAATTAAGCCGGACCGTATACAAAAAATATTAGAAATTCTTGGGTTTAAGGTCGTTAAAACCAAAGGCGGTTGGGATGTGACAGTTCCGTCCTGGCGTTATGATGTCGTGGGTGAAGCGGATCTAGTCGAGGAAGTTTTGCGAATAAATGGTTTTGATGCCATTCCGACTATAGCCATGGAAAGGGAAACAGCCCTCCCACGGGGAGCTATTAATTTAACTCAAGATCGCAGATCCCGTGCGAGACGAACTTTAGCAAATCGCGGAATGAACGAAGTCGTAACCTTCTCCTTTCTACATTCAGATCAAGCAAATTTATTCGGCGGATCTCCCGAAAGCATCAAGTTGATTAATCCAATCAGCGCGGATCTCAATATTATGCGACCCTCAATCCTACCCAATCTAATCGCAGCAGCAGGGCAAAATGTAGACAGAGGATTTGATAATTTAGCCTTATTTGAAGTCGGCCCTCAATTCACAGGAGAAAACCCTGAGGACGAAATCACAGTGGCATCGGGCATCCGTAATCTTGACGCAATTCCCCGTAATTGGAATGTAGCAACACGCAGCGTCGATGTATTTGATGCAAAGGCGGACACCTTATCCGTACTCGATCAAATTGGCGGTCCAGCAACTAACGCACAAATCGTTCAGGGAGGCCCAAATTGGTACCACCCGGGTCGGTCTGGTACAATGCAGTTAGGTCCAAAAGTAATTCTCGCTCATTTTGGCGAATTGCACCCAGCAGTTTTAAAAGCGATGAGCATCGAAGGGCCTGTTGTTGGGTTTGAGATTTATCTTGATAATATTCCGTTGCCCAAAGAGAAAGTTGGAGCAAAAACCCGACCAGCTTTAGAGTTATCACCACTACAAACTGTTGAGCGGGATTTTGCTTTTTTAGTGGATACTAGCGTCAGTGCACAAAGCTTAATAAATACGGCTTCGTCGGCCGACAAGAAATTAATTGAAAACGTTATGGTTTTTGATATTTTTGTGCCAGATTCGCTTGAAAATAATAAACGATCGGTGGGTATTACGGTCACGCTTCAACCAACAGAGACAACGCTGACAGATGCAGAAATTGAGATTGTTTCAGACAAAATCATTAGTAACGTATTGGAAAAAACAGGTGGTATCTTGAGAGGATAAAATTTATGATCAATCTAAATAAAATGGCACATTTTGTCGGCAGTATGCCTTTAAACTCTTCTAAAGACGTCTTTTGTTCCATCTGTGACACACTCAGCAGCCATGTTAAGCGAGTTCCAGATGGCGAGACAGGCGAGCGAACCAATTGGATCTTTTTTCAGCGCCAAATGTTAGTAAAACACCCTAATATGGAACCTGATACTGGTATACCAAAATTTAAGTTCAAACAATGGGATGGTAAAATAATACGCGAAATTGAGTTGCTGAAAATTAAAGATAATGTAGATCTAGACAAACTAATCTTTCCAATTGGTT
>Ga0115002_10009125_pt1 | contig 10876 bp, 7 predicted proteins | sample ArcticOcean_MG_C_8_FD_89576 | JGI IMG/M metagenome (GOLD analysis project Ga0115002, IMG submission 89576) | Marine microbial communities from western Arctic Ocean - ArcticOcean_MG_CB11_86 | ecosystem: Environmental > Aquatic > Marine > Oceanic | place: Arctic Ocean: Canada Basin | collected... | reverse complement strand
GCCCAACGTCATGAGCGCTCCGAGGATGAAGCTCGTGGTCGCCGCAACGCCCAATCCTACGCCGCGTAGACCGAGGTCGGCACCGCCCACCGGAGCGAAGCCGAGGTTGGCCGCGACGAACGAAACGCCAGCGATCAGGAGCGCGATACCCATACCGATCTGGATGTTGCGTCGTGGCCATCCAGCGACGACACCGGCTCCGAGCCAGGCTCCCACGACTGACGCGCCGATCATCACGGACAGCGTGACCATGTCGACTTCGATGATCGCGATGAAGATGAATGCCTGGACGATGACCGGAGGCGTATGCCCCACATGCATCGTTCCGGGGATGCGTTCGTCCGGCACCACGTTCTGCAGCTTGAACCACGAAGTGGTGGGCGCAAACGACCCGATACCCAGGGTGTCGAAGAAGTTGGTGACGAAGCCGATCACCATTTGCAGGGGCGTCGGCCACTGGAAGGATTCACCCTCGCCCGAGGCAGAACTGCGGATCGCCATGACCCAGCGAGCGCCGAAAATGACGCCCAGGGCGGCCAGAACTACAAAGATTATTGTGCGCATGGCGCACAACATGGGACGTGACGGTCCGCTTCGCGAGTACAGACGGCCGAACGACATGCGTCCGCTCCTGCATGATGAGCGATCGCGTGGAAGTCGCAACCAAGAATCATGGTCGGCGCGAGCGAGCCCTCTTTCGTCCCTGCGGTGCAACGCCCAGGATGCACTCGGCTCACCTGTAGGATCGGCGTAGACTACGCCATTCCCCCGACACCCCATCCGAAAGAATGAAATGAGTACTACACGCCAGGACTTCATCCAGCGGATGGGCAGCGGCATGGCGAGCGCCAGCGCGGCAGCCACGGCCCTCGTGCGCGCGGCTACCGGCGACGAGCCGCAAGGTGTCTGCTCGGAGGGCTCCGAGAGGCTACTGCGGCGCGACCCCGATCATGTGGAGCCTGCGGCACTCGGTTACGACCGGCTGCCGCTCGAGTGGCATCAAGCCAGGGCGCGCATCATCAAGGCGCGAGTAGCTGAACGGGGCATGGACGCCATTCTCCTGAGCGATGACCAAAACACGGTCTACTTCACGGGGTGCTTCCGAGGCAGCGGCGAGCGCCCGACGTGGGCGCTCTTTCCGACAGGGGAACAGGATACGGTCTACTGGTACTCGCCAGGGATCGACCGGGACCTCATCGAGTCCTGGTGGTGCACGGAGAACGAATACTACTTCGGCTTTCCGCACGCGGAGGGCGGCTTCCCCAACCGTGGACAGGTGGTGCAAGGTCCGACGGTGAACCTCTTCGAGTGGATGCTAGACGGACTGCGCAGGCGTGGACTCGCCGGGAGCACCATCGGCGTGGATTGGACGTTGTCCCAAGGCCAGGTGGAGAGCGTGCAGAAGACGATCCCGGGTACTCGTTTGGTGAACGTGCAGGCGGACTGCCTCGGCATGCAGCAGATAAAGACCCCCGAGGAGTTCGCGCTCACCCAGCGCGCCTATCGCTACTTCGACCGGGTACACGCCTTCGCGCGCGACTACATCCTGGAGCGCGGTACCGATCTAACGGATTTCGAACTCGGCCAAGCGCTCCAGGCGTTCGGGGTCGAGCTGCTTATGCAGGACGTCGTGAAGGACGGCCGCCCCCACTCGGCGGTGGGCATCGGGGTCACCTCCCACTTCGTGCGTGCCGGCATGGCGAGCGGCTTTCCCCACCCCAACCAGTTCTTCCACCAGAAGCTGGAACGTGGGCAGACGATGTACGTGAATTGCGACATCAAGCTCGGTGGCATGGGCGGGGAGTGCTACCGCAACTACCTCATCGGTCCGTGGACGCCAGATCAGGAGCGCATGTGGGAGGTCGTAGCCGAGACGATCCAGATCCAAGAAGAAGAATCGAAGCCTGGAGCCGTATGCTCGGATATCGCGGCGAGGATCCACCAACATCAGGTGGACTCTGGGATGGCGGAGTACATCTATCACCGGCCCGCGCACGGCCAGGGGCAGTTCTTCAGCGGGCACGAGGCTCCCTTCATCGCGTTGGGGGACTACAGCGTGCTCCAGGAGAACATGACCTTCAGCATGGAGCCCGGACTCTACGATTCGGCCCGCGGCATCGGTATCAATCCGAGTGACAACCTCAGGGTCACCCAGAACCGAGGAGTGCGGTTCTCGAGCGTGCCCTTCTCCAAGGAGTGGAGCTTCCTCGAGGTATAGCCGCGGCTGCACGAACGGGTCAGGGCTGCGGGGGTTCCGGCGGTTGGTGGTGGGTAGCCTCACCGACGCAATGGTCCACCAGTACGGAGGTGGTGACCTGACCCAGCAGGTTCGTGGTGCTCCTGAACATGTCGGGAATGCGATCAATACCCAGTAGGATCGCCATGCCGGACAGCGGGATACCCACAGCATCGAGAGCCGGGGCTAGCGTCATCACGCCGGACGAAGGAACTGGCGCAACGCTCAAGGAAACCAAAAACGTTGCCAGGATAGCGCCACCCACGGCGGTGAGCGGGAACGGCACATCGTATAGGTGGGCCAGAAAGACGATCGCCGCTCCTTGAAAAAGCGCGCTTCCGGCTCGGTACATCGATGCACCCAAGGGAAGCACGAGATCTGCGACGGGCTCGGACACGTTGAGGTTGCTCTTGGCCTCCTCGAGCGTCACCGGCAAGGCGGCGACGGTGCTCGTCGTCGAGAACGCGATCGATGCGGCTCCAAAGGCGCTGGTCACCAATCGCCAGGGGCTGACCCCTCCGACAAAGCGCAGCAGCGGCAGATACAGGAGCCCGATGTAGATCGCCAGTCCGACGATCACGCTTACTACGAAGACGGCCAAGCTCTGCACGAGGCCCCAGCCCAGTTGGGATGTCACCGGAGCCGCCAAGCCGAACACGCCGATTGGGGCGAGCCAGAGGATCCACCAAACGAGCTTTATGAGCGCGGCACTCACGGCGTCGGCAAGCGTCACGAGAGGGGCCCGATGCTTCTCACTCAGCGTGCCGGTGGCCGCTGCGAAGAGCGCGGTGAAGACGATGAGTGGGAGCAACTGACCTGCGCTGGCCGCCGCGAAAGGGTTGCTGGGGATGAGACTCACCAGGAAATCCACGAAGCCCGGCAGTTCAGCCGCTTGTTGGGCCGTCACCGCTGGGGTCGCCATGTCCGGTGCGAAACGCAGTCCAAACCACATCGTCCCCATCCCGATCGCGATCGCTGGAAGGACCGTGACCCAAAAGAAGCCGAGCGTGATGCCGCCAAGCTTCCCCAACTTCCGGGGATCTCCCAGCCCCGCCACACCTGTGAAGATCACGGCCATCACGAGGGGAATCACGACCATGCGGATCCCATTCATGAATGCAGTGCCGAGCGGAGCCGACCCGGCCGCGATGGCCATGAGCAGTTCATTGCCGGTGGCGGCAGCGCCCAGCCCAGTTCCGAGTCCGAGCAGCAACCCAAGGGCGATCAGTATGTGGAGCATGGCGTCAGTGGAGGGGTGAAGTACGCACGAGAATCGCCGTCACGAGGATCACTACATGCGCGTGCATCAGTTCGATCAAACGCCTCTAGGTTGAGCCGCGACGCCAGCGTCCCGGTTACGAGGAGGCACGCGACAGAGACCTGGCTTACTGCTGCGCAACCGAAAATCGGTACTTCATGAGAGCGTCCTCAATGCGGCCAGACAGAACAGGCCGCGTAATCTAGGCTTACGCTCCACATGATATGGCGGAGTGAAGCGATGGCAAGGAGAGGTCTCCCCGAACATCAGCGCCAACTCCTGCTCGTTCGGAATTTGATTTCTGGAGGGGCGACTCCGACCAGCCTCAGGTACGTCACCAACTTCCCCGTCTCGCGTCGAGTGTGACCCATCATGGTCGTAAGGGCATCGGCGACTCTAGCGCGATCTTCAACGGCGGCGCACAGGGTAACAAGCAGAACGAGCGACATGATACGGGCACTGGCCATCTGGTTGATCTCCATATCCCGGTCGTGCAAGACCTGACCACCAGGCGATGCGAGGCAACGTTCTCGCCCCTCTGGATCTACACGGAAATCGAGCGAGGGTCCCTGCCACCGCTCGGGGGCCCCACCCCTCGTGCCACAGGACGCACGGAGGTATGGTGGCCCGTCCGATGTCTTCACGTACGGCTGAGAGAGCCACGAAACTGAGGGAGAGGAGCGCGGTCTAGCTCTTAGCGCGGCGGGCGACTACGACGATCGAGTCACTCTCCGCGCACCTCTCAGCCGGGCCATGGCGATGATGCCCACCACGGGTCCGATCGCCAACAGCCCGTAGGCCAGGCGCCAGCCCACAGTAGCCGCCAGCACCGACGTCACCTGGATCGAGATCGCGCTCAGCGCAAACCCGAGCGACGTCTGCAGCGTGAGCGCGGTACCCACCGCGTCCGGCGGTGCCACCTCCGTAACTACGGCGCTGAACTGCGCAGAATCCGCCACGATGGTGAAGCCCCAGACCAGTGCGAGTGGCACTACGAGCCAAGCGCTCGCATCAATCAACCACCCGATGGACAGCGCACAGGCACCACTGATCACCATCATCCAGATCGTTGTGCTCTCTCGACCCCAAGCGTCCGCCCAACGGCCCGCGACAACGGACCCGAGACCTCCTGCCGCGATGACCGCGAAGGCGCTCAGGTCGACGGCCAGCGAGTGCGATGTCGACATCGCATCACCCAAGAAGAATTCCGCAAAGAAAAGGCTGATCGTGGCCCACATGGCGTACAGCTCCCACATGTGACCCAGGTAACCTCCGGTCGCGAGCATCGTCTCGCGGTGCCGAAACAGCCGTGCGACGCGGCTCCATTCGAATGCACGCCGTGGGAACGGGTAGGGACCTTCTCGATAGGCTACCGCAACCAGTAGCGCGGCAGCAAGACCGGCTATCGACGAGCCGCCCACGACCGCCGTCACGCTTGGCCCGCCCAGGGCCTTTAGCAGGTATGGGGTGGCTTTCCCCACCGTGAGCGCTCCCACCACGGTGCCGATGGCGAGTCCGCGTGACGATCGGAACCAGGTAGCCATCATCTTCATGCCCGGCGGATATACGCCGGCGAGGAAGAAGCCGGTCGCGAACCGCACAACCAGGGCCAATCCGTACCCCGGCACCAGGACAAGAAGGGTGTTTGCAGCGGCAGCGAGCAGCGCAGAAATGGCGAAATACGCACGCGAGGGAACGACGTCGGCGAGGTTCAAGAGTGCACCGAGTGCGGTGCCGGACACGAAGCCGAGCTGCACGATCGTGGTGAGCCAAGCGACCTGACCCGCGCTCAGCCCCCAACGCTGCTGGAGCTCGGGGCCGAGGGCTGTCGCGGTCATCCATGCCGACAGCGACAGAAGCATCGCCACGGAGACCAGGCCGAGCGCACGCCAACGTCGAGGGTCGGCGTCTATGGGAGATGCGAGAGGTCCGGCGGGGCCGTTCGCCACTACCGCATGAGCTGCTTCAGCACGAACAGCACGTTCGCCGGCCGCTCTGCCAACCGACGCATGTACCAAGGGAACCAGGACGCGCCGTAGCTGAGTAGTACTCTCACCGCATGTCCCCCACGTGCGAGCCGCCCCTGTTGCGCTCGGTCGATGCCGTAGAGCATCGCGAACTCGTAGCTGCCCTTCTTCAAGTTGAGTTCGTAGGCCAGGCGGTTCGCTTCACCGACCATGCGCGGGTCGTGCGTACCGATAACCGGTCGCCCCGCACCCCCGCCCACACGGGCGCGCAGGAGCATGCCGGTAAGTCGCACGAAGTTTTGGTCGACTTCTCCCTTCTTTGGGAAGGCAACATCTGCGGGCTCGTTGTACGCGCCCTTTACCAGCCTAATAGAGGGGTCGAGCGGCAACAGTGCCTCGAGATCGTCCTTCGTCCGGCGGAGATACGATTGTAGACACAGTCCAGTGCCGGGGTGTTTCCCGAGCACGCTCTTGTACACGTCGAGCGTGGCGTCTACGTGGCCGGAACCCTCCATGTCGATCCAAACGGGTGACGGCGAAGTCTCGGCGAGGTGGGCGATCCTCTCCTGCGTTCGGTCGACGCTGAAGTCGAGTCCAAGTTGGGTTGGTTTTACCGAAATCTCGACATCGAGGCCCCGGTCACCGATGGACTTCAAGGCACCGAGATAGTGTTCCAGCACTGCGTCAGCTTCTTCTACACCTTCGAGATCTTCGCCGAGCAAGGTCGTCGTGCCTGTGATCGAGTCGCCCGCGAGCTTTGCTGCCTCGTCTAGTGCCTCATCCAGGGTCTCACCCGCAAGGAAACGACGGGTCGCTCTTCGTACGAAGGCATATTGTGGGAGGCGCTCGGCGAGCAGAGGGTTCGCAGAAGCCCAGAGCAGCGCTTTTCCTAGCATCGGCTTGCGTTCCCCGTCACTTCGGTCATAGGCCGGTCAGCCATTGGGTTTGCGCGTGATCAGGAACCAACAAATCGATACATCAAGCGAATGAGCCGGTATGCCTCGTCCGCGTCCCCGGCGGTGTACGCGACAGTGAACCCGTCTACTTTGGACATGCCGGGGATGGACTGAAGTATGTCCACATGGGTAGTCGACGCGAAGCGCAGGCGGATGCGCACCGGTGTACCGAGGTCCAAGGGCGAGTAGTCGTCAGCGTCCAGGCGTTCGAGCGCCCTCCGGACTCCCTCGCGCAGAAGCTCACGCACCCGCTCAGGATGGATGAGGCGGGCCGCAGCGGGTGTCTCCGCCGTCTTCGTCGTGACGGTCTCGGTGTTCAGGAGCGTTCCGAGTTCTGCCGTCGCTGCGGAGTCTCCCGCCGCCAGGATGACCGGCACACCGTATCCGCCCGCAAAGACGGCATTCATTCCGCCCTCACCGACCTCGACGTCGTTGAGCCACAGCCCTTTCACGGATCCCGTCCCGGTGTGTGCCAGAAAGCCGTCGGGGTCACCAGCCTTGGCGTGGTAACCCAGAAAGATCACCCCGTCATAGGACGCATCGAGCCCCTGCACCATGCCGAGAGGCTTTATGGCGCCTTGTATGTACGTGACGCGGGGGTCGAGTTCGGTGTGCAGCACGTTCTGGTGATCGCCGTGTGAGTCGTTCACGAGGATCTCGGCACCCGGATCCCGGGCGAAGATCTCTTCCACCACGGCGTTCACCTCCGCGGTCATCAGCCGCCGGCTCGTGGCGTAGTCCTTTCCACTCGAGGAGGTCATCGCGCCGGTGCCGATACCGCCGATGCCCTCCAAATCGACCGAGATGAAGATCCGGACCTGCTCCTGAGCACTCGCTGGCGCCGTGAGACCGGCACTCGATATTGCGACTGCAAGCCAGACAAGGTGCTTCGTCAATCTCCGCCTCATGCCTCACCTCCGAACGGTGTGTAGCCCGCCTCTTGTAGGCGAGTCCTAAACGCTGAGACGCCTCCTTCCAAGACCGCGCTGACCTCGCGCTCTAGTGTGACCGCAGCCGCTCTCGCCTGGTTCATCATATGGATGGTGTTGGCGGAGGGGCCACCCGTCTCCCCGGCAATGCGTCCCGTTGGTCGCCCGATCAAGTCTGAGACGACCTCCCCGCCACAGCCGCCCTGGCATTCGCCTCCGGTAAACAGCCTCTCATTCAGCGCCCGTAGTTCGCTCTGCAGCGCTCCACCCTGCGCCCGCAGCACGTCGGCGGCGTCGGATAGGGTCCCCAGCACGGTCTCGACAGCAGCCAGTAGCCTCGTCAGCTCCTGTTCTGCATCGTCGGCGCGTTGGCTGATCATGGACAGCTCCACCAGAGCATCCCGCGTCGCCACGAGATCAGCAGTGCTGACCGGCTTTCGGGGGTCGCCGATCACATCGAGCGTCGTCGCGGCAGTCAGGTTCCCCGAAGTTACCTCGACTTGATACGCACCCGGGAAGACGGACATCTGGCGTGGGAAGACGGCCTCGTCCGCGTCTCCGCCAGGACGAAGATTCCAGGCGAAGCGATTCGTTCCGGCAGTCGCTGACAGCGTGCGGGAGTACACGAGCGCGCCCTCCTCGTTGGTGATCACCACGTCAGCGTCGCCATCCTCGACCGTCCAGAAAGTGAGCATGGCGCCGTTCGCCCGTGTCTCTGCCTGCTGCATGGCGTGCCCCGTTGAGCGGTAACCGATCGCTTCGGCGATGTTCACGTCGTACGCGGGCGGTGGAGCGAAGGCGTGCACCGTGGAGCTTCGGATCGACGGGTCGTCGGCCAACTCACGCAGTGGCCGGATGTCGTCCACGACGATCAACGCTCGCCCGTGCGTGCCGAGAACCAAATCGCCATCGCGCGGATGCACGACCAAGTCGCGAATGGGTACGGCCGGCACGCCGGACGTGTATCGTTCCCAGCTTTGCCCGCGGTCGAAGCTGACTCGAAGACCGAATTCCGTCCCCAGGAAGAGCAGGTTGGGGTTCTCGGGATCCTCTTCAATCGCATGCACGAACCCGGCGATGCTCGGTGAGCTCAGCGACGTCCACGTCGTGCCGTAGTCCTCGGTCACATAGACGTGCGGGGTCCAATCCCCTCGACGGTGATCTTCCGCAACCAAGTAGGCTCGACCCGGCTCGTGCTTGGAGGGCTGTACGTCCGGGACCCAGATACCGTGCGGCAGTCCCGTGATGCTGTCCCGCACGTTCTGCCAGTTCTCTCCACCGTCTCTGGTGATCTGAACGTTGCCGTCATCGGTGCCAACCCAGATCAGGCCCGGCTCGAGCGTGCTCGGACCGATCGAGATGATCGTGGTGTGCATCTCGGCGCCCGATGCATCCATCGTCAGCCCACCACTCACTTCGGCACGTTGCTTGAGCGGGTCGTTCGTGGTGAGGTCGGGCGAGATGATCCGCCAACTCCGACCTTGATCGTTACTCGTGTGAAGGAACTGGCTTCCCAGGTAGATCGTGCTCAGCTCGAGCGGATCCCACGTAAGCCCAGCGTTCCAGTTGAAGCGCAGAGCGGTTCCATCGGGGTGGACCGGTCGAACGCTGCGTCGGGCGCCGGTATTCTTATCGAAGTGCTGCAGGTTGCCGCCCTGAGACATGGAATAGCCAAAGTTCTCCGGGTCGCTGCGATCGGGCATCACACTGAAGCCGTCTCCGCCGCCTACCCGCCGCCAGTGGGCGTTCAGGATGCCCTTGTTCTCCCACACGGTGCTCGGCCCATACCAGGAGCCGCTGTCCTGGACGCCCCCATAGATGTTGAACGGCACCGCATCGTCGACGCTGATGTGGTAGAACTGAGCGACGCCGAGGTTCTCGACGAAGCGCCATGTCACTCCACGGTTGTAGCTGAGTGCGATCCCCCCGTCCTCTCCAAGGATCATGCGACTCGGATCGTCCGGATCGATCCACAACTCATGCACGTCTCCGTGCACGATCGCGCTGGGCACGACCGTTCTCCAGTTGCGTCCCTGGTCCTCACTCACCTGCACGGAGCCATGCAGCCGGTACAGGCGGTTCTCGTTCTTCGGGTCGATGCGTAGGTCCGCGTAGTAAAAGGGACGGGGGTTCACCCCGGGCTCGTCGTCGATAGTGCTCCAAGTGCGTCCGCCGTCTGCTGAACGAATGAGCTCGGACTGGGTTGCCTCGACGAGCGCATAGACCACATCCGGGTTCGACGGCGAAATCGTCAGCCCGATACGGCCGAGCTCCCCCTCGGGGAGCCCGTCGTCGGCAGACAACTGGGTCCAGGTATCTCCAGCGTTGTAGGTCACGAAAAGCCCGGACCCCGGCCCGCCCGACGTGAGGTCCCACGGCGTGCGCCGGAACTCCCACATCGCCGCAAAGAGCTTGTCCGGATTTGTCGGATCCATGATGACATCAGCGATGCCGGTACGCTCGTTCTGCCACAACACACGATCCCAGGTGCGGCCGCCGTCTCGCGTGCGGTACAATCCGCGTTCTTGGCCGTCGGACCATGCTGGTCCCATGACCCCGACGTAGACGACGTCCGGGTCGGTCGGGTGCGTCAAAATTCGATGGATGCGCTCCGAGCGACCCAGGCCCATGGACCGCCAGGAAACACCGCCGTCAATGGACTTGAAGAGCCCCCGCCCTACCCCAGCGCTGTTGCGTGGATTTCCTTCGCCGGTGCCGACCCATACGACGTCGGGGTTTGGCTGAAAGACGGCGATCGCTCCGATGCCGAGTACGTCTTGCTCGTCGAAGATGGGATCCCATTCGATCCCGCCATCGTTGGACCTGAAGACGCCACCCGTGGACGATCCAACGTAGATGACGTTGGGGTCGCTCAAAACGACCTCGACGTCGGCGACGCGACCACTCATGCCCGCAGGGCCGATCTCCCGAGCGCGCATCGCGGCGAATGGATCGGATGAATCTTGCGCACTCAGCGGGTGGGTGGTGGCTGCGAGGGCTAGGAGGGCAACTATGTGGCCTGACTGCATGGAGAGACTCCTGCGTATTTCGAAACGGCGACCCACGCGGGCCGACCGACCCAGAGTAGGTGGGGACCAGGGAGCAAGCTACCCGTCTACGGCGTTCGGTTCCCGATCAGCTCCCTACCAGACCGGGCAAAGGGAAGACCTCCAGATTCACGGCGAGCACTTGGTCGCGAAAACGCGCGACCTCGCCGATGAGGAAGACGTTGAGCTCTGACTCCAGCGCATCGACCACGTCCGCGAGCCGACCCATCTCGAGGCGTTGTGCCTCCGTCGGCGCATCGTACGAGCTGGATAGCCCTGTGACCTCCTGGCTGTACGCCCGCGCCGGTTCCAGGTCCACCGCTCCACCGAGGCGGTTTAGGAGAGCATCGGCGGCACCGGCGAGTGCCGACACATCTGTCCCGCTGAGTTCGGAGAAACGGTCCCGCACGCGCTGAACTCCTGCACGCACCTCATCGACGGCCTCCTGGACGAGGCCGAGTCGCTGGCTGAGACGCACACCCT
>Ga0115002_10009124_pt1 | contig 10877 bp, 14 predicted proteins | sample ArcticOcean_MG_C_8_FD_89576 | JGI IMG/M metagenome (GOLD analysis project Ga0115002, IMG submission 89576) | Marine microbial communities from western Arctic Ocean - ArcticOcean_MG_CB11_86 | ecosystem: Environmental > Aquatic > Marine > Oceanic | place: Arctic Ocean: Canada Basin | collected... | reverse complement strand
GAACCGGACCCTGTGGCAAGCCTTCTACGAATCGGCCTTCAGCGCCTACCGCCTGCGCAACCTTCTCGAATAGGCCCTCGCGGGATGAGCGACCATCAGGATCTCGCCCACGCCTTGTGGTCCGGGACGAGCGCCGAGCCGCCCGTCGATTGCCCGCCCCTGGAGGGCGACCGGCATGCCGACGTCGCCATCGTCGGGGGCGGCTATACCGGACTCTCGACCGCGCTCCACCTCAAAGAGATGGGCGCCGACGCGGTCGTCCTGGAAGCGCGCGAACCCGGCTGGGGCGCTTCGGGCCGGAATGTCGGCCAGGTGATCGCCGGCCTCAAATACGAGCCTGTGACCTTGGAACGGATGTATGGCGCCGAGATCGGCGGCCATATGTGGCGTGTCGGCGGCGGCGGTCCCGACATGCTCTACGACCTTATCCGGCGCTTCGACATCCGCTGCGAACTAGTCAATGCCGGCTGGATCCAGCCGGCGGTGGGCGAGCGCGGCCTTCGCACGGTCGCGATGCGGGCGGAACAATGGGCCGAGCGCGGCGTGGATTGCGGACTCCTGAGCCGGGACAAGGTCGCGGAAATGACCGGGGTCACCGGCTATGACGGCGGCTGGATCGACCGGCGCGGCGGCAGCCTTCAGCCCCTGGCCCTCGTCCGCGGCATGGCCCGCGCCTGCCTCGGCCTGGGGGTCGCGATCCATGGCAACTCGCCGGTCGCCTCCCTGACACGCGACGGCGCGAGCTGGCGCGTAGCGACCGCGGGCGGAACCGTGGTCGCGGAGTCGGTGGTGCTCGCCACGAATGCCTATGACACCGGTCTCTGGCCCGGTCTCGGGCGCAGCATCGTGCCCGTTCGACCGGTCTTGATCGCCAGCAGGCCGCTCTCACCCAATCTGCGGGGCTCTATCCTGCCCGGCGGCGAGGTCGAATCCGACACCAAGCGATTGCTGACCTATTTTCGTTTCGATGCCCAGGGCCATTTGATCATGGGCGGGCGCGGCGCCTTGGGTCATGCGCCCTCGCCCCGGCTTTACGACCAGTTGCGTGTCGATGCCGGCAAACGGTTTCCCCAGATCGAAGCGGATGCCTGGCAGCATGCCTGGACAGGCTGGATCGCCATGACAGCCGACCATCTGCCCCATCTGCACAATCCCGCGCCCGGGCTATGGGCAGCACTCGGCTATCAGGGACGCGGCGTCGCTCTGGCGACCGCGATGGGCCGCGAACTGGCCTTGCGGATGCGGGGCGGCGAAGCCGGCCGCGAGGCTTGGCCCGTCACCGATCTACGTCCCCTGCCCTTCCACGGATTGCGCCGCCCGGTCCTGTCGGCCATGCGCACCGCCTGGCGGTTCCTCGACCGGCTGGAAACTAGATCAGCTCCCGCATCCTGATCCAGGTCATCGCCAGAACCAGCATCGGCGTGCGCAACAAGCGGCCGCCGGGAAAGGCGGTACGGGGCAGCTTGGCAAGAGGTCGAAGCGGCCGGCCTGGCCGCCGATGGCCTCGGCGATCACCCGCCCGGCGATCCCGGTCAAGGCAACCCCGTGACCCGAGAAGCCCTGCGCGAAATAAGTGGTCGGCGAAAGCCGGCCGAGATGGGGCGTGCGCACCCGGCTGATGCCGACGAAGCCGCCCCAGACATAATCGATCCGCGCATCCGCCAATTGCGGGAAGAGACTCACCATCTTGCGGCGATAGCGTTCCGCCGTGTTCGGCGCCGGCATCCACTGCATCACCCAGCAGGAACCGGCGGTTTGACGACTCCTACCCCGCCTCGCTCGGCCGCACCCCCATGAAGACAATCGATCACCCGGATCGGGATCGCGACCTCGGTGAGCAGCTGGCGGGCGTCGGTCTCCGACCGCAGGCCGGAGCGCCAGATCGAGCCGGGCTCGAAAAGATCGCGCTTGGTTGGCAGGGCGAGGCGGAAGATGCCCTCGGCGAAGGACGCGCCGAGGGGCGGTTCCTCATGGGCCTCGGCCAGGGCGACGAGATTGGCGCGGAAGGCCGGATTCATCAAACGCCAGGCCTCGACAGGATCGTCGCTATAGGTCTGGTAGCGCGCTTCGAAAGCGGGATCGTCGAAGCCAACCTTCTGGATGCAGTCGGCGTCCCCCGCCTCGCACAGCCCCGCGATGGCGTCCGCGACGAGGCCCCTGTCCGCGCTGATCAGGGTCCGACCGCCGAAAGGCACCGGCACCTGGACCTCGAACAGCAGGCCCTGGAAGACATTGTGCTGGCGACGCCCCGCACGGGCCGAATGGCGCGCGCGCAGCCGGGCCTCGACCATCCGGAAGCTCGTGCCCCGGTGATTCCCCTCGAACAGGTCCTCGGTATGGGCCTCCTCGTGATCCGCAACCAGCCCATAAGCGGAGAAGCGCCGCGTGTCCACCGCACCTTCGGGGTCGCGGGCGTAGCGCAGCCCGCCCAGGAAACGGCAGATCGGGCCGGCCAGCACCTCGCGCAGGGCGTCGCGATGCGCCTTGCGCAGCCCGAACACCCAACGCCAACCCAGCGCGACGGCCGCCGCCAGAACGACGGCGGCTAGGGCCCCCATCGCCTCGACGGCTTGCAGCGACAGCCCCAGGATTGCGACGGCGACGAGAGCAACGGCAACACCCCCGAGGATCAGCGACCGGGTCCGGATCGCGCGCTGGCGGCGTTTGCGCTCGGCTTCCACCGTCTCGAGCCGCGGCGCGATCTCGGCCGCGAAGACGGCGGCGAAACCGTCCTCATGCGGCGCCTTTTCGGTGAAGCTTCCGTAGTTCGCCATTGCTGTCACGCCCTTCGCTTCGAATCACCCCTTTTCCACAGATCGAAAAGGAATGCCCGAGCCGCAAGCGAAGCCGGCAGGCCCGCGCCATTTACGCCGCCGTATTGCCGCCGTCGTTCACGACGATGGAGCCGGTCATGTAGCTCGATTCGTCGCTCGCCAGGAAGCGAATGGCGCGGGCCTGTTCGATGGGGTCCGAGATGCGCCGCAGCGGAACCTTCTCGGCAATCGTGGCGAGCCCGCCCTCGACATCTCCGAAGCGGCTTTTGGCGCCGCTTTCCAGCATCGGCGTGCGCACCTCGCCGGGGCAGAGGCAGTTCACCCGGATGCCGTCGGCGGCATGGTCCAGGGCTAGGGAGCGCGTGAAGTTCACCACCGCGCCCTTGCTCGTGCCATAGGGGATATGGCCGCGCGCGCCGGCCACCCCCCATTCGGAGGAGATGTTGACGATGGCGCCGCCCTCGCCCTGCGCCGTCATCTGCCGGATCGCGGCGCGGGACAGGAAGAAGAGCGCATTGACGTTGATCGCCATCGCCTCCAGCCAATCGGCATCGGTCGTGTCCAGGATGCCGGTGCGGTGGATCACCCCCGCATTGTTGACCAGAATATCGAGTCGGCCGAAGCGTTCCACCGCCGCCGCGACCAGCCGATCGCAGAAGGCACTGTCGGTCGCGTCGCCAGCCAGGAACGCGGCCTCGCCGCCGCCATCCCCTGCCGCGCCGCGCGCTGCCTTCAAGCTCGCTTGGCCGCGCGCCTCGTCGCGTCCGGTCAGCATCACTTTCGCGCCGCTCTCCACGAACAACCGCGCCGTCGCCGCCCCGATCCCCGAGGTCGCCCCGCTGATGATCGCCGTTTTGTTTTTCAGGGTCATGGTTTCTCCTTCGCTCACGCCTCGGGCGTGACCCGTTGCCGTGGATGCCTTTTCTCACCCCTACCTCGCCGTGGTGCCGCCGTCGTTCGACAGCATCGCGCCGGTCATATAGCTCGACTCGTCGCTCGCCAGGAAGCAAATCGCCCGGGCCTGTTCGATGGGTTCGGACACGCGACCGAGCGGCACATACTGGCCCAGATAGGCCATCCCCTCCTCCAGAGTGGCGAATCGCTTGCGGAGCGAGGCCTCGACCATCGGCGTCAAGGTCACGCCAGGACACAGGCAGTTCGCGCGGATGCCTTCGCCGGCATAGTCCAGGGCGAGGGATCGCGTGAAATTCAGCAGCGCGCCCTTGGTCGTACCATAGGCGATATGGCCGGTCGCCCCGCCGACGCCCCAATCGGAAGAGACGTTGACGATCGACCCACCCTCGCCCTGGTCGCGCATCCGGCGCACGGCTGCGCGAGTCAGATAGAAGACCGCGTCCAGGTTGATCGCCATCGCCTCGCGCCACAGCGCGTCGGTTGCTTCTACCACGGTGGCGGGCGGATAGATGCCGGCATTGTTGACCAGGATATCGAGGCGGCCGAAGCGTTCGACCGTCGCATCGACCAGACGGTCGCAGAACGCGCTCTCGACGATCTCCCCGGCCAGAAACTCGATCTCGCCCGGCAAGGCGCGCGCGCCGGCGGCAACTGCCCCGCCGCGGCCCTCGTTGCGCCCGGTGATAGTCACCTTCGCGCCGTCCTGGGCGAAAAGCAGGGCCGCCGCCTCGCCGATTCCCGACGTGCCGCCGGTGACGATCGCGACCTTGCCGGCGAGGCTCATCCGGCCCGCCTTTCCCCACGCTCAGGATAGAGCGACAGCAGTCCGGCGCGCGAGGCTTCGCAAATGCCCCGCTCGGTGATCAGTCCAGTGACCAGCCGCGCCGGTGTGACGTCGAAGGCGTCGTTGCGCGCCGGGCTGCCCTCCGGCAGCAGGTGCACCCGTTCGATCCGGCCGTCCGCCGTCCGCCCGACGATCTCCGCGACCTCGGAGTCGGCGCGCTGTTCGATGGGAATGGCCATGCCATCCTCCAGCTCCCAGTCGATGGTCGAATGGGGCAGGCCGACATAGAAGGGCAGGCCGTTGTCATGGGCGGCCAGGGCCTTGAGATAGGTGCCGATCTTGTTGCACACATCGCCCGCCGCCGTGGTCCGGTCGGTGCCGGTGGCGACCATGTCCACTAACCCGCGCTGCATCAGATGGCCGCCGGCATTGTCGACGATCACCGTATGGGGCACGCCGTGGCGGCCCAGCTCCCAGGCGGTTAGGGAAGCGCCCTGGTTGCGCGGCCGGGTTTCGTCGACCCAGACATGAACCGGGATGCCCGCGTCATGGGCCTTGTAGATCGGCGCCGTCGCCGTGCCCCAATCGACCGTCGCGAGCCAGCCGGCATTGCAATGGGTCAGGATATTGACCGTCTCGCCGCCCTTCTTCTCGGCAATGGCCGCGATCAGGGGCAGGCCGTGATCGCCGATCGCCGCGCAGGTCGCGACGCTGTCCTCGCAGATCGCCGCCGCCTCGGCGAAGGCGGCCTCGGCCCGCGCGCCCGGCGGCAGGTCGGTTAGTGCCTCCCGCACCCGGCGCAGGCCCCAACGCAGATCGACCGCCGTGGGGCGGGTAGCATTGAGGAGTTCGTAGGCAGCCGCCAGATTTCCGTCCGAGGCATCCGCCACCATGGCGAGCGCGAGACCGTAGGCACCGGTCGCGCCGATCAGGGGCGCGCCACGCACCCACATGTCGCGGATCGCCACGGCCGCGTCCTCGACCGTTTCCAACCGGACGGTTTCGAAGGCATGGGGCAGCTTGGTCTGATCGATGATCTCGACCGCTCGCCCGTCGCCGGTCGGCCAGATGGTGCGATAGTGCCGTTCGCCCACTTTCATGGCGTGAGCCTAACCCTCTCGCCTGCCGCCATCAATTCGGACCCTGCCATGCACGCAGGGCGCTTGACGTCCACAGCGCAGTTGGGCCGGAATGCGTCCGCAATCAAGAACCGCCTTCAATCTAGTCCCCGAAGGGAAAACTCACCATCCCGGACACTGAAATCCTGCTGCTCATCGCGGCCGCTTTCCTTGTGGGCGGGGTGGTCAAGGGCACGGTCGGCATCGGCCTGCCGACCGTCTCGCTCGCCTTGATGATCAGTTTCATGCCCCTGCGCGACGCGGTCGCGGTGATGGCCATTCCGGCGGTCGCCGCGAATTTCGCCCAGGGCGTTCAGGGCGGCGCCTTCCGGGCGCTGATGCGTCAGCATTGGGCGCTATTTGTCGGCGCCTTCGCGGGCATCTGGATCGGTACCATGGCGCTCTACGGGATCGATCAGTATATCCTAATCTGCGTCCTCGGCGTGCTGCTCTGCTGTTACACGGCCTGGAGCCTCGCGACCGTGCCGATCCGCGTGCCCCATAGCACGATCCCCTGGCTCGGCCCGCTGACCGGCGTCTCGACCGGGATCGTGACGGGCGCGACGGGCAATCTCGCCCTGCCGCTGATGGTCTATCTAACCGGGTTGCAACTGCCCAAGAACCGGCTGGTGCAGCTGACCGGCATGGTCGCCGTCGCCCTGACCGGCGGTCTGGCCCTGGCCGCGAGCGGCAAGGCGCAATATGGCGGGTCGCTCCTGCTGATTTCGCTGGCGGCCCTTGTCCCATCCTTCGCCGGCATGTGGGCCGGCCAGCGCCTGCGCCACCGCCTCAGCGAGGAGCACTTCCGCCGCTGGATGTTGGTGTTCTTGTTCCTGCTCGGCCTGAATCTGATTCGCAAGGGCGTATTCTAATAAGGGAGGCGCCTCACCACCTTGCCGTGTATCAGTCACCTTGCAATACTGCGCTGATCGAAGCGAAGCGCGGCGCGTTCCGATGACCGACACCAGTAAAACGGTTTCCGCACCAGATATTTCGATGAAAAAGGCCGTCGGAGAGGCCTGGTCCATGACCGGCGGCCAAATCGGATTTACCCTTAAAAACGTATGGCTAGGCGCGCCGCTTGTTTTCGCGTTGTGATGCCTGTCCCGGGGGCTCGCCGGCACGATATCGCCGGGCGTTCTGGGCACGGTAACGACAATCGGGGAAGCGTTGGTATCCATTTTCGTGGCGATATTCTTCCATCGCTTATCTCTCCTGGATGATCGGGAATATCGTTTTGAAAAAGGAATTTACGACTGTTTTCTTATGATGTATGCGATCTTAAATCTTGCATCTTACTCGCTTTCGGTCGTGCAGAACGCGTTTGTTCAGGGTTCCGAGTCAATTCCGGGGGCCCTCATGATCGCGACCTTCGTCGTGTTTGTGATCACCGCCATACTCTGGTGCCGGATGTTGATAATTTTTCCGGCGACCGCGATTGGCCAAAAGTGGAGCTTGAGCTGGGCCTGGGTACCGACCAAATACAACGGCGGGCAATTTTCGGCGGAGGGCTGATTTTCTTCCTGCTCTACCTCCCGTTCGCATTGCTTCTCCTGGGACTCTATTTCGCCCTCGACCTGCCGCTCAAACCAGTCTTGGACCTGGATTGGCGCGTGGGCATTGTCGAATTCCTCTTCGCGTTTTTGACGGTCATGACTTCGGGCGCCGTCGCGGTATATGCATCCAGCATTTTTCGGCAGCTCACGGAGCGAAAAGACGAGCCTACCGAAGCGTCATCCGTGGCGGCATAACGGGCGAACCGACTGTCGCCAGCTTCGCGAGTCTTTCGTTTTCAAACGGAAATTAAAAAGTGTCATGGTTTAAAAAGCGAATACCCTCTACTATGCAGGAATTATCAGGTCAGCCAGTCTCTGTTGCCTCGGGCCGATATCGGTCGCGACGGGCGCAGCTGGCCAGATCCGCATTCATCAACGAAACATCGAGCCTATGACCTCTTCCGATCGTTACAGCATTCCTCGCTCCGAATGGCCGACCATCCTGGAGCGGAGAGAAAACGGCGAAACCTATGCCGCCATCGCGGCGGATTTCGGGGTTTCCGGGCCGACAGTGCGCAATATTCTGCTGCGCGCCCAGGGAGAGGCGGAGGACGCCAAGACCTCGGACCCGACTGAAGAACCCAGCCGCACCGAAAGCGTGCCCGAAAACATGGCCGAGGTCGTGAAAGCCGAGCCGAAACCGGTATCGCGCCTGTCCCTGGCTTCGGTTTCCGCGCGCGAAGAGGCATCCTCCGTACGGGCAGAAACCGCGCGTGCCGAGGCGGCCGCGGCGCCGGCACCGGAAAGACCGACCCCGGCGAAGAGAACCGCCAAGGGCGGGCACAGCCCGCTCGCCACGCGGCTGGCCGAAGCGGCGGAGGACTGCGCGGCGGCCCTCGACAGTGCCGCACGCGACGGGCTGGACGAAGACGCCAAGGATGCCATCAAGCGCAGCCTGCACGAGGTGCGCCGCGCCGCGGCCGCAATCGATATCGCGCTCGGCCAGGGCGACGTCTCGCAGGAACCGACGCAGAAGCGCAAGGCCGAACCGATGGCGGCCCTGCCGCCGCGTCACTCGCCTGCCCGCGCGCCACGGCCTGGCCCCGAACCCCGGCCCGCCCCCGAACCCCGCGCCCCAGCCGAACCCCCTGCAGAATCAAAGCCCATGGCGGCGCGGCCACAAGATGCCGCCCCGGCACGGTCGCGGCGCACGGCGCCACCCTCCGCGGAGGGCACCACGACCATGGAGGGCACGGTCAAGTTCTTCCGCCCCGATCAAGGCTATGGCTTCGTCATGCCCGACGAAGGCGGCCAGGATATCTACGTCCCAGTCGAGGCGCTCCAGCGGTCCGAACTCGACAGCCTCGAACGCAACCAGCGCGTCCGCTTGATCGTGACCGACAGCCCCAAGGGACCCGAGGCCGACAGCGTCGAACTGATCTCCTCCTAGGCCCGTTTTCTCCAGGCGTCGGCACAGGCTCTGCTGGTGAGAATTCGTGCCGGCACCATCGAAACACTCTCTCTTCGGCCGTGTTCGACTCTAAAAATTAGGTGGCGAGCCCGATCCTCGCCCCAAAGTGCGGGATTGGTAGCGACGAGGTCCTGATGCGCGAGGTTGCGGCCGAGATTGCCAGGCTATATCTCACCACTATCGACCGGCCCCTGGCCGAAAGGTGCAGGATGGTCGCCGAGGCTTTGGGTCTCAACTGATCTGCGCCTCACGCAATACTGATCCCTGTATGCATGCGCCAGGGTTGCCGAATCGGCCCGCAAGGGCCAGGGTAAATCAAGCCAAGGCAGCGCCGAATACGATTGGCTGACCTTGCATTTTCGTAGCGATCCGAGGCGCCGCCATCACCGGCAGCCCTGTCGGTGATGGCGGCGATGGTGACGGCTATGGATTACGAAAACTATTTCGAAACCGCGCTGAACGGCCTTCGCACGGAAGGCCGTTACCGGGTTTTCGCCGAATTGGAGCGCTGCGCGGGACGCTTCCCCGAGGCCCTGTGCCACGGTGAAGGCGGCCGGTGACGGTATGGTGTTCGAACGATTATCTCAGCATGGGCCAACACCCGGCGGTGATCGGGGCCATGCACCGGGCCCTGGACGAGTGCGGCGCGGGGGCCGGCGGCACGCGCAACATCGCCGGCACCAACCACCATCACGTGTTGCTCGAGCGCGAGCTGGCCGATTTGCACGGCAAGGAAGCCGCGCTGCTCTTCACCTCGGGCTATGTTTCCAACTGGGCCGCGCTGGGCACTTTGGCTTCGAAACTCCCCGGCTGCATCGTACTGTCCGGCGCCATCAACCACGCTTCCATGATCGAGAGCATCCGCCACAGCCGGGCGGAACTGCATATTTTCGCCCATAACGATCCCGAGGATCTGGACCGCCGGGTCGCGGAACTGGATCCGGACGCGCCCAAGCTGGTCGCCTTCGAATCGGTCTATTCCATGGATGGCGATATCGCCCCCATCGCGGAACTCTGCGGCGTCGCCGAGGCCCATGGCGCGATTACTAATCTCGACGAGGTCCATGCGGTTGGCCTGTAAGGGCCCAGGGGCGGCGGTGTCGCCGAACGCGAAGGCGTCATGGACCGCCTCACGGTGATCGAGGGAACCCTCGGCAAGGCCTTCGGCGTGCTGGGCGGTTATATCTCCGGATCGGCCGCGCTCTGCGGTTTCGTCCGCAGCTTCGCCTCGGGCTTCATCTCCACCACCGCGCTGCCGCCGGCGTTGGCGGTGGGCGCCATCGCCAGAATCCGCCATCTGAGAACCAGCGATGCCGAGCGGCTGCGCCAGCGCGACCGCGTGGCCGCGGTCCGTCGGCGGCTGGACGCCGGCGGGTATTCTCCATCTGCCGAACCTGAGCCATATCGTGCCGGTCATGGTGGGCGATGCGGTGCGCTGCAAACAGACCAGCAATCTGCTGATGGAGCGCTTTGCGATCTACGTCCAGCCGATCAACTACCCGACCGTGGCGCGCGGGACGGAACGCTTGCGTCTAACCCCTTCGCCCCTTCACAGCGATACGGATATCGATCGTCTGATCGCCGCGCTGACCAAAATCTGGACCAAACCCGGCCTCGAACGGCGCGCGGCAGCCTAGGATTCAGCCCGGCATCAATCCTTCAGGTTGATCAGCTCGATCTTGTAGCCGTCCGGATCCTCGATGAAGGCGATCTCGGTGGTGCCATGCTTCATCGGCCCCGGCGGGCGGGGAATATTCATCCCTTCCGCCGCCAGTTGCCGGCAGGTCTCGTAGATATCGGCGACCCCGACGGCGAGATGGCCGAAGCCGGAGCCGTGGCTATAGGGCTCTTCCTGATCCCAGTTGTAGGTCATCTCGATCACCGCGTGATCGCTCTCGTCGCCATAGCCGACGAAGGTGTTGGTGAAGCGGCCGCCCTCATACTCCTTCTGGCGCAGCACTTTCATGCCGAGATGCCGGGTGTAGAAGTCTATCGATTTATCCAAGTCCTTGACTCGGATCATGGTGTGCAAAAGGCGGGGCTGGGCTTCGGCCATGGCTGCATTCTCCGGTATAGACGTAATTTCTTCCATCATGACAAGTCGCGGCTGCTCCGCAAAGCTTCGGCAATTCGGTGCATATCTGCCCTGCGAAGCGCAATAACCTCAACTCCCGGCTTGGTCCGCAGTCATGTCCGGCGTAGGCTCCTACTCACAATTGGATCACGCGTCGTGCGGAGGGAGGTATGGCGTTTCGCCATATCGAAGTGAAGCCACTGGCAAGTGCCTGCGGCGCCGAACTGTCCGGCGCCGATCTTGCG
>Ga0115002_10009119_pt1 | contig 10880 bp, 9 predicted proteins | sample ArcticOcean_MG_C_8_FD_89576 | JGI IMG/M metagenome (GOLD analysis project Ga0115002, IMG submission 89576) | Marine microbial communities from western Arctic Ocean - ArcticOcean_MG_CB11_86 | ecosystem: Environmental > Aquatic > Marine > Oceanic | place: Arctic Ocean: Canada Basin | collected... | reverse complement strand
ATTCTTTGATCAAATATAACTACATCCCCTATTTTGGGCTTTAGTTGTATCCAACCTTCTGTTTTTTTATGACGAACCAAATGACTTTTTGGCACCAATTTAAGTTCATCATTATCATTTGAATGGTCTTCTAAATATATTAAAACCTTAACTATTTCATGCTGTTCCCCATTATGTTTTTTCCATATATCTACGGTTTCATATTTTTCAACTGCACCATTAAGCTTGTCTTTATGCCAGCCAACTATACGATTTATACCTATATCATTATGAGCACAAAATCTATAATTATCACTTCCAAATATATCCAATAAAGCTGTCTGTATTTTTTCATTATTGCGCGTATTACCAACATCTGATAGTTCCTTATGCCTTATAAAATCAGGAATAGTAAACCCTTTATCACTATTCCTCAGTTTATTATTGTTTTTAAAATTTAATACTTGTTTCCTATACCCTTCTATTTCTTCTTTTGTAAACACACTATTTAAAATAACATATCCTTGATTGGTAATCTGGTCTTTTAATGACATTGGTCCTTATACATTTATAATATATATTTAAATACTAACCTTGAAAATCTATTAAATGAGTCTACAATGTCTAAAGGAACCTTGTCAATATAAACCACAATTATCTGGAGCGGTGATAGCTATCACTGAATTAGGATTATATGGATTAGGATCTACTTTATCATACTTTTATTTACCACCCTTGAGAGAAATAGACGCTGTTTCTTTTTATTGGTGTTGTTTTACCGTATTAACTGGAATTTGGGAAGCTTCTTTCGTGATGCATTATAAAAAAGTAGGAGAACAAGCACACTATTTATTAGCGAGTAACACACGGGTATGGACGTCAAAATACAGTCCTCTTTATATATTACCCAACAAACTAGCCATCATTTTCTATGGAGAATATGCTGCTTACGCAGATAGAGAATATATGTCCCTTAGGGATAAATGGGCTCGTTTAATTGAAAGTTCACATGCGGTCTTTTGTGCCACCTTTTCTCTCCTTACTTTGATTTTCTATTCAATTGAAGAATGTGAACGGGGAGAAGCAGCCTGGGCTATTGCCATGGGCACACAGCTAATGAACAGCATACTCTATATGGGACAGTATGGTATACAAACCCAGGATATGTCAAGCCCAAACCACGGCTCACCTGATTTTCCAACAGGCAGAGCATTGTGCAAACGCCCCTTTATGTACATCAATGCAGCCTGGACTTTAATGCCAATCTATGCAATCGTTCGCATGCTCTGCTAAGGAGGAACCTTCTTTTTGTGGTCCGTAATATTTTAAATATATATATATATATATATATATGTATATATATATATATGTTTGGATTTATTATTCTACGCCATGTAAATAATGAATTAACAAATAATTATTGGATTAGGTGTTATGATTCAATTAGAAGATTTTATCCAAATAATGAAATAGTAATAGTTGATGATAATAGCAATTATAAATTTATTACTAATAAAGAATTAACTAATACAACAATTATTCAAAGTGAGTATCCAAAATGTGGTGAACTATTACCATACTATTATTATTTAAAAAATGATTGGTTTGATACAGCTGTTATTATTCATGATTCAGTGTTTATAAATAAATTACTGGATTTAAATGTAGAGAAATACAAAATTATTTGGTCATTTGAACATGATTGGGATATGGACAGAGCCACCATTGAACACTTAAAAGTATTTAAGAATAAAGAAATAATTGATTTTTATAATAAAAAACAATTATGGAAAGGATGTTTTGGTGCAATGAGTATAATTACCCACAACTATCTTGCATTTATTAATAGTAAATATGATTTAAGTAAGCTGCTACCGAGAATTAACACGCGACGTAACCGAATGATGTTTGAAAGAATAATCGCCTGTTTATTGCAAAAACATTCGGATTTTTCAGTCTTGTTAGGTGATATACATAAATATTGTAAATGGGGTGTAGAATATAAGGACATGGACAAACTTAAAGATAAACCTATGATAAAGGTGTGGTCTGGACGATAAGTATTTGAAATAACCTACCAAAATATTATATTTTTACGGCGATTTAATAATAAATTGATTTAATAATTGATTAGTTAATTTTTTAAATATGTCAAAATCAAATAAATCTTTGTATTTATTTTTAAAATCCATATATTTTTCATAATAGTTTTTATTAGTTACTAGAGCCATTCTTTTATTATTGCCCCTATTTGGAGAAAAATGAATACCATAAATAGGTCTCATTCTATGTTTAAAATTTGGTAAACCAAACACCTCCCTACACATTGCTCCTAAAATAATTTCATCATTTCCACTTTTATTAAGATTATAATGTTTAGCTTGACACATAACTAATTTTTTAGTATAATATTTCTTTGTTTTTACCATGTGAACTCCCGTAAGCCTTACAGAATTTTTAACCCGTAATATATTATTATAAGGCAAATTCAGTGGCCAAAAACTTTCATATTTAGGTATAATATTGTCTTCTAAAAACATAATATCAATGTCAGATATGTATGTATATTCGGAATCAATCGTTGGTTTTTCAAAAAATCTGTAGGTGTTAGGAATATTTCTATTGGGTTTAAATTGCGGTTCTCGTATTAAAAAATTATTATTAATTTCTTCTAATATTTTTATTTCATTTCTGTATTTTTTTTTAAAGCCATTAATATTATTTACTATTATTTCCACGTGACTATTATTATTGGTTAATAAAGCAAAAAAGGTAAACGGAATTAAAAATGAAGCATAAGTATCGGACTTACCCTTGTCATATGCATAAGCTAAAAAATTAATATTATATATCATATATAATAAATCATATATAATATATATATACTAATAATACAAATGTCTATTACATTTTTAATTCCAAGTAGAAATAGATTTAATGATTTATTAGATTCAATAAATGAAATATATAATAAAGCATTAAATAAAGATAATGTTTACACAATTATTACAATATATAAAGAAGACGAAGAAACATATAAAAATATCAATGAAATAAAAAAAATAAATAAAAATATAAGTATTTTGGTTAATGAAGATAATAATATGGGATATATTAATATGGATGTATTATGGGATAAAATGGCAAATCTTGCGAAAACAGAATTAATTGCATTATGGACAGATAGAATAAAAATATTAACAGAAAATTGGGATAAATATTTATTTGATTATTATAATAAAAATAAAAAAAGTTATATGGTAATACGTTTTAATGAATTAAAAACCTGGCAATGGGCATACCCAATAACAACACTAAAATTACATAAATTAATTGGTATTTATAAATCTACGGCTGTAGATGCATATATCAGATATATTGCTGAAATTACAAATATTGATATTGTATTAAAAAATGTTTCAATATTAAGAATACCACAAAAAGATTTAAAATCAACCTATTTAACAAGTCATAATATTAAAATTAATAAAAAAAATTTATTTAGAAAAAAAAAATTAATAAAACAAATATTAGATAAAGATATTATAAAAATATTAAAAGATAAAGAATATTGTAAAATATCTAATCATACAATAGATAAAAAAAAATGGTTTAACTCTCAAATGATTGCCGGAGGTCCTAAAATAAATAAATATAAACCTAAAATAATCTGATGCCTCTGATTTATTCCATATTATTTAATAAATCTATTTATTGGATTTGCATGCCCCTTTTTTTTTGTGAATCTATCTTTAATAGCATATCTTTTAAATTTAATTTTATGTTTCCATAGTAAATATTCAAAACTCGTTTGGTCTCTAATGCAAATTTTTATTAAATTTCTCCATTCATTTGAAAAATCCTTGATATTATTATGATTGCGAATTAATAAGCTTGTTTCAGATAATCCTATATTATCTGGAAAATTATTTTCTTTCAGAATTTTCCTCAGTTTCTCTAAATTTTCTTTATTTTCAAGCTTTTCTTTATATATTGCTTGATATTCTTTGGAAACTGTTTGTGGTCTCCCTCTCGACCATGGATTATCAAAACATACTATATCAACTTTCTCTAATAATTTTTCTACGTCCTTCCTATAAATTTTTCTCGTTAACTGTCTGTCGCCGTCTAAATATATAGATTTGGTATAATTATATGGCAGATAATCATGTGGACAAGTTTTAATCATTCTTTGAACTTGTTTATTAACTGTCCACCAATTATTTGAAGTATATTTTGTAATATTTATATATAAAAACATAATATTCTTTGTAATACAATTATATATTTGGCTGTCCTTTTCCATGTTTGAGTTATCAGTAAAATATATATTATCAATGTCTGTATTATTTTCTAAGTAGACTTTATTTTTTTCATACTTACCAAAATTTATTGTAAATATACACGTATCATTTTGTTTCTTATTTCTCCAACTCTGCAATTTATAATGATATATAAATGTTCTTGGGACAATTACTGGTATCCCACCTTTTTTTTTAAATCTTTCAAACCATTCTACTTCATTACCTGCAAAAGGTTTATTAGGATCAAAATAATGTTTATCATCATACATATTATTTTTTAAAACGTGCACTGAAAATACCATAAAAAATCCATTAATATTAACATACTTATTGTTATATATACATGCAGATGGTAGTTTATTTAAAGAACATAAACTAAGTTGACAAAAATTATTAATTTTTGCTGGTCCAGGATTATTAGTGACTGGTCCAAAATATTTCATTTCGTCTTTTTTACAATTTGATGCCTCTTTAATAATATGTTCGATTGAATGATCAAAAAAAATATCATCATTGCTTAAAATAATTATTTCGCAATTATTTTGAATACATAGATCAATACCTTTATTCCATGTTCCAGTTAAACCTCCGGATTTTATTTGGTCGTCAATATATATATATTCAACATCTGGATAATCATTTTTAATATTTAAGATTTTTATATCTTGTGAACTATTAACATATATAACAATAAAAGCATTGGAAACATTTCTTAAAAAACATTCTAAACACTGGATAGCAAAAATCCCATTATTGCCGTGAGTAGTTATAACAATACCCGTTTTCATTAATATATGTTATATATTAAAGTAACAGAATTAAACCCAACCTTAAGTATTTTAAAATCTAGACCACAAAATATTATATTTTTTTAATATAATATTTTTTTTATTTAGGGGGAAATTCCCCCTTTTTAAAAGGTATCCTTTAAACGATCGGTGGTGCACCAGCCTTCTGGAAGTGAGGGCTCATGTACTTCTGCAGATTGAAATAAGTAAGCTCATCCTGTGGCGTCAGCTTAAGAAGAACACTCAGGGCACCGTCTGGGTTAATCTTGCGTCCATTCTCGGGGTCCTGCAGAGAATGCTTGCGGATATAAGCATTAATCTCGCGGGTCACTTCAGTGCGAGCCATCTGCTCCCCCTTCGGTCTGTTCAAAAAATTGGCCAACTCAGTGCTAATGGTGGTCGGCTTCACGAAACCACTCGGCGCCCTATTTCCTTGACGCTTCTTCTTGCGCTGCGAAGCCTTGTGTGCGGTCTTGAGTTCGCGAATAACAACCTTCTCTAGTGCGGTATACGACTTCTTCAATGCATGGCACTGTGCCGTCAGACCAGTAAGCGTGTTCATCTGCTCGCGCATTTGGTCGACAATAAACTGATAAGGAAGCTCATCGGCTGCCTCTTCAACAACAGTATTAACAACGGGGACGGACTCAACCACAACAGGGTCGACAGGGACAACAGGCGTTGCTTCCTTCTTCGCGCGCTTGCGCTTGGTAGGAGCAGTGGTGGCGGAGGTGGTGGTGGTGGTCTTTGACTTGGCTGGCATATAGTCTTATATAAGATAAACTTTTTAAGTGTTTTTACGCAAAATATATTATATCTAACACGCTAAGGGGTTTGAACATCAAATTTTAACCGGGTGAAACAGATTGATATAACCAAGGAAGCGCGTTCGCCGCATTTGTATTTACTAAAGTTAATGCTGACAATACATAAATTGTCCCTAATGATTGGTTATCGCTGTTTATACCAGAGGTAACCATTCGGTCAATTATATTTAAGGCAAATTTTCTCAATTCTTGGATATTCCATCCAGTATTCAACATATTTATATTGATATTACAAAAAGGATTTCCTAAAGGCGGACATATTTCCCTCTTCACATCATCCGTTAATTGTGCACGATAATACCATATATCCATTAACTCGCGTATAAATTTTATAATTTGATATGAGTTTAAATTAAGAAACCATGTAATATCCGTATAATTTCCTAAATCATCCATTAACTGAAATAATGTTAAGGTTCGCGACTCATTTCGCTTTTCTGGAGTCATATTCTCATCCTCCTCGTTCTTTATAATAAGAATCACATCCTTCTTTAAAATTTGGCTATAATTTAAGAATATACACAATGTGTGATATATATTCTCGGAAAATTTTAACCTGTTATAAGGATTTGTTGTCTCTTGTCCATTTTTTAAATATAAATTCCATAATGATATAACATCAAACCCATATACATGCCCTGTTTGGTCTGTAATACTGAAAAATTGTGTATTACCAATATCTTTTAAATCTTCCATTGTTAAAAAATCTGTCTCATTTACACAAATTGACCTGTTATCACGTCCAGGACCTTGAGACCTTTTATATTGCTTATAAAAAAAACGGCGGGTCGCCTTCTGTATAATCATACACGCATTTGAAATACGTAAAAAACTATAAATGCGTTTTACCAAATCGTCCTTTTTACCCGACTGCTTTAATTTATGATGCTTACAAACCCTTTTTAACTGAGATACCTTAAAATTAAATTGTAAGATATATTCATAATTTGCTATGTCGGGAATTCTAAATTGTTCATCCGATATTTTTCTTTTTACTTTCTTTGATATTTCTATTCCTCCTTGATTGATATATGATGTAGGGGTTACACGGTATTTTTTCCCAATAATATGGTTCATTATATTATAAGAAGAAAATATCTTTAATAATTTTATAGAATATATAATATTATTATTTGTCTAAAATGATATACCCATATGGTTTCATAATATTTTTAACCATGCCCCATTTAGGCTCGACCATTTTAATGTCTTGCTTTTGAATATCTATGAGATTGGTTTTCGTGTCAAAAATATTTTTCGTATGATGTAATAGATTAATATCTTCTATATAATTTGTATTGCGGATCAACCACTCATAAAATGTTAGTTGTTTTTTGGATCTTTTAAACCTTGTATATAACTTCAGACTCTTAAATAGGGTTGTTGTATTAGACAAATTATAATCCGTTCCAGATAATATACAAATATCCTTGAAATCTTCTTGGGGTATTTTTAACTCGGATAGGATTTTTTTAAAATTATACACACACATCGTTTCGGTTGCCAAATTAAAATATCGCAGAATTCGTGTTGTTCCATAAACAAATTGATCCATGTCTTCTGAAAGACACGCCCATGCATATCTTTTTTTTACTAATTGTGCACAAACGGGGTCTGCCTCACCTGATGCTGTATAATGCATCATTCCATATGCATCCATAAATTCCTTGACTAGACCTATAGTATACCTGTTAATTTTCACAGATTTTTTTTTTAAATTTTTCATTTTACTTTTAATTATATTTTCTGATGTGAACGAGCAGTGCTTTAATCGTTGTTTTAAAATTTCGTATTCCTGTTCAGCCAATAGTTTGTCATCAGCACGTTGCTTAAGTAATTCGCTCTTCTCATCTGGCGGCTTACCATCAAATACAAATATGGGCGTAATGTTATAATACCGAAATAGTGACATCATTGTGTATAAATTTTCCATTAATAAATCTTCTGATGCAAACTTATATAAATAAATTAAAATATCAATCGCAATTATTTTTCCCGAAACATCGTCAAAATTGATGTCATATACCCCTCGCCTACAGTTTCCAATTATATGTCTATTAAGTTGTGGAATTCCCATTTATTGCAATATTATTATCTCGTATATTTAAGATCAATTTTCACAAAATTTCTATTGCCGTCATTCGCATGGTTTTTGACAATATTTTATTACCTTTAATTTTGGAAATTGTATATAAATCGGATATAAATTCCGGTGATTTATAAACCTCTTTAATATATCTATAAAACATATCTAGATTATGTTCTGTTTTTGTAAATTGGATGAATGAAGCATTATTATTATTGCACCATGTCAAAAATCCTACATAATCATTCATTAAAACCACCTTTAATATGTAATATGCAAAAATGTTGGTATTTTCCTTATATAAATTATCCCTCGCTACAATGCTCTCATCATTTTTTTCATATAAATTTTCGTAATTTAAACCCATGTATTTTAGTATTTTAGCACATTGATATAAACTAAATATACGCTCTATTTGAAGCAAAAATTCGGTATATGTTATAAATAAATCCAGATCATCGCTCTTTAATGAATAAAAACCTTTAAAAACACAATTTATTATTTCCGCCCACAATTCGGTATACGTTTCGCTAATATCAAATGTACTGTTTATTGGATATAAACCCTTTATCCTTTTCTTTAATTTGTCAGCATTAAATGTTGAAAAATCCAACCCAAAACTATGAAAGGTTTCATGTATTAACACCTTAAACCATTCCTCCTTGCGAAATATTAAAATCTCTCCTGGATCATGGCAAGCAAAGGTTACTGCCGTATTCGCATTATCAACATCTAATACCGATAACGTCTTTCCCGGCAAATATTTTTTAACAGGAGATAAAAAAATGTGAATGCTTATCCTAGACGTGCATTTTGCTGTATTGTATTGTTTTAAAATGTGCAACCAAACCAGAATATTCCTAATATATTCATCATATTCACTAACATTTATCTCTTCATCATGGGTCACAAATATTATTTGTAATGTCATTTGTAAAAATACTATGTTATATTCTATTTTATAGGTAGAGTTATCTTTAATATCGGCTTTAATCTCCTCGGGAAAAAATTTGCTTCCTGACAAAAATATATTATTAAACGCGTTGGCCGATATAATTGCAGTAATTTCTCTCGAAATATCTGTTTTTAAAAATTGCTTTACGTTTTTATCTGCTTCTTTAATAGATTCATATAATTTTTGTAATACAACACGCTGTTGCTCCTGTTGTTCGTTGGAATACTCTATCTTTAATTTTTCAAAATTTTTTATTGAAAATTTAACATAAGGGTCCGAGTTTTTTAAAAACTGCATTTAATAAATATAAATATATAATTTATATTTATATTTGTTAATTAAGCTTCTGTAATTGCTACCAAAGATGTTTTATCTTCCGCTGACTGCGGTGCCCTTTTTTGAGTTCTGCGGAGAGACGTCAAAGAACGACTAGAACGGGTTTTTCTCATTTTGGATGCTAAAGGTTCAAGAGTGTCTGCAGTCGTAGGACTAACTTGCGTGGTTAACCGTGCTGGTGCTGACGTAACGCGGGGTTCCAAAGTGGGAACAGGTATTTTTACAATTTTGTCTTTTATTAATTTATTGCGTATACTCATTAAATCTTTACGTAAACGCGACGCTCTTTTTGGGATATATTCCAAAAGTGTCGCATCCCCTGTATTTAACAAAACACTCTTTAATTCTTTATCACCAAATTTTGACATGAGTGGACCACTTAAATCAACATCATATGTATAACGACCTGCTGTTTTTTTCGCTAAACGTATGTCACTGGATATATCGCTATCCGAATCTAAAGTAAATTGTTCGAATTTTTCTGGATCTACATCCTTATATTTTTGTGCCAAGGCATAATGATGAATAGAATACCATTGATTATTGTCATATGCAAATGGGTGTGTAAATTCGTCTGATAACATTTGTCTCCAGTTATGTGGCAATGCTGTGAATTGGGATTTATAACCACTATTATCATCGATTGTTTCGCCCGAACCATGCCCTGGTGCTGGATGAGGACTCGACCGATAATAAAATTTAAAAATCGTGTTCGGATTTGATAACAGACTATCGCGGTCAATGCCTGTAACATTCATTTCATTCACCTGTTCTAAACGTTCGTCCACATCTGGTTTTGCTTTTAATGGTTTATCCGCACTACATAAATTGCATGTATCGTTTTGGGGATTATTTAATAAGGTGCATTGTTCACACGTCCATTCGGGGTCTTGTAGTTCCTCTTTTTTAACCTCTTCCTCGTTTGCGGATACACTTTGGGATTTATAGTTTTCATACAAATCTTCAATTTCTTGTATACCCCTAAAAGCGCCTGTTTCACCCTCAAAACATCTATCCAATATTAATCTTTTAATACCATATGGCACCTTGGCAAATTTCATCGCCCCATGATTTTTATATGTCACAAGTTTATAATGATTTCCCATGTAATCAGTAATAATATACAACATATCTGAATCCTCGCGTTCCTTATCTTTTTTTATGTTAATATCATCAAAGTTCAGCCCACACTGTATTACTCGCTGTAATCGCACATCATCTTGTAAAACATTTGCTAGGTCATTATATTTAAAATATTCAGAAGAAAGGATTATAAGTTTAATATTTAAAATTTTCTCTAAGATTGCAATCGCTACTTCGTCTGCCCAATAACAATTGCCTGCTCCGCGCTTCATGACTCTTTTATTTTTTCTATACACGCATGTTTTCATTATAAAATTTTTTAATTCATCAAGACTACTAATGTTAGACATAAACCCATATCCTTCTAAATCTTCTTCTAATTGGTCTTTCATCAATTGTAGTCCTTCCTTTACCTCTTTTAATCGTTCGCCCGCCCGAATAAGAGATGTTAATTTGTCATGATCCCCACGATTCTGTTTTGCTGCAGCACCGAGACTTTTATAATTTGAATTATTTTCATTT
>Ga0115002_10009117_pt1 | contig 10882 bp, 10 predicted proteins | sample ArcticOcean_MG_C_8_FD_89576 | JGI IMG/M metagenome (GOLD analysis project Ga0115002, IMG submission 89576) | Marine microbial communities from western Arctic Ocean - ArcticOcean_MG_CB11_86 | ecosystem: Environmental > Aquatic > Marine > Oceanic | place: Arctic Ocean: Canada Basin | collected... | reverse complement strand
TCCCCGGATTTTTTCGCTCTTTTTCTCGCCAAAGATCAACAACGTAGTTCTCGGGAACTGCGATAGCGACTCGGACATCTGTCGGAACGAGGGCCGCAGTGCGGACCATTTCGTCCTTTTGTCCGATCATATTTCCTGCTCGTTCGACGGTGATTGATTTCTTGTCCTTCACGGTCACTTGAGACGCTTCTTCATTTTTTTTGGAACCTGGCCCATTGGCCTTTGGGCCAGGTCGGCCTCCATCGACGATTTCCGAAGTTTCGTTTTCTTGAAGCTCATTGGTCGAGCGTAGCACCGCTGGATCGCCTTCAGGTTTGACTGTGCGTGTGACGTGTTCGATGGTGTCATCAAGTTCTGCCGTAACTTGTACCAAGATGCCTGGAATATTTCGCAGTAAGTTTTCAATCTTAGTTTTCATCAATCGTTCAAAAGCGACCCGTTGTTGGTAGTACTCGTTATCGAAAGCATCACCCGAAATTTCGCTATCGTTAAAGGTCGAATCGTCGCTGAGATTCGTGACGGTGACTTGGTCTAAGCCAAGTCCTGCGATGGCACTCGCGACAGCTTTCTTAATCATTTTTGCCTGACGAGGACTGAGGGGTTCGCCTGGCGCTGGACGTACGTTGACCGATGCAGTTGCTTCGCCGACGCGCCCCAATCCTGCTGGCTTGCGCACGTCAAAGATCACCTGTGCCTCCTCAATGCTATCCATGGAACGCACGATCATCGAAAGCTGTTGTTCCCGTGCAGCCTTGAGTCGTTCTTGACGGGTGACCCGGTCGGTGAACGGCCCTAGGTCGAGCGCTTTTTCCAAGACGTTGTGGAAATTGGGCGGCAGCGCACCTGCGTCGGCCACGGCCGCCAAATACTCAGCCTTTTGACCCTGAGGCACTTTGATGCGATTTCCCACGCGTTGGTAGCCGGCCAGCCGCGCTTGTGCGATAGCGGCTTCTGCTCGGTCGACATCACATCCTGGCAGGAATTCGCCATTAAAGAGGTATTCATCGGGGCTCGCCGAATGGTGCTGTACCAAATAGCCCATGCTGACAACGATCACGCCTAGGAGCAGTACGGCCGTGATCCTTGCCGCAGGAGTCATCGACTGCAGCAGGTCTTTAAGTTGGCCGGAGGCCTGATTCATAAAATCCATCCGTGGATCCTTGTTGTGAGTTGAGAGTTGAGAGTCGAGAGTCGAGAGGCAACCAATTTCGCTAGACTGTCAACTCTGGACTCTCGACTTTTCTTACACTCTTATCTCTTTGACTTCCTGATAAACTTGCATCATCTTGTTTCGCATTTGCATCATCAGCCGAAACGTCAAGTCTGCTTTTTGTACGGCGGTGAGCACCTCAGCCGGATTCACGTCTCCGCCGGTCATTAAGGATTCTACCGCTTTGTCGGCTTGTTGCTGCATCGAGTTCACGTCTTGAATCGAATCGACCAATAAGTCCTTGAACGACGTAGCGCTCGTCGCTTGCGGCTTAGCGCCTAACGATTGCCCGATGCCCATTTGGGCGGCCAAATGCGAATTGCCGATCGTATTCATGGCGACGTCCTGGGACAGTCGTCAGCGTTGGCCCCCCAACGCGTTTTATGTCAACTGATGACAACTTCTCCTTTTGGTGGTTGTGGTTACGTGGGGTTGGCAGTGCCCACCCTACGGTTAGGTTTATGCGAGGATCTGCAGCGTTCTTTGGCCGAGATCCTTAGTGATTTCGATGTGTTCGGAGTGCTGCTTCAGTTTTGTGGCTCGCGGCTGTTCAGGTTCCCGCAGTTTGCCTCGCTCAACCGCCCGGGCAACGAGTGCTTCTAGTTGGTTGACGTCAAATGGCTTTTCCAGGTAGTCGAATGCACCATAGCGCATCGCAGCGATGGCCGAAGCAATGGTAGCGTGGGCCGTAACCATCAGCATTTCGACTCGCAGTCGCCCCAGTTGGATTTGCTGAATAAACTCCAAACCGTCCATGCCGGGAATTTGCAAATCAGTAATCACGACATCAAACGATTCTTCCTGCAGTCGGGGCAGAGCCTCGACAGCGCTGGCCAGGCAAAGCACGTCATAGCCGGCATGACTGAGCACGTAGGCAATCGACTCCCGCGCGGCGGCGTGGTCATCGACAACCAGGATTCGGCCCAGCGGCTTGATTTTGTCAGAGTTTTTCATGCGGCAACTCCCAAGGCACGCCCGCGTGGCAGTTGAATGGTGAATGCCGCTCCGCCTTCGGGACAGTTGCTGGCGATCACTCGGCCGCCGTGGGCTTCTGCGATGCGATGAACGATCGCCAGTCCTAGTCCCGTGCCCGCCGGTTTGGTCGTATAGAACGGATCAAAGATGCGCAACAGTTGTTCGCGCTGAAGTCCAGGGCCGCTGTCGGCGATTTCTAGATCGAATCCACTTGGACTTTCGAACGAAGTGATCACTAACTCACCACCATCTGGCATGACGTCTATCGCATTAAGCATCAGATTCAACACGGCCCGGCGCAACATCTCTCGGTCGGCACTGACTTGCGTGGTCGGAGCGACGTCGGTCATCACACGAATCGACTGAGCATCAAGCTGCGGGCCAATCGATTCGCATACTTCGTCCACTAGGCGTCGTATAAGAAACGAATGCCACTGCGGCTCGCGATGGGAGGTGAAACTGAGGAGATCGTTCACGGTAGTATTCAGGGCGTTAAACCCTGTCTCCACTTTGGCTAGAATCTCTCGACTGTCGGAATCCTCCGAGAGTCGTCGGTTCAGTAAGCTCATGTACAAGTTGACTGGTACCAAACTGTTGCGAACTTCGTACGCCACGTGCGACGCCATGCGACCCAAGTCGGCTAGGCGGTTTTGCTGAGCGGGTTCGCGATTTTTCTCTTCCAACTCATCCGTTAATCGTCGAACCTCTGCTTGAAGCACTTCGTGGGTCTGTTGCAAACGCACCGTAGCGTCATTCCAAGCCGTGAGGACCGCTTCGAGACTGCTGCCTTGCACCAGGTCCGAAAGTTCCCCGTTGTCGGCAGCGGTGCCTTCATCGGCATGGTTGGCCACGACTACGGGGCTCTCTGGATCAGGGCCCTCTGAAATCGGCAATCGGTAAATGGGGATTATGTCGTTCATGCTTCGGAGTGGATATCGAGGCGTGAATTGCTGTTTAGGGTATTTGGTGATAGGGAAGGGTAGGGTGGCCGAGTATGTGGCCCGCGCAATTGCTGCTGGGCTTGATAGGCCCCTCGTGCGGCACTGGTGGCTTGTGCCGCTTGCAGCTGTCCCGCGACTTGGTCGCGCCTGAGTGTCATGTTCTCTTCATTGTCGCGTTCCAGATGCATGACTTCTTCGAGCACTCGGCTACACTCTGCTGCTAAAGCAGAACTTTTGGCGCGCGCCTCGGGCGAACTCCACTGCCGGTTTTCTGCAATTTGGGCGTGGTAGGGAGTCAGCTCTCGTTCAATGGCTTGCAGTGCGACTATCAGTTGGTTCTTGGCGGCGATCAGCCTTAGCAACGCGCCCATTTCGCTCGCCGAGATCAACTCTGCTTGCTTAAGGCCTAGGTCGCGCAACTGCGAGAGGCAAAGATGCCTTTTCGCAATCAAGTCGGCCAGTTTTTGAGTGGTGTGTTCTTTCACGTGTTTGCTATTCTGTGTTTAACAATCAGTATTTACCAATCGCTCATTTCTTTGAGAAGCAATTGCCATTCGCTTGCAAAATGCGCGGAAGCAGATCCTGCGGCGCTTGAGGCTGGCCCGCGTCTGGAGGAGATTCATTGGTGGTTGCCGATTCTTCGGGCATTTTCGCTGAAGTCGTTGAGTAGATGGTGCCGAAAAAGAAAACGCGGCAATGCGCAGCAAGTCTTTTCCGGTCGCGACCGGCCCAACAGTGGGCCAGCGGTGGAGAAAAGCGGTCAGGCTTGTACCGAAAATCGCTCGCGCCTGTCAATCCACGTTGCCGCTCGATTCAGGGCGGACGTGAGGCGAAGAGAGCTAGCAAAGTATTTGCCAACGAAAGATGCCAACGAAAGATGCCAACGAAAGATGCTAGCTAGAGACAGCCGTTGACGAAGGGCAACAGCTCTCCATGACCCAACTGTTGATGTCCGAAAGCATCGTGGTGGTGAGCTCGTCACCATCCGGATAGAGCCGCAGCGAAAGCGAAAAACCTGCGTAATGCAAGAGCCGCAGGTCGGCCATTACCTTCTCGTTCGAATAGCTGTCGGCATGGGGCGATACCGCGAGCATCAGGGGGAGCTTTCGGGCCTGGTTGATGTTCCGCATTGGACAACCGCCGCGCGGCACAGGCCCCCCCAGTGAAATTGCGCCGGCAAACAACTCGGGATTCTCCATCCCAATACGAAGTGCCATCGTTCCGCCAGCTGCGTGGCCGCCAATGTAGATGCGGTCTGGGTGGACATTGTAGCGATCTTTCGCCAGCGCAATGCAGTGCTTGGCCCGCTCATTCGCCTCGGCCAGATCACTCATCGATTGTCCCCAAGAAAATCCTTGTCTTACCGTCATGCTTGCCTGCGTCGCGCGGGGGGCGACGGCTACGTGGTTGCGAGGACTTATCAGCGGCATGGCCCGATGCAGCTCTTCTTCACTGCTATCTGCACCATGCATCCAAACGATGAGCGGATACGCATAACTGCTCTCGTAATGCATCGGCGCAAAAAAAGAGTGCGCCGCTGCCGACATGTGGTATGGCGCGGCCTTTGGGACCTCGCGATTGCCAAGCCAATCAAATTCTCTCTCAGGAGTCAGGAGATGGGATTGAGACAATTCGGTCAGCAGCGGAGATCGATTCATGGCGTGCCAGGGTCGAGAGTTAGGGCGGGCGAACACAGCGGAACAGCAGGGTTAAATCAAATCCACGCCGCAGATCGCCGAATCGCGTAACTTCTTGCGGTTTGTAAACGAGGTGGCCGCGTATGTCAACTCCATAGGCCACAAGCGGGGGGTCAAGGGGGGTCAAAGTCGAAGTGCTAGCATTTTTCAGAGCGCGCCGTAGTTCAAAAAAATAATGCAAAAGAGACTTGCATTTTTTGAGATTATTGCTCCGACCGATTCAGACCAAGCCAGACATCGTGGCCACCAGCTCTTTTACCGCATTGACGCTTTTCTGAAACGCGACTTTTTCTTCGTCGGTAAGTGATAATTCAACGATCCGCTCGACGCCGCTCGAGCCAAGTATCACTGGTACTCCTACATAGTAACCACCTACGCCGTATTCTTTGTCGCAGTACGCAGCACAGGGGATAAGTCGCTTTTTGTCGCGAACAATGGCTTCGACCATTTGCGCGGTAGCTGCAGCGGGAGCATAATAAGCACTACCGGTCTTCAGCAGTCCTACGATTTCGGCTCCTCCCTTGCGTGTGCGATCGACGATTTCTTCCAGTCGGTCGGGCTCGATAAGTTGCAAAATCGGGATCCCGCCGACCGACGTGCAGCTGGGGATCGGGACCATGGTGTCGCCGTGGCCACCCATCAACAAGGCGGAAATATCTTCGACGCTGACGCCCAATTCCCTGGCTAAAAAAGTGCGGTAGCGCGCCGTGTCGAGCACGCCCGCCTGGCCAATCACGCGCTCTGCCGGAAAGCCCGTGACCTGCATCGCTCTCTGCACCATGGCGTCCAAGGGATTGCTGACGACAATCACCACCGCGTGTTCACTTGTTTTCTTGATCTCTTGACAGACGCTGCCCATGATCTTGGCATTGGTGGCCAACAAGTCGTCGCGGCTCATCCCCGGTTTTCGCGGGATTCCCGCCGTGATAACCACCACGTCGCTGCCTGCCGTATCGTCGTAGTTGGTGGTTCCCGTAATGTTAGAGTCAAAACCCATCACTGGCGAAGACTGCATCAAGTCGAGCGCCTTCCCCTTGGGCATATCTTCGGTCGCGGGGATATCGACCAGCACGATGTCGCCCAGCTCAGCGGACGCACACCAATGGGCGGTCGTCGCCCCCACGTTTCCGGCACCGATAATACTGATTTTGGCACGACGCATAGCGAGTTTCCTTATTTCTTGGGCTGTTCTTGCGAGCAAGCATTGTTTGAGGCGAACGAACTCGATCAACAACACAGAATATCCCGCCCCGACGACAGAAATACAAGTGCTTCGCGGCCAAGAAAGTCTGATACTCTCCAAGTACCTTCGGTCTGGGCCACCGAAGGGAGTTGGAGGCGGACTGTTTTCGACCTAGGAGAATTACTCCTTAGGCACTTCGCGACTCAACGTTTGTGCCGGAGGTCGATCTGACCAACGGCAGTCAGCAAAGTTCTGAATCCAACAGCGGCGAAGCCGTGAAAGCAGTTAGCCCCCAGCGTGAGCTGGGGTTATATTATCTAGCCAAGCCAGGCGTTGCAGTGCAGCTTGCATGCCCCGAGCGAGTTGCGATGCAGATTGCAGGCCCACGAGACGGTGCAATTGCCGGCCATCGGCCGAGACGAACAGGACCGTTGGATAGCCGTTGATGCCAAACTGTTGGCACACCTCGGCTTCTCGATCTGCATCGACGAGCACACAGACAAACTGCTCTGCCAAACTTGCAACCCGCGCATCAACAAATGCGTCGTCTTCCATTTTGTGGCAATAGGTACACCACTCGGCGGTAAAGAACAGCAGACAGGGCAAGCTTTGCTGGCGTGCTAGCTGACGACCCGCAGCCGCATCATGGACAAACTGCAAATTGCCGTGCTGCGATACCAGTTGCGGCCCGGTGGAATCGGAGCAACCCACGACTCCGCCGACCAACGTAAAATAGAGTAGGGTTCGAAATCGGTGCATTGCTATCGCTGCTTTCAGGCCGGGCGTGTTCCTTCAATAGGATTATCGCCAGTTTTGCTGGGGTTACGTCAGTTTAGCAGTAAAACTCGCTGTCGAGCGGGCTGGACAGTGCTGGTGGCTTTCCCTAAAGTCCGGCCCACTCTTCTACCCCTTATCTCAATGCGTTAAGCACGATCTGTATCGATTGGACAGCATTTAAGTAATGTTGTTCTGACGACAGATTGGGTTCGATGCTATTAACTTATCCCAATGTCGGAGGCCACGGATGGCTTCAGAGGATTTGAGCGCGCCGAGCTTGCTCCATCGTGTTCGGGATCTCATTTTGCCGGTTGCGATTATCGCCAGCGTGCTGGTGATCTTGGTACCCTTGCCGCCAGCGCTCATGGACGTGCTGCTCGCGGCGAATATCACGATCGCCGTCATTGTACTGCTGACGACCATCTATGTGCGCTCGCCTCTTGAGTTCAGCATCTTCCCCTCGCTTTTGCTGGCCACCACGCTAGCGCGGCTCGTTCTCAACGTCGCGACCACCCGCTTAATCCTTACCCGAGCTGCGACCGACGGACATGCTGCGGCCGGCGGAGTGATCACCGCTTTCTCCGACTTCGTTGCCGGAGACGGCAAGATTGTGGTCGGGCTCATCATCTTTATCATCATCGTCGTTATCCAATTTGTGGTGATTACCAAGGGTGCCACGAGAATCAGTGAAGTTGCTGCGAGATTTGCCCTCGATGGCATGCCCGGCAAGCAGATGGCGATCGACGCCGACCTCAACGCTGGCATCATCGACGAACACGAAGCCCAATCGCGCCGTGAGGAAATCACCCAACAGGCCGATTTCTACGGGGCCATGGATGGTGCGAGTAAGTTTGTCCGTGGCGACGCGATAGCAGGCATTGTCATTACGATGATCAACATCGTGGGCGGCCTCATCATTGGTATGGCCGAGCATGGCATGCCGTTGCTGGAAGCTGGTGAGCTGTTCACGCAGCTAACCATTGGCGATGGGCTCGTCAGCCAGGTTCCCGCTTTCTTGATTTCGCTGGCCGCGGGCCTGCTCGTCACACGCAGTACACGCAAGTCGAACCTGCCCCAAGAATTTATTACCCAGCTCTTCTCGCGTCCGCAGGCCATGGCCGTGGCCGGAGCGTTTTTGGCCGTCTTGGTGGCGACCGATTTGCCTCGCGCGCCACTGATGATCTTGTGTGCTGCTTGCTTCGGTATGTCGCGCGTCCTCACCAACAAGGAAACGAAAAAAATAGCAGAAGAATCTGCAGCTCAAACACAGCAGCAGCCCGTCGAAGAAGAACGCATCGAAGATTTTCTCTCCGTCGATCCCATGGAAGTCGAAGTCGGCGTGGGCTTGATCCGGCTGGCCGATCCCAAACGGGGTGGCGACTTGCTCGAGCGTGTTCAGCGCACTCGGCAAAGCGTGGCTAGCGAAATCGGTATCATCATGCCGAAGGTCCGGATTCGCGATAACATGCGATTAGAACCCAACCAGTATCGTATCAAGATTGCCGACATGCCGATCGCTCAGGATACGCTCGAACCGGGCCTGCTCTTGGCCATCGATTCGGGAATGACCACCGGACAAGTGGATGGCGTTGCCACGAAGGATCCAGCCTTTGGTACTGACGCGCGCTGGATTCAGCCAACGCTCCAAGAACAGGCTGAGATTTTGGGTTATACGGTCGTCGAGCCCGGTGCGGTACTGGCGACCCACCTCACCGAAATCTGTCGCCGTCATGCCGACGAAATACTCACCCGCGATGCGACCAAGCATCTAGTCGACGAACTAAAAAATACGCAGCCCGCCGTGGTCGATGAACTCATCCCCAGTGCCATGTCGCTTGCCGAGGTGCAAGGCGTATTGCAATTGCTCCTCCGCGAGCAAGTTTCTGTCAAGCAGCTGGCACTTGTGTTGGAAACACTTGGCGACTACGCCGGCCGGACGAAAGATCCGATATTGCTCACCGAGTACGTACGCCATCGTCTGGCACGACAGATCTGCACCCGCTATCGCGACAAAGACGATCGATTGCATGTCGTCGCCATCGACCCGGCGCTCGAAGATCGAGTTCGCGCCGGATTCGAACACACCGAACGGGGCCTATTCGTCCGCATGTCGCCGCAAGCGGTCGAAGCAACTTGTAATGCGATCTCAGCCGAATTACCCAAGCTCACCACGGCCCATCACACGCCCATCATCTTGGTCAGCCCACAAATTCGGGCTGCCATTAAACAAATCACGGAAAATTACCTGCCCAATTTGGTCGTATTGAGTTTCAACGAAGTCACGAGAGACACGCAGATTGTCACTGTCGGACTGGCAGCAGACGCATAATAATCCCCAATCCCCAATCCGCATTCCGAAATCAACAAATGCAAATCAAAACTTTCCGCGCTAAAACGATGCAGCAAGCCCTGGATCTTGTCCGTCGTGAGATGGGAATGGAGGCCACCGTGCTGCACACGCGCGAGCTTAATCGTGGATTGCTGCACCGTTTCTTACGTGGCAAGGAATATGAAATAGCAGCTTCGCAAGAACCGCGGGCAGAGGCGGTTGCCAGTGTGTCGCCTGAAGTGAGCTACGAGTCCAGCAGTCCGCCGTGGGATTCTTGCTCCGTCGATATAGACTACGGCACGAAGTTCCGCGACGATTTTCAGCACCTGGCTGAGGGCCAACAAGATCTCAATTCGCTGGCCGCGCAACTGCAGCAGCGTACCTCCAGGCAGCCGCAACCGCATTTGACCGAAACCCTATTTCAAACCTATACCGACATGATCGAGTCGGACATCGACCAACAGTTTGCACAGGAACTCCTACAGCGTCTGCAGTCAGATCCAAATGTCGATCAAATGGGTCGCGCTGCGCTACATGCAGAGCTTGCCAGCATGCTCGCCGATGAACTCGCCGTCTCAGGTCCTCTTGGCGCCAATCAAGGACAGGGCAGGGTGGTCGCATTAGTCGGGCCCACCGGTGTGGGAAAAACGACGACAATTGCCAAGCTGGCCGCTAACTTTCGCTTGCGCGAAAACCGGCGCGTGGGACTGATTACCGTCGATACCTACCGTATTGCCGCCGTCGAGCAATTGCGCACCTACGCCGACATCATTGATTTACCGATGGAAGTGGTCAGTACTCCTCGCGAAATGCGCGAGGCAGTCGCCCGGATGCGCCATCTGGACCTAGTGCTGATGGATACCGCCGGACGCAGTCCCAGCGACGAAGTGAAGATTCAAGAACTCAAATCGATGTTATCCGAAGCCGAGCCGGATGAAGTACATCTGGTACTCAGCGCAGTGGCAGGGTCGCGTAGTTTGGTTTCAACGGCCGACAAGTTTGCCAGTGTCGGTACCACAGCGATATTGATCACCAAGCTCGACGAAGCAACCTGTCTGGGCAATTTGTTAGGGCTCACTCGCTCGAGCGGCTTGCCGATCAGTTATCTCACCGACGGACAGAATGTTCCCGACGACATTCAAGTGGCCCAGCCGAATCGATTAGCCCAATTGATATTAGGAAATATATAAACGATTGCTGATTTTGGAATTCGGATTGCGGATTGAAATACTGAGAAGACTTGAATAATGGCTAATACAACTGCTGACCAGATGAAGGAACGCACGAAGCAATTTGCACTTCGCGTAATCAAACTAACACAGAGTCTACCAAACGATCGCACTGCAATGACACTCGGCAATCAACTCCTCAGAAGCGGCACTTCGGTTGGTGCCAATTATCGCGCCGCTTGTAGAGCACGAAGTGATGCCGAATTTCGCGCTAAGCTGGGTATTGTTGAGGAAGAAGGCGATGAATCAATTTACTGGATGGAATTGCTCAGTGACGCTGGATTTTTGCCAGCTAAGCGACTTGAAGGCCTCATGAAAGAGGCGGACGAACTCGTTGCCATTACAGTAGCATCCATCAAAACATCCAAGCACAACGCCTGATCCGCAATCTCCAATCCGAAATCCACAATCCGAAATCCGAAATCCTCCTCCCCATGTCCGACCAAGCTGATTCCTTACGACAACTTGTCCGTAAAACGGTTCAAGAACATCCGGCTTTAGAGCCCGGCGTACCGACGTGGGTACTGAGTGGCGGCAAGCC
>Ga0115002_10009116_pt1 | contig 10882 bp, 10 predicted proteins | sample ArcticOcean_MG_C_8_FD_89576 | JGI IMG/M metagenome (GOLD analysis project Ga0115002, IMG submission 89576) | Marine microbial communities from western Arctic Ocean - ArcticOcean_MG_CB11_86 | ecosystem: Environmental > Aquatic > Marine > Oceanic | place: Arctic Ocean: Canada Basin | collected... | reverse complement strand
GACAATATCCACATCTGTACAGTAGATAATAGTCGAGTGGATTCCCGAAAACGACGGAACAAACAATTGAAACGCTTCCTGAAGGTTGTCGGATTCCTGGGGTTCGTGCATTGGATCGCTTCCATGCTGGTGCTCAGCCGGGTGACGTCTTTGGTGCTTGCCGGCAAGTCCTCCGATCAGCAAGCCTGACGACCGTGGTGCGATTGGCTGTTCGGCCGGTATTCCCTGATGCGGTTCTTCCCGTCGAGCGTGTACGACTGGGAAAACCCGGACGAGCAGATGGTCCTTCTGCTGCTGGCTCACAGTTTCGTGCTGGCGTTGTTCGTTGTCTGTGTCGTGTTTCTGTCGTGGCGATTTCTGCGTGGATCGTTGCAGGGCAACTCAGCGAAATCTACTGAGACAGAATAGATCATGAACGAAACCCCAAACGATCCAACACACAACACAGCGGATGAGCACTCGAGGGTTTTCCACCTCGATCACGTTCTGTACGCCATCGCGGTCTTCGTCTCTGCCGTGACCACGTTCGGCGAGACCGGCATTCTCCCCGGCGTACTGATTCCAGTCGCATGGGCGTGCGTGTTCTACAGCCGCTCGCGCCCGACGGCGTTGGGAATTGTGTGCGCGGTGAGCATTCTGTGCGCCTGCTTGATTGCCATGCTGCTGCCTGCCGTGCAGTCGCACAGAACTCACGCGCGGCGATCGGTATGTAAGTCCAACCTGAAGCAAATTGGATTGGCGCTGCACAACTACCACGACATCTACGGATCGTTTCCCCCGGCATACATCGCAGACGAAAACGGCAAGCCCATGCACAGTTGGCGGGTATTGATTTTGCCGTTTATTGACCTTCCCCAACTTTACGAGGAGTACAGCTTCGACGAGCCGTGGGACGGCCCGAACAACAGCAAGCTCGCGAGCAAGATGCCGCCGACCTATGCCTGCCCTTCCTCAGCTACACACAGGGGCGGACGCGGAGAATCGACAAGTTACATGGCAGTTGTCGGCCCCCACACATCCTGGCCGGGGGCTACCGGAAGAAAGTTCGACGAATTCCCCGATGGATTGTCGAACACGATCCTAGTCGTCGAATCGAATTCTGGCATCACCCCACGATATGAGCTTTGATGACGCGCTCACCGACTTGACTACATCCGTCCCGAAGTCGCAGGGGGGACACGGAAGCGAGGATTTCTTCCATGAATACTACCACGCGGGACGAAATACCATGTTCGGTGACGTGAGCGTGCGTTTCATTCCGAACGGAGACTACCGAGACATCTGGTCGAAATTGCTCACCATCGACGATGGTGGTTCTGTGCACATCTTGAATACTCTGCGGTCGGATTCCTTCACATACCGGAAGCTCAAGCTGGGCAACTGCATTCGAGTGGCGATCTTCGTGTTGCTGTTCTTCCTCCCGCTACCCTGGGTCTGGCTGAACCCCACGTCCGGCCGGGGTGCTCTCTGAATACCAGCCCGAAGCGCAAGCGAGTGAGTTCACGGCAGGGGTGGCCCAGATTCTTGAATCTGGGCGACGAAGTCGCAAGAGGTTGCAGGACGATTGGCGAAGTAAATCGGGTGGCCTCTTGCGGCCTGTGGCCGCTCAGGTTAAAGAACCTGAGCCACCCACGTGCCACACGATCCGGGAACCCACTCGCTGGCGCTGCGGGCTTGTATTGCGTTACTCGGCGGCGGGGCCAATGGAGAAGGTGCGTTCTCGGCGGGTGATGTTGCCTTCGCCGTCTTTGACCGAGACGATGATGCGTGCGCGCTTGGAAAGGCTTGCCGGCTTGGGCAGCTTCCATTCCCATACGCCCTGCGACGTCTCACGAAATTTGGTCGCCACGTTCTCACCGGCTGGCATATTGCCTACGGGGACATCGAGTTCGACGGTGAAGCTGTCGGTTTCCAAGCCGGTGAAGTAATCGTGCATGCCGATGATGATGCGATCGAGCGTGCGATTGTTGCCGACTGTGGGTGAGTTGATGGTGAGGATGGGGCGGTTGTCGTCGACCAGCCAGCCTCGGCCGCGACGTTTGGGTTGTTCCGGGTCGTAGTCGAAATCGATTGGGCAACCCAGGTCGATCCAGCGGACGAGTGTGCGGCGGTCTTCATCGGAAAGCGGTTTCACTTTCCCAGCTGCGACCGCTTTGGGGGGCGGCATGATGCTGCCGACGTAGTCGATGTCGAGTTTCGCGCGGTTGCGTTGAATGTCGACCGGCTCGCCGTGATGCAGCAGGTCGCCGGCTCCCGGTTTGGATTCGGACGGGTGATCGTCATTGCTGAACCCGTCGAGACGTTGGCCGAACAGTTTCCAGACGAGCACGCTGCGACGTGACTGGAACATGCGGATGGTGCGCGAGGCCTGCGGGTAGCCCCAGGAATCGTAGCCGACCATTTTGTGGCCGTACTTCGCACGACCGTCCAACGCCAGTCGGAAATACGTGCCGGGGAACTTGCCCTTATTGGAAACGTTTTCGGTGAGGGCGTCGGCATCGAGATCAAGTTTCGCAGCAGGTGTCTTGCCGTCTTTCGACGTATGACAGGCCACGCAACTGCGCACCAGAATCGGTAGTACGTCGCGATGGTATTCGACGTTCGTGACGCCGACTTTGGCGGTGAGAAGTCCTGCTTCGTTCTTCACGTCCCACTGCCTGCCCGAGGTGTCCTGCTTTTTCGAGGTGAGTAGGGGTGTGGTGTTAACGAGATCCCAGACTTTGTAATCGGGATTGGACGCAGCGGTGAGTTTGAATTCGGTCGGTTGTTGACTGTGAGCGTGACATCCACCGCAATCGTGTCGCACTTCGCCGGGGCGAAGTTGATGCCAGGTTTGCGACATATTCAGCACCATGCCGTCTTTGTCGAGCGTTTGAAAAGTGAAGGCGGTGTCGGCGGGGATCTTGGCGAGAAAGCTGGTATCGGGGTTGCCGTCGGGATCGTTGAGCTGTTTGCCCTCAACGATTTTTCGCACTGGGATCTCACCGAGGATTCGCAGCCGTTCGGTGGCGTGGTTGTAGAAGCGACGTCCTGAGTTCGCGCCACGATGCCGATCGGTTGTTGGCTCCATCGCCAAAATACGGACGGCGTGCACTTGGTCGTTGGTGTAAAGCCCCGCATCGCCGCCCTGGTTATGCCAGTTGATGGGCATGCCGTTGCCGTGACTGGTGAAGGCGTCGAGACCTTTCCAAGGATTCTTTCCCCCGGCATAGGTCGAGGTGACTTGGCCTTCGGGCACGACACCGTCGGGATAGCTTTCCCGTTTATACATGCTGGAAGTGCCGATGAGGCCAAACGGTGTGCCCTGGGGGAGATGCTTCGAGAGCTTTCCGTTGTTGGCGAGCGTGTCGAGCTGCGCGGGTTCGTCGATGCCGTAAATTCTTTTGTAGGGGACCAGCGCGCGGGGCCAGCTTTCGTTGTAGTTGGGATCGTTCTTGATCAGCAGCAGTTGCCCCGGTTCTTCGATGACTTTGCCGTCTTTGAGCAGGTAGATGCCGCCGTCAATTTGGGGGGGGAACTTGTACTGATGGTTGGCCGGACCGGACGACCATATTGTCAACAGGTGGTTGTCTGGTGCGCCGGAAGGGTGTGTGACCTTGCCGACTGCAGGCGAGGTTTTGTCTTTCAGGTTGGAAGGATTGGCCGGTCCTTCGCCGTTCAGGGCGAAGGGGGTCAGCGAGATCGAACCGGTCGGCATGAAGGGCTTGCGGTAGTAGCGGCCTTTGCCGTTGTAATGTCGGCCGAATCGCCAGGGCGGATTTCGTTCGTCGTTGCGGTAGGCGGGACCGAACTGGGCATTACCGGCGGGAGGCTTAGGCGGCAACTTGATGTAGGCACCGAAGCCACTGTTGTTCTGGTTGTAGTATTCCTCGATGACGAGCGAGCGATCGGAAAGTTGGGTTTGAAAATGGAACCCGTTCGGCGCACCGCCTGGATCAAACGCGCTGATCAACGGTGCCCAGTTGGTGCCGTCGGGGTGAATCGTCCAGATGCCCCACAGAATCCGCCCGCGAATTCCCTGTGATTCCAGCGAGCTGAACATGATCCGCCCATCCGCCATGACGACGGGGTGCAGCGCACCCGAGATGTTCAAGTGGCCGATCTTCTGCAAGTTCGTGGGCGTGGCGTTTGCGGTGATGCTTTCGTCGCGGTCGTCCATCACGAACAGTTGCAAGGCAACCGCCGGGTAGCCACGCGAAGGGCGGTAGCCATCGCGGTTGCTGCTGAAGACGATTTTTCCGCCTGGCAACGGACACGGACCCATGTTGTAGACACCGTAATCGATGTGCGTTTTTCCCTGTTCAGACTTACGGAAATCGGATGACCAATCGGTCACGCCGGTGTTCGGGGAGAACTTCTGATTCGTCAGTTGCACCAGCTTGCGCGTCTTGACGTGAATCTTGTAGATGTCGGCTCCCTGCCGCGGCGGGTTCCATTGGCTGTACTTCTTCAGGTAATGGATGCGGGTGAAGTAAACCCATTCGCCATCGAAAGAGACCGTGGGATCGGTAATGGAGCCGTCTCCCCCTGCGACCAGTAATTCCTCGCTGCCATCGGGGTGTAACAGCATCAAGTCGGCCCCGGCTTCCATCGTGACGGGCGTCGAGAAGTCGGTGTAGAAACGCTTGTGGAGATCGTCGCCGGCTCGTTTCGCGCGGACGTAGACGATGTCGTAGTCGTAGCGGACCGATTTATCGGTGCCGATGGGCTTGGGGTTCACATCGAGCGTTTTTTCAAACAGCGGCTCGGCCGAGGGGGCGACGTTTGCCAACCCACCAACGATCACGAGAACCAACACGCGTAGCATTGTTCGGAATTCGGCCATGATCTGCTCCCCGAAAGTCGTATCGGCAACAGTAAGTGCGTTGCCGCGAGTCTACAGTGGGGACAGCGGGAATCCAAGAGGCTGGACGGCGACCAGAGAATCGCAGTAGCAGATTCGATCTGCGCAACTAGTGCTTGAGCACTTTTCGCAAGTAATAGCTGCCGACAATAAGCAGTAGGATGTTACCAACCCACATGGCGTACAGAGGGGCAATCGTTCCCGATTTCGACATGTTCATCATCAGCATGACGACCGGATAATAAAGCACGAGAATCGGTACGAAGCAGAACATGAACGTCGTCAGGAATTGACGATGGGCCTTCAAGATGGAAATGGGGGCTCCGATGAGTACGAAGAAGAAACAACTCGTCGATAACGCCAAGCGGCTGTGCATTTCGGTGTTCAGCTTGGAGAAAACTTTTCCGTCCATCCGCAGGCTGGTTTCGTCTTGCGCGAACGACGCATTCGACAAACGATCGAAGTCGCCGTGAGTCAGCGCGAGAATTGTTTCGACATCGCGTCGCGTGCGGATGTCTTCCAGCTTCTCCCCAATCGCGTCCATTTTTGTTCTGATTTCGCGAACACTCATGTGACGCGCTTTGGTTTGTTGGATGCGGCTGGGCAAGGGAAACTTTTGCGTTTCGCGTTCAAACGAGATGCGACGGTTGCCGGGCGTTTCGATCGTGCCGCGCACCATGTGCAGAATCAATTGTTGGTTTTCCAAGTCGAACTCGAGGGTGGCTTCCTGGGCCTGAAGTTTCGCGGGGCTGTGACCGGGACGTGTGTAGTGGAAGGTGGGCATGAGCAACTTTTTGCCGTCGACTCCCATCACAGTGATATCGAATCCGTGCTGATCGTCGGTCACCTGATGATTCGTTCGCAACATGCCCAGAAAGATGTCTTCCATCGCGGACGTCACGATGCGTTGAATATTGGCCTCGGCCCAGGGAATGACCTGGTCGGTCAGGAACAACGAAAACCCGCTTAGAACAGCCGCCATGATGAACGCCGGTTTGATCAACACGAACACGTTGATTCCTGCGGCCTTGGTAGCTGTAATTTCCAGGTCGCCCGCCATGCGACCGTAGACCACACAGACCGTGAGCAACAGCGTGGCGGGAATCGTATAGGGCAGCATCGCGGGCACGACGAAGGGCACGATCTTCAACATCTGATCCATGCCCAGACCGCTGCCCTGGGCCTGCGAAAATACGCCGACGAACACCAACAAAACCGTCAGCACGCCCAGCAAGGAGCAGAAGACCTGAATCAGGTCGACGACGACATACCGTTGGAGAATTCGCATCGGCCGATCTGGAAAAGTGGATTGGGGAATCGAGCCATATACGGGAAACCCGGTAATCTGGTCAAGAGCGATTCGGCGGCAACATTCAACACGATTTCTTCGCAACACATTAAACAGATACGAGTTGCGACTCTCACGCAGCAAAGGGCCAAGCTCCCTGCCGCCTCCCTGGAAGGGAGATCCTCAACCAAATATCAGGGAATCGGATTACTCACCGTATTCCGCAGCACGGGATTTCTCCCTAGGTGCAGTGCAAGCAACTCCGAATGTGCGGTAATTGCGGATCAAGGCGGATCCTCGCCTCCGCCGACATCAGAACCAAGCGGCTGTCGTTCGTGTTGGTCTCTGGAAACGATCGCGACGCAGTCACTCGGGTATTTCCCTCTTTTTGGAGCACGTCGCCGATGGACCTTTTCAGCAATCTTTCCGACGATCAAACCGCGCTGTTGGGATGTTTCGCCGCGCTGGCTCTCTCTGGATTGGTGATGTCGCTGAGTGTCTACATCGGCCGCGCACGCCGTCGCGGCGAAGCCATTCGTGAGCCGGTGCGTTTCAACACGTCGCAACCACCGGCAACCCAAGCCGCAACGGACCGCAAGGCGGCCTGAGCGCGTTGATCCAGAGAGTGGTTGCGCCGCAGGTCGTCACGCGTAGGCCTTCTGGCGATGCGACCGCTCACGCGCCTCGTCGAAATACTCGACTTACGCCTCATCATTCGCACAACCGGTACGACTGTTGCTCTCCGCAAGCCTCTCCGAATTCAGCGTAATGAATTCCTCCTCGCAGGCTGTAATCCTCGTCGTGGTCTCAACTCGCGGTCTATCCTTTCCCAAGAGTTGGCAGCGACATTCGCCGTTGACGACGACCGTCAACACGAATCGAAACGGTCTTCCCTGCATTGGGAAATGACGGTGAGAAACACGAGAGACAATACGATGACACACACAGATGAACCGGTTCGTTCGGAATTCGCCGACGATGCGGACTTTGCGGAGCTGCTGGAGATGTTCGTCGACTCGGTTTCCGAGAAACGAGAAGCCCTCACAGCAGCGGCCGCAGCGGGTGATGTCGATCAACTGCGAACACTCTCACATCAACTCAAGGGGGCCGGCGGCGGGTACGGTTTTACCGGTCTGTCAGCGGTCGCAGCCTATCTCGAAGCGGCCTGTAAGGAAAACGACGAAACCCAGATCGACAGTCACACAAAACAATTGCTCGACTATCTCGGCCGTATCTGTGTTTGACGCTGTATTCGTCCTGATCCGCCACAGACTCTGGTCGATCACCAAGATCGTCCTGATTCCCACAAAATGCTCTTGCACGTCTTGAATTCGCGTGCGACGATGAATCCTTCAACGATCCGGCCCCAGCTTGTGGGGCCTCATCTCTTCCTCTGCGTTTCGACGAGAGGAAACATACGATGCGAACGAGTATTCGATTTGCCGTAGCAGCTGGTTTGGTTTCGGTCGGCTACGTGCTCGGATCGTCGCAGGTCGTCACGCCGAATTTACTGAGCGCCCAGGATGGTGCGGCCGCCGGACCGTCCGAAGAAGCATTGGAAAAACTCAAGCTGGCCCACGAAGCGATTCTGATCGCACAAGAAGCTTTGGTTGCCGAAAAGTTCTACACGCCGGCCATCGAAGGTCCGAACAGCTTTGCCGTCACTGTAGGCGGCGTCAACGCTGTGGACGACCTGAAATCCGGCCGTGGTGTTGATCCCGAAACGTTCGTCGGCCTGTACTCCGGTTTGGCAACCGAAGAGGTACAAGACGATCTCGCGAAAGACGCCGAAGGCCGCCTGACATTCGACGGCAAGCTCGTGCGAATCTATTCCATCTCCCGCCTCAAGCAACTCTACGCAAACCGTAGCGCTCTGATGGGCGAGGACAAGAAGTCCAGCGGCAACTGAGAACCGGCTTCGTCCGTTCCAACTCTCTCAGCGGTCGGCCGCCAACGCGGCGATTCCTTCGTCGTTGCCAGTGGGGCGAACCGTCGCCCAAACGCTCACGCGGCGACCACGACGATCGCGGGCAACCGCTTTCAGTAGTAACGGTGCCGACAGCGGAACGTCGCGCGGGATGTTCAGCCGAACGTGAAATGCGTTTTCGCTCACACGGACGGTTTCTGATCGCCAGACCTGATCGGCGTTCACCTCCCAGGTCACCGCTTCGACTTCCATCGGCTGCTGAGTCTTGCTAGTGAGCGTGACATCCAATGTGCGAACGTCGTTGTTCGTTGATCGTTTGACATCCATTTCCAACCGAGGCCACGAGTCGGGCAAGCGGTGCAGAGAGACTTGTAATCGGCAGCCCGGCTCGGCTCGAATGTGAATCCGCCGGGTCTCGCTTTTTCCTGTCGAACGGAGTTCGATAAAGGCGGTGGACGTCCCCGTTAGAGGAATCGACCGCAGTGGTGCGGCGAGGTTCCAGACGACCGGTCGCGGTCCGGCCAATCCCCAACTCCCGACGGAACTTCGCAAGTCGAGCGAACGGAATTCCCCTTTTCGATTCGTCACATCCTGTCGGTTCGCCTCCGTGGTTTGCCGCCCCGAATCGTGCAAGGCGAGCGTCCAGCGGCGGTACAGTTCTTCAAAGGGCACGCCCGTGGCGCCAGCGATATTGGCCCGACCGACGTTGGGTGATTTCATCAACCGCCGCAACAGCTCTTCCCCGTAACAGTCCACACACCAACGCAGGAAAAGGTACGTCGCCCCACGGCAGCCGTGGTCCCGCCAGCGACCGGCTCGATAATAGTCGGCGACAACCAACGGGTAACGTTGGGGGCTGTTGAGAAACCGACTGATGCGATAATCGAGATTGCTCCATTCATCAGCGTTCTCTGCGGAATCCCCATGCATGGACTCGACGACGTGTGCGATGGCCTCGTTCAACCAGTCTTCGTCATGCGGCTTGCCAACGTCGTCGGCATCAATCGGCAACCGTTCGCTGAAACAAATCGCGTGCGTGTATTCGTGGGCCAGCAACGTGCGCAAATGTGGGCCGGTGGTCAGGTTCGTGTTGAGAAAGAGCATGTCGCATTCGTTACCGAACGGTGTTTCGATATCAACGCGGAAGTCCGACCCGCGTACAAACCCGCCGATCGATGTTCGTCCCCCTTGCAGTTTCCCCAGCCAGGGCGTCAGCAACACGGCAAACTTCCCGTCGCCGTCCACGTCACGGTAGCGCCCCAAACGCGTGCCGATTGTGGGAATCAGATCGTCGTCCAACAAACGGACGACCTCAGCGGCCAAGCCGGGAAACAACTCGCGACGCTGCACCGCTTCATCCAGATAGACCCGCACATCATCACCCTCGGCAATCGTGCGCGCATTCACACGGGCGTAATGAGCGGGGTTCTCCAGGTCGCCATCGGTCACGTGGAGAAAGAACTCCCGCCGCGCGACAGTCTGCTTTGAAGTCGCGACACGATTTCGCGTGACGGATTGTCTCACCTCGCCCGCGCGGCGAGGAATCAAACGAGGAATCAAACGAGGAATCAAACGAGGGCGAAATGGAGAGAGATTTCGTGCCGAGAGCAACTCTGATGTGGCGACACGTTCCGAACGCAGTTCGACATCGAACGTCCGACGCGAATCGCTCAGGCTGCTGGCGATGACGACGTAACGGGAGTCGGCGGCGAATTCCAGGTCGAACGCCGTCCGGTCATCGATGACATCCACCGCATAGTTCTCGCCCGGCTCGATCCGCGTGGCCCAGGCATCGGGAGCCTGGGGGTTGTCACGAAACCTCGCCCCCAACCCGGCTACCAGCAAGGCCAAGCCACACGCCCACAGAATTCGCCCTCGAGCCATCCCACGCCCTCACCGCCCCCCAAATCTCGGTTCCGCCGACTGCCCGGCGTATCCCTAAAGATCGGTTCTCGGTGAATTCAGGCGTGAGTCGAAATCGGCATAATCGACAGATTCGACAGATTCTTCATATCCTCACCAAGTCCCCACGCGACAGCACTTCACCAACAGCACCGTGAAAGTGCTTGACTCGTTGCAGTTGGGGCCGGAGAATCGGCAGGTCGAAACCGGATCAAGGTTCTCTACCGATCATGCGAAAACGGGAGTTCCTGGAAGCCCCGTTTAACCATTCGGTCATTCCGATGGACGAGTCCCTCTATTGATCGGATCGTCATGCCCAGCACATTCGCCTGCCCACATTGCGGGACGCAAAATGACTTCGCTGAGCGTTTGGCAGGATGCGGTGATGAGTGTTCGCGGTGTGGCCAGAAGGTAACTGTGCCTGCATCGTCCAGCGACTGGACGGCTTCACAGCCACTGTCGAAAATGCCTGCGGTCGATGACCTGTTCATCGCTCACACGTGCCTCATCCTGCTCTCGTTTGGCTGTCTGTGGCTTGGCCAGCATTTCCATGACCAGTATGCTGAAGCGTCCGTCGAGGCCGGACGCAAGTTGCATCGACTTGTTCCAGGTGTGACCCCCAAGATGGTAGGTCTGAAATCACCGGAGCCGTTCTTTCAGTGGGCGCAACTCGCAACGTATGCTGTTTTGGCAATCTGCATCCTTGAGTTGGTCTTGGCGATCACGACCAAGCGATTTGTCTCATACGTTTCGCTCGCCATATGTTGTCTGCTGCTTGTGATCGGAGTTTCTGTGACTGGAGTACGTTATTAACGCGAACGGGTGCGCCGAGAGATACATCCCGTCTGACATGTCCCCGACCAACGGGATGAGGGTGGCGAATTCAGGATCAGCGTCGAAGCAGCAGATCGCAAACGTATTG
>Ga0115002_10009115_pt1 | contig 10882 bp, 6 predicted proteins | sample ArcticOcean_MG_C_8_FD_89576 | JGI IMG/M metagenome (GOLD analysis project Ga0115002, IMG submission 89576) | Marine microbial communities from western Arctic Ocean - ArcticOcean_MG_CB11_86 | ecosystem: Environmental > Aquatic > Marine > Oceanic | place: Arctic Ocean: Canada Basin | collected... | reverse complement strand
TCATCCAGCTTACTGTTGGGTGGCTGTAGAAGGTGTCGTCGCCCGAGCCGTCCATCATGTAGGCTTGATCGTTACCTTCAGAAGCGTACGCTAGGACTTGGTCAAAGTCAGTGACGACATTCAAGTAGCCAGCACCGGACATGGAAGCGGAGTTTGGGGTTGCTGTTAGCAGGTCGTTACCTGTTGAGTCTTCGAGAATTGCGGTATCGTTGCCACCGTTAAATGCGGTGGCGGAAACGAAGCTGAATCCCGTCGCGGTCGCTTGATAGAGCGAATTGCTCAGGGATGCGGAATCTGGGCCAGCTTGGAATGTGTCGTTAAGTTGTGAGTCGTGGAAGAGAGCGGAGTCTTGCCCTTGGGTCGAGGTCGCCGTGACCTGGGCGAAACCGTGAACTTTGTTAAAGAAGCCGTTGCCCGCCAGCATCGTGTAGCTGGACCGGCTGATAAACGTATCACTTCCGTCTGAATCGAGTAGTACAGCGGTGTCGTTACCGCCTTGAGTGCTATAGGCGAAGTTGCGGTCAAAACCCGTTGCCGAGATAGAATATCCTTCGCCGTTCATGAAGCTTTCGTTTGCACCAGCGCCGAAGTGGTCCGTACCGGCGCCGTCATAGAATTTAGCAAAGTCGGCGCCGCCTCCGGAAGTTGCGTTTACGACTTCGACGTTTTGGGCGGTGTTTCTATATCCCGCTCCCTTCATTGAGCTGACTGTTGGAGTCGCCAGGAAATCGTCGCGGCCTAAGGTGTTTGCGAACGTGACCGTGTCGTCGCCTCCGTGTCCATCGACCGTGATTCGTTCAAAGCCTGTTCCCGAGATTTCGGCATTCCCTAGCGTCCCGGAGAACTGGTCGGCCTGTAGCGTCACCGTGTCCGCTTCATCGGAACCGTGCAATAAAATTATGTCTGTTCCGCTACCACCGATGGCAGTGATGGTACCGGCTAATTCGCCTGTCGGGTCGGCGGTATATTCCACACCATTAATATGGACCGAGAGTGTCCGAGCATCGAGGATGATCGTGTCGTCGCCGTCGGTACCGTACACGACCATGTTGTCGTTGGGGCCGTCGGCAAGTAAGTTCGTGATGCGGAAATCGACGTCCGTATGGTCGCCCGTGACGTGAATATAGAATGTCGAGCCTTCGGTAACTGCAGCGTCAATTCGATCAGAACTTGGAGCTGCCGCATTGCTGCTGCCGATCAAATTCATGTCGGCATCGTACAAGTCGAATTCTACAACGCCCGCGGTATGGTCGTAGAGCGCCTCGACGGTCAATGCCGCGTTGTGGTCTGCTGCTAATTGATACCAATTGTCCGAAACCGTTTCGTTTTCGAGCGTCGTAAAGTCGATGCGACCGAGATCGGCAGCGTCGACGGGCTGCAAAGTTTCATCGACCGTCAACTGCAAACCCAACGTGTAGGTGCCAGCGCCTTGAGTCGATCCGACTTCAATCGTATACGACTGTCCGCCGACCACATCAAATAGCAGCTGGTTGTCGTTGCCAGTGGTGGTGACGTTGAGTGCATCTGCGGATACATCGACGTCCTCACCATCTTCGGTGTACATGGTGACCGTGCCGTCATTGGCGGCCGTAAATGTGTAAAAGTCGACGTCGTTTTCCGTCAAGATCGAGCTATCTACAGTAAGGATTTCGTCGAGTGTCCCGATGTGTTCTGCTGTCGCGATGGTGGAGTTGCCATCGTCGCCAATGAGTTCATCGAGCGCGGTTTGCATATTGATTTTGTGGTAGTTGGCATCGGTCGCGGAGTCATGGAAAATGTCCGCTGTATCGCGCAAGTGATCGTAGATTGTGTCTTGCGTGATGTTCGTGTAACCAGCCATTTGCATTGCTTCGCGGACTAGCACGCTGGCTCCCGCAACATAGGGAGCAGCCATGCTGGTTCCCGATGCAGTGCCGAACGCGGAAGTGTTGGCGGAGTTGCCGAACAAGTAACCGGGGACGGTGCTGGCAATCGAGCTTCCGGGTGCCGACAATGTGCGGTCGTTTCGTTGACTGAAACTACTAAACACACCTTGATCGGTAACACTGCCAACGGGTACGACAAACGGACTGGCCGCAGGATAGCTGACGCCAGCTTCATTGAAAGTGCTGAACGAATTACCTGCCGAAACCGAGACGAAAATACCGTCGGCGTGGAGTTGTTGGAATTCGTCTTCGAGCATCGCCCACGAGGGGATAGCATCCGAGTTCCACGAAGTTCCCAAAGATAGGTTCACGGTTGTGATGTCGTGTTCAAAACTGAATCGGTTGTCGTGGACCCATTGCAAAGCCGACTCGACGTGACTGAAGTAGCCATTTCCGTCGTCGTCAAAAACTCGCAGGCCGACGAGGTCGGCGCCCGGAGCCACGCCTGTGTGGACTGCGTGATCGCTGCCCACGATTCCGGCAACGTGAGTGCCGTGAAAACCAGCGGGGCCATCGTCGTAAAAGTCGGCGTCGTTTTCTGCGAAGTCCCAACCGCCTACAACCCGATTGCCTAAGCCGCCACCTAGATTGTCGTGGTCGTACGCGATCCCACTGTCGATGATTGCCACCGTTTGACCGCTGCCGTCCAGCCCATAGGTCGAATGGACATAGTCGACACCTGTCGTGCCGTGGGCGCTAGATAACGCCGTGTCTACGTCGCCCGCATCGAGAAAGATATCCGTCAATTCTTCGAGGTGGAAATCCCCTGCACTATTGTACTCTTGTCCGACATTTAGTTGGTCGTCGTGGAGTTCAACTTCTTGAACCCCATTGTGTAAAAACGCTTGCTCGCCCGAATGCAATTCCAAGCTGGGTAATTCCACAACTTGATGAGCTTCTAGCATCGGAACTTCTACGACTTGGTGCAGTTGCAAAGGAGGCGAATCAAGGACCGCATCGTGCATTTCTAACTGAGGTCCCGCTTCTTCGATTTGTACACCGCTGTGCAGTTCCAGTCCGTGATCGGCATCGTCCAGGTTCGCCGTTGCATTGGCAAGCGAGTCTGCGGTCAATGCAAGACGATCTTCGAAAGATTCAAATCGACTGGTGCGATTGATCGAATCGATAACGGGATTTTGCCGCATAGTCTAGTGCCTCAAACAGATGAAAATCTTGGTGGACGTCTGATGGACGCGATGTGGAATCTGCGGGGAGGCAGGAGTAATTTCCGATTGCTCGGGTGGCGCTGGGCCACGAAGTCGTGCGAGTGCACGTAACGACATCTGAAGTATATGTTGGATTCTTTAGGAAGCAATTAATTCAGGTTAGTAATTAAATGCTCCGAGAGATGCTGTTTTCAGCCATCAAGTTTTGGTTGCATTTGTTGCAAAGCCGCACGGTCTAGACCTTTTGAAGTGCAGAAACGAGACACTTCCCCACCGAGTGTTGACTATTGGAAACACCCGCAATTACCGCCGCCAAAACTTCAGTCTATTTCCGCTCTATTTCTGCCAGCAGATGATCCGAATTGATAGATAGTCCACTGCTTTCACCCCAAGTGCGAAGAACATGTCAAGCTTTACCGAACTGTTAAAAGATCTGTATTTCTCCTATCTCTCCAAGCCAGCGGGAGATCGTCAGCTATACCGCCACGTACGCCGTCAGCCGTTCGCTCGATTTGTGGAAATTGGCCTAACAGACCTTGGCCGCACACAACGGCTAGTGGCCCTCGCCCAGCGATTGGCGCCGGAAGTAGAAATTCAATACACGGGCATCGACATGTTTGAAGGGCGAGAGGCAGATTCAGACGGCCCGTCATTAACGCTCAAAGGCACTCATCAGAGTCTAAAAGCCGTTGGTGCCAAAGTGAAGCTGGTACCCGGGGACGCGTATTCGGCACTGGCCAGAACAGCCAATTCGCTGTCGAATATCGACTTGGTTCTAATCTCCGCTGTCACCGCCGAAGATACCTACCAGCAAGCCTCGTTTTACTTGCCGAGAATGTTACACGAGTCTTCTCGTGTCTTCCGCGAAGTCACTCGCGATGACGAAGCCAACGGGGACGCAATAAAGGTGGAATCGCACTGGGAACAGATCTCCCTTAGCGATATCGAACAGTCTTCCCATTCGTCAAGACGTGCAGCTTAGCAGTCGAGCTTAGCAGTCGAGCTTAGCAGTCGAGCAGCTACTACGCTTTGTAGATGCGTTCTCGGTTATTGACGACGTTCTTAGTCGCGTTGCGAGTGTCGACTAGCAGTCGCGCGTATTGCACGATGAAGTCCCAGTCGTAAACGCTGTGGTCGGTACAGACGAGCACGCAATCTTGGTCGGCGAGGTATTGCGGCGATAGCGGTTCGCTGGCCAAACGGGGAACGTCGTAGTGCCGCATGTTCGGGAGACTGGGAATGTGCGGATCGTTGTAACTCAGAACGGCTCCGCGCTTTTGTAACAATTCCATCAGTTTAAAGGCCGGGCTCTCCCGCGGATCGTCGACATCCTTCTTGTAAGCGACACCCAGGATTCCAATCTTGCTGCCGCGAACCGGTTTGCCTACATCGTTTAGAGCTTCGATGAGTTGTGCTACCACAAACTCGGGCATGCTGGCGTTGATCTCACCAGCCAGCTCGATGAAGCGAGTCGGCATCTCGTGCTTTCTGGCAACCCAACTAAGATAAAACGGATCGATCGGGATGCAGTGACCGCCGAGTCCTGGTCCGGGGTAGAAAGCCTGGAATCCAAACGGTTTGGTCTTGGCTGCATCGATGACTTCCCAGACATCGATTCCAATGCGATTGAACAGTACTTTCAATTCGTTCACCATCGCGATATTCACAGAGCGATAGGTGTTTTCGAGGATCTTACAAGCCTCGGCGATTTCGCAATTTGAAACTTGGACGGTGGTCACGACTGCGTGAGAGTATAGCGAAGAGGCCAGCTGCAAACTCGTTTCGTCAATGCCGCCGACAACTTTGGGAATGCCACTCGCCGTAAAATTCGGATTGCCAGGATCTTCGCGTTCCGGACTGTATGCCAGAAAAAAGTCGACGCCGACTTTTAGACCAGTCTCTTCAAAGATCGGCAGCAGGACGTCCCGAGTTGTTCCCGGGTAGGTCGTACTTTCCAAGATAATGATTTGTCCAGGGCGTAGATTTGCGGCAATCTCCCTTGCCGTGGAGATGACGTAGCTCAAGTCGGGGTCGCGACTGTCGGTCAATGGCGTTGGAACGCAAATGAGAACGGTATCCGCCTCGGATAACCGTTGCATATCCGCCGTCGCGACGAAGCGCTCATTTTCAATGTTCTTGCCAATCCACTCGCCAGAAATATGTTTGATGTAGCTCTCGCCGGCGTGCAAGCGACTGACTTTTTCCTCGTCGACGTCGAAGCCCATCGTCTGGAAGCCAGATTCGATAAAGGCGCGAACCAGCGGTAAGCCAACGTATCCGAGACCGATGATTCCAACGACGGCGGTCTTGTTGTCGATGGCTTTTTGAAGTGCTTCGCAAGTAGTGGTAGCGGTTGTCATCCGATGGTAGTCCTTTCAACAGAAAAGCAGCTTGATTCTGTTGTGGTGGTGTCGTGTGGTTGCGCGTGCGATGTGTCTAATTGTAGGTGGCGCTGAGAAAATGAACAACGTCGACTGGGCTGGCAGCAGTTACTGGTTGGCCAAAAATGTCTCCAACTAGGCAGCGCGGTTAGATTGGGTTGTTTGGTGATGTCTCCAAATCCCACGTGTATCGACGACTGTCTTACCAGCTAATTGCTGGGCGGTGAGGTCGCGAAATACTTGGTGATCTGTAAGTAAGACGATTATGTCGCACTCTCGGATGACATCATCAATTTCGGCAAGCTCAAAATCGGGGTGCTGGGCGGGATCGACAAAGGGCTCGCAAGCGACGACTCGACCGGGGTGCCGTTGGGTCAATTCGCGAAAGACATCGATACTGGGACTCTCGCGTAAATCGTCGACGTCGGCTTTGTAGGCGAGTCCCAGGCAGCCGATGACGGCGGCCGGATCGGTCACCAGCGACAGGGTCTGATTTACCACGTGCTCGGGTTTGCTGTTGTTGACGTTGCGAGCGGTTCGGATTAGTGGAGTGGAATCGGGTGCGGCGTCGACGAGGAACCAAGGATCAACGCTGATACAGTGCCCTCCAACTCCCGGTCCCGGTGTCAAAATATTGACTCGTGGGTGGTGGTTGGCGAGTTCGATTATTTCAAATGGATCGACGTCAAAGTCACTAGCCATCATCGAGAGCTCGTTGGCAAAAGCGATATTCACGTCTCGATAGGAATTCTCTACTAGCTTGGCAAACTCTGCACATCGAGCGCTGGTTGGCAATATCTCACCTTCGACGAACGTGCGGTAAAACGCGACGGCTCGTTGGGTGCACTGAGCTGTAACTCCACCGACGATGCGGTCGTTTTCGACGGCCTCGATGAGAATGCGGCCCGGCAAAACTCGTTCCGGACAATGGGCTAGAAAGACGTCCTTGCCAATCTCCAAACCCTCTGGCACTGCATGACGAGCCACCACGTTTTCGGTCGTCTGCGGAGGGCTGGTCGATTCAAGGATTACGAGACACCCGGGTTTGACAAACGGTCGAATTGCCTTAGCGGCAGCTTCGACGTAGCTAAGATCCGGGCTGTGGTCGGCAGCAATAGGAGTCGGCACGCAGATGAAATAGATGTCCGCTTCGCATGGCGACAGACTGGCAGTCAACGTCCCGCCTTCTACGACCCCTCGCACTAATGTATCGAGGTGTGGCTCGTGAATGTGAATCTCGCCTGCGTTGATCGTGTCCACAACTTCCTGACGCACGTCCACACCGTGAACTTGGTGGCCACGGCTGGCAAGAATACTCGCCGTCGGCAAGCCAATATACCCAAGTCCAAGTACGCAGATGGACGGCTTTTCTTTCATTTGAGTCACTCCAATTGCCTCGGGATTCGTCTTCGTCATAGTTATGCAGTATGTGTGAGCGTGTTTGGCTCAGGCCTATCGTTCTGCGGAATATCAAGCAACTCGACGAATTGGTAAGGGGTTTTCTTCATTTAACCAAGCCTGCTCGGCAATCAAATTGGCGATTCGAGCAGCTGCTTTACCGTCGCCGTATGGGTTGGTTTCCAATTGATGGCTTCGATAAGTTTCGGCATTATTCAATAGTTCGGAAGCCGACTCGACGATCGTCTCTTCGTCGGTACCAACAAGTTTTACCGCTCCAGATTCGACTGCCTCGGGACGTTCCGTCGAATCTCGCAGAACGAGCACGGGCTTCTTCAACGAAGGAGCTTCTTCTTGCACTCCACCCGAATCGGTGAGAATAATCTTCGCATTATCCATCAGCCAAACAAACTCTGGATACGAAGCCGGCTCGACGAGGTGGATATTGGATAGTTGTCCCAGCAGTCGATAAACGGGCTCGCGGACCTGAGGATTGAGGTGCACCGGATAAACAAATTGGTGATCGTCGTGCTCGACCGCCAGGCGATGGATTGCTCGACAGATCGCCTCGAACTTGGGGCCAAAGTTTTCGCGACGGTGACCCGTGATCAAGACCATCGGCCGATTTGCGAAGTCGGAATTTTTTGTTCGCCATTGCTCATCGTTCTGACGTTCCCGCTCCACTGTCCAAAGCAACGCGTCGATGACTGTATTGCCTGTGACTTCGATCTGGCTCTGCGGAACGCCTTCGCGAATCAAATTTTGCGACGCTCGTAAAGTCGGGGCACAGTGAACCGACGTCGATAAACCGGCGACTCGGCGGTTGTATTCTTCGGGCCATGGCGAATAAATATCGCCCGTCCGCAATCCGGCTTCCACATGTACAAATGGTAACTTGTGATAAAACGAGGACATGGAAGCTGTCAAAACAGTAGTGGTATCGCCTTGAGCTACGACGCAAGTCGGCGAATACTCCTGTATCACTCGGTCCAGTCCCTCAAGACAACGGCAAGTTAAAGCACTGAGCGATTGATTCGGACGCATTACTTCCAAGTCGACATCGGGCGTGATTTCAAAATAGTCAGCCACTTGCGCCAGCATTTCGCGATGCTGACCCGTGAAGCAAACCACCGGTTCGATCGAAGAGTCCGACAGGCAAGCTTGCACGACTGGAGCCATTTTTATCGCTTCTGGACGCGTACCAACAACCAACAGTGGTCGAGTAGCATCGGTATTTTGCAAGCGAAGTGTCTCCGACATGGATCATTCTCTCGTATCTTGGTTCAGTTGTTTTAGGCCGCGTTCGTGTCTTTGTCGGAAAGCAAAAACACTTTCCGGCTATTGTTAGATGGAGGGATTTACTTAATCCCCATATTTCTGTCAACATCGGAACGTCACTTCCGGGGGACCAAGTGCCAGCTGCTCCCATCTGCATTAACTGCTAGCACGCGAGCGTCGCGGCAATTGTTTCGATTGGAATAGATGCTTGTTTCGGTGCGATGCTTCAGCCGCTCAGGTTCGCCTTGTTCTGCTTAACTGCATTCGATATTCTCCGCACGTAATTCTCCGCACATATATTGCGCGATGATTGGAGTTGGAAAGTGTTAGATTCAAATAACCAAGCCGCCACGAAGAACTATTTCGTGCACGAATCGTCGTATATCGACGAAGGGGTCGTGATCGGCGCTGGAACGAAAATCTGGCATTTCTGCCATGTGTTGGGCAACGTTGGCATCGGAGCCGATTGCAGCATTGGACAAAATGTTGTAATTGGGCCCGCAGTGACGATTCATAATCGAGTGAAAATTCAGAACAACGTCTCGGTTTTTCAGGGAGTTGTTTTGGAGGACGAGGTATTCTGCGGGCCGTCGATGGTGTTTACCAATGTTGGCACGCCGAGAGCTGGATTTCCACGCAATCAGCCCGAGGATTTTTTGCCGACGATCGTGAAGAAGGGAGCGAGCATTGGCGCCAATGCGACGATTATCTGTGGCAACACGATTGGTCAATATGCGATGATCGGCGCTGGTTCGGTCGTCACCAAAGAGGTGCCGCCTTTCGCGCTAGTCTACGGCAACCCCGCTCGCCAGCGCGGTTGGGTCTGCATGTGCGGAGTTCCACTTTCGCTTGCCACGAATGCTGAACGGGCGAAATGTGCAGAGTGTAGTCGAAGATATCAATTGTTCTCTGGATCAGAGTTGCGCATCGATAGTGCCGACGAGTTGATCGACAGGGTTTGATCGACAGGCTGACCGCCGAGTGAGCTGACCGACGAAGGCTAAAAACAGGAATTGGAGCGGGACGAATGATACCTCTTTGTGACGTGAACTTGCAGCACGCTTCGATCATGAGCGAATTGCAAGAGGCCATGCAGCGAGTGTTGGAAAGCGGCCGCTACATTTTGGGGCCAGAAGTTAAACAGTTCGAACAAGAGGTTGCCGACTATTGCGGCGTGCGTTACGCAGTTGGGCTCAACAGTGGCACTGACGCATTACATCTGGCGTTGCGAGCGCTGGATATTGGTCCTGGTGACGAAGTCATCACAACACCATTCACATTTGTGGCGACCACCGAAGCGATCTTGATGGTTGGCGCGAAACCCGTGTTTGTCGATATTCACCTCGACACCTACAACCTTGATGCAGCCCAACTGGCGGCGAAAATCACTCCGCGAACCAAGGCCATCATTCCCGTCCATCTGTACGGGCAACCCTGCGACATGCCCGCGATAATGGCAATTGCCGAGCAGCACGGGATTCACGTTGTGGAAGATTGCGCCCAATCGATTGGCGCGAGTTTGCAGAGTCAAAAGGCGGGGGCGTTTGGAATTTGCTCCTGCTTAAGTTTCTTTCCGAGTAAGAACCTCGGCGCCATTGGCGACGCTGGCATGTTGTTGACCAACGATTCGGAGGTCTATTCTCGCGTTGAAATGTTGCGACGACATGGCGGACGCGTGAAGTACTATCACGAAGAGTTGGGAGTGAATAGTCGATTGGATGAATTGCAGGCGGCTGTTTTGCGAGTCAAATTGCGGGAGCTAAGTAATTGGAACGAGCAGCGTCGAAGTTTAGCCTACGCTTACAATGTAGAATTTGCGGCAGTGCCCGAGGTGACTTGTCCCAGCGAGCTGCGAGATGGCACGAATTATATTCCTCGCTTGGGCGACGAGAACTCGTTTCTCAAATCGGTTTATCATCAGTACACCATCTTGGTGGAAGATCGGGATGCCGTGGTGAAATCTCTACAGGATGACGACATTGGTTGCGCCATTTATTATCCCGTTCCGTTGCATCTTCAGAAGTTGCACGCAGATTTGGAATTGCCTGTTGGTTCATTTCCGAACGCGGAGTTTGCTGCTGCTAGGTGTTTGAGTTTACCCATGTTTGCGGGGCTATCCAGTGAGCAGCGGCAGCAAGTTGTCAGTTGCGTAAAGCGTGCAGTTGCCAAAATTTCGACAGCCTGAGTTTTCTTTGGTGGTTAAAAGCTTTCGAGTCCTGGGTTTATCGCGTGTCGGCGTGGGCAAAGTGAGCCACCGCGAACCCAATTTTGTCCTATTATATAGTGGCTCTCGCAGGTTGAATTGCGTCTCACGGCCCAAATCGTTCCTGTTGGTCGAAAGAATTGGGTTTATAACTCGTGACGTTGAAACAGTTTGTGAATTGTCTGCTAATGCGGTCGCTCCCCATGGAAGCTCGCACTCATTATAACAGTTGGTTTCGCATTCCTCCTTCTTTGACCAGTAATGGTGCAAAGGGCTTTTAGGAATTCGCTTAACTCAAAACAGACCTCACGGGTATTTGGCAGACGGTCCCAATCATATCGCGTCCAGCGATTTGAGGGACCGCAGAGTCAAATGCCCAATTCGGTGAAATCGAAGTAACGGAATTCCTGGAAGCCCAGAAGAAAAGGGCTTATAGGAATTCGCTTAACTCAAAACAGACCTCACGGGTATTTGGCAGACGGTCCCAATCATATCGCGTCCAGCGATTTGAGGGACCGCAGAATCAAATGC
>Ga0115002_10009109_pt1 | contig 10885 bp, 8 predicted proteins | sample ArcticOcean_MG_C_8_FD_89576 | JGI IMG/M metagenome (GOLD analysis project Ga0115002, IMG submission 89576) | Marine microbial communities from western Arctic Ocean - ArcticOcean_MG_CB11_86 | ecosystem: Environmental > Aquatic > Marine > Oceanic | place: Arctic Ocean: Canada Basin | collected... | reverse complement strand
ACTCGGCTTATCATCTTCGATAAAGCAATCGGCAACTGCCGGATGCCAATCCGGTAATACATTAAAATCTCTAATTTTACCCCACACTTCATCTAACGGTGCGGGGATGATTGAACTCGTAAACACTTTACTCATTTTTTTACCTCCGTTTCTTCCGCATAAACACGATCAGAAGATTCACTTGCAACACCACCCAAAAATTCAGCCATCCCCTCGAATGATTCACGGCGCCAGTCCCAATCCATCGACCGCCCTGCTTGCTCCAGCCGATCACATAAATGAACGCGGCACAAATCTTCAAAGTCATGGGGGGACAGTTCAACTTCTTCATTTTTAAAACGGTCGATGAGCTTGTAACTCATTTCACCTCCATTGAAATTACGGTCAAAAGATTCATAAGTAAGTGCACAATTTAAATAGGCCAGTCTCTCCGCCCGCTCACCTATGAATGAACGAATTTCACTGCGACGATTCAGTGGCAGGGTATAGCCTTGAAATGTTTCTGTTCCGTAAATCGAATGAAATATAGCCATGTGGCAAAGATCTTCATCGCACCCCCAGGATTTCAAGTCTCGATATACACCCATCGCATGAGCAAGGTAGGTAATATTACTATGGCCAACAGCATTAGCCCCTTCCTTTCTGAAAAATTCTGCAAACTTTTTTAAATCTGATTTCATAATTTCATGCGAGCAATACTGATTCGTTCTATCTTAATCTAGTGGAATTTATCTCCACCTTGCTAGCATGTAATTACACGGATCTCATCTGGCCGATTAATATATATTCAAACTGACTATAAAATCGGATGCGATGGCTTTTATTATATCACTTCCCTCTTATTTACTTCCGAGCGCAATTTATTCCTATCAATTGTCGTTATATTGACTGCTATTTTCACTGATTTTCGCTTCTACCAAATATTATTTTTCCCGGGAAAATCCCTGTTTTTTACATTTATTTAGCATTTATGACCAGCCGAAGTGCTTAAAATTGCGTTTTTTTATTCATTCCTCAGCTGATCAACGGTCTTGTGTGTTTGTTATCTTATTGATTATCAAATACCTGAATTTAATTAGGCCCGCTTCAAGTAACAGTTTTTTCTGGAATCCTTAAGCAGTGGGGACTGAGGTGATTTTACAAATTATTAATAGGTAGATTACTCTATTTTTACTTGTATTTTCCACTATTATACCTAGTATATTCACTCAAAGATTAAGATGTTCAGGCAAAGCCAGAAAAAACCAAGTCGATTAGATAACCTCAATGCAGGTTGGAAGAACGATCGCGCCGCAAAGGAGAAAGGTTCAACCCTTATTATTGCCGTACTCATTGCCGGTATTTTTGGTTTTATCACATCCAGTTACTTACGCTCGACCTTAACGGAGTTAAACATAGCGAAGGGTCATTTTGTTGAACAGAACCTTGTCAATGTAACGCACGCTGGAGCGGAGATTGCCATGAGAGCACTCAACGAAGACGACTGGACGGGATGGTATGATTCTTCGCCCTGGATGATCGAATCTTTATATAATTTAGACATGGGTAATGGTAATACAGCAACGATGCATCTTTATGTTTTAGACCAATCACCAAACCCGATTCGCATTTACAGTATCGTCTATTTATATTTGACCAATGGAGAAATGGTGCAGAAGTATTTTTATGCCGACCTGAGACGACGTTCAATCTTTCCTAATGGGATAACTACCCATGATGATATCGTCTTTACCAACGCGGGGACGGTAAAGGTAGACAGCTATACATCTGACCCTGTAGTAAATCTTGGAAATTATGATCCCTTCTTTAACCAAAATGATAACGGCAGTTTAGTCGGCGGAAAAGTACGGGCTCTGGAATTGGCCAAAGGTGAAGTCAATGGTTATGTTTCAACTTGGGTAGAGCCGCATACGATTGGGGTAAATGGTAAGATTTACGGTGATTCGACCCCCATGGGCATTGATGTCGATGACAGTCGAATTGCCGACGGTTTCGAACCTAAATTTCCTGATATGCCGATCCCGGCCGGGGTGACCAGTGTCTACAGTTTTCCCGGAGGAAACGACACCTTACCTGGAGCGGGAGCGAACGAGCGATTGGTAACGGGAGACTTATTTATCGACGATTTCGAAACCTTAACCATCACCGCTGATATGACAATTGTCGTGCAAGACGATGTGCATATCGATGGAACGCTGAAAATCGCCGACGGTGTAAAATTGAAACTGTATATAGCGGATGATCTCATTGTGCATCATGACGGTAAAATTGAAAATTTTTCTGGAAATCCAGGAAACGTGGGTGACCCGAGTAATTTGATTGTCTACTCAACGGACGCGGGATCGCTAACCCCGTATTTTTACATCGGTAATAAAGCAGGATTTTATGGAGCGTTGTATGCGCCCCGTGCAGATGTGAACTTGCAAGCGGGCGGAGAGATGTTTGGATCAATTGTCGCCAAGAACGTGGATTTCTTAGGTGACTATGATTATCATTATGATGAAAACTTAAAATCAATTGTCGGTGACAATCCCACTTATGCATCCGATTTCTCGAGGAATTACTGAGCGCTTAAGTCCCTCACTCACGATTGCAAACAGCGGGCGATAGGTGGCGGTGATCACCCCGCGACAATGGCCTAAAATCCCCTTAAAGGTTTTAAGAAATGCGCTGCTTTTTAAAAAAAGCAGCGCATTTCTGTCTATTTCAAAAAGCGATTAAGTATGTCCTTCGAAGGAATCATGCAGGTTTCCTCTTTTCCAAACCATCGGTAACGATTACGCACCACGATAGCATACCCCCGATCACGTATGGGTTTAGGGATAAGGGAAAATATTCTTAAGAGAGATCCCACCCCAGAGAGGTGTCGTGAAATATATAGAGCGGCATCACTCTTCGTTAAACAACCGACCCCTTCAATAAGCACAAATGTATTCAGAAGCTCAGGGTTAAACCCATGTTTTACCAGTAATTGCTGTCCCAGGGTTGACTGCAAGGGGGTAAATTTAAAATACGACTCAGGGTCATGCTTAATAATAAAGTTCACTACCGCATTACAGAGATTACAGATTCCATCAAAGAGAATTACAGGATTTTCTTTCATCGCTTAACTAGCTATCATTAAAAATATACTCAAGTGGCTCCAATACAAACCGACAAATCAGCAGGTGATTGCGAAATTAACGCAGGTCTTACTCACTTGCATATAATTATGTTAATATAACCAGACTTTCCTTTGGATAGATTGGTTATAATCCCCTTCCTCATAGTGTTGATGACTTGAATGATATCCGGGATATGGAGAATGATAAAGTTTTAAATTGTGGAGACGCTCAATCTTATATATGGAATTAGATACGAATATGTATTCATTAAAATATAGGATTAATCATTTACTAAGGTTTTCTGCTTTCGCTTTATCCTTCTTCACTTGTGGAGTGGTTTATGCACATCCCTTGGACATCGCTGATTTTTTTCCTCTCGATGTTACATCTCAATGGAATTACACAGGCACGGTGACGGAGACGACCCCGGAAGTTCCGATTGCTCTTACTTTAGGAGCGACCGTATTTCGACAGAACCTACCCGGTGGAACAAACCATGGCAGAGAGACTACGCTCGTGCTGGATCTTGCAGCTGCAACGACATCAGTCGGTGGAGAATTATTGAATGTATCCAGAGGTGTCTACTATAGCCTGGACGAATTATATTTCGCTGCCCACCGTGTAGATGAAATCGAGTTGGAGGAATCGCATATAAGCCTGTTTGATGCCCCTCTTTTTATAACACCCCGATTAGTTGATATAGGGGACATCTTTTTTTCAAGTGTCGACTATACATTCAGCGGTGTCGACCTTGAACTGGGTGAAGCTTTCACGGGACAAAGATCGGTAAGTGTCGATGTTACGATTGAAGGAATAGAATTCGTCGATACACCCGCCGGTAATTATGAAACCCTCAAAGTTGTCGTTGTCCGCAACTTTAATGAAACATCAATGGTACTAGGTGAGGATTTTACCGAAGAGGGCACGATTATAGAAATTTTCTGGCTCGCTCGAAATATCGGCCCTGTAAAATCGACCTTCGATGATTCGACTACAACCTCAGAGGGGTTTAGTGAATCCTTTAGTTATGATCTAGTTCTCGCTGGCAGCAATCGCAATTTAGAACCTCTTCCCGTATTTCTGGAGGATATTCCGCCGCCATCTAACCTTGAGGTATTTACTGATTTTGAATCTATTCTCCCCGCGGGCAGTGACCAATTTGTCGGCAGCTTTACAATTGGTGAATCGCCGAAAAGCGCCACTTTTCAAGGGGGCAGTGTGGGTGGATTGACAACCTTTACACAGTTATATCACTCACCGGAGAATTTCTGGTCTATTACCAATGGCCTCACTGCGACGATTAATTTTGAAACCCCGGCTCGAGATGTGCAATTTTACGCCGCTAATTTAGCCCTCGATGATGGTAAAATCGAAGTCTTCGATACAGAGGGGAAGCTTCTAACTGATGTCCCCATGTTGCCCGACAACATTAACCCCGATGAGATTATAAATCCCCTCTTTTACAGATTTAACGCTCTTGAATTAGGTGCACCGGGTGGAATTGGAAAAATAGAATTAAGTGATAATGAAAATATACTCTCGCCCTTCGGTAGTAGTATAACGGGTATTGATGATTTCAGTTTTAATCCGATTGAATCGACTATTGATGACCCACCGATTATCGACGATCCACCAATTATTGACGAGCCACCCTCTTTTATCGAAGATATCATAGAGGTCGAGGGATGGGGCAGTAATGATTTTAACCAACAGGAAATACCCCAGGATATCACGTCGGGTGGCTCGGGCTTGGGGAATGATAGCATCGAACTCATTGCGATCTCAGCTGGATTAGATCACAATCTGGCACTGACGGCAGACGGCACGGTTGTCAGCTGGGGAAAGGCTGATGAGGGTCAGATCGATGTGCCTGAAAATCTTACCGATGTAATTGCCATCGCAGCTGGTCATAATCACAGCCTCGCAGTTAAAAGCGATGGAACCGTGGTTGGCTGGGGCAATAATGAATTCGGTCAGACGCAACCACCCGACGGACTCTCCGGTGTTATAGCAGTAAGCGCGGGTTCGACTCACAGCCTGGCCTTACTCTTAGACGGGACGGTTACAGGTTGGGGTAATGATTCGGATGGACAGGCATCTGCGCCACCGGAAAATCCTTCAGATATTATCGCTATTGATGCCGGGGGCTTTCACAATCTGGCACTCAAAAGTAATGGCACGATCATTGCATGGGGAAGAAATAATTTTGGCCAGACGGACGTCCCCTCCGGGTTGTCTGGCGTTATAGAAGTATCAGCGGGCGGCAATCATAGTCTTGCATTGACCGAGGAAAACCAGATTGCGGCATGGGGAGATAACCAATTCAATCAATTGCAATTTGGTGATATCGGATTAATAGCGGCTTCCAGTTTTAAAACAAAAGGTCAATTAACGCTTGCCTTTAATGCGGGTGCCGTGACCTCCATCGCTGCCGGATTAAACCACAGTCTTGCGCTCGATGATGAAGGATTAGTTGAAGGCTGGGGAGACAATTCATCTGGACAACTCAACATACCTTCAGCGATGTCAAATGTTTCCCTCCTCGCCGCCGGCGGTAATCACAATGTTGCTATTGTCCAAATAGGCCTCGTCTTAAGTGGGTCCGGTGATGTCGTGGGTGAAAATATCATGCACCCAAGTGGAAACGTTTTCGATCAGGTTCTTCTCACCGGTGAAAGTGTAAATCTGCGCGCAAAAGTTGACCAGATCACCCGCGTCTCTTTTCTCGATGATAATGAAGATATCGTACAGGTAGAATTCTTCGGTAGTGGGAGCTTTTCCGTAAATCTTGATCCGAATACATTTCAACCTCCATCATTTCCGTCAAAATATAATCAGGAAGTATCGTACGTAGCTGGACGTCCCAGCGTGCTGATTGATGGAGCCGACAGCAGCACCTTCTTTAGTATATTCACCGTCGGGTCGATCAATGCGGTAAACCAGGCATTATTCCCGGAGGGTGAAGTATACAACGCAGAGGCAAACGTCACCCTGGTAGAAATAATTAATTCTACTGGAATGGGTGGCATGCAATTATCGAACGCAACTTTTTCAGCGACTACCGGGAGGACTGGCGTTGTCGCTGACGGTGTCCCGATTGCCGTGCGGATGACTCTAGGCGACATCGATGCCAGTGGAGATGCGCGGCCCTACCTGTTATTTGGTGAGGGTTCATTTACCGTCCAGGCACCTAATCCCGGGTTGAGAATTACGGGAGGAAATTTATCGCAGAGTAACGGTAATGGCATTATTGTAGCGTCAAGCGGTTCTACCACACCCGGATTCGATACTTTGATTTCACAAAATAATTTTAAGTCGGACGGGACCCCACAACCGACACAAAGTATAAACGCTACTTTTGAAAACGCTGATGGGACAAATATTCCAGTTACGACAGAAGAAATAACGATTGAATGATCTTCGGCAGGAAAGTCCCCTCTGTTCTGATCCGGTGAATAACTGTTGCTTTTGGCTAGTGATGGGAATCTAGCACGCCGCTTCTTACCCAGGTATTTTAGACGGAGCGACAACACCGTCGGGGAGAGAGACATCATCATTTTCCGCCTCGGCCCTTAACATACCTTCCGGGTCAACCCATTGTGATGCCAGGAATGAACACATGGCGATAATGGCACCGCTTAAAAATATTATTTTATACCCAAAATGATACCATACCAATCCACCGATTAAAGGTGCGGTAACCGCGGCTACATGATTCATCGTCACTCCCATTGAGAGGGTCGGCTTCAGCTCTTCAGCGGGAGTTATCTTATTAATAAAGGTCGTCAGTGCAATGCCTTCGAAAAAGAGGAGATTATCTATACAAAAAAGTACATAGAGGAGGGGGCGATATTCAATGATCGCATAACCTAAGAATACAAAAATCAGCCCGAAATAAGTAAAACTCAACATCAGTCGCTCCCCACGAGTGTCAACTAAACGTCCCATGAGCGGAGCTACGAGGATGACCAGTATTTTATTAATGAGAACTAAAATCATCGTCGTCTTAATCGGCATACCGTGAACTTTTACGAGAGCGAAAATAGCGAATGTCATGAATATTTGTCTGCGACAGCCATCGAGCACATTAAGAATATAATAGAGTCGATAACGTTTTTTAAAAACAAAGCCTTTTTCAGGTACAATCGGCTTATCTTTCGAGGCAAAAAATATAGCTGTTCCTCCGATAATGGTCACAATTCCACCCATTATAAACAGCCCTTCATAGCCGATATGGCGAAAGGCAAAGATGCATATACCAATCGTAATTAACCAGCCAAAACTGTTTACACTATGAAGTTTCCCCAACCACACACCCTTATCAGTACCGGGAGAAAACTTTAAAGCCATCGCATGTTGAAGCGTTATCCAGCCATGAAACCCGATACTCCATATTACGGAAAACAGGGCGATCGCGACAACGGTACTTGACCAGGCGTACCCAATAATCCCCACCCCGAGAATGATTAAGGAGAACCCGCCTAGTATGGGGGCGACGACACGAACCATTAAGGCAATGAAGACGACGTTTAATAATCCTGGAATCTCACGCATGGCCTCTATGTATCCCAATTCATGTGCCTCAATCCCTATGCGCTCGACGACAAAGTTATTAAAAAGGGTCATTTGTACCCCGAAAAATACGCCCAAACAGAAGACCGCTATAGCAAGCAGTGTGAAATCTCGACTCCAATTAAAAAAATAATTTTTCACCAAACGTATGAATTTCAGTATTTTAAAGAATACAAATAGTCCATTGATCCTGTAAGTTTTTTAATTTACCTCAAAAGTATTTCTATTGGGAATATAATTCTTATTTAATAACAAAGCCTGCGGTGCGTATACTCACCACAGGCTTTATTAAAGGTTAAAATTATAATTTAATGTACCTGACATAACTAAGCCAGGTACCCGATAAAGAGAAGGTAAAGCTCTCGTTTTCGAAAACTTACCGAATTAAAGATAAACGGTCAAGACCCCCACCAGGAATGGTAGATTCGTTACCGCCTCTCATTAGGAATGAGATCAATCACTCCCAACCTTAAACAGCTCACGAGGTGTTAAATTCATCTTTGATATCCCTGGTTTCGCAATTGGCCTTTTAATCATGATCACCTCCTTGTTGATGTTTGCATTTGAATGCGGGCACTCATGACCAATAAATACCCGATTCGTTCACAGGTTAAATTATGTGAACGCAAAATGGTTTGTCAAGATGATCAACTAAGACAATTACTGGTCGTCACCTATCGCCTGCAGACTTAGGTGATTTTACTCATCCGCAATCTCGTCGCGCCCGTAATATTTTACTCCCCGTTCAATACGCGGTCGATTTTTCTGAGCCCTCCAGCTATTAGTATCGCGAAGGCTGTATACGCAGCCGCAATACTCCTGCTGATAAAACTCCTCACGCTTTGACAATTCTATCATTCGCTGACTCCCGCCCTTCTTTCGCCAATTAAAGGACCAATAAACTATCTGATCATAGCGACTCGCTGCGCGTTCACCACTATTATTAATTTGATCCATATTCTTCCATCTGGAGATCCCCAAAGTACTGGAGATTAAAGAGAAGTTATTTTCGGCGGCATAGAGAGCAGTACGTTCAAAACGCATATCAAAACAGACCGTGCAACGCTCTCCACGCTCAGGTTCGTCTTCCAATCCCTTCACTCGATCAAACCAGTTTTCCTTATCGTAGTCAGCGTCGATAAATGTAATGCCCAGATCTTTTGCAAAACGGATATTTTCATCCTTGCGTATTTCATACTCTTTACGCGGATGGATATTGGGATTATAAAAAAAAAGAGTGGGTTGAATTTTTGAGGCGACAAGCGCTTCCATTATTTCACCTGCACAAGGAGCACAGCAAGAGTGCAAAAGAATTTTATCTTCACCATTCGGAGTCGTAAGTTGAGGGCGTTGATAATTTTTGAGTGAATACGAATTCATTGCATTTTTATTAATGCTGTTTTCCCATAATTTTAGCAAGACCCAATGCGATACAGCTCCTTAGAATTGGACTTCATTAGGGGCCCCATTGCTTACCGTGAGCTCAAGGACCTGCAAGCTTACAGGGAGGTTTAACCATAAGTATCAATTACAAGTATTAGCCCCATGATGATCATCAATATCCCAACGCCAATCGATGCGTAGCGTAAATTTTTTCAGTATCCGGTGTAATCATTTTGATACAGCCTGAGATTAAAAGATAGGCACAACTTTTAACCACCATACCCCAACCGCATACAGTAATGATAACAGGAAAATCCAAGACCCATATATTGTGCCCTATGACAATAAATAATCCTAAAGGCAGGGTCAATGAGCCAATAATAAATGGGTCCTGTTCGATCTGAAGTAAAATCGATAAAAATTTCGCCCATCGTTTCGCCTGTAAAAAATGGGAAAACCCATAAATCAGTATGGCTACAGAAAATATCTTTGCGATAAATTCATCCATTTAATGAAACCTTATTTAAATAAAAAATCTAATCTATGATTATTCAGGTTAAATTGTTGCGCTGTTTTGCTCCATTTCGCGTCGAAATCTTATGACCGGATCCGCCTCATCGTAATCAATATCAGACCACTTCACACCCTGACCCGCAGCTACATCATTTATCAGCTTAACGCGATTGGCCAGCCCGATGGGAAGCAAACTTTGCTTAACCGCTATGTCGGCGGGGTTAAGCGTACCATAGACGCAATACCCGCCCTCTCCATCTAATACCTCATCCGCCGCTAGATTTTTTTTCGCTGTCGCGATTACGTCAGCATTAAATCCAACGGGCCCACCGGTCGCTTCCCCGTCAAGCCCGGCCCGGAGTATACTGACCGACAATTCCAAACCCACGAGGTGATAAGGCCGATACATGACCGCATAGCGACCGGAAGTATCGGTAAGTAGACCATATTCAGTAAAACAGTTTTTCACATAGTCAGATGGCGCTTCAATAATTATAAAAACTCCCCAGCGCAAATGGTGATCGATCAGTTTACCGTCTCGTTCCATGCAAGAAACCACTTCAACTGTACCTTTGTGCGTTAACTGTCCCCCATCTGCTGAAGGTCGGCAAACATTAGGTAAATCTTCAATCTTACAGGGCGGAAACCGCAATCCCTCCGTTTGAGGAATTAATCCTGTAGCATTGGAAACTGCGGCCATTTCTATGGCCGATTTTGTGCCATCGAGAAAAGAATTAAACATCTGGGGATTCAAATCATGATGCCCGTCCGCATCACTATCCATCTCGTAATGCTTCCAAACGGTATCGGGTGTGGAGAGATGGTATCCCGGTAAATACTTCGTCCCCTTTCCCGCACAAACTGTATTAAATCCACAAGAGCTTGCCCAGCTTACCAGTTCGCATATCAAAGCCGGTTGATCACCATAAGCGAGACTGTAAACAACACCGGCAGCGGCAGCTTTCTTGGGCCAGAAGATGACCGGCTAATACATCGGCCTCGACATTAACCATAATTATGTGCCGACCATATTCAATCGCCTGCAAGGCGTAACGTATACCAACTGAAGGATTTCCTGTTGCTTCTACAAGCAATTCAATACCGTCAGCCTTTATCAGCGACTCCGCATCTTCTGTGAGATAAGTACCGCCACTTTTCAACGCATTTTCAAAGCTTGTAGCTGCATACTGTGTCTCTTGCCATTCAGTATTATTCAAGGCTCTGTGCAGACGATCGATTGACAAGTCCGCTATTCCCAGCACATGCAAACCGGAAAGGTAGCGCGCTTGACTTAGAAATGTGGTCCCGAATTT
>Ga0115002_10009101_pt1 | contig 10891 bp, 10 predicted proteins | sample ArcticOcean_MG_C_8_FD_89576 | JGI IMG/M metagenome (GOLD analysis project Ga0115002, IMG submission 89576) | Marine microbial communities from western Arctic Ocean - ArcticOcean_MG_CB11_86 | ecosystem: Environmental > Aquatic > Marine > Oceanic | place: Arctic Ocean: Canada Basin | collected... | reverse complement strand
GGGTGTTGCTGAGACGTATGAAATTGATAAGACGCACTCCAATGTTGGGTTTTCTATTCGTCACCTTGTGGGTCGTACGTCGGGGCATTTTAATGACTTTTCGGGTACGATTATGTATGATGCAGCACATCCGGAAAAAACATCCGCTGAAGCAACGATTCAGGTGGGCAGTGTTGATACGGGTAGTGAAGGTCGTGATGGTCACTTGAAGAAAGATGACTTTTTTGATGCAGAAAAGTATCCGACCATTATGTTTAAGAGCACGTCGGCTAAGATGGATGGTGATACGATTTTGTTGATGGGTGATTTTACAATGCACGGTACGACCCAATCGGTTACGTTGCCTGTGACGGTGCTGGGCGTAGGGGTTCACCCACGTAGCAAGGCACCGCTTGCTGGTTTTGAAACAGAGATTGTATTGAAGCGGTCGGAGTATGGTGTAAATAGCTGGACAGATGCTGCGGGGGTTTTGGGGGATGAGGTGAAGGTGTATATTGCGTTGGAGACGAAGGGTCCGAAGCCGGAGATGATGGAGAAGTAAGGGTTGTTTTTCTCAGATAGCTTTGGATTCCATTCTTGTTTTTTGCTTGCTCTGCCTTCGGCGACTTACTTTTTAAACGACTAAAAAGTAAGCAAAAAGTCGCTCGCTCAAGTGCCGCGAGGGGCTGCACAGCGCAAATCTCTCTGGTGGTTTTTAGGAGCGACAGTGGCCTACGGGATCTGTTGCTAACACAACGGATGTGTTAGGGGAATGGTGCGCTGTGCTTGATGGGTTTTTTGATGGTAAAACAAAAGCCTGATCTCAGTTGAGATCGGGCTTTTGTTTTTTGCAAAGGTGTGGGAGGGATGTTTTACATCTTTGAGCGATTAATTTTGCATCTGTCATGCAAGTTCCAGGATTGGGTTTAAGTGTCTGGGTTAAGGACGATTGGATTGCGCAAAAAGTTTTGATTGTGAAGAAGAAAAAATGTGATTAATTGAAGAACGTTCTCATGACAGCAAATAGCTGTTCATATTGTGAAGGGTCATTTTAATATGTTGAAGGAGTGCGGGTATGATTCATGTGATTGCAGCGATTGAGGTTGAAGCAGGCAAGCGGGATGAATTTATTGGACATTTTAAGGACAATATACCCAATGTGTTGGCAGAAGATGGCTGTTTGGAATATGGGCCGACTGTGGATTTGCAAGCTGAGATACCTGTTCAGGTTCCTTTGCGCGATAATATCGTGACGATTGTTGAAAAGTGGGAGTCGCTTGATCATTTGAAGGCACATATGGTAGCCCCCCATATGACAACGTATCGAGAGAAAGTGAAGGATATTGTAAAGGGTGCGAGTTTGCAGGTTTTGGAACCGGCTTAAGAAGGGCGAAAGTAAAAAGTAAAAAGGTAAAAGTAAGAAGGCAAAAGCGGGCGAACTGTCGCAGGTCTGCAAATCATAAGTCAAAATCAAAAAGCGTTTTTGTTAAGGTTTTGGACGTGTGGCCTGTAGACCAGAGACTTGTGACTTTATTTCATGGAGTGAATTTATGTTGCGATTGGTTCAAGTGAAGCATTCCGTATTGGGACGACGGGTTGGGGTGATCAGTGGCCAAAAGTGTCGGTTGTTAGATCGCTTTCGTTCGGCTTATGCGTTGGTGCAATGGGCATTGGCCTCGGGTGAAACTTTGGAGGCGGTTGTGGATGCGCATTTGAGTGGCGAGTCGTTGGATTATGACGCTGTTTATCATGGGCAATCGGATTGGAGCTTGTTGCCGGCGTTTGATCACCCCGATGAACCTGCGCGGTGTTTGGTGAGTGGTACGGGGTTGACGCATATGGCCAGTGCTAAAAATCGCAATGCGATGCATGAGAAAGAAGCATCGGTGCCAATTACGGATAGTATGAAGATGTTTCAGTGGGGTTTGGAGGGTGGCAATCCAAAATCGGGCCAGATTGGTGCACAGCCTGAGTGGTTTTATAAGGGATCGGGCACGATCTTGAAAGCACACGGAGAGGCGTTGGATGTGCCGTCATTTGCCGATGATGGGGGTGAAGAGCCTGAGCTTGCGGGTGTGTATGTGAATGATGGCGAAGGATTGCCGTGTCGGGTGGGGTTTGTGGTGGGCAATGAGTTTGCCGATCATGTGATGGAGAAGAAGAATTATTTGTATTTGGCTCCGTCTAAGTTGCGCGATGCGGCGATTGGGCCCGAGTTGATTGTGGGTGGAAAATTTGAACGTGCTTCTGGGACGGTATCCATTGAGCGCAAGGGCAAGGTGGTGTGGTCGCGGGCGATTCAGACGGGTGAGAAGAATATGTCGCATTCGTTGGCGAACTTGGAGCATCATCATTTTAAGTATGCTCAGCACCAACGAGCGGGTGATGTGCATATTCATTTTTATGGGGCAGACGCGTTTAGTTTTGGCGAGGGTGTGTCGCTTAAAAATGGCGATATGATGGTGGTGGAATGGAAGGGATTTGGACGCCCGTTGAGGAACCCGATTCGGATTAATCGGAGTAGGGATCGGTTTGTAGGTGTGAAGTCGATGTAAGGTGTTGGGCCTCCCAGATCTTCTTCCATATCCCCTTTTTCTTTTCCCCTAAGTTTTGACCAAAGACTTTTTGATTTTTTTTACTCTGCTTCCATCCCTTTCTTTCTCGCAAAAATTGACCACACTTTTTCCGATCTCAATATGACATCCCAAAAACAGGCCTATATCTACGGGCTTTCTGCTGTGTTGCTGTGGTCTACAGTGGCAACGGCCTTTAAATTGACCTTACAATATCTCGATACAATCCAATTGTTGTTGTATGCCTCGGCAACTTCAACGCTGGTTTTGGGTTTCGTTGTTGTGGTTCAAGGTAAGGTTCAGCAGGTGTTTTTGTGTACGCGACAGCAGTATGTGTTGTCGTTGATCTTGGGATTGTTGAATCCGTGTTTTTATTATTTGGTGTTGTTTAAGGCTTATGATTTGTTGCCTGCTCAAGAAGCGCAGCCATTGAATTATACGTGGGCGATTACATTGGCTTTGTTGTCAATTCCGTTGTTAAAACAGAAGATTTCAAGGTGGGATATTGTGGGTGGTTTGGTGGCTTATGGCGGTGTGTTTGTGATAGCGACACATGGGGACGTTTTGAGTTTTACGTTTTCTGACCCTTGGGGTGTGGCACTGGCGTTGTTCAGCACGATTTTGTGGGCTTTGTATTGGATTTTTAATATGCAGGATACACGCGATCCTGTTGTGGGGTTGTTTGTGAGCTTTGTATTTGCACTGCCTTTTGTATTTGTGATTTGCTGGGTGTTTTCAGATGTTTGGGTGTCGGATGTGCGCGGAATTTATGGCGCGGTCTATGCGGGTGTGATTGAGATGGGCATTACGTTTGTGTTGTGGTTGTCGGCTTTGAAGCGGGCAGAGAATATGGCACGTGTAGGCAATTTGATTTTTCTGTCTCCATTTTTATCTTTGGTGTTCATTCATTTTTTGTTGGGCGAACATATTTTGCCATCGACGTTTGTGGGGTTGATGTTGATTGTGGTGGGGTTGCTTGTTCAACAACGAAAATCGAGCTGAGGGTTCTGTGGATTTATTAGATGATGTGACGGCTTATTTACACGACCATATTCCACTTACGGCACATATGGGTGTTTCGGTGGTTGGATATGATGAAAAATCTGTGCGTATATCGGCACCGCTTGAACCGAATTTGAATCATCGGAATACGGCGTTTGGGGGGAGTTTGTCTACGTTGGGTATTTTGGCGGGGTGGACGCTTTTACATTTGCGGTTGAAGGATGCGGGTATTGCAAATCGGTTGGTGATTCAGAAAAGCGAGATGGATTTTAAGCGGCCTGCGATGGGTGCTTTGGAGGTGGTGTGTTCGCAGACGGATTTGGTGGAATGGAATCGGTTTACGAAGATGATTGTGGAGAAGGAGAAGAGTCGGATTACGTTGGTATCGGAGATTTATTCGAGTGGTGAAGTGGTGGCGGTGAATGAAGGAATTTTTGTGTCGTTAAAAATGTAAATGATTGCATCAAATGAGAATTGAGTTAAATTTATGAATATCCAAATTGATCCTCATACCCTCAATCGCGCATTGGAAAGAGGGGCGATTGAAGAAGAGATAAGGGAAACACTTGAAAAAGGTGTTTCGATCTCTGCAAAAGGTGATCGTTTGGGTAAATCGAGCGTTTTTGAGTTTCAGACTGTGCGTAATGGGAAGTTTTATGAACAAAAACGTGTTGAAGTGATCTATGTGATCGAAAATGAAACTGTAATTACTGTAACTGTTTATGTGTTTTTCGGAAGGTGGGAGACCATTTCATGAACATTCATTATAATGATAAGACTGACTTGCTTTATATTCGTTTAGATGATCAGGTACAGGATATTACAAATCGTCGGGTATCTGATGATGTGGTTTTAGATCTTGGTGATGGTGACCGTATTGTTGGCATTGAAATTTTGGATGCCAGTAAGCACGTTTCTTTAGATCGTGTTTTGCCTGTGACTTATGACCGTGCCTAAGATTTGACAATGTCGGTTTCTCTCCCCATTTTGTTGGTGAAATGGGGATTTTTTATTTTTGACTGGGAGGTATTTGTGTCAGATCGTCCGAACATTTTGGTATTACACAGTGATGAGCACAGTTTCCGTTTTTTGTCTGCGCGGAGCAAGGAGCGTGGCGGTGAGCCTTGTCATACGCCAACGTTGGATGGGTTGATTGGGCAGGGTGTGAATTTTGATGCGGCTTATTGTCAGATGCCGTTGTGTACGCCGAGTCGTATTTCGATGTTGACGGGGCGGCATTCACACAGGTGTGGGGCGTGGGGCAATACGTCGATTTTGCCACCGGAGTTGCCGACCTTTGGCAGTCACTTTCAGGCCAATGGTTATGGAACGGCCGTGGTGGGTAAGATGCATTTGGGTGGTTCGCGTCAGTTTGCGGGTTTTGGTGCGCGGCCTTATGGTGATTTTGGGGGGCAATGTGCGCATCAGTTTGATCCGTTGAGCAATACATCAGAGGATCACCGGGGTGGTACGGATATGCGTTCGCGTACGGTGGATGCGGGTGTGTCAGAGATTCCCGAGTCATTTTTACAAGAGAATATGGTGGCGCGTGAGTCGTTGTCTTGGATTCGGGAACAGCGTCATGCCAATCCTGATCAACCGTGGTTGCTGTATGCGTCGTTTAGTCGTCCGCACTTTCCATTGACGGCACCTAAGCGGTTTGTGGATCGCTATTATCCCGAAGGGGCAACGCCACCTAAGGTTGGGCGCACGGGGGATTCTGCGGATCACCCGATGACGCTGGGGGCGATTAAGGGGTTTCGGACGGAAGAAATAGATGAGGCCGAAACGATGAAGGCGCGCGCGGCTTATTTTTCGGCGGTTGATTTTTTTGATGAGATGTTGGGTGATTTTTTGGCGTTGTTAGATCGGGATGGTTTGTTGGACAATACGGTGATTGTGTATACGTCTGATCATGGGGAGTTGGTGGGTGAGCACGGTATTTGGTGGAAGAATACGTGGCACGAAGCGGCGACGCATGTGCCGTTTATTGTGTCTTTGCCCGAACATCGTCGGGGTGAGGTGGATGCAAAAGAAGTGATGACACCGATGAGTTTGGCAGATTTGTTTCCGACGTTGTGTGGTTTGGCAGGTGTGGATAAACCTAATGGCTTGGACGGGGTTGATTTGACGCCCGTGTTAAAGGGGGGTGCGTGTGACGATTTGGAAAAACGCACAGGTGTGATCACCGAATCGACGGGGCCACGTTGGGGTGCGGGTACTGAGTTTCGGATGATTCGTTCGAAGAAGTATAAATACATTGCATTTCGTGATTGTGAAGATTTGGCATTTGATTTGGAGAATGATCCTGACGAACAGGTTAATTTGTTGAAGGCGGATGCTGACAATGCCGATTTGGTTGCTTTGCGTGAGGCGGTGTTGGATGGGTTTGATTTTGATGCTGTGGAAGCTTTGCGCGCCAAGCAGAGTGCTGAATTGAAAGCGAAGTATCCGAAGCGCGTGGAGATGCGCACACCGAATCAAATTTGGTTGGGCACGGGGCAATTGGTGGATGCCGATGACCCGTTGTATTATCCCAATGTGATCAGTGAAAATGGGGCGGAGGGTTTTGAGGATTTTCCGAAGTAAATGGTTTAGAAGCCAGATGCGTATCGTGGATAGGGTTGTGTTTTCGAATCGATGGTGTTTTAGGTTGAAGAGTCCCGTCGGGGCTTTTTAGTTGTATTTTCGAGTATAAGGTTTATGCGACGATTTTTCTTTTTGATTTCGATCCTCTTTTTCTGCGGAAGTGTTTGGGCGCAAGGCACAACCGTACCCGCATATCGAGAGGCAGGGTTGCCTTTTATCCAAAACTTTGGCCCCAAAGTATATGCGGGCATGAGGCAAAATTTGGCGATTGTGCAGGATCACCGTGGGCTTATGTATTTTGGTCAAACATCCTTTGTTCTTGAATACGATGGTGTTTCTTGGCGCTATATTCCCACGGCTTACAACATCAGTACATTGTCTCTGGCAGCAGATGAAAATGGGCGCATTTTTTTGGGTGCTCAGGGAGCGTTTGGTTATCTGTCACCAGATGCACAAGGTCGGTTACAATATGTGTCGCTCTTGGATTATGTCGATCCAGAACAGCGCGATTTTACAAATGTATCAGAAACGATATCGACCAGTCATGGGATCTATTTTAGAACGCATAAATATCTGTTTCGTTGGCAGACGTCTCACACGCGGGCAGAAGATCCCACTTTAGAAGGTGTGCTCCATGTTTGGAAACCTGAAACAAGCTTTGAAAGAATTACGCTGGTGCGAGATACGGTTTATGTGTTGCAACCCGATGTTGGGTTGATGAAGGTTGTTGGAGATACGTTACAAGAAGTGATGCTCACCGATCCATGTTCATCGCTGCGTATTTATCCTTCACGATATCATCCGAATCTGGCATTTGCAGGTTCGATTGATTCAATGGCTGCGTTACAAAGGGTCGAAGGTCAATGGACATTTGTCGGTCATGTTGCCAATGTGTTCGGCGGTGTTCGAAATATTGAGGAGGAAAGGCCGGGTGTGCTTTGGGTTAGCACACGTGTGAGTGGCAATTATCGCGTTACGTTGCCTCACTTGCAAAAGTCGGAAATGGATACGACAGTAAAAATGGGTCCAGAAGATTTGATGGGAGAGGTTGAACAGTATGAAGAAGCGCATGGAGCCGCCAATGGAACCCTTGTTCTAACGATTGTTGGCCGAACAATATGATATGGTGGGTATCAAAGCGGTCTTGCAGGAAGTCAATTGGCAATGAGGTCGTATGAGAAAACTTTAGCCACTGAGGGGATATGCCAGATCTTGAATATGAAGTGAAACCGGTTTCAGAATTGCGAGAAGTGATTGAAACAGCGGCTGCACAATGGCCTGTTGCAGAAGGCACGACGTTTGAGTCTGTGACGTGTGATGGTGTTTCGTGTGAATTGATTGATGTGCCGGATGTGTTGGGTGGATCGAACACGGATGACGTGGTGTATTTGCATGCGCATGGCGGTGGATATTATCGGGGGTCATCGCGTGTGGATGCGGCTATTTGTTCACACCTTTGTGAGATGACGGGGGCGTCATGTTTGTCGGTGAATTATCGACGGCCACCAGACGAAGGGGTGTTTCCTGCGCCTGTGGATGATATGTATGCTGTTTGGTGTTGGTTGACGCGTGCAGATGGTGGTGGGATTTCGCCGTCGAAGGTTGTGGTTGGTGGTACGTCTGCTGGGGGTGGACTTTGTTTGGCTTTGTTGCTTCGCATTCGAGATGAAGGGGGTGTGTTGCCGGCTGGTGCCATTGCGGTTTCACCTTGGACGGATATGACGCAGTCGGGCGTTTCTTTTGAAACGAATGCTGAATACGGGCCGAAGAAGGACTATTTGGAACATTGGGCGGGTGTTTATTTAAATGGTGCGGATGCAAACCATCCTTATGCGTCGCCTTTGTTTGCCGACTTGAGTGGGTTGCCGCCGCTTCTGATTCAGGTGGGTGGGCATGAGACGATGCTGGATGATGCGTCTCTGTTTGCGGCTTCGGCTGCGCGTGCTGGATGTGCGGTGACGCTGGAGGTTTATCCCGGGCAGGGACATAGTTTTCAGCACAATGTTGGCACGGATGACGTGGCCCGTGAGGCGGTTATACATATGGGGCAGTTTGTGGGGCGCTGGACGACTGGATGATTTTCCGAAGTGAATCAAGCGGGATTAAAACCAATTTTACAGAAGACAGAAATGGGCATGATTGTTAGGTCGCATGCTCAATTTTCGATTATGCTTGCATTCATGTTCGTTTGGGCGTAATATCTTCCCTATTTGGTCAGTTAGGTGATGGGCTGCGTTGCGGGTGGTGTCACATTCGGTACAGGAGCAGTATATGTCCAAAAATAGGCCCCTGGAAAGAGTGAAAATCTCTTTTGGCCAGGCGCTGAAAATGCTTGGACCCTACGCGTGGTCCAAAGTAGTCGAACAGATCAAGACGGTGGCTCTGATCGTCTGTTATCTGGTGTTGTTCCAACTGCTGGTGTTGGGCCTCCCTGTTGCAGACGCCTTTGTTGTGGCTCTTGGGATCGGTCTCGTTGTCTTCGGTCTCGCTTTTTTCTTGGAGGGCCTGTTCCTTGGCCTCATGCCACTGGGCGAAGCCTGTGGCGTGAGGCTTCCCCAGAAGACCGTGCTGCCGGTTATCCTCATCTTTGCGTTTATCCTCGGCCTTGGGGCCACTTTTGCAGAACCCGCTATCGGTGTTTTGAGAGCGGCAGGCTCCTCGGTGGCGGCCTGGGAGGCGCCCCTTCTTTTTTTGCTGCTTAACAAGCTCTCTGGCCAACTTGTTTGGGCTGTGGGAGGCGGCGTGGGGGTGGCCGTGCTTTTCGGGATGCTCCGATTCCTTTACGGCTGGTCGCTTAAGCCCTTTATCTACATACTCTATGCCGTGAGCGGCGGGGTGTCGATCTGGGCGTTTTTCGATCCCAACCTCCTCCGGATTACGGGGCTGGCCTGGGATTGCGGTGCTGTGACGACCGGTCCGGTTACGGTGCCGCTGGTGCTGGCTCTTGGAATTGGTATTTCAAGAGTGGCCTCAAAAAGCGGCAAGAGCGACGCTGGCGGTGGATTTGGTGTGGTTACCTTGGCTTCGGCTTTTCCAATCCTCGCTGTGATGGGGTTGGGGATTATTCACAGCGACGATGTTCCCAATCCCATGAGCGACGTTGAATTTTGTGAATCTGACAATCGAGAACAAGCCCAAAACCTGTTTGCAGACGCGCACGCCTTGAAGGGTTATGTACTCCGTCATGGCAGCCCAGATGCTCACCTCGCGCTCTTTGCCGGTGACCCGGCAGCCCTGAATGCCTATATTCTAAAACTCGCGACCAACGATGAAGCTAAGACGGCGGCTTTTGGCAACACGAAAGATTTCGTGCGCTGGTTGCTGACGAGGGCCAGCAGTGAGCACAGATTGCTCGTTTACGGTAGTGAGAGCCAGGTGCACAAAGAAATTGCGGCACTTGCAGAAGGTCGTGCGGAACCGATCAAGCTGGCGGATCTTTTGATTCAGAACGGTATGGGCGCGCTCCAGGCGATTGTTCCCTTGAGTCTCTTTCTCATTCTGGTTCTGTTCCTCGTACTTCGTGAGCGCATTCAGCGTATTGATGAGATCATCTTGGGGGTCCTGTTTGCGGTCATAGGAATGTCTCTTTTCAGCTTGGGGATCGAGTTGGGCCTGTCTCGACTCGGTAGGGAAATTGGCACCAACCTGCCCATGTCTTTCAAGGTCGTGGAATTGAACCGACACAGGCAGGTCATTCGCAACTTCGATCCGTCTATTGTCTCTGATGCAATCACGAGTGAAGGGGAGGTTACACAATACTTCCATCGCAAGACCTCTGGCGGGGTATATGAGCCGCTGCCTTATGATCCGCAAAACTACGATTCGTCCTCAGGCCAGTACTCCTTCACCCCCATCCGAGGACCGCTCTTCTCCGAGCTTTTGGGGATCCTCGTCGTCATCGGATTTGGGTTCATGATGGGTTATGGTGCGACACTGGCTGAGCCGGCGCTCAACGCACTCGGGACGACGGTGGAAACCATTACGGTTGGCACTTTTAAGAAGGCGCTGCTGATGCAGGCGGTCGCTGTTGGCGTTGGTGTGGGCATTGCCTTTGGGGTCGCGAAAATCGTCTTCGATTGGCCGCTGATCTGGATGCTGGTTCCTCCCTATACCGTCCTTATGGTGCTCACTGTGATATCGAGCGAGGACTTCGTGAACATCGGGTGGGATAGCGCTGGTGTGACCACGGGGCCCGTGACGGTTCCCTTGGTACTCGCGATGGGTCTGGGTATCAGCGGACAGGTTGAAAGCATAGAAGGGTTCGGCATCCTGGCCTTGGCATCGGTATGGCCAGTCCTTGCTGTGTTGGTCGTAGGACTGGGAGTTACCCGCAGACGTAAAGCGGAAGTTGAGGAATCGGCAAGGACAGCCACGTAGGAGTGAGCATATGGACACCGTTAAGGCCGCACTAATCACCTGCTCTGTTTACCAGCCCGTTACCGGAAGGGCACTCATGGCTTTGCGAGCTGTTGGGGTGAAGGAATACTACATTCAGTCGAGCAGAGCTGTTGTGTTACGTCGCAAGTCTGGGTTCTTAGGCATTGGTGGTGGGATCGGACTGGAAGAGGAGCCGGCCGACCGAATTTTTCTCCACGTCCCGGCGTCGGAGGGGGAGATCGCACTTCGTGCCTTGACCGCTGCTTGCGATCTGAACGTCCCGGGTCGTGGGAGCGCGATCTGGGAGGATGTCGATATCGTTCGGTCCTCGGCGTGGGAAGCGCACGCACTTATGCCCATAGAAAAAGCAG
>Ga0115002_10009098_pt1 | contig 10893 bp, 8 predicted proteins | sample ArcticOcean_MG_C_8_FD_89576 | JGI IMG/M metagenome (GOLD analysis project Ga0115002, IMG submission 89576) | Marine microbial communities from western Arctic Ocean - ArcticOcean_MG_CB11_86 | ecosystem: Environmental > Aquatic > Marine > Oceanic | place: Arctic Ocean: Canada Basin | collected... | reverse complement strand
GTCCGCGGCTCCGGCAATAACGCTCTTGGTGGGATTGCCGCCGAGATCTTGAGCAACAACACGGACGACTGGTCGGGCGACCACATCATGGATCACCGCACCGTACCGGGAGTCCTGCTCGCGAGTCGGCCCATGCAACGCCAGGCAACGTCGCTGCAGAACCTGGCTGCCGCGTTGTTGGCTGAGTTCGGTATCGAAGGTTTCCCGGACGGCAGTGAGCCCATCACCGTCGTCGACCCCGAGTAATTCTCGGCAGCTAGCTACAGGAGACAGACCATGTTCGGTGGAAGCAAGATCAAGCTTGAAGCAGACCTCCTCACGCGCGTGAAGAAGTACGCAGACATCGCCGGCTACTCGTCGGTCGAAGAGTTCATCACGCACGCACTCGAGAAGGAACTGGCGGTACTCGAAGAGGCCGACTCCGAAGACGACATTCGCAAGAAGCTGCAGGGCCTGGGATACATCTCCTAGTTACCTTTCCGACCCCCTGACCACGGCATCGATATGAGCACTGTGATGAGCCTGCTGAACAGCCTTCTCGTGGGCGTGTTCGACATCCTCCTGCTGCCCCTCCGCAGCCTGCCCCCCATGATTGGTCTCGTGGTGGTGTCGGCCGTGTGCTCCGTCGGAATGCTGCTGGGTTACAAGGCCACATCGAATCAGTCGGCGATCGAAGCGGTCAAGCGACAGATCGCGGCAGGGCTGTTCGAGATTCGTCTGTACAACGACGATATCGTCGCCATCCTGCGGGCACAGGGCGCGATCTTCACGAACAACTTGAAGTACCTGGGACTCAACATGGTGCCCATGGTCTTCATGATGGTGCCGTTTGTGCTGGTTATCGCCCAGCTCCAGTTCCACTACGGCTTCGAGGGCCTCGAGGCCAACGAACCGGTCCTGCTGCAGGTAACGCTCACCGAGGGTTCTGTCGCGGTCATCGGGCTGGACCTACCGGATGGTGTTCGTCTGGATGCGCCCCAGGTGACTATGCCTGCGCTTCCCGGAGCCGCGTGGCGGATCGTCCCGGAAGCAGCCGGCAGCTACGAACTCGGCATCCAGGTTGACGGCCAGACCCTGACCAAGACGCTGGTGGTCGCCGACACCGTGACCCGCCGCTCGCCGTACCGGCTCGCCCCTGGTTTCCTGAACCAGTTGCTGTACCCGGCAGAGCCACCGCTCCCGTCAGATAGCGCAGCGATTGACATCACATTGCATTACCCAGAGCGCGAGCTGGGCGTCCTCGGCTTCGGATTGCACTGGCTCATCTGGTTCTTCATTCTGACGATCGTGCTCGCGTTCGCCATGAAGGGCTGGTTCGGCGTCACGATCTAGCGTCGCCTACGCCTCGTCTTCGGGATCCTCTACCACCCGGAGCCCAGACCGCGATTTCGCGCGCAGCCGTTCGCCGCCGACGTCATTGAGGTTCCCGAACAGGGCGGGCGGTGAACCGAGCGGTTCATCACGTTCGGTTAGCCAGTCCAGCCCTTGTGTCATGTCGGCCGCGCCGCCAAGAATCTCCGTCAAATTCGCGAACGAGGTGATCTGCTCTTCGTCGTGAAGCCATGTTCTGTAGTCGTCGTAGGCGGCGATCTCGGTGGCGACACGCTCGTTCAGCCGCGGCACACCCCAGTCGCCGAGTTCAGGCGTGATTCCGGCGTGGAGGAACAGAACGTCCTCCACGATCACGCCAAAGGGCAGTTCGCGCAGCCACCGCCCATACTCCCCCGCGGGTCCGAGCGCGCGCAGATACTCGACGTATCCCAGCGGATGCTTGCCGATCCAGTCATCCTTGATATCGCGCTTCTGGCCGCGACTGAGTCGGCTCCAGCGTGAATCCCGTTTCAATACCCGGTCCTCGAACTCCTTGAAGCCTTCTTCGCGGGTCTCCATCGCGTCTTCGCTCGCGAAACTGAACATGATCTCCGGGGTGACGTCGCGGACCTCCCCGATCAGGTTCATCACTTCATGGTTGCCGAGAGCGACTCTGACTTCGCCGCCGCTGGCCGCAGCCTCAAGCTGCAACCTCATCAACAAGTCCATTACCTGTCTCACACCGGCGCCGCGATCGGTAAAGTCGCCGGTCTGAACCAGCACCGTATTGCCGCCAATCCAGTTCAAATCGGCATCGACGATCTCCGTCGTGCGCATGAGCTCGACGAATTCCTCGAACGCGCCGTGGCTGTCGCCGACGGCGACCACTCGCCGCGGCGTCGGGCCCGTCCCAGCCTCTTCCTGACCGTTGCCCTTGGGGGCGAAGCCGCGGGCGCCGGAAACCGGTAGGATCGCCATCAGCAAGCAGAGTGCAGTGGTCACGATCAGACGATGTCGGGGCATCGCGGTCTCCACAAGTAGCCCTCGCTAGCAATACTTTGATGATACGCGAACCAGGCTTGGCGGTGACTCGCCGCCCTCTCAAAGGCTCAACCCAGGTGCGGAGAACAGCATGATTCAGATCGACGAACTCGTTAAGTCCTACGACGGCCACCGGGCAGTCGATGGGCTCTCGCTGCTGGTGCAGCCGGGCGAGATCGTGGGCCTGGTGGGACCCAATGGGGCAGGCAAGACATCGACGTTGCGTTGCCTGGCCGGCATCATCCCGTCGACCGACGGCAAGATCGCGATCTGCGGACACGACATCGTCGACGAAGGCGTCGCCGCGCGGCAGCAATTGGCCTTCGTGCCGGACGAGCCGCACCTCTTCGACTATCTGACGGTGCGCGACCACATGACGATGTTTGCGCGGCTCTATAACGTCGAAAACGCGCGCGAACGCACGGAGCAATTGCTCAATGAGAGCGCGCTCTGGGATCGACGCCACGACTTCCCGGCCGAACTCTCGCGCGGGATGAAACAGAAATTGATCCTGTCGTGCGCGCTGCTGCACGACCCGAAAGCGCTCGTGCTCGACGAGCCGCTGACGGGCCTCGACCCCGCGGCCATGCGCCGCGTGAAGCGTACAGTTCTCGCCACCGCCGAGGCCGGCACGGCTGTCCTCGTCTCGTCGCACATGCTCCAGCTTGTCGAAGAGATCTGCGGCCGAATCGTCATCATCGACGAAGGCAATAAGGTCGTCGAGGGCACTCTCGACGAGATCCGCGACGCGGTGCCGGATCTCGAAGGAGACGCGAATCTCGAGGCCATATTCCTCAAGGCGACGGGACTGGACGAAGAGTGATGCTGCGCGCTCTGAGCTTCGTCCTAGTTCGGTCTGTGCGGGGCCGTCTTGTGCAGATGGCCCGGCGGCTGAAGGACCCGCGCTACCTGTTCGGTGCGGTTGTTGGTGGCGGGTGGATCCTGTTCTGGGTGAGCCGGGGCTTTATTGGGCGAAGCTGGAATTTCCAGTTCGGGCCGCCGCCGGAAATGCTCGAGGCCGCCGCCGGCCCGATCGGCCAGGCAGGGCAACTCGGCATCGCGATCTTCCTGACTGTGATCGGAGTTCTCTGGTGGGCGGTTCCCTTCGGCCGCAACAGCCTGGAGTTCACCGAACCTGAGTTGCACCTCCTACTCCCTTCGCCGATCAAGCGGCGAATGCTGATCCAGTATGGGGTCCTCAAGAGTCAGCCGGCAATACTTATCGGCGTCGCCATCAGCTCCTTCTTCATGCGGCCCGGGACGCTGCTGGGCTCTGCAGCGGTCGTCGTGTCTCTGTGGATCTTCTTCACCTTGTGGGATCTCCACGCGAAGGGCCGCGGCCTCTGGTATGCCCGCCTGGATGAGATGTCTCGTAGCGCATCCTGGAGCAAGCAGATCCTGCTGTGGGTGGTCCTTTTTGGCGTGTTGCTGGGTCTCGCGTGGTCGGGCTTCCAGGTGGCCCTCGAATTTGTCGCCGTACCGCTGCCGGATTTCGAAACCGATACCGGAGAGGCATTTCTCGAGGTAGCCGAGCGTTTCGTCGCGATCGCCTGGACGAGCCCTTTGGCCTGGGCCCTGACTCCGCTGATCTGGCTCACGCGTCCGCTCGTCTACGGAGTCTCGCGCGGCATCGACTTCGGCTGGTTCGCCACTCTCATCTTCCCGGTCGCAATTCTGATCGCGCACAACGAATGGGTCGTGCGCTCGCAGGCACGCTTCGAGGAGACGGCCCTCGCACAGGCCAAGAAGCGTAGTAAGGACGCCACCGAAGGGATGAACTTCTGGCGCCGCACCCGAGCGCGCCGCAACTGGGTGGCATTTCCACTCCGGGCCGCGGGTAGACCCGAGGTTGCGCTGTTGTGGAAGAACATCATGCTCGTGCAACGCCTGCCGCTCATCATCGCTTTTGCCTGGCCCAGCGCGCTCTTTGGCCTGGTGCTCCTGCTGCCGATCATGGGCTTTATCCCGTGGCTCGTTGTTCCGCTACAGGTCGTCGGGCTCATCATCATGGCGATACCACCGCTGTTCAATGCCCGTGCCTCCCGCAACGACTTCCGCGGCGATCTGCTGCGCCTGGAGATCATGCGCACACTGCCGTTGGGCGGCGTCCGCATGTTCGTGGCCGAGGTCGCCGCGCCGGTTGTCATGGTCATGCTTCAGGCGCTTTTCGGTGTGCTGATCTTCGTCAGTGTCGACGCCATCGTCGAACTCGGCCTGGTCACCGGCGGCATGGAGGTTAAGCAGGATCTCGCGGACTACCTGAACGTTCATCGTCTCGCGCTCGTACCGCTGGCGATCGCCGCCTACGTGCCGGTCGCCCTGGTCGTCACGCTTCTGACCGCCTGCCTGGAGAATGTCGCCGCGCTGGCTTTCCCGGGCTGGGTTCAGCTGGGCACCGCGAAGAAGCAGGCGGCCGCAAAGTTCGGACAACACATGCTGGTGTTCATGGCGCTGTCCATCGTGATGTTCGCCGGGCTCCTACCGGGCGTGCTAACCGTGGGCGCAATCCTCGCCGTGCAGGTCTTGGCCTGGGGCGCGCCGCTCTCAGCATGGGAACTTCCGCTGCTGGGACTCGCCGGCGCGCTCCCCGTGGGCGCGGTGGTGGTCGCTCTGGCAATTCTTGGCGGCAACCTGTGGGATCGACTCGATCCCTCCGCCGAACTTCTCGCCGGGCGTAACTAACGGAGCAGGCGTGCCGCACATCCTCGCTCTCGATCAGGGCACTACCAGCAGCCGCGCCATCGTATTCAACGATGCCGGGAAGAACCTTGGCATGGCCCAGGCCGAGTTCGAGCAGGTCTACCCTGCCCCCGGACTCGTCGAGCACGACGCCAACGCGATCTGGGAGTCCCAGCTAGCGGTCGCCCGTACCGCGCTCAGCGAAGCTGGGATCCTTGCCTCGGAACTCACCGGACTTGGCATTACGAACCAGCGTGAAACGACTGTGATCTGGGATCGCCGCACCGGCGAACCGGTCCACAACGCGATCGTCTGGCAGGATCGCCGGACCGCAGCGGCCTGCGACCAGCTCAGCGCCGGGCCTCACGCGGACATGATTCGGCGCCGCACGGGCCTCACGATCGACCCGTATTTCTCGGCCACCAAGATTGCCTGGCTACTCGACAATGTACCGAGCGCCCGGGAGCGCGCCGCGGCCGGCGAACTCGCCTTTGGTACCGTGGATTCGTGGCTCCTGTGGAAGCTGTCGGGGCAACATGCGACCGACCCGAGCAACGCCTCGCGCACGTTGCTCTTCGACCTGGCCACCGGCAACTGGCACGACGAACTGCTGGAGGTCTTCGACGTCCCGCGCGCACTACTGCCCACCATCAAGCCGACGAGCGGACTCTTCGGAGAGGCCGCCGCCGAGCATCTTGGCGCCCCGGTACCCATTCTTGGGATCGTTGGAGACCAACAGGCGGCGTTGTTCGGGCAGCTATGCACGACGCCCGGCATGGCGAAGACCACCTACGGCACGGGTTGCTTTCTGCTGGCCAACACAGGCGCCGACATTGTCCGGTCGAGCAACGGCCTGCTCACAACCGTGGCTTGGCAAATCGGCGACGCGTTGACCTACGCGCTCGAGGGATCCGTGTTCGTTGGCGGCGCCGCTGTGCAGTGGTTGCGCGACGGTTTGGGGATTATCGAGCACGCGAGCGACGTCGAGAGCCTCGCTCGCAGTGTCGACAGCAGCGAGGGCGTCTACTGCGTCCCCGCGTTCACCGGACTCGGTGCGCCGCACTGGGACCCGCATGCTCGGGGGGCACTAGTCGGACTCACCCGTGGAACGACCGCCGGGCACATCGCGCGCGCAACCCTTGAGGGGATCGCCTACCAGGTGGCCGACGTTCTCGACGCGATGGAAGCCGATCGCGGCGAGCCGATCAAGGAACTTCGGGTCGACGGCGGCGCGGCCGCGAACAATCTCTTGCTGGAATTCCAGGCAGAACTCCTGCGCGCCGACGTGGTGCGCCCTCAGAACCTCGAGGCTAGCGCGCTGGGCGCCGCCTACTTTGCCGGCCTGGCGGCGGGTGTCTGGCCAGACGTCGTGGCGATCCAGAATCAGTGGCGGTCCGACCGCCGGATCGAACCCAATCGCCCGGAGGCGGCCATCCTGGAGTTGCGCGCTGGCTGGCGCCGGGCCGTCGCAAGCACACGCGTTAAACTCTAGCAGCCCGTGGTAGAAGTCTGATGGGCCTCGCGACAGGGTCTTGCGAGGTGGAGGCAAGGAGCGAGGAGGAGGCGATGATGGAGTTATCGTTGACGACAAGCGACGCAGCATACGATCGCAACCCCCTGTCGCCCAACGGGTTACGGCGATTTGTGGGCATCTGCGGCGTTAGCCTTCCTCGACGATGCCTCCAGGATCACTTGCGTCAGGCTGCCTTGCATCTGCCCACAACTCGACGTAACGAGGCCCACCAGCCTTCCACCATGGGCTGCTAGGCGCCATGCAGCCAATCGCCCGGATCCTCGCGGCATTTGCACTCGTCGCGGCGAGCGCCTGTGCATCGCCGACCGAACAGGTTGCCTATCGGCTGGCGGACTACGTTGATACCGCCGCGTTGTGGTCAGCTCCGGGCCAGATGATCCCATCCGACCGCGACACGGTGGATGGTATCGGCACGGGGTGGGAGGCCTCGCAGCAAGGCGCGACCGGGCGCGTCACTCGTCGCAACGTCGAAATCCACTTCAGTGCGCCTGGCGGCGCCGACCTTGCGCTGACGCTGGACATCCGGGCGGCCATCGGGACTCTCGATCTGAGCCTGGATCTGAACGGCGTCACGCTCAACCGGATCGAAGTCTCGCCACGATGGACTGAGCACACGATCACTCTTCCGGCGGGAGGACTCCGCACCGGCAGAAATATGCTCAACCTCACCTTCACAGCGGCGCGCGAACCGCGGAGCGAGAGCGCTGCCGCCGCCGAACTCGTTGCCCGGGTCCGCGAATTGACAATCGGAACACCGGCGCTGCCGCCCAAGGTAACGATCGCTGACGGACCGTCCGGTTCCCCCGCGGGCGGTCTCGTTCTGCCGGCCGGGTCGACGTACGAGGTCCTGATTGACGTTCCGGAATCGTCGCGCCTGGTGGGATCGATCGAGCCCGGCGATGGCCCTGTCGATGCGACCATTGCGATCTCGACCAGCCCGGCCGCAGCAGGCGTGGGTGATCGCGTCGAACTTTGGTCGGGTGACGCACAGGCCGGCTCCGCGATCGACCTGGACCTCTCGCGCTGGGCCAACCAGCTTGTCAGTCTGCGATTTCACACCGAGGGCGCTGCCAAAGCCTCGGCCGTGTGGAAAGACCTCCGCGTTGTGGCGGAGGCCGCAGCCATCCCCGCATCTGCGCGACCCTTCCCGGAACTCGCCACGGCACCAGCCTCAGGGCGCCTTGGCCGCCCGGACGTCTTCATCGTCCTGGTCGACGCCGCCCGTACGGATGCGTTCTCTCCGTACGGCGCAAGTCGGGCCACGCCGGCCGTCGCTGCCCTGGCGAACGATGGCACCGTGTTCACGAACGCCTACTCGGGCGCGCCTTGGACCGGTCAAGGCCTAGCCTCGCTGCTCACGGGTCGCGATCCCGAAGCGCACGGCGTCGCCACCTTCGGCCAACAGTTGCCCGAGACCATTCCGCTCATCCAGGAGATCGTCGCGGACCTCGGGTATCACACAGCGCTGTGGGCACAGCACGCTGTGTACTCGTCCAACCGTTCACTCCGTCGTGGCTTCGACGTGCACGTCCGCGTCCCCCTTCCCGAGCTCGCCGGCGAAGAGTCGGGATTCCACGGGTTTCCGGTACCCAGTGCCGAAACACTCTTTATCGAAGAGGCCCCGTCGTTCGCGCTGCTGCACTATCTGGCGCCCCACATGCCCTACGCACCGCCGCCGCCGCACCACGGCATGTACAGCGCCTGGGGAGACGGCCGCTACAAGGTCGACGGCGCGGAGTTGAATTCCTTCAGGCCTGATAGCTCGTCGACGATGACGGAAGAACATCTCCGTTTTATTCGTGATCGCTACGACGAGAACGTGTCGTACGTGGATTCGCTGGTCGGACGCTTCACGGATCTGCTCAAGGCCAGCGGTCGATACGATGACGCGCTGATCATCTTCACATCGGATCACGGAGAAGCGTTCCTGGAGCATGGGTTCTTCCTCCACACGCGACTCTTGTATGAAGAAGTCATGCGGGTGCCGCTCATCGTGAAGTGGCCGGCCGGGACTCCGGACTACGCGACGCAGGTCGACGCTCCGGTCAGCACCATTCAGCTCGCCGCCACGATCGCAGATCTTCTCGGCATCGCAGCGCCGGAGGCCCGTTTCCAGGGACGCTCGCTCGTCGATGCGGTATTCACTGGCGAGTCATCGTTCCCGCCGCTCTACTACTCGAGCAGCGGCCAGGCACGACCCGACGGGCGACCGCGACCGATGACCGCGATGCGTGTAGGCGCACTGAAAATCCACCACTACGTGCGCGAGAACCTGACGGAGCTCTACGACCTGTCGCACGATCCCGGCGAGAACAACGACCTCAGTGCGGAAAGGCCGACGCTCACCGCATACTTGCTGCAGCAAATGCGGCTACGTGAAGCAATGAGCGGGCGACTCCGCGCGCTGTCAGGCCAGGTAAGCGACGACGTCGAGATCGACGAGGCGACGCTACGTGAACTGCGAGCGCTCGGCTATATCCAATAGCTCAGTGCACTGCCCCGTCAGGCTCACGAGACAACGTCGTCACCGGCAGCAGCTGGCAGCACTCCGTCGGCATAGCGATCGTCCACATAGACGACATCAACCCCGCGGCGAGCCAGGTACGAAGCCGCCGATGCCGCCCGCTTTCCGGTAGCGCAGTGGACGAGGACTCTGGTGCCGGTCGGAACTTCGTCGAATCGCGGAATCAACCGTGTGTGGGCGACATTGGCGGCTCCCTCGACATGTCCGGCGTTGTACTCCGACGCCCGGCGGACATCGAGCACCGCGGCTCCCATCTCTCTCGCTCCAGCGAAACTCACTCGCTCCAGGGCCTCCAGGGACATTCCTTCTAGATCGTCCGGCGTGATGTAGCCGCGGATATCGTCCAGGCCAACCCGAATCAGTTGCCGCACCGCCGCCTCGAGCTGCTCGGGTTCGATTACCAGGTATACGCCCTGCTCATCGGGCAAGACGTAGGAGCCCGCGATGGTTGGGAACGACTTGTCCAGAGGCGCGAATATCGAACCGGCAACATGACCGGCCATGAAAGCCTCGCGGTCCGGACGCGTGTCCAGGACAACAGCATCGGCGGCAACCAGGTCAGCGGTACCCACGCGGGCCGGCTCGGGAAGTGTCCCGAGAATCGGCACCCCATCGCGATTCAGCACCTTCATTCGGCCGAAATAGAGCGGCGGTTCGGGCTGGTCCGCAAGAATGAAGTCGACGAAGCTATCGCGGCCGGCGCGCACAGCTGCTAGGGCGGGGCTAAACCGCTTCTCGTAGCCCACCGTTGAGACCGGCACCGCGCCGAGCGCCTTGCCGCAGGCACTCCCTGCACCATGAGCTGGCCAAACCTGCATGTGATCAGGGAAGGCAAAGAACCCCTCAGCAGAGGCGTGAAGGCGCTCAGCGGATGGTCGCATTGCATCCTGAGCTCCCGCGGCTGATTCGAGCAAATCGGGCCGTCCGAGATCTCCAACGAAGACGAAGTCTCCGGAGAGAATCCCCATAGGCTCATTGGCGGAGCCTCCGACGTCCGTAACGATGTAGGCGATATGTTCCGGGGTGTGCCCGGGCGAGTGCATCACCTTGAACGCGATGTTCCCTATCGAGAAGACGTCCGCGTCGTGCAAAAGCTCAACCGTGTAGTCGCTGTCGATCGCCCAGCGCGAGCGCCACTCCTCCCCTCCCTCGTCGGACAAATAGAGCTTGGTGTCGTAGCGGGCAGTAAACTCGCGCGCACCTGACAGAAAGTCTGCATGGATATGCGTCTCCGCCACCGCAACGATCCGCAGTCCCTCCGCAGCGGCCGCCTCGATGTACCGGTCGATGTCGCGCTCGGGATCGATGACGATCGCATCGCCGGTGCGTTGGCACCCGATCAGATAGGCGTACTGGGCCAGTGAGTCGTCGGCAATTCGTCGGAAGTACATTGGGGGTCCTCGTCAGAGCTAGGTCAGGTTCAAGTATCGAGCAGGAGCTGACGTTGCGGCCAGCTTGGTGTCACGCAGCCAACCGCAGGTCCAGGTCCCGAGAATGGCGCTCGCCAGGACAACGACGTAGGCCGTCGCGCCATGGCCCACGAGGGCATACATCGGCCCCGGGCAGGCGCAGGTCCTTGTCCGCCATCGCGGCGATCACCGGCGTGGTGCCACCGTAGCGGGGTTCGGCCAACGCACGGAACAAGCGGCCATACGGCACATTGTCGAGTTCGATCGCACCGAATCGGAAGTCGTTATCGCCGTCCACGGCGCGCGTCGAGAGATGAGCACCGCCGATCGTCGGCGTATCCGAGTCCGACGAGAGCTCAAGCGCGGTGAGCGCCAGCGGGCTGCCGCTGTCCCCC
>Ga0115002_10009096_pt1 | contig 10893 bp, 10 predicted proteins | sample ArcticOcean_MG_C_8_FD_89576 | JGI IMG/M metagenome (GOLD analysis project Ga0115002, IMG submission 89576) | Marine microbial communities from western Arctic Ocean - ArcticOcean_MG_CB11_86 | ecosystem: Environmental > Aquatic > Marine > Oceanic | place: Arctic Ocean: Canada Basin | collected... | reverse complement strand
GCCGACTTTCTAAGGATTATGAAGTCTTGACACAAAACAGCGAAGCACTCATTTACATTGCCATGAGCCATCTCTTGATCAAGAGACTCGCGCCCCATGACAGGTTTTAAAACAGCTTCTTAGTTAAGGCGAAGTTTTTTTAAGCTCAAGAAAAATAATATTGGCCTGCCCAATATGTTTTCGAAATGTGGAGGTTTCGGTCTGCTTCTTACTCTTCGTCTCTGGTATTGCTGATAAAATTAAGGCTGAGTTTGTGCGTGCCTTTTGTGATTTCGACGGTGCCACTGTTGTAATTGGATTGGATGTAGGGGCTGTCAAAAACTTTTGGGTGCTGGTAGTCTATATACTCGCCTCCAATGGTGGGTACGTCACTTGTGTTGGCGGCATTGAATACCATTTCTTTCATATTGGGCGCTGCACTTTTGTAGACAACAACAATGCCGGTTTCTCTCGTTACGACGGTTCTGTGGAGCGTCAGTTGGTTTTCTGAAATCATCTTTTGAAAGCTTTCGAGCGTTGGGTAATCTGCTTTACGACCTGCTTCGATGAGAATGGGGCTATACTTGTTGGTCAGTTGTAAAATTGTGCGGTCGGCGTTGAAGGTATAGCTGTCGTTTCTAAGAACCACTTTGTCTCGGTAGCTGTCGGTTCCTTTTGCCCAAGCTTTGGCGTCGGATTCTGCTTGGAGCAGTATGATCCTTACAGCGACATAGACATTTTCTTTTTCTAAAAATATCCATCCGTCTTTCTCTTCGATTTGATCCCATCCGTTTCCTAAGAATAGGCCGAATATTCTGTCATATCGATGGTCGTTGGCAGGGTACCAGTCGGGATTGGATTCTGTCCAACGCCTTCGTTGTTGTGTGATGAGTACCTGTTTTTGCTGGAGGCTGTGATAGACGAGTTCCATGTCGTATGCACTGTCGTTTTCCGCTTCTTCTTCGGGTGTGTCCAATGCAACGGTGGTGAGACGGACATTGGGATCTGAGGTGATCAAACCTTGCCACCGTCCAGCATTTGATAAGTGGTTGTAGAGGGCATACGGGTGATCCATTTGGGTGCCCAATACATAATCGGGTGTTACCCAGGTGTATTTGACAAAACGAGACGGGGTATCGCCCATCATGGTGCGTTCTGTACCGAGGGGGCGCGGGCTGGTGGGTTCTTCTTCTCCAATGCCTCGGGAGATGTATGCAAATGGTTCTCGATCTTTTCGATCCAGAGCCAGTTCCCACACCATTCTTGGCCAAGCGTATTCACTCAAGATTTGTTGTGGGTAGTTGAATGAGGTGCTGCCTTGGCCACCGAGATAGAAGGTGGCAAGGTCTGACATGGAATCGTATCCCCCCGCTGTTTTGTGGTGGCGTGTTTTTGGGCCTCCACGAAGGCCTGCAATTTGTAGTTGGGCCCAGTCGGCCCATACCAAATCGAGGAACATACCTGTTCTATCTCTTAAGGACGCGTCGTTGCAGAAGTTGTAGATCATGAGGATGTAACTGATGGTGTATTTCATGTAGGTTGGGGATCCGTTTTCCAGAAAGAATCCTCGTTTTGCGCGTTCGGTGAAATAGGTGTTGAGATAGTTTAACCAAGCTTCGTAGTGATCTGGTGCCGTGTAGGATTGTCCATCGGCCCAATTTGCGCGACCACCGCCATGTCGATGCATGTTTTCTGGCCCGCAATAACCAGACTCGCCGTAGCCGATTCCGTCGCCATACCCCAAGTTTGGGTAGACCCGGTCTTTGTATTCAGGCTCTTTGGAGAATATGTGTGCGCTTAATAGGTTACAGGCTTTTGTGTTGAGGTCGTGATTCTCACTGCCCGCAATCCACCAAGTGCTTTTTTGAGCAACAGAAATATCGTTTTTAAATTGGGTCCGTTCCCAGAGCAGGGCCAGTAGGTTTTGCTCTGTTTCGGGACTGAGTCGGTTAGGCATGTGTGCGCTTTTTGAACCGAACCAGTTATAGAATGTGATCAGTCTTGCTGTGCGCCACAGGCTGTAGAGGCTCATTTTGGGTTGTATGCCTTTTTTTTCACATTCAGCGAGATCTGCACACTCTGTTTGGAAATCTGTTGTCAGCTCTTTGTTGACCGTACTCAGGTCTTGTTCAAGCCACATTTGGTCAAACAATTGGCGGTCTTTGCCCGAGAAATCTGATTTTGCACCGGCTTCAATGGCTTGGTGGATGCGCTGTGGACGTGTGTCCTGTTCTTTTGCCATTAATTTGGTGATGTGTTGATCAGCAGGCGTATCGCCAAATTCTAATAGGGATTTGAACCACTGATTCTTAGGATCTGCTGCGGACATGCTGTGTTTCCTTCGTTGTGATCACATTCTGCTGTTAACGGAGCGATTGTTTTTTAGCTTTGTGCGCTTGTGCCAGATCTTCCCAGTTGGCAAAATCACCACGCATATAAGTGAGGCCTTCTCCTTTTGGCTTACGGCGGCTCAGTGCTAAAACATTGTGTCGTGGTTTTAATTCTTCGATCAACAAATTGCCAATCAATCCGCTTGCGCCAGTGACAAGTATGGTGCTCATATTTTCTCCAAGGGTTGATCATTTTTTATTTGGAATAGGGCACTGCGCCGTGCTCATCCACTTCGTATCCCCATTTTTCGAGGTAGTAGCTGTTTTCTTTGAAGGGGTCGTCGATCTTTTCTAATTGTTGTGACAGTTCTTGTGTGAGTTGTGTTTGAATATCTTTTGCTTTTGGTGTATTTGCCAAATTGTTTAATTGGTATGGATCGTTTACATCATCAAAGAGGTATTCTTCATTCCCATTTGTTTTTACAAAGGTATAACAATGGGTGCGAATTGCACGGTAAGCAGGGTCGAGATGGTTTCGATTGCTAAAGGGTGAAATGCTCATATAAAGTGCAGCGTGACTTTCTAATTCAATATGATCTCGCACGCAAATCGATAGGTCTGTGCCTTCCACGGTGTCGGGTATGTCAAGGCCGCAGAGGCTCAATAAGGTTGGCATGATGTCGACTGTTCCCAGGGGTGTCATGTTCTTTTTGTGTGTGCAATTTTTCGTTAGGGGCGGATAACGCAATAGGAAGGGTACGTGACAGGATTCATCCCAGAAGATTTGTTTTGTATAGGGTGATTTGTTGTGTGCGCCCATCATTTCGCCATGGTCCGAGACAAAAATGAGAATGGTGTTTTCTTCGAGTCCTTGTGTTTTGATGGTTGCAACCAAATCGCGAACACATGAGTCCAGTGCGGCTATGTGGGCGTAATACCCTGCAGCTTCTTTGCGGGTGTATGTTTCAATTTCGGGGTCGTCAAATACGACGTTGGGTGCAAAGGTGACGGTGTCTGGGGAAAACATTTTTTGATAGGCTTCTGGTGCATTGTGGTGTGGGAAATGAGGGGGACCTAATGAGAGCATAAGGAAGAAGGGTTTGTCTGTGTTTGTGTGTTCTTTGATGTATGTTTGCGCGTCGTCTGTTTGGGCAAATGCATCATAACCGGGCCAGGTTTTGATTTCTGGGTCGTTGTTGTCGTAGTATTGAGAGTTTTGATAGTCGTGTGTGCATTCGAGCACTTTCCAGTAGTCAAAACCTTGTCGGCGTTCGGGTGGGATATAACTGGCACGACCATGGCCATCAACATGCCATTTGCCGATGTAGGCCGTGTCATAACCCCCTGATTTGAATGCTTTGCCAATGCTGTTTTCGTCGGGTGATAATGACACATCGTTCATGAACACACCGGTTGTTGTGGGAAAGCGGCCGGTGAGTAGGGCTGCACGAGCGGGTGTGCAAACTGGGGATGTGCCAATGGCATTGGCAAAGTTGATCGATTCGGATGCCAACTTGTCTATGTTGGGTGTTATTGCATTGGGGTCGCCGTTATAACCCGTTGCTTTGGCACGCCATTGGTCTGTTAAAATATAGACGACATTGGGTTTGTTATGGGTATCCATTTGGGATTCCTGATAATTAAAAGAAGGCCCAGCATGACAATAATGCTGGGCCTTCTTTTAATTATTTTCGGGGTATATGTTATTGTTGGGCTCGTCTTCTTCACTGTTTAGGTCTTTGTATTCTCCTAACAAGACCAACAATTGATTGAGCGATAGATTGTTGGGCATGCCTTCGCGTATTAGATTTTCAATGACGGATATTTTGCGGGCATGGTCTTGACGGTCTTTATCTAATTTGACCAATGATTCGCCAAACCTTGTGAGGTGCCCTGTAATGCGATATCTAAAAAATAAGGTGAGGGATAAGATGATGGAACCCCATACCATGGCCGTGAGTGAAAAGATAAATTCACCCCGTAAGAAGATGTGTAAGAATGCACCTGTGATCATCAGGATGCCAATGGTGATGGGGATGTTTGTGTAGTCGCGTGAGAGACGGTCTTGTAAACGCGATATGAGCTGGTTCAAACGTACCGTGTTTTGGGCGACTTGCTCAGATACCACGCCAGTTGCATGGTCCAAGTCGTCGTTTAAATCGTCTATGTTATCCATTGGTATCTCGCTTGCGAATTAATTTTGCAGGTGTACCACCAACAATGGAATAGGGTTCTACGTCGTGTGTGACTACAGCACCTGCACCTACTATGCTGTGTGCGCCAATGCGAACACCACCAATGATAACGGCGTTGGCGCCGAACCAGACGTCATCTTCAACGACGATTTCTTTTTTAACTGCCTTCTGTTGAACCATGGGGATGTCGATACGGTCATACCCATGCCCTATGCTGGCAAAGACCACATGTGCGGCTACGGCGACATTGTTGCCAATGGTTAACGGGCCATATAAGACGCTGTAGGGCGCAAAGTGACAGTGGTCGCCTATGGTGATCCATTCGCCACAGGGGCTTAGGAATACGCCGTTGTGAAACGCGACATCATTGCCAATGCTCACGAGCTCGGGATGTAAAATGTCTACGTCGGACCAGAAACTTACATTCTCTCCGCGTTTTTTGATTTTGCTCTCATCGAATTTCGACATGGTCCATCCCATATTTTTAAGCCAAGTGACACACACCCTGTTTTATCGATCATAGTACTTGGGTTTTTCGAACTGTCCTTCTTTTCTTTCACCTGAGCCTAATTTGTAGATCATCAATTTACAGGGAATTGTGCCATTAAAAAAGTCGTAGGATCGTCGTGGTTTGAGCTTGATGGCGGGTGCCCAGTCGGGGCGACCTGTGAAGATGGCGGCTCGCCAACCTGCAAAGTGATCGCGTAAAATGTTACCTATTTGACTGTAAATACGGCGTGCATTGTCGTCTTCACCCAAACGTTCACCATAGGGTGGATTTGCTATGAGCAAACCTATTTCGCCTTCGATGGGTCTGATTTGTTTGAGGCTTTTATGTTCGACTTCAATGACGTCTAACAAACCCGCGCGTTCAATATTCTCTTTTGTGAGTGAAATGGCGGTGGGGTCTACATCTGAACCGACAATAGGGGGTAAAGTTTTGAGGCCTGCTTCTCGGCGTTCATGGGCATTGGTGACGAGGTCACGCCATAAAAAGGCATCGTGTTGTAACCAATTTTCAAAACCAAAATAGGGTCGCGACAAACTTGGAGCAATATCACCTGCCATCATGGCGCCTTCAATTAGGAACGTGCCAGACCCACACATGGGGTCCATGAGTGTGCCGCCTGCTTGTGCGTCTCTGGGCCAACGTGATTGGAGTAAAAGGGCAGCTGCCAAATGTTCTTTTATGGGTGCTTCACCACCGTCTTTTCGGTATCCGCGTTTGTGCAAACTTTCACCCGAAAGGTCTAAGCTGATGGTGGCTTTGTTGCGAAAGAGATACACGTTGACGCGTATATCTGGGCGTTCTAATTCTACGTTTGGACGGATGTCCATTTGATCTCGAAATTGATCGACAATGGCATCTTTTACTTTTAAAGAGGCAAAGTGTGTATGCGAAATTTCTGATTGCACGGTTGCACAATCGACAGCCAATGTGCCTTCGGCCATGAGGTGTGCCGACCAGTCGATGTTTTGTACACCTGCATAGAGTTCTTCGGGGGTTTCGGCTGGAAACTCGGCGAGTTTTAACAACAAACGCCCGGCAACTCGTGACCATAAACATATGCGATAAGCGGTTTCTCGGGTGCCCATAAAGGATACACCTGAGCGCATAGTTTTAATTTCTTGCCCGCCTAATGTTTCAATTTCTTCTGCTAATAGTGCTTCTAAACCACGTGGTGTGGTTGCAAACAACGTCCATAAGTCTGACAAAGTGTTTATCCTGTTTAAGTTAAAAAAATGAAATGCAACGCCAGATAGGCATTAATCACGCATGTTTATGAATTGCAGTGGAATTCCATAGTCGCCCCCTTTGAGCAATGCGATGACAGCTTGTAGATCATCTAATTTTTTGCCTGATACACGCAGTTCATCCCCTTGGATAGATGCTTGTACTTTTATCTTTTTATCTTTGATGTCTTTGACCATTTTCTTAGCTAAGGTTTGATCAATGCCTTCTTGAATGACCACTTCACGGCGAAGGGTTTTGCCACCGGCTGCTTGGGTTTCTTTGAAATCTAAACAGGTGGCATCCAATTTTCTGCGTGTTGCATGTGTGATGAGGATGTCGCGCACGGCTTCCATTTTCATGTCATCTTCTGTGTTGATGACAATGTGGTTGGCTTTTTCGTCTAACTCGATTTCTGTTTTTGAACCGCGAAAGTCGTAGCGTTGGAGGATCTCTTTTTTGGCATTGTTTACGGTGTTGCTGATTTCTTGCATGTCGATTTTGTTGACGACGTCGAAAGAGGGCATGTGGGCTCCTTTAAGTAGCTAGACGGAATGGTGCGGAAAATCTTGAGTTATTGGCTGATTGTTTTTGCGACCATTTCTTTATAGGCTTTTTGAAGCTTCATTGTGATGGGGCCGGGTTTGCCATTGCCAACTTGCCAATCGTCTATTTGTATCACGGGCATGACTTCGGACCCGGTTCCTAAGGTCATCATTTCATCAACTGTGTACAATTTGTTTTCCAGAATAGGGAACAATTTTACGGGGATATTGAGCTGCTCACACAGTTCTAAGACGATGGCTCTTGTGATGCCTGGCAAGATGAGATTGGAATCGGGGTGGGTGTATAACACGCCGTCAAAGATGCCACAAACACTGGTATGTGACCCTTCGGTGACCACACCATCACGAATGAGGATGGCTTCTTCGGCCCCGGCTTCTTGTGCGCGTTGTTGTGCCAATACATTGGGCAATAAGGAAACCGATTTGATGTCGCACCGCAACCAGCGCATGTCGGGTGTTGTGATGGCTTTGACACCGGTTGTCCAATCGGCTGGGTTCATGTCAAATTTGCGAGCGAGTCCGTAAACGGTGGGGAGAACGTTGTCTTTGGGAAAGGCATGTGTTCTGGGTGCTACGCCACGGGTAATTTGAAGATAGACTATGGCATCGCCTGTGTCCATGCCGTTTTGTTTGAGCAACTCGTGTGAGAGGGCTTCAAAGTCTACGTCGGGTTGCTGAATTTGGAGTTCTTTTAAGCTGCGTTCTAACCGCGTGAGATGGCGATCCCAGGCGAATAAGTGGCCCTCATAACATCGGGTGACTTCATAAATACCATCGGCGAGTAAAAAACCACGGTCATCGGGCGAGATGTGGGCTTCTTCTTTGGGTAGGTAGGCACCATTCAAGTACACTGTCATGTCAAACTCCAATGAAAATAACCACGAAATGTTGAACTGCACACCAAAGTAAGATACAATTGGGAGGGATTGGTGAAAAGAAGAAAGGTCTGTGGGATTTGAAGAGAAGTGTCAAGGTTGTATGCTACTATTGTCTATTTGTGGCACACAACGTCCGTTTGTGTGTCACAATGGCACGCAAAAGATGAAGGACTTCACGGTTCAGTTGGCGAAATGTAGGTGAGAAATGGGGTCATATATATGCGATATGACCCCATTAGTCATTTTTATTACCCTATTGACTTAGAATTTCCTTCAATCGTTTGGCGACAATGACATCTTCGCCATCTTGCATCATATAGGACATAATTTCGACGCCATTTTCATGGGTAAACAGCTCAATGCGGGGGTCGCCGTCTGAGAGTTGTTGTTGCACTTCATCGGGGGTGATGGGTAGGGCTTTGGACTCCCACTGGATTTCTAAGATGGGGGCGACATTGGATCGGCCAGGTTGCCGAATTTGTGTGGTGACAGAGGGTAAGTTGGATACGGCATCTGTAATGATATTCAGTCGGTTTTCCCATTCGCGCCATTCGGCGTCGTGATCGCGTTCGACCCATTTTTCAACGGCGGCCAAGAGGCCCATGATTTCTTCTTTGCCTGCTTTCATCGCTCGGCCAATGGAATGGTGTGGTGCTCCGTTGGCAAATGCAGCTTGTAGGAGGTCTTTGCGACCTAAGACGAGACCAGCTGACTGGGGGCCTCGTAGACATTTGCCACCGCTGTAGGCGACCATGTCGGCACCTGCTTCGAGATAGACATTGGGTGTTGTGGGGCGTTCGGCGGCGGCATCGACTAAGACTGGTATATTTTTGCGGTGGCAGATGGTGACGACGTCTTCGAGTGGGATGTTGCTGTCGTCGGCACGGTCACCGAAGAAAGCGAACATAGCGGTTTGGTCGTCAATGGCCAAGGAGAGAGCATCGTGGTCTTCGACTTCGACCAATTGGGCACCTGTGGCGCGCATGGCGTGGGTATAAATGTGTAAGTGGCCGGGTTGGTATAAGACGCGGTTTTTCATGCCGGTGGTGTCGGGCAATTGTTTGATGTGGTTGGGGTTGGTGCCTGCAATACAGGCGGCGGTGAGTTGGGTGAGGGCGGCGGCACAGCCGTTGGTTACCAAGGCCCATTCGCATTGCATGAGTTCGGCAATGCGGGCGCCTACGGCTTCCATGAGTTCTTCCATGTGAACGTAGGATTTGGATGCTTCGGCCATCGCTTCTCTGACTTCGGGGAGCATGAGAGAGCCGCTGATGATGGTGTAGGTGCCTCGGCAGTTTATGAGGGGGCGAACCCCTATGGATTGGTAGGTGGGAATTGGCATGGGTGTCCTTTCGGTGGATAAGGTAGAGGTAAGGGGTTGCGTATTGTTTTGGAAAATGTTTGGGTGTTGTTCGGTGCTTGTATTGCCTACGGCGTCCTACTTTTTTTAGAGACAAAAAAAGTAGGCAAAAAAGTCTCTCGCTGGCCGCGAGGGGCTTTAATAAGCTTTGATGTTTTTACGGGCGGAGGCCACCCTCACCAGCCCGCGCAGTTCCCACACCCCACCTCGTGTTCCACACGCCCCTCAACCCACACATCAACACCACACCAACTGCACAACGGCCCACCCCACCGCTAGGTGATGTTCAAGTTTTTGATTTGAAGTCTCTTTCCTTTAGGAAAGGGATTTAGGGATAGGTGCCTTTAGCTAGAAACGTCAACGACGACGCGCCCGCGTATTTGACCTTTTAAAATGCGGTCAATCGGTTCGTCTAATTTTTGCAAAGAACAATCTACGATGATTTCTTGTAGGGTGGATAATTTCCAGGTGGTTGCGATTTTGGTCCAGATTTGTTGGCGAATGTTCATGGGGCATAAGACGGAGTCAATGCCGATTAATTTTATACCGCGTAATATAAAGGGAAAGACGGTTGTTTGCAATTCGGGGGAGGCAACCAATCCGCAGCAGGTGACGGCGCCACCGTATTGGGTTGTTTTGAGGGACGTGGTGAGGATGTTGCCGCCAACGGTGTCGATGACGCCTGCCCAGCGGCTTGAGAGAATGGGACGTTCGGACTCGTCGATGATGTCATTTCGACTGATGATTTCTTTGGCCCCTAATTTTGAGAGGTAATCTGTTTCGGAGGTTTTGCCTGTTGCGGCAACGACGTCGAAGCCTTCTTGGGCCAAGATGCCAACGGCCAAACTGCCTACGCCACCGGTTGCACCTGTGACGAGGATTTCGCCTTGGTCAGGTTTGGTGCCAGATTCGAGGAGGCGGAAAACGGATAAGGCGGCAGTGAAGCCGGCAGTACCGTAGGTCATGCTTTCTTTGGTTGTTAGGTTGTCTGGTAATTTGACTGCCCAATGTTTGGGGATGCATATGTATTGTCCGAATCCACCGGGTGTATTCATGCCAAGATCATATCCTGTGACGAGGACTTCGTCACCGGCTTTCCAATCGTCATCGTTGCTTTCAATGATTTCACCTGCGGCATCGATGCCGGGTGTGTGTGGATAACTGCGCGTGACACCTTTATTGCCTGTGGCTGAGAGGGCGTCTTTGTAGTTGAGTGAAGAGTGATGCACACGAATGAGCAGGTCGCCTTCGGGCAGGTCTTTGGTATTTTTTTCTTCAATTTGGTTGGTGTATTCGCCGTCTCGATCGTGTACAACGAGGGCATTGTAGGTGGGCATTTCGTTTTTCCTAACAGTGAATGCGCGAACGTTTTCATATGGGGCTCAATGAATAGGCAAAGTACGCTGTGTTTTGGAAAATGCAAGTGGTATCGCTTATTGAAGCCATCGCAATGTATTCATCTATTGTCGGCTCGGCTCGGTGTTTCGGATATCTATCTTGGAACTTACGAATGCATCACGAAACCGCCATCCACATTGATCGTTTGCCCCGTCACCATTCGTGCGCGCGGCGAAGCCAGGAACACGGTCATTGCCGCCAGGTCGTCTGCCTCCTGCCAACGTCCAAGCGGGCACATCCGGCGAATTTTTTCATCCGCCCACGCTTCGTACGTCAGAGGACTCTCTCTGCCTTCAGCCGTTTCGGTCCATGCCTGCCAAACGCCCTGATTAAGGTCGGTCTTGACCATTCCTGGGGATATGGCGTTTACGCGCACACCATAGGGTCCCAAATCTTTTGCCATGCACTGCATGAAATTGATCACACCCGCTTTTGATACACTATAGGGGGGATCG
>Ga0115002_10009093_pt1 | contig 10894 bp, 10 predicted proteins | sample ArcticOcean_MG_C_8_FD_89576 | JGI IMG/M metagenome (GOLD analysis project Ga0115002, IMG submission 89576) | Marine microbial communities from western Arctic Ocean - ArcticOcean_MG_CB11_86 | ecosystem: Environmental > Aquatic > Marine > Oceanic | place: Arctic Ocean: Canada Basin | collected... | reverse complement strand
GACGCGGACCGCTGGACGAACTCGCATTCTGGGACGACGAACTCGCTGGCTCCGGCGCCGAGATCATCCAGGCACGCGCCAATGCGCTCGCTCGCCTCGGTGCTGACTCCGCTGCGCGTTACCCGACCCTCGGCGCCGAGAACGAGACGCTTGAGGTGTGCTACCGACCGGCGTTGCCCGACAACCTGGTCGATGCAACTCAATCTCACGATTTCGAGGAGCGGTTCCGCGCCGCTATCGAGCAAAGCCGCCAGCAGGATGTCTGGCGTGGCGCCACGCGGATCGGCCCGCATCGCGACGATGTCAACTTTCAGATCGGCGGTCACGACGCCTCGATCTCCGCTTCGCGCGGCCAGCAACGCACCGCGGCGCTCGCGCTGCGCCTGTCCGAGGTAGCGCTGTCCAAGAACACGACCGGGGATCCGCCGGTGCTGCTACTGGACGACATCCTCTCGGAGCTCGACTCAAACCATCGGGATCGCGTCCTACACACTGCCTACGAAGTCGATCAGGTGCTGATCACCACGCCGGATTCAGACAGACCAACCAACCGAGAACTCCCGAACGCGATCCGCTACCAGTTGGAGGCAGGAGAGCTCACGCGGCTCTAGCGAGCACCGTTGCAGATGAACAGCAGGGTTCACGCCGGCCGGGACGATCACCGTGGGCGATCCCGGCGCACTGGTCAGGACCAAAGGCGCTTCTCGACCGGCGCTCCCCACATACTCCCCGTCGAGTTGAACTGGCAACGGACCCGCCGGGTTTAGTTCGACCTCGTTGGTCCGTTCGTAGCGAAGCCCTGGTGCAACGGCCGAGCGCAGATGACCACACATCGTGCTGGTCAGGAGACGCATGCGGTGAACGCCCCGCACGGCGAAGCCGCGTCGCAAATCCTCGAAGGTCAGCAGGTCCAACTCGCCGTCGTCGATCAGCGCCTCGTCCGTGAGCCGCGCGATCGATCCGTACAACCTCGTGTTTCTCGCCAGAACCATCAGCAGCGGGACCCGACGGGCCTCATCCGCCCAGCGGAGCTCGGTCTCGACCGGCTGCCCGACCAACACCGTCCGAGCTGACGGCCAGCCGAACGCGCCACGGCCGAGGCGGCGCTTGAGACCAGGACGCAACTCGATCGCCCGCACGACCTCGGCATCGATGCCGGCGCTGCACATCAGCAGGAAATGTCGCTCTGCCTCGTCGCCGATCCGGGCAACGCCAGTATCGACCCGCGCTGAACGTCTGGCAGTCACGAAGCCGAGCGCAGCGGCTGGATCGTCCAAGATTCCGAGTTCGCGAGCCCAGACGTTCGCCGTGCCGACGGGGATCACCCCGAGCGCGGTCTCCGTACCCACGAGACCGTTTACCACCTCGTTGACGGTGCCGTCGCCACCGCTGACCACGACCGCATCGACCCCAGCCCCCGCAGCCTCGCGAGCGAGCGAGGTAGCCTCTCCCGCCGCGCGGGTGTCAGTGACAGTGGGTTCCCAACCAGTGTGCCGGATCGCATTCAGCGCCTCCGCGAGATCGGCATCGGAGAGTGGACGGCGTGCAGCGGGGTTGCGGATGATCGAGACGCGCCGTTGAGGTGTTCCGGTCGATGGCATCGAACGATGCCTATCCCCCCGACCCTCTCGCGCTACGCCGTACGCGGCCCCACCCTAGAATCGCCACAGTCCCGAACCCGGAAGGCGCGCAGCTCGATGATCGACGTTGTCCGGATCGACCACATCAGCATGGCGGTACGTGAACTAGAGCCGCAGGTCGAGCTGCTGGAGCGCGTGTTCGGGTTCCGCTGCTGCGGACGGCTCCAGCAGCCGGGCTACGTGGGGGCCGAATTCGACATCCCCGGGGAGTCCGGGATCACCTGGGAGGTGCTGGCGCCGGACGGGCCGGACTCCTATCTCCATCGGTTCCTCGACGGCAAGAACGGACCCGGCCTCCATCACCTCGCACTGCAGATCAACGACATGCCGCAGGCGATCCAGCACATGGAGTCGCTCGGCGTTGAACCGTGGGGCTACGCACCCCGCGGACCGCGCCCGGCAGAGTCTGACCTGCTACCGACCGAGGCCAGCGACGAGCCGCACGAGGACGACGACGGAGTGAGCGTCGCATACATCCACCCCCGATCGGGCGGCGCCGGGTTCCTGTTCCAACTCACAGAGGGTGCGGCGTGGTCGCCGCCCGAGCCGTTCGAAGGCGAGCGGTCGAACAGCCTCGGTATCACCAGGGTCAGCGCCCTCGGCCATGCACACCACAGCCGCCAGCAGCTCGGCGATTGGTACGAGGCGCTGTTCGGCTTCCGCACTGTCCACAACAGCTCAAATGCCCTCAGCGGTCCGAGCTTCAGCTCGCGGCTACTCGAGACGCCGCGGGACCAGTTCGGCATCGAGGTCATGCAGCCGAGTCACGAGGACTCGTTCCTCCAGCGGTTCATTGACCGTCGCGGCAGCGCGATCCATCACGTGATGTTCCAGGTGGGCGACATCGATAGCGCGATCCGGACGGCGGAACGGAACGGGATTCGTGCCCTCGGACGGCAATCGGGCACCTCAGACCGCGCGACTTGGGACGAAGTGTTCCTGGCGCCGGAGGGCACTGGGGGACTGCTCGCGGGGCTGTTCTCGTGGCACGAAACAGCGCCAGCGCCGGTTCCGCTTGTGGAGCTCGAACCTCAGTAGGAGTAGCGTTCGCTCAGCTCCTCAATCGCCTCGGACGGCCCGTACATCATCATCCGGTCGCCGCTGTGTAAGACCTCGGACCCCTTGGGCCCGATCACGATCTCGCCGGCGTCGTGCTCCACGCCGAGGAGGCTCACTTCGAGGTTGGCCTAGAACGCCTCGGCGATGGTGCCGCCGTCGAGCTGACTGCCTTCGGCGATCAGGATCTCGGCGAGGATCTTCTCGTCTGGCGTCTCTCGATCAAGTAGCAGGTCGACGAAGTCGAGCATCAACGGCTGGACGATGCTCATTGCTATCCGCTGGCCCGCGATCTGGTACGGCGAGATGACGCGGTCCGCGCCCGCCGTCTTCATGCGTTGCTCCGCTGACGGGCTGCCGGTACATCCCACGATGAACATGTCCGAGTTGAGCACCTGCGCAGTCAACACGATGTAGGTGTTTCCAGTATCCAAGTCGGCAACAGCGACGAGGGCACGAGGCCGCTCGATGTGCGCAGCTCGCAGCACGGGCTCCTCGGTCGCGTCGCCGAGCAGCACCGCCGCCCCGGTGTCGCTTGTCGCTTGTCGACAACGATGCATTCGACGCCACGCTCACTGAGTTCTGAGGCGATCCGCAGGCCGACACGGCCATAGCCGCAGACGATGACGTGGTTCTCCATGCGCGCGACCCTCCGTTCGCTGCGACGCCGCCCCACGATTTCGCGAATCTCGCCCGCAACGACCAACTCCACGAGGGCAGTCGCCACGTAGAGCATGAAACCGATTGTCAAAATACGGCCGCTGTCATCGAGCGGCTGTGTCTCAGAGAAACCAACCGTCGACAGCGTGATGACCGGCTGGTGCTCGCTCGTCGAGGAGTCGGAAGTCCTCGACGAGCGAGTACCAGCCGATCCCGATCCCAAACACCGCCGCCAGCAGGGCGAACGGCAGAATTAGTCGCTGCACTCAATGCTCCGTGACCAAGCGACCCCCAGATCCTCGCTCTGGGGGTCGGATTCTTAGCGGCCGGTGATCTTCTTACGCTTGTGCTGGACGTAGTCAACCAGCATGTACTCGCCCAGTTGATCCGGTGTGGTGTAGAACACCCGGCCGCCGTTGATCTTCGCGAGCTGGTTCACGAACTCCTTGAGATAGTAGTTCCGGTCCAGCATGAAGGTGTTGATCGTGATGTCTTGCTGCGTAACTCGCTTCACCGCCTTGAGCGTCTCGCGGATCGTGATCGGACTCGGCGGGTAGGCGAACTGCGATCGGCCATTTTCGAGGTGGGCCGTCGGCTCGCCGTCCGAGATCATCAGGATCTGCCGCGTCGCACCGCGATGCTTCGCGAGCAGGCGCTCGGCGATCATCAGCGCGTGGTGCATGTTGGTACCGACGACTGACTCGTCCCACCGAACGTACGGGAGGTCCTGCGGCTTGAGTTCACGGGCCAGCGCCGAGAACCCGACGATGTAGAGGCTGTCCCGCGGATACTGCGCCTTGATCAGGTTCTGCAGCGCGAGTGCAACTTTCTTCGCCGCCTGGAACGAACCGCGGAGGGCCATCGACCACGAGAGGTCGACCATCAGCACGGTCGCAGTCTGCGTCACCAGCTCAGAGCGGTAGATTTCGAAGTCGTCTGGCTGGAGCTTGACCGGCGTCGATGGTCCCTCGCGCTCGATCGCGTTCATGATGGTGCGCCGCATGTCGAGGTGGAACGGGTCGCCGAATTCGTACGATTTCGTCTCATCGAGGCGTTCGCCGTGGCGGCCGGACTGCGGCACCGGGTGGTTACCGATCTCCTGGTTCTTCAACTGCTTGAAGATCTCCGCGAGGGCGTTCTGGCCGATCATCCGCGTGCCACGCGGCGTGAGCTCCCACTCATCGCCCTCCTTGCGAATGTAGCCCGCGTCCTCGAGAACCTCGAGCAGCTGCTTCAGCTCCTCGAAGGTGTCAACCGCCTCGTCGCCGAGGAGCTCGCGGAGCTGATCGAGGTCGACGTCGCCGAGTTCGCCGGTGTACTGCGCGCGCTCAAGACCACTCTCGAGGTCGTCGATGTTCTGCATCTCGTTCATGAGCTGCATCGCCGCCTGGAGGTCGATCTCCTCGTCGCCGCGGAACGGGTACGAGGAGGGCTGGTCACGTGACGGGTTGAGGAAGTCGAGGTTTTGGGCGAGCTCCGACAGCTCGGCCTCGAGCTCTGCGTCGCCGAGCTTGTCGCCGAGCAGGCTCTGGAGCTGCTGTCGCTGGTCAGACGGCATCGACTCCATCAGCGACTGCAGCGCCTGCATTTGCTCCTGCATCTGTGCCAGGAGCTCGTCCAGCAACTGCGGCGGGTTCTCCCCGAACATGTCTCCGTACTTCTCCATGAACTGATCGAAGTCCGGCTCCTCGCCGCGCATTCGCTGCGCGAGCATGTCATTGAGGTCGCGGACCATGTCCTTCATGCGCTCCATGTCGCCTTCGGACATCTCGTCGACCATCTTCGAGACGTCGTTGAAGAACGACTCGGTCATCGCTTGACGGAGCTGTTCGACCAGTTCCTGGTAGCGGCTCTGCGCGTCGGGGTTCAGGAACTCGTAGTTCTGTAGCTCCTTCATCTGGCCGGCCGTGTCTCCCGGCAGTTGCTCGATGAAGTCCTGCTTGCGCTGGGCGATCAGTTCCAGCATCTGCTGGAACTGCTCCTCATCGGTCAATTCGTTCTCGCCCTGGCCCGCCTCGCCAGTCTCGCCGCCAGACTGCTCCCGGCCACCGGCTTGGGGCTGCCCACCCGCTTGCTGGTGGCCACCGGGCTGTTGCTGGCCACCAGCCTGTTGCTGCGAATCCTCTGCCGAGGCGCCGTCACCCTGTTCGTCGGTCGGATCGCCCTCGCCGGGCTCGCCGGGAATGGGCTCACCGAGGCGGTCACGGAGCATGTCGCGCTCCATGTCGAGAATCTCGTGGAGCTCCTTGCGGATGTCGTCCATCACGCCGCCGAGATCGAACTGATCGAGGCGTTCGCGTCGCTGCTGGCGGAGCTGCTGGAGCAGGTCGCGGAGGCCCTGCATCTGGCCGCCCTGATCCTGATCGCGCATCCCGCGCTGCATCAAGTTCCGCAGCGCGTGCTGCAGATCGCCGAAGTTCATCAGGTCATCAGAGAGCGCATCGAGGATCTGATCGGCCTCGAGTCCCTGGATCTCCTGGGTACCGTCCCACTCGCTGTACCGGTATCGCATGGCCATGACGGCCTCCGTTCGCGCCCACCGCCAGCGGTGCGCGCGATAGTCCCGAGGGTGTCGCTACCCGCGGTAGAGCGAGTGCCCGGCGGCGCCCGCCGAGTCCTTATTGAGCCGCTTGTTGAGGTGCAGTCCCTCGAGGACAAATTCGACCGCCGAGGCCTGGACCGCCGGTCGCGTGTCTTCGCCGACCACTTCGGCGACCGCAACATCGAGCCCGTCGACTTGCTTCAACAGCTTCAAGTAGTCCTCGGCGGGGAGCGCCTCACCGGTCTCAACGGAGATGCCGGACTTGAATGCCTCGATCACCGGTTCGACCGTCGCCTCGCCGCAGACCCGGTTGAACACCGCGACGACGGCGCCGTGGATCAGGCGCTCAATGATCTGCTGGTCCTTGCCGTCCTCGACCGTCTCGAGCTCGATCTTGCCCTGCAGCGCCGGGATGACGAATGGGAGGTCGGACACCCGCGGCACCACGTCCGTCTCGTCAAGGCGAATCGCGCGGCGGAGGGCGTTAGCGAGCATCGCCTCGTAGTTGGCGACGGAGGCGCGGACGGAGACGCCGGAGCGCTGATTTACGTCGGGCGATCGACGTGCGAGGCGCGTGATCTCGGCGACGATTTCCTTCATGTAGTCCGGCACAACGACGTCAAAGCCGTCAGCCATGACCTCGTTGCTCTCCTGCTCCATGATCGCGATTTCGTGCTCGATGGCTTCCGGATAGTGCGTCCGGATCTGCGATCCGTAGCGGTCTTTGAGCGGGGTGATGATGCGCCCGCGGTTGGTGTAGTCCTCGGGGTTGGCGGTCGCGACGATCAGCACGTCCAGCGGCAGGCGGACCTTGTGGCCGCGGATTTGGACGTCGCGCTCCTCCATCGCGTTCAGGAGACCGACCTGGATGCGCTCGGCGAGGTCGGGTAACTCGTTGATCGCGAAGATGCCGCGGTTGGTGTGCGGAATCAGGCCATAGTGGATGGTCAGGGCATCGGACAGGTAGCGGCCCTCGGCGACCTTGATCGGGTCAACCTCACCGATCAGGTCGGCGATGGTGATGTCCGGCGTCGCCAGCTTCTCGCCATAGCGGTCGTCGCGGTGCATCCAGGTGATCGGCGTCGCGTCGCCCTGCTCGGCGACCATCTCCACGCCCATTGGGGTAATCGGCTCGAACGGATTTTCGGGTATCTCGGGCCCGGCAAGGATTGGAGTGTACGCATCGAGCAGCGAAGTGAGGCTGCGGATAATGCGCGACTTCGCCTGACCTCGCTCGCCGAGCAGGATGATGTCCTGTCCCGACAGGATGGCGTTCTGTAGCTGCGGGACCACCGTCTGGTCGTATCCGACGATGCCAGGGAACAGGTCTTCTCCGCTGCGCAGTTTCTCGATCAGGTTCGCGCGCAGTTCGTCGCGCACCGTTCGTGCCTCATACCCGGATGCTTTCAGCTCACCGAGGGTCCCTGCTCGCTCATTCGCCACGTGTGAACTCCTCTACTTGGGTCGCCGGCGGGGGGGGGAGCAGATCCGGCGGACACTACGTCCAGTCGCGGCTTGGGTGAATTAGTCTGGGGCGCGAACTGATGATGCCGCTGAGCCACCGGCGCCCGTTGCACAGCAGTATACGGACGCGAGCAGATGGGGCAGGACACCCGAGAAAGAGAACTTCACGGGCGCGCGCGCCGAGAAGTGATATCAACACGGCCCCGCCAATGGCGAAGCCGTGTTCAGCGAACCAAGGCCAGTCGATCAGCCAGCGGCTTAGCCGTTCACTACGCGGGGGAACTCGGGGCGCTGGACGAGTTGGGTGACAGCCTTCCCGAGCGCGGAGTCGCGCACGACGATGACGTCCGGCACGTCGAGCACATCGCCGAGAGTGACGTTGAGGGCACCGCTCACGCCGAGCAGCGTGGACAGCGGCATGTCGCGCTTGCCGTTTTCGTAGTTCGATAGCGAAGCCTGCGTGATGCCGGCGCTGCGCGCGACGTCGGCCTGAGACAGCTCGCGGCGCAGACGCCACTCGCGGATTCGCTGTCCCACAGCACGACGCTGTACCTGCGTTTCTAACGCGACTTCAGTCACCATTCGTGATCCCTATTCCTTGATTCGATTCGTTATGAACTTGTGCATTCTGACACAATCAATGTAGAACGTAAAGTCGGCTGCTGGCAAGGGACTGCGGTCACGGAAGCGTTAAGCGTTAAGCGTTAAGCGTTGACCAAACGCGATTTGACGACGAATCAGCGCACGATCTCGAGGACAGCGCTGGTCCCCATTGACCAGAGCCACGGCCAGCCGTCGGACGCTTTATGGAAGAAGATGTCGCGGTGCAAGCCCAGCACCGCATTGCCCGTGTCGTGGCAGGTATAGGTCCGGCCGGTCGAATCGCCCACGATGCGGAATTGCTGGCCGAGGTAGGTGAGCGCGCAAGCAGCCGCACCCTCGTAGACCACAGTTCCATCGCGCATCGGCCCACAAAATCCGCCGCCATCGCCACCTGAGCTGGTGTCCCCCTGCTCGCAGTAGTAGAAGCTGATCGTAACCTCGATGACATCACCAGCGACCAGCGGTGGACTGCCCGGGTATCCGAGGGTGACCGGAAACGGCGGTTCCGTGATCTCCGGCAGATCAGCGTCGGGGTGAGGTCGCGCGACCTCGAGCGCTTCTTCGGCACGACTCAGGACGGGAGGCCCAGCGGCGGGGAGCTGGCGCGTCTCCAGCGACGCTGTCACCGGCGGCGCGGCTTCGATTAGATCGCTTGGAGGCGGACCAGCGAGCCGTTGGGCGGCCGCGGCGCTGACATCGCGCGGCGGAACCGAAGCGTCTGACGGCGGTGCGCCCGGCACCACGAGCTCCACGAGGGCGGGTCGGATCTGCACGGTCAGGCGATCGCTGGCGGCATCGGCCGGGACGACGGGCGCGACGGACGTTTGAGAGACGGTGCTTGCCGTGGTGCCAGGCGCATCTGACGCCTGGGCAGCCGTCATCGCGGTCGCGACGGGTATCGCGATCGCGATGGAGGCGAGCGCCAGCGTGCCGATCAGAGCACGGCGTAGCGCGTGCACCACCGATTGGCGCAGTCGAGAGTGAGGAGTCCCCCGCACACCGCGCAGTATCGCAGCGCCAAGGGTCCACGCCTACCGGTTTTTCCCGGACGGCGATCGTTATGTGAGCAGGCCTTCGGCGCGCAGATCGCCGATCGCGGCACGGAAGGCCTCGGTCGTATCAGCGACCTCGGCGTCGCCGTGTGCGGAGGAGACCATGCCGCCGTTTCCCATCAGGTCGACGCCGTGATTGAAGAGCGCCCAACGCAGCGGCCGCATCAGTCCGTCAGCTACGCCCTGGGGCGACTCGTCGCTATCCCACTCGGTCCCGGACGGCACAGGTGCGTCGTAGCCGAGGTTGAAGTGCCACATGCTGGACAGAGCCCAGGCCGATCCGGGAACCGACTCCGCCGCCAAGAGCCCGTTGAGCGCGCGGACGATGCTCGCCGCGGTCGCGTCGGCGCGGCTGACTGGTTCGCCGCCCTCGATCAGTTGGAGCGCCGCCAGACCGGCCGCAGCTGACGCGGGGTTGGCGTTGAAGGTGCCCTGGTGGCTCACGCGCCGCTCGCTGTTCCAATCCGGATCGCCCTCGCGCATCTCGAGCATGCTAACGATGTCAGCCCGTCCGGTGACACAGCCGCCAGGCAGGCCACCGGCGAGGATTTTTGCGTGGGTCGAGAGGTCTGGCGTCACCCCATAGCGCTCCTGCGCGCCGCCGGGCGACATCCGGAAGCCGGTGATCACCTCATCCATGACCATCACGGTGCCGGCCTCCGAGGTCAGCCGACGCATCTCGTGGAGGTAGGCCTCGGAGAGTGGGTCGGTGCCCCAGTGGGCCCCCGTCGGCTCGAGGATCACAGCCGCGACGTCGCGCCCGGACAGCGCCTCTGCGAGGGCGTCCGCGTCACCGGCGGAAATGATCGTCAGCGCGTCGTAGAAACCTTCCGGCACGCCAACGGAATGCGGGCGAGCGTCGTCGGGCTGCAGTCGGCCAACCACGAGGTCATGCCAGCCGTGGAAGTGGTCCTCGAGCTTCACGACGCGCTCGCGGCCGGTGTAGGCGCGCGCTAGGCGCAGCGCCATCATCGTCGCCTCGGTGCCGGAGCTGGTGAAGCGCACCCGCTCACCGGCGGGCACCATCTTCAGTACCTGTTCGCCCCAGGCGATCTCCAGGTCGTGCGAGGAGCCGAAGTGGGTGCCGCGCTCGAGCGCGCCTCGGACGGCGTCCATTACCTCGGGGCGGTTGTGCCCGAGTAACAGCGCACCGTGGCCGCCGATATAGTCGACGAACTCGTTGCCATCGACGTCCCACTTGCGACCGCCCTCACCGCGCTCGACGTAAATCGGGAATGGCTCGAAGGCGCGCGCGTCGTGGGTCACACCAGACGGGAAGACCGAGGCGGCGCGCGCCGCCATCGACTTCGAGGTCGGGTGCAGTGCTTCGAAGGTCTCTAGGATCGAAGGCATCGCTATCGCCGTTTCTCTGGCCCGCCGGTTCGTGATTGCATTCTCGCGCCGCCGACAGCGCGCGACAAGTTCCGCGCCGCAGGTGACGCGTGATCGCTGTGATAGCCTCGCGCTGGCTTGCCGACCAGACGACGCCCCGGAGGACAATATGGCTGACCGCCTGGACGATGCCGCGATCAGCAACGCGCTCGCAGGCCTCGATGGGTGGGCGAGCGACGGCGATACGATCGTGCGCGAGTTCGAGTTCCGTGACTTCGTCGATGCGGTCGGATTCATGGCGAAGGTGGGCGTGCTGGCCGAACGGCGCGATCATCATCCGGAGCTGAGCAACGTCTACAACAAGGTCCGCATCGCGCTCTCGACGCACGACGCCGGTGGTGTGACTGACCTCGATGTCTCGCTCGCCGGCGAGATCAACGAGCGCATCTAATTGTAGTTCCCACATAGGTTGTTGACAGGGTGAGGGCCTCACCCGCTGCTGTGTGTTGTCGAATCACGCAGGTAGCGGAAGAAGTTGCTCATGG
>Ga0115002_10009092_pt1 | contig 10894 bp, 8 predicted proteins | sample ArcticOcean_MG_C_8_FD_89576 | JGI IMG/M metagenome (GOLD analysis project Ga0115002, IMG submission 89576) | Marine microbial communities from western Arctic Ocean - ArcticOcean_MG_CB11_86 | ecosystem: Environmental > Aquatic > Marine > Oceanic | place: Arctic Ocean: Canada Basin | collected... | reverse complement strand
GTGATTTCATTCGATTTCTCGTCCGTCGCGACTTGCCCCAGCGTAAGACCGAAATCGGTGGCCCACACGCTGACCGAATGCAAGGCACCCAAGCCACTAAGATTACCCAGAGTGCGCGCTGGCCCTGATGGTGAAGTCGCCTTCTACCTGATCCCTCTTAAGATCAATCTTCGCCAACAGATCGACCGATCCGGGAAGCTTGACGATCTCGACCTTTGCAACCGGCACCGTCGGCTTCTCCGTCGGCTCGTTCTCTTTCGGCTTCGGCTTTTCGTTTCCGTCGTTCTCGGCAACCTGTTCAAAGCCGCCAAGCGGCTTCTTCTTGTCCGGGTTCTCTGTGGAATTGTCTGGTGTCTTCTCCGCGCCGGAAGCGGTGACTTGTTTGTCAACATTGGCAACGCCGTCGTCAACCTGCTGGTTGGTCTCTTCGCTGTTCGGCTCACCTTGATTCTGAAAAACGTAGAACCCTGCGGCAGCCGCCACAACGCCGATCACGATACTGGCAACCAGCAACCCACCCTTCGACTTCCGCACGGCAGGCCGGTCGGCGTCACCGGCGGGGAGCTTATCGGAAGCAGGGCTTGCCAGGGGGCCATCCGGCCTCGTCACGGGTTTTGGAATTTCAGTTGCAAAGAGTTTCTTCAGTTTGCGGTCGTATTTCGCTTTCCGCTCTTCGTCAACAAGCTGATATCGCGCCTTGCCGAGTTCGTTCAACAGTCGCTGTGCAGCGTCGGCGTGCTCGCCTGCGGCAAACTCGCGGACAAAGTCCATTTGCCGTTTGGCGGCGGAATGAATCAGGTCAACGTCGGCTTCAAAACAATCGATGCCGAGCAACTTGTAGCAATCGACTGGACGATCCTCTGGATGAATACCCAACCACTGGTGATACGGATCAAAGCGACTCATCGAGATTGGCCCCTGGTGCGGTACGAGTCGTGCGGCAGATGTCCATCGACTGAGGCAGTCTAACACGGCGTCATTCATGAAGTATACAAATCGCTTGACCGACCGGTTGCACCATCGTCGGCGAGCATCGATCCGCAAGTCCTGCCGCCCGGCGATGTCGTACCCGAGCGTGGTGCGGCGGGAGAGGGGGTCGAGTTCGAGCGTCTTGCTGTCAGTCGCGTTGTAGGAGAACGAGTTGCGGTTCCCGTTCTGATCGACCAGGGCGATTTCGTTGTCTATTATAACAGGATGGGATAAGGCGCGTCTTCCGTTGGGCAACACGGCTTGCGTCACTCAAATCGATACCATACGTTCGAGAGATACCCTTGGTCGTCAAGTGCGACGGCGAACTCAAGCGGCTCACGACGAAGTTGACTCTCGCACCATCCAAGAGGTTGAAATAGAGTGGCAGCCCACGTCGACCGAAAAGTCCGTTGCGCTACAAACACGGAACGCGGAACCCCGGGCTCATAATCACCTAGGATGAAATACATACCACAATAGACACTGCATGTTATAGTAATATAGGAGCTCAACACTAAAACGTTTGTGCTACGCAGCTCTGCGTGCCTCGGAAACCACCTCGTACAGCAGCGCATTACCATCCTTGCCAGCGAGCGTGACGGCGTTGGTTTTGCGCAGGCAGTAGGCGGTCTTTTGTGCCAACCAGCGGGGGATCTCGGCTTCGCGGGCCAGGTCGGCGGTCGAGAAGGGGGCCGGGAGAGAAGCGGGCAGTAGATCGATCAGGTCGTCGACTGTTTCGAGCGAGATGATTCCCGTGACCTCACGCAACAGGCGATCTTCCACGCGGTAGTCTTTGCGACGCCAGCGTTTTTTCTTCTTCGGCAAGCGATGTTCTTCCTGCTCGGTGAAGACGACTTCCAATGTGAGCCGTGGATGCGGGAAGACATTCACGAAGTGAACCAGGTCGGCGAACAGATGCCAGATCGTTTCCCTTACCGGACTGTATCGTTTCGAGACGATACGGCCCCGTTTGCGGGCGCGTTTGATGAGGTACTTCCGCGCAGCCAACGGTTTGACGACGGTGACGTCGTGGGATTCCAGCAGTGTGCGGATCTTGTCGCGGATCGCACCGAGAGACGCCTGCTGGATTTCGATCAAGCGGTCGCCGTCGACCGCGTCGATGCGATAGCCGTCAACCGACACCTCACAACCAGACGCATCCGGTGCGTAGAGTTCCTTGAGTTGGCGATGGATTGTCGTTTCCATATCCGGTCGGCGGCAGGAACGCGGAAAATGTACCCAATGGGCAGGTCCGAGGTGCGGGATGGTAGTCCCTCCCCCGAATCTCGTCTAGAGATTCACGCTGGCGTATTCATGCTGACGTGACCGCGTTCCACAGCCGCTGCACCAACAAGGCCCGCACCGCTTGTGTTCACACCGTTAATTAAGTGGTAACCGGTGTCTGCTGCAGCTCGGCTGCCGGTTCGTCGACCGAATCGGTACGGCGTCGCTCGTCATCGCGCCTTTGATCTTCACGGCGTTGATCTTCACGACGTGGCGGGACGGGCGGGCGTTTGCGTTTCGGTTGGATCTGCGGTCGCGGTCGATACGGCGGCTTTCCGTCGCGTGCCCGGTCGCGGTCGGGATGACGGCCGTGTTCGCCGTCTTCAACGATCTCTAGCTTACGGATTGAAACCTGCACGTCCTCTTGGCGATAATGCGAACCCGCTTTCCAGGCCCCACAGCTGTGGTAGCCGGGGACGGAGTAGCTTTGGTCGAGGCTTCGCATGGTACGGGCGAAGTCGGTCATTTCTTCATTGACCGATTTGGCCGCCGTATGCAGCCCGACGGTCGCACCGACGACGCCCAACGTGCCCAGCATCACCAACTCAGCCGAGAGAATCACTCCCGTTTCATCTTTCCATAACGCATGCAACAGTGACATTTCTCAGTCCTTGCTTTCGTGAAAACCGCGGGAAAACTGCACGAATACCTGCTCGCAAACCACCTCACGCAGCACTCGGCATGGCCCGGAGCTGGCGTGTGCGTTCCAGTTATTCCGAATGCACCGGTCGCACCGACCAATGTTAATATAGTAAATGTAAGTAATTTGCACATTTCTTCACTTCGGCAATGAAACGTGGCCATCTCCCACAAGACCCACAAACAGTGAAGTGACACAACACCTTATATATTAAACGATTACAACACCTTTCGGCCTGTATATTCAATCCCGAATGTGTCTCGAATGCCTTGCGCGAGTGCAGATCGTGCCGTGGCGGTGTGATGGCTGCGTTGGTGAGGAGCCCACGCGACGCGGCCGATTAGCCGTCTTGTGGCCGGGTTCGCTGGGGATTCGTGACCGAAATCGCACATTGGTCCCGCTTGATGCTTGTCTGCTCGGGTGGAAGCGGGCATGATCGGGGGCTTCCCAGTCGGATGAAACTTCCTGCGAGCCTGCCGAAGAAAGATCGCTGATGAACCTCACCGTGCGACAGAAGCTGTCTGTGATGATGTTCCTGCAATACGCCATTTGGGGCGCGTGGGCCGTCTCGATCGGCGGATACATGGACGTGACGCTGAGGTTCGATGGACTGCAGATTGGATCCATCTACTCGACGACCGCCATTGCCGCGATGATTTCGCCTTTGTTCATGGGCTTCATCGCCGACCGTTTTCTCGCGACCGAAAAGATGATCGGGCTATTGCATCTCGTCGGTGCTGCGCTGTTGGGAGCGGCTGCGGTCACGAGAGACTTTCAGGTTCTGTATCCGATCATGATTGTCTATTCGATCTGCTACATGCCGACGCTGGCGCTGACGAATTCGATCAGCTTTGCGAACATCGGCGATCCGGAGAAGGAGTTTCCCGGCATCCGTGTATGGGGCACTTGGGGCTGGATCGTTGTCGGTTGGGCCGTCGGTTTCTGGTTGGATCTTCCGCGAGGAACCTCAAACGCTCCCATCTTCCTGGCTGCCGGTGCCTCTGCCCTGTTGGGGTTGTTCGCTTTCACGCTGCCTCACACTCCACCGAAGGGGAAAGACGAATCGACCGTCGAGGTTGCTGAATCGGGTGAGAGCATTTTCAAGTTACTCACCGGAGATGTCTCGTTCCTGGTCTTCGTTGTTTGTTCGTTCCTGATCTGCATTCCGCTGTCGTTTTACTACGCGTTCGCTAACGTATTCCTTACGGAACTTGACGCTCCTGTTCCGACGGCCTTGCAAACACTCGGGCAATTGTCGGAAGTCGGATTCATGGCGGCCATGCCGTTCTTCATTATTCGTTTGGGCGTGAAGAGAATGCTGGCCGTGGGCATGCTGGCTTGGGTGATCCGTTACTTCTGCTTCGGAACGCTCTCGCTGCCGGCCGTCATTTTCGGTTTGTTCCTGCACGGCATCTGTTACGACTTCTTCTTTGTCGCCAGTCAGATTTACGTCGACACGCGCGTCAAGGAAAGTCAGCGTGCCAGCGCTCAGAGTTTCATCGCCTTTGTGACGATGGGCATCGGCATGTTCATCGGCTCTTACGTCGGTGGTTGGACGTTCGACAGATACCCACCAGGTAATGAAGTCGAGATTACGACTGTCTCGGACGGCAAGTCGGAAGACTCGACAAGCCTACTGCCAACCTGGGATCCGGAAGGGAAGACAGGATTCGCTGCCGACTTCAAGCTTGATGCCGACGGCTCGATCAGTCCGGACCAAATCACCAGCGACTACGAGCAATCCGATGAGGAGTCGGGAACGAAAACGATCTTCAAACAGGAGTCGCTCGTGGCCGCGATTAAAGCGGCCGACACCAACGAAGACGGCAAAACGACGCGGGTTGAATGGCGCACTGCCAAGCAGCACGACTGGTTCTCGATCTGGCTTTGGCCTGCGATCGGTGCGGCCGTGACCTGCCTGCTGTTCTGGCTCGGTTTCCGTGATAAGCGCAGTAGCGGGGTGGAAGCGGTGATGGCCGAGGAATCCTAGTGCCGCGTTGATGCCCAAGTCGTTTAACGGCAAGCCGCAGGCGACGGTGTTGGGCGGTCGGAAAACACAGTCGCCTGCGGCTTGCCGTTAAACGATCCGAACCGTAACCCGGCGCGTGACCGAGGTAAGTGCATGTCGAACCGCATCAGTCGGACGATACGGTGGCGGTTGTCGGTGTTGTGGCTGCTTGAGTGGGGCATCACCGGCGCGATCCTCACGTACTTGCCGCTGTACTTCACCGAGAACGGCATTCGCTTCGAGGAACTCGGCGTGCTGATGGCGGTGTCAGCGGTCGGGCTGTGGGTGGCTCCGTTTGTGGTCGGGCAGATTTGTGATCGCTGGATGGCGAGCGACAAGTATCTGGCGATCAGTCATCTTTGCGGCGGACTGCTGCTCCTGACGATTCCGTTCGCGACGAAGATGTACCGCGAGACCGGCGGGCATCTCACCACGCTGACCGTATTACTGGGCCTGTACGCCATCGCCTATTTGCCGACCGTGCCGTTGGCCAGCTCGCTCACGTTTCGTCATCTATCCGACCCGGATACACAGTTCGGCAAGGTGCGAATTTGGGGAACCGTGGGGTGGGTGTTGTCGGGGTTGCTGTTGTCGATGTGGTTAGGTCGGGCGGATGTGTCGGCCTGGTTGGTCGATCAATTACCGTCTTTACAGCCGAGTATCGATACGCTGGGTGCGACGTTCGCGTGGATCGGTCCACCGAAAAGTTCCGACTGCTTCCGGATAGCGGCGTTGTTGTCGTTCGCGCTGTCGAGCTTTTGCATCTTCCTACCGGCCACACCGCCGGCGAAGGAACACGAAGGCAAGCTAGCGCCGATTGAAACATTGAAGATGTTCCACAATCGCATATTCACCATGCTGATCGGGGTGAGTTTTCTGCTGGCGATGGTGGTTCCGTTTTATTCGATCGCCGTTCCCAAACTTTTGCAGCAGATGGGATTCGATTCAGAGTGGATCCCAGCTGTGATGACGATCGGGCAGATTTCCGAATTCCCCGCGCTGTTGTTACTGCCCTGGTTTTTGAAGCGATTCGGTTTGAAGACCACGTTCGCAATCGGCATGGCAGCCTGGCTGCTACGGTACGTGTTGTTCGCGATGCAACCTTCGACGGGATTGGTGCTGGCGGGCATCGGGTTACATGGCGTTTGCCACGTGTTCCTGATTATCGTGATTCAACTTTACGTCGATTCGCAATGTCGCCAGGACTTGCGTGCCAGCGGGCAGAATCTGTTCGCCTTTATCACGATGGGCATCGCCATGCCGGCCGGGTTCTGGGTGGCGGGCATGCTGGGCGACTGGGTGACGAGCGTTTCAATTGACGAACTCACCGGCCAAGTGACTCAGCAGACCGATTACGGCTTGTTCTTCGCTGTTCCGGCGGCGGTCATCGCGGTGTTGCTGCCGGCTTATTGGCGGTGGGTGCGGTTGGACGAAGAGCCGCGAGCCGAGAGCGGAGAGCGGAAAGCGGAAAGCGGGGATTAGGATGGTCAGGGGCGCAGTCGGATGGGGGTGTAGCTGCGGACGCGGATGAGGTCGGTTTGCAGGTCGGATCGGTAGGCGCGAGAGCCGGTGATGCCCATGGCTTTGCCGATGGCTCGACTCAGATCCACACCCTCTACGCCCTGCAGATAAGCCAGGATACGACCGTTGGGAGCCAACAAAACATAACGCGGCGCACCGGTGAAGGTGGTGGCCGAGCGTTGCACGATTCCTGCCCCGGCATACTTGCGACGCGGTTGGGCATTGATCGGCTGTGAAGGAATCGGCGGCTTGGGAGGTAACGGGCCAACACCGCCGGTCTCCTCAGGCGCACGCGGTCTGCTGGGGCGAACAGACGGGGGTTCGATCCTTGGTCTCGGACGGCGAACCATCGCGGTCAGTTGGGCTTCGCGCAGGTCGGTTTCCCTTGTCAATTTGACGAAGGCGACGTACTCCTGCTTGATGGCCGAGTAACGCTCGACGGCGGCCAAACGCATGTCGACTTGGCTGGCCAACGCAGGCAACGCCGCGTCCTTGCGCAGTTGTTTATAGTCGGTATCAAGCGTGACGAAATTCCACTCGCCGGTTTTCTGGCGAAGTTCGCTGCGGAAGCGATCATCAAGTTTGCGCAGTTGGCGGCGGTCGGCTTCGATTTGTGCCTGTGAAGGCAAACTACGACGGACCGCATCGCCATGAAGCGTTCGCACCAACGGCCGTTCCCGAATGCCGTTGCGCGTGGATGCACGCGGTTTGTCGTCAACAACATACGCATTCGGTTTGCGATCGAACGGAGAACCGCCGTCGTCCCCGGAACCATCACTCAACGATCGTTCGCTCAACGATCGCCGACGCGCGGCAATTTTATCGGGTCGCGCAAGGTATTGCCCCGAGATCCAGCGGTACTCGTTGCGGGGCGGCTTGATCTTGTACATGGGAACGTCGCGGCCATCGACGTCGAGCGTTTTCTCGTCGAGAATTTCGACTCGGTCACCGGTGGAAAGGCGTCGTTGTTCGACATCGCGCACATCGCTGAACGCGCTGCCGACACGGGCCACGACGTTATCGGCGATTAGCTCGCCTGCGTTGCGACTTGTTCTGCGGACATGTTCAACGCGAATCCAACTGAAGCTGCCTGGTGGCGGGGCGATCATGTACCAGCCACCAGGGTCGTGCCGATAGACGGACACGCGTAACCCCGAGCGAACTTTCATGGTGGGGTAATACCGTTTTCCGGGGCCGCTGCGCGCGTAGACGTCGTCGGCATCGACGATGGCCTCGTAGGGAAACGTCGTGCTTTGGGCACGCACCGGCGAGGTGGCCAGCAGGAGAACGGTGATAGCAACGAGAAGCGGGCGCATGGCCAGGGCCTCCGTCGAAGCGACGATACAAATTGGAAGGGGGAAACTCGACAATCGAGCAGATAGGAGAGAAGCGGTGTGATAATTGATTCCCCCGATCGGCTCAAGAGCAGTCTGTCTGCAATTGGATTCGCGATGGGCGGGCCAACGAAATATGAGTGTATCTCACACATATGACACAACTTGTGTCGAAATTCTCTCTAAGTTGGTCTTTCCGTGGGTCGTTACTCGTGGTATTCCCTCGTGGACTGCTATAATTCAACTGAGCAAACAACCGATAATGATTGAGGCCCCGTCCCCCTCACGACACACGTTTCAGAGGAGATGTTTGAACGATGGCGATTACGATTACCGAAAAAGCGGCCGGCGAGATGAAACGCGTCATCACCGAACAGAAGATGGCGGACTGCACCGTGCTCCGCGTCGGCGTGGCCGGTGGCGGATGCAGCGGGTTCCAGTACAGCCTAGGCTTCGACGAAACGACCGATGCCGCGAAAGACGACGTCTCCGACCAGCACGGACTGACGGTCGCCGTCGACAAGAAGAGCGCCCTGTTCCTCGATGGAACAACGGTCGACTTCTACGAAGGCCTCGAAAAACGAGGATTCACCTTCGATAACCCCAACGCCGTGAAGTCCTGCGGCTGTGGCAGCAGCTTCTCCGCGTAAAGCCGAACGGCTCGTAGACGAGATTTCAAACCGACCAGCAGAACCTCTCCGCTGGTCGGTTTTTTCATGCGCGCTGCCGGGAAACGACCCCTGTGGACGTCCCCCGCCACCCGACAAGACTTTAGACCGCGTTCCGTTCCCACAACTGCGTCATGAACGGGCGCAGTTTGTTTTCGGGGTATAGGCAGAACGACCACTCGCGATCTTTGAGGATGCCATTGGCGGCGAGTTGTTCGCAGACGGACTGCAGTTCGGCTGTGATGCGCAGTTGTTGATCGGAGCTGAACTCCGACAGGCGATCGGACAGTTCCCGCAGGCGCAGAAAGCGGGCATGGTTCGCTCGCGCACGGCGACGACGTTCCTGACGTGATTCTTCTTCGAGACGACTGGAACGTTGTTCCTCGATCAGGGTTTGCTTCTCCGCAGCCAGCTTGGTGGCTGCGCCATCACCGACAATGTGGCGGTCGGAGTTGTAACGCAGGTCGCGCAGTTGCGAGAGCAGGCGGCGTTCGTCGCAGGGCTTCACATCGAACGGCTCGGCCATCGACAGCAACAGAGTGGCTGACATCGTCAGGAACTCGGGGGGTTGCATACCGAACAGGCGGTAGATGATGCGGTCGGTCATCTCGTCGTATTTCGCACCGCCGATGCCATGCACGAACAGGTCGCCCAGGCAAAGTCGCGAGAACAGCGTGGTGGTTAACGCGCGTGTTCGCAGTCGGATGCCCTGGCTGGGTAATGCGCGGAGCACCTCGACGGCACAGCAGGCATCCATGTTCGGTGTGAGCGGTAACTCAGCGAAGACGTCGTTGCCGTCGGAGAGTTGCACGCCCTGTTCGACTTGGCGGGCGAAAACTTGATGCCGCGTTTGCTCGCCGGCCCGCCACATCCAGAAGGGCGCTTCCAGCCAGTCACCGTCGGAATGCAACTCGGGAACCGGGTGCGATTGGCTGCGAATGCGATTCACGTCGCGGTACTGGGCCAGCACTTCGTTATGGATCGAATGGAACTTCGGAAGCTGGGCGAAAATGTGCGACGCGAACCAGAAGAACGGGTCGAGCGTGCAAAGCCGGCTGAGAGGCAGCTCCAGGTTTTGCAGCCCCCAACGACGTTCTAAGCCATGTCGCGCCGCCGTGAATGCGTCTCGCAGCAACCCGGTCTCCCGCTCGACACGCACGGCATCGGGCCAGATGTCGGTAACCAACGGAGTGACTTGCCAAGACGCCATACCAGCCGCAACACGATCGGCGAACGACTCGAACAAGGCGATGTCTTCGATGCGCACGTCTTCCCAAGGCTGTGGGTTTCGGTCGACATCGAAAGCGATTATTTCGTTGCCCGGCTGGTCACGCGACCCGGACGGCACGCGAACGCGCGAAGTCGAGAGCGTGTCGTTGTCGATGACAAGATTTAACGCCACGCCACCACTGCGCGCGGCCAACTCGGAGATCGCAAAGTTCTTCACCCACACGCCGGAATGAAACAGCGAGGGTTGATGTCCGGAAACGAACACGCTTTCGTTGCCGGTGAGCGGGTCGAGCGCGGGGACGTCTTGGTCGAGCAACTGACTTGTATAAGAGTGGGCCGCTGCGAAGACCGTTTCGCGCGTCCAACGACGAAGTTCGGCCAGCGTTCGACCTTGCACGTCGACTGTGGCGGATTCCAACAGCGAGCGGTTTCTCAAAGCCGTGTCGATTCCACTTGCCAGCGCGGGCTGCGCGAACAGCGTCTCGTCTTCGCGCGGCACGCAAAGGCGGCGGCGAATCCAGGGTGGTTCCTGTGCGGTGAGCAGATCAGGCATGGAATCGTAGCGGAAGGACGATCGTGGGTGGGATCGAACGTGGACCAGACCACTCAGCGACTGCGACACGGCAGGCAGGCCAATTCCCGTTCGAGAACGTCCTTGTAGTATGCCATGCGAAGGGCCGCGTCGTCGAGGGAGCCACCGAAGGATCGCTCTTCTTCCAGGTAAACCAGCGGTACCGGAAACTCCACGATCCGCAAACTCGCCGCAACCGCTTGAACCCACAACTGCAACGGCATCGCATACCCGAATTCCGTGATCGAAAATGCCGACAATGCATCGATCCGATACGCCTTGAACCCGCAAAACGCGTCGGTCAGACGCAATCCGAAACGCTCGTTGAGCAATGCGGTGATCTGCATGTTCACCTGCCGCCGTTGTTCGGGTGGCAGCGAGTCGCCTGCAAACTGCTTCAGATAACGGCTGCCGGAAACGAGATCCACCGGCTCGTCTTCGGTGGCAAACACAATGGAAGCCAGCTCTGGAATGAGTCGCGGTTCGTGTTGTCCGTCGCAGTCGATGGTTACCAGCACGTCGTAATTGTGTTGAATGGCGAAATCAAACGCCGATTTCAACGCGGCTCCGTACCCGGCGTTCTCGGGGTGGCTGACAACTTCGATGTCAGCCCGGGCCGCCAAGACCTCGGCCGTTCCGTCGGTGGATCCGTCATCGACAACGAGTATG
>Ga0115002_10009090_pt1 | contig 10895 bp, 6 predicted proteins | sample ArcticOcean_MG_C_8_FD_89576 | JGI IMG/M metagenome (GOLD analysis project Ga0115002, IMG submission 89576) | Marine microbial communities from western Arctic Ocean - ArcticOcean_MG_CB11_86 | ecosystem: Environmental > Aquatic > Marine > Oceanic | place: Arctic Ocean: Canada Basin | collected... | reverse complement strand
TAGACGTAGCGCGTTTAGCGCCTGTTTTGCCGTGCGGCTCTTGATGATTGCCGGGTGCGCAGCGCACGGGAAGCGCAGTTTGTGCATCCCCTCCGGCATGGCCAGCGCCGCGCACACATGCGCAGAGGACGTATTTACGTCCGGCGGTAAAGCCGCAATTGCCAGACCGATGTTGGCACTAGTGGTCGTGCGGACCATTTCGGCCATTACGATGGCAGTTTCTGCCGAATGGTCTTCCATGTCGGCAGTCAACTCGGTGAGCTGCTGGCGATCGGAGATCGTGACGCCAGATTTTAATACACCGGAGTCTCCGCCGGTTTCTTGCAACCACTGTGAGACGAGTCCCTCGGTGGCCCAATCGGCAACGGCGAGCGTGAGTCCTTGCTGCTCTAAAAGACGCCATACCGTGTGTTGAAGTTCGTCTTCTTCTTCGCCATAGACCAGTGTGCCCAGCAGTTCGTAAATTGTGGCGACTGTCGGTTCCATCGCGGCCTGGCAGGCCTGTTCGTATCGACCGGTCGCCGTAATGCGCAACGTGATCGTTGCGTCACTAGCCGTAATACCCACTCTCGGCTCACGGTCGCGTCGAATCAAGTCGGGCAGCATTGCCTCCAGCTGACTTTCTCCCACGCCAAAGCATTTGATACTGCGGTGGCGGGTGACGCGCGGCTCCGGTTGCAGCTCGCGGATTCTGGCAGCAACCGACGCTTGCCACATTTCGTGCATTTCGGCCGGCACGCCTGGGAGTGCGAACAACATGCACGTACTGCCCTCCGCCCGCGCAATCTGCATTTCGATGCCAGGGGCCGTGCCATTGGGATTATGAATCGGCGTCGAACCGTCCGGAAAATCGGCTTGCACCTGATTCCGCTCGGGCATCTCGCGACCACGGCTGGCGAACAGGTTTTCGATGTGGGCGAGAGAAGCTTCGTCGCGAACCAGTTTTGTGCCTATCGCCGCAGCGATGGCGTCGCGAGTCAAATCATCGGCTGTCGGACCGAGCCCGCCCGTAGCGACGACGATGTCGACGCGATTCACAGCCGCGCGAAAGGCCGCCACATTGTCGTCCAGCTCGTCGGTGATCGTGGTATGAAAGGCAACCTGCACACCCAGCTCCGTGAGCCTTTGGCTTAGCCACTGGGTGTTGGTATCGAGCCGTTGTCCGGTCGTAAGCTCGTCGCCGATGGCAATCACTTCTGCACGCATTACGGCAGGATAAGGCAGAGAAGGGGAAAACGGAAGGGGGAGGGCGGGAATAAGGGAGTACTCGGTACTCAGTACTCGGCACTCCGTTCCCATCACTAGCGCTTCTTTGCCGATCTACTTCGAGACCGAGAATCCGAAGCTGGTCCCGCCACGATGGTATCCATGGTGGTAGCCAAAGTGGGGCGCGTAACAGGCTGGGCGGCCGTAGTAATGTTCTTCGAGGATTATGGGAGGCCTGCCTGCCACCAAGGGTACGTTCGCTGCCGGCGGGTTTTGCATGACTTGGATGACGTCCGTCGACACGCCCTGCTGATGGAGATAAATCACATCGCTGGCGGCCAGGGGAGCGACGACGCCCGAGGTGCGCACATAGTTTTGGATGAGCCGCGGGTCGACCCCTGCGCGGGTCATGTTGATCACCTCTTGCGTGTTGGCGGCGCCGGCTTGAACTTGCCGTCCCATTTGGGCGGCAATCTCTGCACGATTCTGTGCCGCCAGTTGATCCATCTCGCTTCCCACGGCGGCGCCCGTCAACGCGCCAAGCCCTGCACCGATCAGGGCGCCGGTTCCCGCGTTGCCGCCAGTCGCATCGCCAATCAGCGCGCCGGCTCCCGCGCCTGCAATCGCGCCCACACCGGCTCCTCGATCGGCATAGTAAGGAGAACGACAGCCGACAAAACTGAGGCAAACGAGTAAAACGGACAGGCAGATTGACGAACGGGTCATGGCAACACCAACATACAGCGTGTGGGAGCAACCGAGTACTTATGCCCAAAGGCATAAGCACGGTCAACGGTCGTTAAATACGGGGCTGCGAATCGTCCCAGTCAGCCCAATTACGGTCAAGAGAAACATCAGCCGCTAGCTGGGGCGGGGGCCGCAAATTGTGTCTTCGAATTTGCAAATTGCCAGTTCCCCCTATTCTCCACTGCCAAATTTCCGATTTCCCACGCTTTTTGGGTCTGCTATCAGTCGTAACTACCATCTCGGCACCCAATGCATACTTGCATCCAGCTGGCATGCCGCGTAGACTGGCAGCAACTTGGGATTTGTGGCCGCTTGCAGCCGAAACTGCTAAAGAGCCAAAACAACGCTATCGACGCTTTCACGAAGTGCTTGGTAGCAACAATTCGAAACGCTTGCAAAAGCCGCATTGACCAAGAGTGAATGCGGCTTTTTCTATTGCGCTAGCTGGGTTTGTTTTGGTATCCAGGAGCGCCGAAATCGCCGCACCAGCTATATCATGCTTACTACCGCCCAGACCAAGCTAACTACCGCCATGAGCCAAGTCGAAATGCCTAAGACACCCCGTAGTGACTCGCCAAAAGCACAACGTTCGCCGGATTCGTCTGCGCAGTTTGCGGACGATATATCCACCAAGTCGGTCCATGCCGGTGAAGCTCGTCAAAAGCTGGGGGATTCGATCACCGATCCGATCTTCTGCGCTTCAACCTACACCTTCGAAAACACTCAGTCTGTCATTGACTTTATCGAAGAGGCGCAGCCGCGCGAGGAATATGGCCGCTACGGCAATCCGGGTGAACGGATTGTCGAGCGCAAACTGGCGGAGCTCGAAGGGGGCGAGCACGCGGTGCTCTATTCCAGCGGCATGGCGGCGATTGTGGGACTGCTAATGTCGAAGCTGAGTTCCTGTGACGAAGTGATTTTCTTCGACGAGTGCTATCACCGTAGCCGTGAGTTTTGCACAAAGCATCTCTCTCGTTTTGGTGTCGTGACGCGCCAAGTCCGGACTTGCGATTACGAAGCGATGGAAGCGGCCATCACGCCGCATACCAAGATGCTGGTCAGCGAGTCGCCTACCAATCCACACATGAGTTGTATCGATCTCGAGCGTTTTGCCGAACTCGGGAAGCGTCATGGCATCGAGACGTTGATCGATGCCACCTTGGCGACTCCCTACAACTTGCGACCAATCGAAGCTGGGATCGACTACGTGCTGCATTCGGCCACGAAGTATTTGGGCGGCCACAACGATCTTCTTGCCGGGGTGGTAATCGGCACGAAAGAGAAAATGGAGTCGGTCCGTAATCTCCGCGGCATCATGGGCGCCGTCAATAGCCCGCAAAATGTCTACCTGCTCTCACGAGGCTTGAAGACCTTCGAATTGCGGATGCAGCGCCACAACGAAAATGGCCAGCGCGTTGCCGAGTTTTTGGAGAACCATCCGCGTGTTCAGCGGGTCTACTACCCGGGTTTGGCGTCGCATCCTTATCACGAGGTTGCCAAGAAAACGATGCGCGGTTTTGGCGGCTTGGTCACGTTCTTGGTAAAAGATGCCGATTGGCGCGGGACCGCCGACATTGTCGATGCTGTGAAGATCCCTCGTATCGCTCCCAGCTTGGGCGGGGTCGAGTCACTCATTGAGCAGCCGCTCGTGATGAGCTACTATCAATGCACGCCTGAAGAGCGGGCCGAATATGGCATCCCAGATAACATGATCCGCATGGCCTGCGGCATCGAAAATGCGGATGATTTGATTGCCGACCTGGCCCGCGCCCTGGAGACGGCAAGCTAGGGTCCCAACAGAAAACACGGGGGGGTTGGGTGGATCCCCCCCCCCCAATGAACATCCAAACGGGCCTCCGAATTCCCTAGCGCACGTGCCCTGCATAACTGCCTGCCAAAACTATTTGCGACACGGTTCGTTGCCTCTCAACTCCAGACACTCGACTACACCAATGCACTTCAGAACACGCGCTATTCACGTTGGCAACGAAAAATGTCCTGAGACAGGCGCGGTCGTTCCCCCACTTCATTTGTCTTCGACCTTTGTGCAACCGGGGGCGGGCGAATGGGGCGAGTTTGATTATTCCCGTAGCGGCAACCCTACCCGCAAAGCTTTCGAAACTACGCTTGCCTCGTTGGAGGGCGGCTCGGGTGCTTTGGCCTTTGCCAGTGGAATGGCTGCGATCCATTGCGTTGTGACGATGCTCAAGTCGGGCGATCACATTCTGGCCGGCAGCGATATCTACGGCGGCACGTATCGTCTGCTGCACAAAGTCGCCAACCGCGCCGGCATCGGTGTGACGCTCGTCGATACGACCGACCCGAGAAACCTGGAATCGTCATTTACCGCAGAAACCAAGCTCGTTTGGATCGAGAGCCCGGGTAATCCCAGAATGACGATCACCGACATTGGTGCCTGTGCCGAAATCGCGCACCAACACAATGCGCTACTCGGCATCGACAGCACCTTTGCCTCGCCCGTGCTAACGCGGCCCATGGAGTTCGGCGCCGACATCGTGATGCACTCGGCGACCAAGTACTTAGGCGGGCACAGCGACCTGATGGGTGGCGTGCTGGTTGTGCACGACCAAGAGCTATTCGACGAGCTTTACTTTGTGCAAAATGCGACGGGCGCGATTATGGGGCCCTTCGAGGCCTTTTTGTGTTCGCGGGGCTTGAAGACTTTAGAGCTGCGAGTCAGGGAGCAGAGCCGCACAGCACAGCGGCTCGCCGAATGGTTGTCGGCACACCACTGCGTGGAGCGTGTGCACTATCCAGGCCTGGCCGAACACGCTGGCCACGCCGTCGCCAAGCGCCAAATGGTCGGTGGCTTTGGAGCGATGTTGTCGTTCGAGCTCAAAGGAGACTTCGCCGCGACGAAAAAATTTGTTGAACGGACGCAGCTCTTTCAACTGGCGGTCAGCTTAGGCGCGGTCGAATCGCTCATCGAGCAACCCGCCTCCATGTCACACGCCAGCTACGACGCCGAAGATCGAGCCAAGCACGGCATCAGCGATGGCCTCATCCGGCTCTCGGTGGGGCTGGAGGCGTTTGAAGATTTGCAAGCGGACCTGGCACAGGCGTTTGGCTGAGCCAAGCTTCCATGGCAGCAGTCGGCAACGGGGCAGACCTATTCAAGGGATGGGAAATCGCACTTGAAGTCGAAAAGCCACCCCAGGGTCTCGGTTAATCCACGACACGGCCGAGCGAAAAACGTGGTCAACCGTCGGACCATTGCCTAGGCCGCATCAATCCGCGGCTGGGATTTCGGCCTCGGCAATGCCCTGATGAAAATCGTTGTCTGTTGCTTGGCCGATGGCGCGCGCACTACGAACCTAGGGTAACCAAACGCTCGTGAAACTCGCATTTGGTAACCCTAGGCTACGGTGTATGACGCCTTCAGCGTAGAGTCTCTAATAATCGCTGGACTGCAAAAACGAGCGGCCCAACGTGCACGGGATGCCGCCACCGAATTATCCTGAGGCAGCCGCAACAACCTCCCTTCTGTCGTCATCATGACAACGCGACGCGGTCGTTCATCAGCCGGTGCCAGACTCAAGCAAGTATATCGCGAACGACGTGCGCCTTTTCGACGCCGGTGAGTTTCTGGTCGAGTCCCAGGAAGGGAAATGTCAGACGCTCGTGGTCGATACCCAGTTGGTGGAGGATCGTCGCGTTGAGGTCGCGGACATGCACCGGGTCGGCGACAATATTATAACTAAACTCATCCGTTTCACCGTAGGCGACGCCGCCCCGTACGCCGCCGCCCGCCATCCATGCCGTGAAGCAGCGGGGATGGTGGTCGCGTCCGTAATCGGTTTGTGTGAGTTTCCCTTGGCAATAGGTCGTACGGCCAAATTCGCCGCCGAAGACGACGAGTGTGTCGTCGAGCAGGCCGCGCTGTTTGAGATCGGTCAAGAGTGCCGCTGCAGGTTGGTCTACGTCGTAGGCTTGCCCTCGGAGTTTTGCCGGTAATCCCGCATGGTGGTCCCAGCCGCGGTGAAAGAGTTGGACAAAGCGAACGTCTCTCTCGATCATCCTCCGCGCCAGCAAGCAGTTGCGCGCGAACGAACCACTTTTGACAACCTCCGGTCCGTACATTTTCAAGACATGCTCGGGCTCCTGCGTCAGGTCGGTGAGTTCTGGTACCGACGCTTGCATCCGAAAGGCCATTTCCTGTTGAGCGATGGTGGTTTGAATTTCGGGGTCGCCGACCTCGTCTAAATGCTGCTGATTCAGACTCGTCACCAAATCGAGCATCACCTCGCGGCTTTCTTGCGACACGCCCGCCGGGTTCGACAGAAAAAGAACGGGATCGCCCGCCGGCTGAAATGACACCCCTTGATGCTTGGACGGCAAGAATCCCGAACCCCATAGGCGGCTGTAGAGGGCCTGGATGTTCGCCTGGTCGCCGCTCCAAAATGCAGAATTGAGTACTACAAAGTCGGGTAGATTCTTGTTGATCTGGCCGAGCCCATAGCTTAACCATGCGCCCAGGCTGGCCTTACCGGGGATTTCTGATCCGGTACAGAATAACGTCTTGCCCGGATCGTGGTTGATCGCATCGGTGTGCATGGACTTGATAATGCAGAGGTCATCGACCACCGACGAAAGGTGCGGCAACAATTCGCTCATGGCGATCCCGCATTGGCCCTGTCGCGAAAACTTAAACATTGAGGGCGCCACGATTTGTGACTGGCCGCGGGTCATGGCGGTGACCCGCTGGCCGTTGCTGATGCTGGTCGGCAAGGGTTGGTTGAACTGTTTCTCGAGACCAGGCTTGTAGTCGAAAAGGTCAAGCTGGCTAGGGGCACCCGCCATGAATAAAAAAATGACCCTTTTCGCCTTTGGTGGATGATGGCACGCAGAAGTTCCACGGGCGGGCAACGCGCCCGCAGCACGCGAGTCTGCCACCAGTGTACTCATGGCCGCCGCACCGAGTCCCATGGCTGAACTGCGGAGAAATTGGCGGCGGCATTGAATCTGATGATTGGTAGAGAGAGGATTCATCACAATTCTCATTCTCAAATTATTAGGATACGGTCGCGCGATGGATCACGGGTCGTGGGGCTACTCATGAGTCTTCGTGACATCGAGGTTTAACAACGAATGGACCAACATAGTCCAGGCCGCCAACTCAACTTGTCGTGGTTTTTCGACGATCGCGTGCACCAACTTGTCGTCGCTCTCGGCAAGCATCGCCGCTGCCTCGGCCGTGTCGTCTCGATAGATCGCTCGGAACTGCTCTAAGGTGTCCTGGAGTTGGCTCATGACGGCTTCGCTGGGAAGGTGCGCGGTAACGCGCTCGTACGCCTGCCGAAGAAGTTGTGCATCGGTTACGGAATTCTCATTGTTCGGCGCGGCTTGCAATAGCAAATGGGCGAAGTGCATCGCCGCCCGGAAATATTGCTGTTCATTCATCAGCAACAAAGCTTGCAACGGCGTGTTGGTCCGCTCGCGGCGTGCGATGCAACTCTCACGCGTGGGCGCATCGAGGATCGTCATTTGCGGCGGCGGCAAACCTCGCTTCCAAAACGTGTAGACGCTTCGGCGAAAGATGTCGTTGCCGCGACCGACTTGATAGCTGTTCGGATACGACGTCGGCATGGCGACGATCTTCCACAGCCCGGGCGGCTGCGGCGGTTTGACGCTTTCGCCAAATCTTTTCTTGTTGAGCAATCCGGTCACGGCGAGAACCTGGTCGCGGATCACCTCCGCGTCGAGGCGGAATCGTGAGCCCCGCGCGAGCAACCGGTTGTCGGGATCGTCTAGGAAGCGTTCGGGGGGCGCGGCCGACGATTGTCGATACGCTTGTGAGAGTACGATCGACCGCACGACCGCTTTCACGTCCCAATTCGAATTCATAAAAGAGAGCGCCAGGTGATCAAGCAATTCAGGGTGGCTTGGCGGTTCGCCCTGCGCTCCGAAGTCTTCGGATGTCCGTACCAAACCAACGCCGAAGAATTGTTGCCAAAAACGGTTGACCGCCACGCGGGCCGTCAGCGGATGCGACGGATCGGTCAACCACTCTGCCAGATCCATCCGCGTTTTTACCCCCTCTTTCGTTTTCATTGGCGGCAGAAACGTTGGCGTGTTTCGCTCGACTTCATCTCCAAACTGATCGTAGGCGCCGCGAACCAGAATATGAGCTGGCCGCACCTCTTCTCGCTCTTTCATGATCAGGGTAGCCGGTATCGATTGCACCAAGCGATCGTGCTTCTCTCGGATTTTCTTCAGTTCGGCATTCAATGATTCCAAGCGAAGATTTCGTGCTTTGCGAGCGTCGTCGATTTGCTCGGCAGCCTGTCCTCGTAGATCTGTTTGCTCGGCCGCCTGTCTTTGCGCCTGTTTTTTTGAGTCCTCGATCTGAGCAGATATCTTCTCCAACTGCGGGTCAAGTCGCGCGAGTTCGGCCTCTTGCTCTGGTGACGGCAAATCCAAATAGGGAGGTTGCAGACCCCTTTTAAAATCTAACGTCTGACGGTGACCCGTCTCGGGCTCCCCATCGAAGTTGTTGAAAAACGCATACAATTGATAAAAGTCGCGCTGCGTGATTGGGTCGTATTTGTGGTCGTGGCAAACAGCACACTGGACCGTCAATCCCAGAAACGCAGTGCCGACGGCAGTGACCCGATCGACGACGTTGCGGGTGAAGCTTTCTTCGGGCAGCGCCGTACCCACGTCGATAATCAGATGCAGGCGATTAAATCCTGAAGCGATCTGCTGATCGATGCTAGGCTGGTCGAAGAGATCCCCGGCGATCTGGTCCATGATGAATTGGTCGAAGCCAATGTTGTCGCTAAACGCGCGAATCACCCAATCGCGGTAGGGCGTCATCTCGCGATAATGATCATGGTGCAGTCCGTTCGTGTCGGCAAAGCGAACCAGGTCGAGCCAGTAGCGGGCCATATGTTCGCCATACTGAGGTGTTGCCAGCAGCCGATTGACCAGCTGATCATAAGCCTGGCCCGAAGTGTCGTTCAAGAACTCTTCAAGTTCGTCAGGCGTGGGCGGCAAACCTGTAAGGTCGAGTGTTACGCGGCGAATCAGCGTGCGTTTGTCTACCGGCGCGCTAGGCGAGCGTCCTTCCGCTTCCAATCGGGCCAAAACAAAACGGTCAATCGCCTGATTGCTCCAGGTAGCATTGCGGACTTCCGGCGTTTCATGGCGCTGCGGCGATACAAAGGACCAATGCGTTTCGTAGGCGGCGCCTTCGGCGACCCATCGCCTCAGAAGTTCGATCTGCTGCGAATCAAGTTGCTTATGCGATTCAGGGGGTGGCATCATCACGTCGGGATCGGTGGAGCTGATCCGCTCAGTAAGTTCCTCGAAGTCAACACCGCCCGGCACGTCGAGTCGCATGTCTGCCTGACGGTCTGCTTCGTGCGGACCGTGGCATTGAAAACAATTGTCGGAAAGAATTGGGCGAATCTCTTGACTATATCGCACAGGAGCCTGCGCACGCAGGACCAAGGCCGGAGCAAAGCAGGCGAGTATCGTAACGGAGCGGAACATTCGCATCCTGGGGATTCTTCGGTAATGGAAGTCACAGCCTGTGCGCGTACCTGGCCTTTTTCCATTATGTATGGAACTCGCCGGCAAGGAAGGACAAGCCTCATTCAAGGGCGCTCGTCAACGACCACAGACCCAGAATCCGCCAGGAACCCCCTGTCCGACCAGGCAACGCCGTGAACAAATCTTACAGCACACTCGGTTCTGGGCTACCGCCTGGGCTTGCACTGCACTCGAGGCACTGCCTCGAACCTGCAGGCAGAGCCTACGGCGCATGGGTTGCCAAGCGGGAGCCTGGGAACCAGTATCGTTCACGGCGTTGCCGATCAGGGAAACGTTTTTTTTCAGGAATACGAGCGCTATTCCGCTGGGGCACACCTATCCGGCGATTGACAAGAAGATTTGAGCCCAGGCAGAGTGAGAAAGTCGTCTTGGCAATGGGTGCACGGTTCGTGAGAATAATTCATTGATCCGGCGGCTCCCAAGTTGTCCCATTTTCAATTCCTCTCTCCCCTTGAGTCAAAATGCAACTCGGTTTCGTTAGCGCCATTTTTGGCGATCTCTCCCTCGAAGAGGTTCTTCAGCACGCCGCCTCGATCGGCTACGACTGCGTCGAGGTCATGTGTTGGCCGTCCGGTGGGCCCGACCGCAAGTACGGCGGGGTGATGCATCTGGATGTGACGGATTTCTCGAAGGCCCAGGCTGAAGACGTACGCGCGCTTTGCGAAAAATACGGCGTCGGTATCAGCGCACTTGGATACTATTCCATACCTCTCTCAGCAGACAGCGAGCAGGCCCGAGCGGCTTGTGAGCATCTGCCCAAGGTGATGGATGCGGCGGCCTTGTTGGGTTTGCCAACGGTGAATGCCTTTGTTGGTGCCAACCACCTGCTTTCGCTCGAAGACAACTTCAAGCTGTTCGAAAAAGTTTGGCCCGACCTCGTCCGCTATGCCGAGGACCGCGATGTTCGCATAGGCATCGAAAATTGTCCGATGTTGTTTGAGAACACATGGCCTTTCGGCTTAAACCTGGCACGCACTCCGGCGATATGGCGGCGGATGTTCGAGATCATTCCCTCGCAAAATTTTGGGTTGAATTACGATCCGTCGCATCTGCAGATGCAGCTGATGGACCCCATCGCCCCCATTTGTGAATTCGGCGATCGCATTTTCCATGCCCACGCCAAAGACATGCGCATCGACATCGGGCGCTTAAACGACGTGGGTTCGCTGGTCGCGCCCATGGAGCGCAGTACCGCCAAAATCCCTGGCCTGGGCGACATCGATTGGGGCAAGTGGGTGGGCGGGCTCACCGACGCCCGCTACGACGGTCCGGTATGCGTCGAGGTCGAAGACGAGGCCTTCGAAGGCGCTGTCGAGCGACGCGTGCAGTCGCTCCAGATCAGCTACAACGTGCTGCGGCCATTGATC
>Ga0115002_10009087_pt1 | contig 10895 bp, 5 predicted proteins | sample ArcticOcean_MG_C_8_FD_89576 | JGI IMG/M metagenome (GOLD analysis project Ga0115002, IMG submission 89576) | Marine microbial communities from western Arctic Ocean - ArcticOcean_MG_CB11_86 | ecosystem: Environmental > Aquatic > Marine > Oceanic | place: Arctic Ocean: Canada Basin | collected... | reverse complement strand
CCCGTCCTCTGGAGAGAGCACGACCGGTGCCCCGACGCGCAACCGATTCCAGGGCAACTTCAGAGTCCGGTTCCGTTTCACCAGAGTCAGCTGCAATCGCCCGCCCAGCCCGGGTTCGTGATGTGTGATTGCTAGATCAAGCAACGTCTCACCGGACTTCTCAGCATCGGACTTGGACCTGCGTCGCCGCCGCTCATCGATTTGTTTTTTCTCGGCTGCTGACTCCAATTTGAGCCAGTCCATTAACCGCTGAAAGTGATTGTCGTCTGGGATTTCTGGTCTCCTTCCGTTTGATGGCATCCTCTTAAAAATGAACAAAATACGATTATACTGCTATACTGCAAATCGTAAAACAAGGGACCAACAGTGTCTGGAATGGTCCGGGCATCGAATAGCTACGGAAAACCGACCTTGCTTTCTACAGTTCAGCACGTTGGTGAAACTGCCGAGCCGCTTTTCTACCCACACGTAAGACGGAAAGAACGGCGTATTTAGCAACTTTGCTGGATTCATTACAGAGTATCGTTTACAATACAGTTACCGGCGTTGTTGAGATGGCGATCTTTCCGCGCCTGGGTTGGTTTATGATATTGCTGATCTAGATTAGCCAGTTATTTCGCTTCAATCACTCTTTCACGAATGTGTGGCACTATGCTGACAATTTCGGGACGCTCTCTACGACTGTGTGATCGACTGCCTCGGCGTTCGTTTTTACAACTTGGCGGTTTGGCGATGGGTGGATTGTCACTGCCCCAGATTCTGCAAGCGCAACAACAGAATGAAACGTCGTCATCGCATAAAGCGGTGATTATGATTTTTCTGGCTGGCGGACCGCCGCACCAAGATATGTTTGACTTAAAGCCCAACGCGCCGGTCGAAGTTCGAGGCGAGTTCGACCCCATTGCCACTAATGTTCCGGGCATTGAAATTTCTGAATTGATGCCGCGCGTGGCAGCTATGATGGATAAGTTTGCTATTATTCGATCATTGGTCGGGGCAGAAGGTCGCCACGATGCGTTCGAGTGTTGCACGGGAAGACACTTTCGTAGTTCTCAGCCACAGGGCGGTTGGCCCGCAATGGGGTCATCCTTGTCGAAACTGTTTGGCCCGGTCGATCCATCTGTTCCGCCTTATATCGATCTGTCGTTCAAGATGGCCCACAACCCGTGGAACATCAAAGGGGCGGGTTTTTTAGGAATGGCTCATTCGGCATTCCGACCCGATGGAAACGCGATGGAAAATATGACTCTCAATGGAGTCTCGCTTAATCGTTTGAGTAATCGGTCTGCACTGCTTTCCCAGTTGGATCGTTTCCGCCGACAAGCCGATGCGGGCCTGAGTGAAAACCTGTACGACGATTTCACCGAACAAGCATTGGGAGTATTGGCGTCACCGAAACTGGTTGAAGCCCTTGACCTCGAACGCGAAGACCCAAAAGTCCGTGCCCGTTACGGTACGGATAGCCCAAAAGTTTTGGGTTACCCCTTGGACAACGGTTACCAGGCCGTCATGTCGAAGTTTTTACAAGCACGCCGCGCCGTTGAAGCGGGTGCCCGTTGTGTGACCTGCAGCTTTGCGCACTTCGATTGGCATGGAAATAATTTCGGCAACGCCCGCAAAGTCATTCCCTTACTCGATCAGGGAATTGCCGCGCTGGTTCAAGACCTCCATGATCGAGGCATGGAAAAGGATGTGACGGTTATTGTCTGGGGCGAATTTGGACGCACTCCGAAAATCAATAAGCGTGCCGGTCGCGATCATTGGCCGCGAGTCCATTCGGCCTTGCTGGCTGGTGGCGGAATGCAAACCGGTCAGGTGATCGGTTCGACCAATCATCTCGCCGAAGAAGCAGCCGACCGACCGGTTCATATGCAGGAAGTCTTTGCTAGTCTCTACAGAAACTTGGGCATTGATGTCGAGCACACAACCATTACCGACCACAACGGTCGTCCGCAATACCTCGTTGAACGCCGAAAACCGATCCCGGAATTAGCATGAAACTTGTTAATGGCGTTCGACGTATTCTGCAAGCCAGCCTCATAGATTGAGTTGTCAGCGCCTGATAAATATGAGCTTGAACTGAATCCTTCAAAATCCGCCACGAGTTCTGTCTGTCATCCCACCGATGACTCAGTTGAACACTCCCTATCCATCGACCGCGTATCTCAGGCGACATCGAAAAGCCACGAATACCGGAGTTTAGGTACAAACGGAACGTTGGAATTCGGCTGAAGCGATTGTTGAACGAGAACTCGCGCTGAAAACTCCAGATTGTCGTGAGAAACAGCAGAGAATGAACTTTATTGCTCACCAGGTGCTGAATTGAGTTGGAATTCTTAGCATCTGGTGGATCGGTGTAACTGATGTACTCACAAGTTTTTGAATCGATTCTAGGTAAGTATCGGCTGATCAATTTGACCCCACGGGGTTGACTAATAAGAATATTTAGATAACTTCAATCATCGTCTAAGTCGTTCGCAGTGCGTCTTCTCGCATCCCTGACAATCATCTGTAGGAAGGGCGTTCATGGCTACAAAAGCAAATTCGGAACACACGGAAGTTGGGAATTTTGATGAACAAGATTTGAAAGCAGCCGAGCAGCTTTCAGTCGTTTACGAAAAATTAAGCCAAGAACTGGGTCGTGTGATTATTGGTCAGGATGAAGTCCTGAAGCAAATTCTGATCGCACTGTTTTCTCGAGGGCACTGTTTGTTGGAAGGTGTTCCCGGTTTAGCCAAGACGCTGATGATTTCTACGCTGGCCGATTTGCTGTCATTGAAATTCAGCCGCATTCAATTCACTCCCGACTTAATGCCTTCGGATATCACCGGTACCGAAATTCTGGATGAAGAAGAAGGAACCGGGCGCCGGCGGATGAGATTTGTCAAAGGGCCCATATTCGGCAATATCATTTTGGGCGATGAGATCAACAGAACACCTCCCAAAACCCAGGCGGCCCTGTTGCAAGCCATGCAGGAATACCAGGTCACAACTGCCGGTGAAACCTTTGAATTAGAGAAACCATTCCTAGTTCTCGGAACTCAAAACCCCATCGAACAGGAAGGCACCTACCCGCTGCCGGAAGCCCAGTTAGACCGGTTCATGTTTCGTGTTCAAGTCAAATATCCGACCTTCGAAGAGGAATTGCAGATTGCTGAAATAACCACATCAGAAGGCCTCCCCGAGTTGGAACCGTTACTGGACCAACAAGAGATTTTGGACTTTCAGCAAATTGTGCGACGGGTTTTAATTGCAAAATCGGTCTCTGCTTATGCAGTGAGGCTGGTTCGGGCGACGCGTCCCGATTCAGATGAGTCGCCTGACTTTATTAAAAAATATCTGACCTGGGGCGCCGGCCCCCGTGCTTGTCAGGCCATGTTGTTGGGAGCTAAAGCCAACGCCTTACTAGAAGGCCGCGTGCATGTCTCGACCGATGATATCCGTTACGTTGCAATCCCTGTACTACGGCATCGACTGGTCACCAGTTTTTCCGCCGAGAGCGATGGAAAAACCACCGACGATATAGTGCAGCAATTATTTGATGTCATTAAAGAAGACTAGTTGTGTTCTAGAACTGCCGCTAAACAAACGAAGGAGTTAGAAACGGGGAGATAAAGAAGATGCCGCTTCGCTATCTAGATCCTGCTGGACTGTCCCGCGTTGGCAACATGGAACTTGTTGCCAAACAGGTGGTCGAAGGTTTTTTAACAGGCCGGCATCGAAGCCCGTATCACGGATTCTCTGTTGAGTATCTCGACCGCCGTGCGTACACCCCCGGCGACGACTTGCGAATGTTGGACTGGAAAATTCTGGCCCGCAACGACCGCTACCAAGTCAAACTTTTTGAAGACGAAACCAACCTGCGTGCTCATATTTTGCTGGACTGCTCTGAATCAATGAAATTCAAGAGTGGTGAAATCGATAAGCTGACTTATGGCAGTTACCTGGCGGCTGCCTTGACGTACATGCTTATCCGTCAAAATGATGCGGTCGGTTTGCTGCAGTTCGATACGGAAGTCCGCAAATATATCCCGCCCAAAGCGCACCCCAGTCAATTCCGCCGCATATTGCAAGCACTCGAAAAACCGACCACCGGTGGTGAAACCAATGTGGGGGCGGTGCTGCACGAAGCCGCCGAGCGGATCAAACGGCGGGGGCTGGTCATTGTTATTAGCGACCTGATAGACAAAGAGGAAGAGATTGCTGACGGGCTGCAGCATTTCAAGCACAACAACCACGAAGTGCTGGTATTTCATACGATGGACAACGCCGAGTTGGAATTTCCTTACGACCGGCTGACGCGTTTTAAGGACATGGAAGGGGCCGGTCGCATTGTGACGAACCCTAAAAACCTGCGAAAACGATACCTGGAACGGATCCAAGAATTTACCGAACGAATAAAGACAGACTGCTTCGAACGGCACATCAATTACTGCTTAGTCAATACACAAGAACCCTACGACCGATTTCTGGCCGCCTATCTCGATAAGCGATCACGGATTGGTTAACTCGGCGGACAGACGGAACAGGTTATAGTCATCGATTCACAATAGTCATCATTTGGCGACTTCAATGGAATTTTTGAATTTAGGATTGCTGCCCTATTTTTTGCCGCTGGTGGCGATTCCCATCGTCTTACACCTGCTGACGCTGCATCGCCTGAAAACGGTTGAACTCAGTACATTTCGCTTTCTGTTCGACAGCTACGTGCAACAACGCCGGAAAATGAAATTTCTGGAAGCCCTGCTGGCAATTCTTAGAACTTTGTTCTTGTTGTTTCTGGTGTTATCGATCGCCCGCCCAGTAGTCAGCCACTGGGATTCGCTGTTTGGTTCTTCGGATACCGGTCGGGACATTATCATGATGTTCGACACGTCGGCCAGTATGGGGGCAACCACCGATGGCACTTCGGCTCTTGGTCAGTCGAAAAGAACGGCTTTGGAAATTGTGGATCGGCTAGGTGCTGACGACCGAGTGACAATTTTACAAGTCCGTGCAAAGCCCAAAGAAATCTGTAGCCGGTTTTCATCTGACGCAGAGGCAATTCAAGGCGAGATCGAGAGCCTGGAAGTCTCTCCCTCGCGAGCCAATTTGTTCGCAGCGTTTTCGTACATATTCGGACCGGACTCAGCCAAGCTTAAACGGCCTCGAATTTACTTGTTTAGCGACCTACAGACAGATGGCTGGGGCGAATTTGAAGATGGCCAATCGAGCGGTCTAATTCCCAAAGAAACCGAACTCATTGTTGTCAACGTGGGGTCAGCCACCGAAATACCCAACCGGGCGGTCGTTGGTGGAGCCCCCGAAGATCAGCATGCCATTGTCGGATTACCCATCATACTGCGGCCGCAGGTCGCAAACTTTTCCCAAACGGAATCGCAAAACGTAACCGTCAGCCTGTTCTTCGACGAGAAGGTGGTCACAAAGAAAAACCTAACGCTCAAACCGGGTGAAACCGGTGAGGCGGAAATTATTTTCACCCCCAAAAAATCTGGTATGCTCCGCGGTCGTTATGAAATTGCCAGCGACCGCTTTGCCGATGACGACACCTTCCTGTTTTCCTTACACGTGGTTCCGCAGGTGGAAGTGTTGCTGGTAAATGGGGCACCTGCTGCGGAACCATTGGAAAATGAAGGGCTTTATTTACGGACGGCAATGACCGCCACTGAATTTTCTGCCGAGACATCAGAAGAAGTTGTGGATCCGACATTAGCAGAAACCAAAACTTTTGCCCGCTCTTTAAATGTCCAAGAAATTCCCGAAGCCAGTTTGAATGCAGAGATTTTACACGAAATCGATGTTGTGATTCTTGCCAATTGTGGTGGGTTGAAAGCTCCGGCTCAATACAACCTGTTATGCGATTTTGTTTCACGCGGCGGCGGATTAATAATTCTTCCCGGAGAAAAAGTGAAGCCCGACGTTTACAACAAGCAGTTTTTCCCAGCATTGCAAAGGCCCCACGAGCAATTACTATCAGTTCAGCTGGGCCCCATTGAGGGGAACCCCGATAAAATTGAAGAACACGAACACTTTGCGGCGATTGATTTTGCCCATCCCATTTTTAGCGTGTTTTCCGGCAGTGATGAACCTTACTTAACCAAGGTGAAGGTCTACCGGCGGTTTCCAATTCAATTTCCAGAAGAACCTGGGAATTCGTGGCCTGTGGCCGAATTTTCTAACTCAGCCCCCGCATTTGTCGAAAGCACGTTCGGAGAAGGTCGCGTGTTGCTAAGCGCCTTCCCATTTAACACCAAGTGGGCCAACCTACCGCTAAAACCGGAGTTCGTTCCGCTAGTTTTAAGGATGGTCGGGCACGTCAAACGGCCTGCCGATGTGCTGGGGCCTTCCGTGGTTCCAGCAGACGCACCGGCAGAGTTTGTCGTTTCGCAAAACTGGGCTCCCGCATCCGCGAAGGTCACCGATATTGACGGACGGGTGGCTCCCATTGTTTTCGAACGTTCAAATTCCCGGCTGATGGGGGCTTTCGATCAAACGATTGCCAAAGGGTTCTATGAAGTCAAAGTGCAGGGCGGGAGCACCGAACAACCCAAGCAAAAAACGCTTTCTTTTGCGGTGAACGTCGCATCCGGAGAATCGAACTTTGAGATGAAGACCGAACCGCAAATCTCAAGCCTGCTACCGAATGCCAAACTGACGTTCGTCGATGCTTCTGCTGAGGCTCAGCAACTTTACGGAAACGTCGGAAACCAGAAGGAAATCTGGCGTCCATTAATTCTATTGATGTTCGTCATCATCGGAGTTGAGTTTTTGCTTTCGACGATGGGCGGCCAAACGGCTGAATCGGGAGAGCAACTCACAACATCTCAACGAATTCGTGAAATTACGATGGGGACCTGGGTCGGTCGAATGACCGGTGCCGGATTAAAAGAGGAAGCGGAAAAACAATCTGTTTCGGGAGAATGAAACCATGGTTGAAAATTTCAAACAGAACGGCGGACCACAGCAAGACGCCCAAGCCAGAAGCATTCCGGACAGCACTCCCATTCATCAGCTGGTCCAGAAAACCCGTCGGTGGTTGCGGTCGAGTTGGGTGGCCACGGGGCTAGGGCTAACGACTGGTCTGTTTCTGATCGTTCTACTTTCCGTTTCACTGACCGATTTAGCCATGACGTTGTGGCCGTCAATGAGATTGGTAGGCCTGTTACTCATTGTGGTCCCCGTCACGACGGCGTTCATTGTTGGTGTAGTTCGTCCGTTATTGCGTCGATTGACTGCGGTCATTGTTGCCCGCCGTATTGAACAAGAAATTCCAGGAATCCATAACCGTCTGGTCAGTTGCGTCGATCTCTCGAAAAACGAACACGGACAATTCCATTCTCAGGCATTTCATCGCCGATTGGTCAGCGAAGCCATCGAGCGAATACGCGAGTTCCGTTTTCAAAAAGTTCTTGACTTACTCAGCCTGCAACGGGCCGGGGTACTCGCAGGAACCAGTGCACTGGTATTTGTCTTGGTGTATGTCACTTTTTCTGATCGGCTGCCGACCGCCATGGCCCGCATCTTCCAACCGTTTGCCGACATTCCTCCGGCAACAGGAGTTCTGTACGACGTTCTGGTGGGCGATCAAACGAAACCGGGTGATAGCGAAACATTAAGAGGTGAAAACGTCGTTTTCAATGTGATTTTGCAAAAGGGAGAAATTGATGCCCCTGGTGGAGATGACCCTCTTCGGCTGAAAGTGAACACCGTCAATTCTGATGGTAAACCAAAAACCCTTTGGTATCAGTTTTCGAAATTGCAGAACCAGAAAACAATTTTTCGATTAACCGGCATGCAGAATTCGTTCACATACCGTGTTTATGGCGGAGGGACTTGGACCAAACTTGCCAAAGTCACCATGCTCGACCGGCCGTCAATTGTCGGCCTGCAGACCGTACTTCATTATCCCGAGTATATGAAGATTTCAGAACCAGTATTAGGTTTACCACAAACGGTTGATGTCACCGGACCAGAAGAAAGCAAAGTGACGGTTATTGTTGAGGCCGAAGGCGATGCCGTGGAAGGTGAAATTCAATTACTCCAAGAAACCACGAAGCTGGTAGATGTGCTGGACCGGCCGGCACGGGTCTGGTTCCACGATGAAATTCCCCGAGGGGCAAAATCCGATGGAAAATGGGTATGGGACGAAAAACTACTCTCACAAAAAATGCACTCCGACCCAACCAGCAAAGCCGTTCACTCACACGGATTCCACTCAGCAGCGGTTGGTTTTGAAGTGCTACCCGGCGAAGTTTTGTTCGCCGATGTCTATCTACTACCTGACCAGTTGCCTGAAACTATTATGCTTAAATGGCATGACGGCAAAGATTGGGAGCACCGGGCTTATTGGGGCGCCGACAAAATTCAGGAAGGTAAACCCGATACTGCTAGTCGACTGCAAATGGGAGATCTCCCGCCTGTTGGAAAACTCATCCGGCTCGAAATTCCTGCTCAATCTCTCGAATTGCAAGGCAAACGGTTGCATGGAATTAGCCTGGCGGCTTTCGGCGGCAAGTGTGCCTGGGGAGCCGTGGGAACAATGCCTGCAGCCCAAAAAGAAGTGACGGAACTGGTCGTTGAAGAAGCCTTCTTACTGAAACGGCTGAAAGCTGAATCCTCAGAAGCAAAATCTGATCATCAAAAATGGAGCGGTACTTTTCCTCTACTGAAAAACGGTTATTACCGTGTCGAATTAAGAAACAAGCTGAAATACCCAAACCGACAGATGTCCGAAGGTAAACTGACCGCAATCGTCGATGAGCCACCGCAGGTTGTCATCAATCGACCGCAAGTTGACCTTTTGCTGAGTGCGCCGATCAAAGTTCCGATTTATCTTTCCGCCTACGATGATTTCGGCCTCGACCAGATTGTGTTGTCCGTACAGAAGAATGAATCTAGCTCATTCCAAGGACGGCCAGTCAAACAATTTGAACAACCAAAACGTAATGCAACAGCCGTTGTGACATTGGATTTGAGTCAGGAAAAACTAAAAGTCGGCGAGACGCTTCGGTACAGAATCGAAGTCCGTGATACCAAAGGTCAAAATGCAACAACCAAGGATTACACAATTCGATTGGCCGACGACAACAAAGCCGCCGATCGGCAGTTGGCCCAATTCCAGAAGAAAACCGAGACGTTCCAAGAGAAGCTGAAAAAACTCATCACCGACCAAGCCCAGGTGCAAGAAGATGTCGCTGAATTGAATGAAAAGTTTCAGCCGCTGACCGAGAAGATTGAGCAGGCAAAAATACAGGCTGCTGAAGACTTAGCCAATGCTGATCCTAAAAACCCAAAAAATCCAGAACAACTAACTCCGGAAGAAATCGCCAAAGCGATAAAACTTGACCCGGAAGCAACGAAAGAACTACAGGAGTTACAAAAAGAACTGGCTGAGATTGCCAAACAAGAAAACCAGAACACACAACTTGCACAACAAGTGGCCAATGAACTGAAGCAACTGGCCGACCAAGCCCCCAAGTTAGAAATTCTTCCGGAAGAAGTTGCCAAGCAGATTGAGGTGGTGCAAAAATCATTCGATCAATTGGCAGTCAAACCCATTCAGAAACTAAACGAGATGATCAAGCAAGGAACACAAGCGGCACAGAAAGACCCTCAATTAGCCAAAGTTGAACAGCAAACTGACAAAGTACAACAAAACCTGAACGATTTGGAAGAGCGTGTCCAAGCACTAACGAAAGCACAAAAACAAAGCCAGGACAATGTCGAGAAAGCTCTAGCCGACCTGAAAAAAGATTTGGACAAACAGACGGCTAAAATGACTGCACGAGAATTGGCCGAGTTGAAAGAATTTGTCAAAGCGCAGCGCGAAGATTTGAAAGACGTGAAAAAAGATCAGGCAGAACTTTTAGAAGACAGCTCCAAAGATCTTTCGAACCGTCTTTTCGAAAAACTCGAAGAAGCCCAGCAGACAATCGGTCAGGAATCAGACAAGGAACTTGCCGAGGCCCGTAAATTGCTTGATTCAAAGGAACTCAAGGAATTACGCCGCCAGATCGATGAGGACGCCAAATCAAAGTCTCCTCCCACAAAAGAAAATAAGGATGAGCCTCAACCAAACGACGATGAAAAACCCGCTGGAGATCAGGACTCGGATAAACCCCTGGATAATTCGCCAGAGCCTGCGAAATTCACCCCTGCACTAGGTGGTCCGGCTCCGAAACTTGATCCAAAGATTGCCAAGAAGATACAGGAGTTTGCCGAGGCTAAAAAAGCCAAACAGAAAGCCAAGGATTCCAAAAACCCCGACACCGAAACGAAAGAAAGTTCCCGCGATGAACTCATCGAGCAACAACTTAAAAATGTTGGAGATTTGGACCTGGCAGAAAAAGCCCTTGGTGCCGACCAAGCTGTGATTGAGGAGTTAATGGAAAAACTAGAAGCAGCTGTCTCCGATTTAGAACAACCCGAACAGTTGGCCGAACTGTTGAAATCGTCAGACTTACGAGAAGCTCAAGCCATGAGGCAGAGAATGGAAGAGTTAGCGGCAAAACAGGAACTAGGAGATGAGAATCAACAGCAAGCCAACGTTCCGACACCATCCGAGAATGAAAGAGGCCTGCTAAAACCCGACCCTGACGGAACCGAGCTGATTTTACTTGAATTGGAAGACCTCGACCTTAACGCGAAAAAGATGATCCTAAAAATGCAACCTCGAGTTCGTGAGGAATTACTGCAAGGATTGCGAGAACAAGGCCCCAAAGGATACCGAAAATTCATACGCGATTACTTCCGTCGTTTAACCAAGGTGAAAATAAACACAAAATAAAAGTGATATAATATGGAGTGGTTTTTAAAATCGCTTGGAGTCAGCGACGAGGTAACACAGCACCTCGATAAAGCAGAGCTGGCCTTCCAGCGACCTGCCGATTTGTGGT
>Ga0115002_10009086_pt1 | contig 10896 bp, 8 predicted proteins | sample ArcticOcean_MG_C_8_FD_89576 | JGI IMG/M metagenome (GOLD analysis project Ga0115002, IMG submission 89576) | Marine microbial communities from western Arctic Ocean - ArcticOcean_MG_CB11_86 | ecosystem: Environmental > Aquatic > Marine > Oceanic | place: Arctic Ocean: Canada Basin | collected... | reverse complement strand
TCAGACATTCGCTCAATCGAACGCACAGCATAGTCTGCCTACACGGAGAATACTAGAAGCTGATCCAAGAATCCGAAGGTTAGCCTGCGTCGACGCGCGCCAGTGCCGCCTGGACTTGCTCGTGAATGACTTCCGGACTGTTAAGACGTGCAGTCGGATTGGCCACAGGCCGGGTGGTGTTCGATTCGGCGTCCCAAACAATGGGACCGTAACGGCCGCGCGAAGGATCGCCCTTTAGCACGACTTCGTACGCGTCTTGCTGATTGTAGTGCCAGAATTCCCAGGGGTAGGCAATGAAGCCATGGCGGGCCATCAGCTCAGTGATCTCCCGCCGGTTGCGCTGCGCCTCTTCACTAACGTAGGGACACTCCATGGGCGTGACGATAGAGAATTCGATATACGTCCCGCCCCGATCGACCTCCTCGCCGTCATCGCGGCGCAGCACCGAGATGTCCAACGCGCTACCGCTGATGTGCGTGCCCACCATCGGACAAAAAGCGATCAAAGCCAGTAGTCGGCGAAATACGAACTCGCTTTCAGGAACCTGCCCTTCCGTTTCCCAGAGCACCATCTTGAGCAGCGCGTCGTACAGAGCTGGCAGTTGCTGAAGCTGCGTCTGCATTTGCGGTGTTCGATAAGCGTCTTCGACCGTCAGGATCCAGCCGCGGTCGTTCATTTCGCGTGCAGCGGCGACGTACGAGTCGATCAAGCCGCGACGCAATATAAACTGCCGCTCAAACGGCCCGCCGAAAGGTGTGGTGCTGAAGACCACCTCGACGCCGGCATCGTCGGCCGCCTTGCGGAGGCACGCCATCGGCTCGCCGCAGTCGGCAATCTCGACCTGCTGCGCCCGCATCATAAAGTCGTGCGCCAGTTCCATCTGCTGGGCCCAGAACTGGCGTCGAGCTTGATCGTCGGGGCTATCCGGAGCTTGATTCTGCATGGGATCTTCGACCGAGCTGAGGTTCATTCTGCAGCTGAAGTTTGTGGGCTGATTTACTCCACGGCTTGATCACTTTTGGGTGCCGTCGAAAGCTCAGCGGCGACCAGTTGCGCGCGGAATTTTTCGGGATCGACATCCGGCGCTGCGATGTAGTAGGCGTGATCACCACCGCGGCGGCTGCCGGCAAAAATTGGTACACGCAAATGGTCTGGATCAGGCTGAACCACCGGAGACGGATCGAATCGTGGCCCCAGGGTGATGACAGACATTTGGTTGGCCATTCGTCCTCGAACTCGATTGATGGCGACGCCCGAGACTTCGAGATCGAGTTCCTTCAGCGACATCGTGGCGTACAATAATGGGTCGCTCCACTGAAGAGAAACTCGTGTAAATAGTGCGATGGATTCGCCATCAGGTCCCAGCCAGAGAAAGAGTCTGACTCCGTTGCCAAGATCGACGCGCTCTTGGAATTCCCCCGAGAGTGCCGCATAAAGGCCAGGGACCGAAAGCGCCACGTCGTTTTCGATGGGTTTGGCCAGTTTCATATAACGAGGAAGCATGCTCTTCCAGGTCATGGCGCACTGATCAAACCCTTCGCCCACAGCTTTGCACTCGACTGCCTGAGGGTCGTAGGTGAGATTGCGCTCTTGGAATTTTTCCAGGATTTCGTGCGCGACAAGCCGGTTGTAGTAAATCACCTCCAGCGACTGCGGGCGCCAGTCGTAGCCAATCGTCTGGCACGCCTCGCGCAATTCCTTTTCCAGTTCGGTGGCCACGCCTGCTGGTTTGTCTCGCTTGCCCTGGTCGGTGAGGATTCCCTGTAGCCACTCCGACTTACCAGATAATCGAGAGTCGTCCAAGAATTTGCGAATCGGGTCGTCCACACCAGTAAGGAAATCGGGGTTGAGACTGGACCGTTCAACGATTACGCACCGATCTCCCAATTCAGCTCTGGCATGTTCCTTCAATTCTCGCATCGGTTTTGAGTCACCAATGGGGAAAATGACCACCGCTTCATCCGCATCCATTTTGGAGATGATACTCTGGTATTTCTTGTGCAGTTCCAATTCCCATGTCAGGAAAGTATTCCATTCGGTCGGGTCCCAGGTGTCAGGAACCTTGTCTCCCGACATGCTCCAGCAATAGGGATGAATAATGAACAGGATGCGGCGAATCGAAGTGGCGCTCTCTTCGGCAAATGCAGGGGAACTGAAAGCCGTCGTCGATAGGGCACAGAGAAGGACGAAACAAGGTCCCCACTTGCGTTGATTCATAACGATCTCCTGATTGAACCTATTGTAATGCTTTTTTGGCTAAGAACCGCTTTGACTCATCGAGAGTACTTCCTCATTGGGTGGAAGTTTCCAGCGAATAATCTGGGCCTCGTGCCTGCCTTCCACTTCCTCGCCACCCTTGGAGTCCGCGCCAAGAATATTGCTGGCAATGCTCTTGCCGGTGCAGGTGACGATCGTGCCATCGTCCAGCACGACGCTGCCGGAGTATCCGAATCCAGCACTGATCCGGTACTCATCGTGCAACCAGGTCTTGCCTCCGTCAATACTTACGCGACCGACCAGCTGGTACGGTCCGAAGCGTCGTTGATGGATCAACACAATCCGCCCGTCACCCAGGGGAACCATCTGGCCGTTGGTTTCCTGCTGAATGATGACCGACTCCCCGTCGGCATCCGCGAAGGGACGCATCATCTCCCAGTTCAGGCCTCCGTCGTCCGATGCGCTGAACATCACCTGACGGAAAATTCGGCCGATTTTGTCCGGTTCTCGGCCCCCCCAGGCCTCTTTCATGCGTTCGTGCCAGACCCAGGGATAACCCGAAAAACGGAGCGTTGCCAGGACGCGACCCGATGGCGCTTGGGCCAATCCGGTCTCATAACAACCCATGAAGGTGCCACCTGGCATGTATGAATCAGGCCCCTTCGGCAGCACACTGAGCCGGGCCTTGATCAGGGGTTCCCAGATGGTCAAGTCGGGTCCACCGTGCCAACTGTGCCCACGGTCGGTCGAGCGCAAGACAAATTCTAATCCCGTGTGGGTCTGGAAATCTTCGTCTTCGACAGGGACCGCGAAATTGAGGGGCAGCAGGATGGTCCCGTCCTGGAGTTGCAGTAGATTGCCGTCCAGATAGTTTTCCTCGAAGGGATGAGCCGGTATCTCGCTGACGAGCTTCCACGTTCGACCTCGGTCTGTCGATCGATAAATGGAGACCACGCTATCGGTACTTTGAGTGGCTGATACCAGAAAACTGTCGTCGTCCAAAACGATAAAGTTGCCCGGCAAGCGTTTCTGTGGCAGATCCACGTTCCAGCGGCCAGGCCACGTGCGGCCATCATCGTGCGATTCAAAAAAAACATCGAGCGAGGATTCCGCGACGAAATACGCTCCCCAGGCACTGCCCACGCGCGCATACATTTTTCCGTCCGAAGTGCGACCCACCTGGCCCCGTGTGTAGCAATAGCCCCCTTCCGTATTCCAGCGCCCTTTGCCGTCCAGAACGATCCGCTCGCAGGGAATCGACCCCAGCACTTTGTCGCCGCGGGTTACGACAATCTCGTCGGGATTCTGGTGGTGGGGAAACGCTGAGGGATTGGCGGCACTCAGAGAGGCAATGGTGAGGGTCGCTACGACGCTGCTTAGGAATTGGTTCATAAGGGTCTCGCGTGAAGAAAGGTTATGTTAGGTGGTGATGCTGAATCGTTCTTCTGGTTATTCACAGCGTTTTGGCTTCGATTTTCTGATAGGATTGAACAGGAGTCAACAGAGAAAGTAGTATCTCCGTTATCTCTGTTAGCTCCTGTTCAAAACTCGTCAATGTTGGAACCTTCAATTGCTATTTGGAGGTTGTTTTTGAGTCGTCCCTCAGCCATCAATCGACCTCCATCAACGACGCTGCGTTGTTCCAGAAAATATCCTCGACTTGCGAATCGCTGAGTCTTTCCGACCAGCAGGCCCACTTGATACTCCGCAAGTGTTCCAGCCCGATAAGTACCGGATCGATCTTCATGTGTTTTTCGCCCCACACGGGTGTGTCTTCGTAGAGCCAGAGAAAGGAGTCGGCGGCGCTGAGACTGCGGCCGCGAAGATGGCACACCGGCAGGTCCGAACCGTACATCAGCCGGTCGTGCCCCAGGATGCGAATGATCGATTGGTGCGCTACGGACTCGCAGTTGGCACTCGTGTCGCAGTAAAGATTGTCCAGGCCGCGGAGCTTAGGCAGGCCTTCCAGATTGTGGGCGGGTTGAAATCCGCGTGCCGAATGCGCGAGGATCAGCTTCATGTTCGGATAGTTCTCGCAGTAGTGGCGGATCCAGTGGATGTTGCCTTCGTCGGCAACCGCTCGCGATCGGACCATGTGAAGCATAATCAGCCAACCTTCTTCATGGGCGACCTGGACCAACGCCTCGGGCAAGTAATCGGGAATTTGCGCCTCGAATGTTGGTTTCTTATCGGCAAAAAGGTGGTAGCACTTCAGGCCATGCAAACCCAGCCGGCGGACCTCCTCACGCACCCATTCGGGATCATCCTGGGGCAGGACAAAGAACAATCCCCGGTTGGACTCGTGGGCAGCGGTCTGCTGCGCTATCCAGTCGTTCGCTTCCGCAATGGTCTCCGGATGTTCTGCTGGAAAGGCGGGAATGAACAGGCCGTGCACCGGGCGCCCCGGATGAAGATCATCCATGAGCGCAACGTACCGGTCGTAGTCAATATCCCCATCGTTCCCAGCCAGCTTGAACATGGAGTTATAAGGCTTATCTCGCCACAGATGGGTATGCGCATCAAAGATCCGATCGGGCAGGAACGAGGCCAGTTCTCGCTCGTAAAACTCGCGGTCGTGAGGTTGGGCAAGCAATGGAATCTCGAACCAGGTGGGATGGGTGCTGTTAAGGTCCTTGATTATAAGTCCTAAAATTCTTCCGTCTCCATCAGCCCGATACAGACACTGTGCGGCGGCGAGCCATCCTCGGCGCCATACCAGACGCGAAAGCGGTCTCCTACTGGGATCAATCGCGAAGGGCTGCCAGAGTAATTCCTGCCGCGACCCGCCGTGTCGAAATTACCGGCCGGCGACTCGGGCAGAATTCGCTGGTCGCCAGAGCCTCCCCCCCAGTGAACCCCATCTCGGCTGGTGGCCAAGAAGGTCGCCCAGCCACCCTGCCAATGGGTATTGTACAACATAAGGTAATTCTCGCCATCAAAATAGACACTCGGCCCCAATTGCTGTTTGCCCGCCAGACCTGCCAGTGGCTGCCCTCGGTTGCTTCGATAGCCTTTCGTCCAATGCATGCCATCGGGACTGGTCGCAATACCGAGTCGGTGCGCACCGTGGTCCACACCGGCGTAGCCTGCGTACCACATCACAAACTGGTCGTCGATTCTCAGAATACTCATGCCATCTGCCTGAATGGCGTCCAACGAACCGGGAAGGCCGATGTCCATCACCGGCTCAGCCCCGCGGTACTTTTCCCAATGGATCCCATCGTCGCTGGTAGCCAATGCGACGCGTTCAATGCGCACATGGGTGTTGGGCCCGGTCGAACCATCGATGGCGGCGTACCACATCATGTACTTACCGTCGACGTGCATCACATACGGGTGACATAAACCCTTTGCATCAGGACTCCCGGGAGGCCCCAGATCCAATACCGGCTTGCCAGCAGCCGCCACCTGCCAATGGAGTCCATCGCGGCTCGTCGCCAGGCCGATCCGCTCGATGGTCTTGTAGGGAAAGCTGTTGTCTTCAGTCGTCTGGCTACCAACAAACCACATACGGTACGTCTCGCCATCGTAGAGCACGGTCGGTGCAGAGACATACTGGCTGTACCAACTGCCGGACGGTCCCGGCTCGAGACACGAGTTTCCGTGGGTCGGCCCAGGGACTCGCTCGAAAGTGAGGCTGCCCAGATCTTCGGCCGACGAAGAATTGTTGAAGAGGGCCGTCAGCAGAGCGAATTTCACGATGCCGGTAGTGCGCAGAAGAAACATGGCACAACGCTAATGGAGAGGTGGCTGGTAGTCAACCATTGGCGTGACCACTCCCTTGGTGGTACGCTTTGGTTGACACAGAACCACGTGCTGGATTGTCCCGGTTTCGCGACTTAAGGCGGACACGAAAGAGTAAAGCATGAATTGCCATCTCGCAACAACTCTTCTCTTAGTGCCACTCGCAGCAACTCTATCCGCTGACGATCGCGTTTACGCGGCAGACCACGCGGCTGCAGGTCTCACGAAGCGCTACGTCGTCGATCGCACAGGCAAGCCTCCTAATCCATATGTAGCGATCAAGGACGTCACAGCCTGGCCCAATTTGACACTGCTGCCCGATGGGACCATCGTGGCCGCGCTCTTTAATCAACCGAGTCATGGGCGTGTGGCCGGCGAAGTAGAATGTTGGGCCAGCAGCGACAGAGGAAAAACCTGGGAAAAACGTGGCATTCCCTTCCCCCATGCGCCTGACACCAACAGGATGAACCACAGCTGCGGATTGGCAAGCAGTGGTGATCTGGTAGTGATTGTGTCCGGCTGGTCCGACCTACCCTTGCAGGGACAGACGCGTATGTTCGAGGGCCCGTTTCGCGCCGGTGTTCTCGACCCGGTGGTGTGTCGATCGAGCGATGGTGGACGGACGTGGAGCGCAGATCATCAGGCACTCCCCGCTCGATGTCCCGACGGGGGCGTAGCCATTCCCTTCGGTGACATTGCTGCTGGAGCCGACGGGCAGTTGCGCATGGTGGCCTACGGTGCCAAAGGGATCGTGGGACTCGAGCCTGGCACGGAAATGGCGTATCTCTACCGGAGCCCCGACGATGGCCGCACTTGGACCGATCCGGTCGCCTTGACCGCACCACATCTCCGCAACGAAACTGCCATCTTGCACCTGGGTCAGGGCAAATGGATCGCGGTAGCCCGCTACCACAACCTGGCACTCTTTCGCTCCGACGACGATGCCCGGTCGTGGGAGTATGGGGCGGAGGTGACCGGCACAGCCGAACTGCCAGGGCACCTGCTACGCTTGCGCGATGGCCGTATTCTGCTGACCCATGGCGACCGCACGGAGGACCGGGGCGTCGAAGTACGTTTTTCTTCAGACGAGGGGGTCACCTGGAGCGACCCGCTGCGCGTGGTGGACTTTCAAGGCGACGGCGGTTACCCCTGCAGCGTGCAACTCGACGACGGCCAGGTCCTTACAGCGTACTACGCGCAAGCGATCAAGGGCCACCAGGGGTACCACATGGGCGTCGTGACCTGGGATCCCAAATAAAATTTCTGGTTCCCAGGCTCTGCTTGCCAATGAGAGTCAGAGTACTTCTTTTCCAAGTGATCCTGGCAAAGAGCCAAAAAAATCCCCCAAAATCTACTACTACGGCCCGTTACAAATGGGTGGAACTTTGGCATGAGCCGATTGGGCGCTAGCCCAAGTTCCCCAGTAATCTCCAATTACACCTAGTTTTCCAGTGCGTCCAGTGCAAAGTCGTCACACCATTTGAGCTTGGTTTCTATTCACTACCACAGTGGAGCCCATTTTAAACGCCGAGGCGCAGAGGACGCGGAGGTGCGCAGAGCTTGATCATTTTCTTTGGATAAATGGTCGACTACTCAGCAAATGCTGTCACGTAGTAATTTAACAAGCCCATTGAACATGCACGGCAAACATTAATCCTCAACGAGTTTTTCGGATCTCTCCTTTTCAACCATGGCTATTTACTTACTAATTCTCTGCGTTTCTCAGCGTCCTCTGCGCCTCTGCGTTAAATTACTAAATTTCTGAAATGAATTTACATGCTATCGACCGAGTCGCGCAGAAGGCAGACCAAAGGTCGTCACTACAACGCCATTCAGAAGCTAGGTACACAATATGTGTCCAAGCGCCACCGATGTAAAACAACAGGCGCTTGCCCTAGGCTACGATGAAAGGAAGGCCTTCGGCCAAACATTCGCGGTGGCAGTTGGAACAACAACTCCAACAACTAAAAAAACGGCCTCCTCCCCAGAAGGCACCCACAGATTCTGGCGAGAAACCAAAAAAACGTGCCGCTGTCCTGCTACTCTACCTCGCCACCGGCTCTTGTGGTCAACGCGATCAAAAGCCGGACGTCTGCATCCTCTGAAATAAAACGGGCGCTGCTGTCCACCATCACGAAATGGCAGCCACCTGGATGATAACTGGAAAAGCCCCATTCCCCGAGGGAGCGGTCGAAAAAACCATCGCCGGGAATCGTATTGAAACCGTTGATGCCGTTACCAGTCGAATGCACAGGACCTGAGATCCACTCGTGTCCGATTTGCGAGCCAGGCTCTCCACCGGTCACCTCGCCCACCATAAAAGTATTGCTGGTCCCGTCCTCGACTTCTCGAATGGCAACCGACTCCTTGTTAAACAGCATGCCGTCTCCATAACGCGTTTGCCATTGCAAATAGCAGTCGTCATTGGGGCACTCCGGTGGCCTTTCCCAGCTGGTTTCACTATCGGCACTACCACCTGCGTTGGTATTCCACCACCAGATCTCTCTGCCGATTTCATCGTTCCCGATAGAGAGGAGTTCGTCTTGTGGATCGCTAGGGCATTTGTAAACATCGACCCGATTCGCCCCGGCCCCCACGTTCACACTGGAGTAAATCCACCAGACGGTGTCTTCGTAAGTGAATAGATTGCGCAGGGTGTCGTCTTCCATGTAGGGCAGGATCAGTCCACTCCAGCCGAGGCCGAAGAAGTGCCTGTTGGGCGGAATCGCTTCGGGACACTCGGTGTCGGGATACGACGGATTCTGGTGGTGGCATTCATAGCGTCCCGAAGGAAAGTGGCCAAAAACCGCGTGGTAGTTGTTCAGCGCGATGCCGATCTGACGAAAGTGGTTCAGGCATTGAGTTCTGCGGGCCGCTTCACGAGCCGCCTGCACTGCTGGCAGGAGCAAGCCTACCAGGACGCCAATGATCGCGATCACGACCAGGAGTTCCACGAGCGTAAAACCTCTAAGGCGTCTTCTGCTCCAAGGTGAGGCCGTGCAGCGACGGTGTGGTTTCCAGCTTGGACCACTATTGCAAATCAAAGTTCAGCTCCTGCCTGCGGCCTGCTTCGATGGTCTCTTTCAGCTCCGACTGCCAATTGTACTTGGCCGGCAAATACTGCTGTTTGGATTCGGAGGCAAGTCCGATCTGTGCACGCGGATCCTCTGGATCGAGCTGCTTCTGCCGAAAACCGCGAATCTCCACGCGAACTGTGCCCACGGGTACGCCTCCTAGCGCGGTCACCGAATATTCGCCATGCTTGATCGCCGTGGCGGCGGGAGGCCCTTTGGTTGCCTCGATCGGAACAAATCGCAGAAATCCATCCTCCACTGCCCTGTCCTGATAGGTGACGGTCCCGCTCACGATCGTACGCTGCAAGTCGGATTTCTTGCCGCAACCTCCCGCCAACACGAGTAGCAGCAGCGAGATCGTTGCCGCAAGGGATGTCCGAAAACGACATGGCATGTCCAAACGGTCATCCAAACGGTTAACCCTTGCGTCGGGGGACATATTGACGTGGGAATCTATCTGTAGCCATCACACGCAGAGTGATAGTACTCTAGCTCACAGCCCACTTCGCCTGCCGACACCCAGCGTCAGGCTGCCGATCAGCAACAGCGCCAGTCCCGTCGGTTCTGGAACCGCCGCGCTGGCTGCTGAGAGGAGTGGGGGAGGTCCGCCGTATTGCCCTTGCCAAACGGCCAGATCCGCGTCGTCGACGATCGTGTTGCCGTCGGCGTCGCCCATGCTGTTGTCGACCTGTCCCATGGAGCCGAAACCGCGCTGCCAGAGAAGAAAGTCGTTCCCGTCAACAAGACCACTTCCGTCAAAGTCGGCGTCAAAATTCGCCACTGGACGAGCACCCATATAACTCCCGTCGGAAGCACCCCCGGTAATCAAGGCTGAAGTGGAGGGGTCGAGGTAATAGTAGAACGGGTGGGTGGGATCGCTGGTGTTGATAAACACCGGTGCGGTACCACTGAGAGTGCCCGTCCCTAAAAATACGCCCGGGTCGCCCGGGGTGCCAGCCACCGGATTGACCGGGCCCGAAGCATTACCGGAGAAAGCGGTGTATTCGACCACTACCGCTGGATCGAAAGCATTCGCCACGAAAATCCCGGTCCCGGCTGCGGAGTTGATAATGAGCGAGTCCGTGATATCGATGCCGGGAATCGAATCGAGGTGGAATCGTACGTTGTTGGTATTACTGTCATCGATCGTCAGATTCTCGGCAGTTATGGTCACGGGGATGCCCGGGATTTGCGTATCGTCGACAATAAAGAACAGCCCGGGGCCTTCGTTATTGGCAATCACGGTGTTCTTGACGACAATGTTGCTGAGTCTCTGATCTTCCACGTTGGGCTCGAAATCGATACCCGCACCGGGGAGTCCTCCAGCGCCGGGGACATTGTCTTTCGTATTGATGATGACCGAGTCTTCGATGGTCACATCGACGCCTGCGATGATACTGATGCCGTTGCGGTGGGCATTGTCGATCGTCACGTTACGAATCGTGACGTCTTTACTGTAGCTTTGATCAATAAATCCTTCGGGTGGCTGCCCAGCCCCGATATTGACTTGGCCCGCATTCGCAGTGCCCGACATACCGCTGATATAGATACCATCACCCCCCGTGTCTTCGATGGTCAAGCCATCGACCAGCACGCTCCAGGAATCGTCGATGCGTAGCCCGTGTCGTGCCTCGCCTGTGGGATCATTGGCGTGGTATTCCGCCTTGTTCATCCGGATCGTTCCATTCCCCTGGATGTTGACATTGCCCTGATTCGACAGGTAGAGCATCACTTCTCCATCGCCGGCAAACGCCCCGGTCTTGGCCTGCAGGACCGCACCATCTGCAAACTGGATCGTTTGATTGGAGTGCAGCAGGTTCACCTGCTTATCAATCAACCAGTCGCTGCCGTTGTTGGGGAT
>Ga0115002_10009083_pt1 | contig 10897 bp, 10 predicted proteins | sample ArcticOcean_MG_C_8_FD_89576 | JGI IMG/M metagenome (GOLD analysis project Ga0115002, IMG submission 89576) | Marine microbial communities from western Arctic Ocean - ArcticOcean_MG_CB11_86 | ecosystem: Environmental > Aquatic > Marine > Oceanic | place: Arctic Ocean: Canada Basin | collected... | reverse complement strand
TGGAGATGAGGTTTCGAACATTTGAGGGGTTCAGGATAAATCAGCTTTGTGAGGATTCAGCTGCTTTTTAGAAAAAAGTTGGTTAAAAAGGTTTCTTACTTATTGCATGTCAATATTGGATTTTTGGAGTGGGAAATTTTTCCAAACAATACTTGGCTTGCAGTTGAGGTCCACTAGCGTTCACTGGGGCCTTTCATTTTTTAACACTTTTTAACACCAATGAGTAAGCCGGAAAGAGCCGCCATTTCACCGACAAGAGAACAAGATTACCCTGAATGGTATCAGCAGGTAGTTCGTGCCGCCGAACTCGCTGAGAACTCGCCTGTTCGTGGATGCATGGTAATAAAGCCTTGGGGATATGCATTGTGGGAAAATATGCAGCGCGAGTTGGACGACATGTTCAAGGCGACGGGTCACAAGAACGCTTATTTCCCTTTGTTTATCCCGATAAGCTATTTGGAGAAAGAAGCTGCGCATGTTGATGGCTTTGCCAAGGAATGTGCAGTAGTAACTCACCACCGGCTGGAACTCGGCGAAAACGGAAAGCTAGTGCCAGCTGGCGAATTGGATGAGCCTCTCATCGTCCGACCGACATCGGAGACTATTATTGGAGAAACGTTTTCCAAATGGGTGCAATCATACCGCGACCTGCCTTTATTGATAAACCAATGGGCCAATGTCGTTCGTTGGGAATTGCGCACACGGCTCTTTCTCAGGACAACTGAATTTCTTTGGCAGGAAGGACATACCGCCCATGCCACCAAAGAAGAAGCGATTGAAGAAACGCTTTTGATGTTGGATGTCTATGCTGACTTTGCTGAGAACTGGATGGCCGTTCCAGTAATTAAAGGTGAAAAAACCGAAGGAGAACGGTTTCCTGGCGCCGTTAATACCTATTGTATCGAGGCAATGATGCAGGACCGCAAAGCGCTGCAAGCTGGGACGACCCATTTTCTTGGGCAGAATTTTTCAAGAGCTTCCAATATAGATTTTCTCGATGAGAAGGGTGAACGAGCTTTGGCTTGGACAACGTCATGGGGAGTTTCTACCCGTTTGGTCGGTGGCTTAGTCATGACCCATGCCGATGATGATGGGATGGTTATTCCACCAAAAATCGCGCCAACCCATCTCGTCATTTTGCCTATTCTGCGTAAAGACTCAGACGCGGATGCTATTCTAAACTACTGTCAGGAAATTAAAAAAGAGCTTGAGAGTAAAACCTACCACGGCCGCCGAATCTGGGTTGAAATTGATGAGCGCGATATCCGTGGGGGCGAAAAAATGTGGTCCTGGATCAAGAAAGGAATTCCAACATGGATCGAAGTAGGCCCGCGAGATATGGAAGCAGGAGCTGTGTTTTTTGGTCGACGTGATCTTGGTCCAAAGGGACGGAAAGGTCTCAGCCGGCAGGAGTTTATAGATGGATTTATTGATACATTGGATGATATTCAGGGTGGGTTGTTAAAGAAAGCGAAGGACTTCCGCGAAACCCACACCCGGATAATTGATTCGAAGGAAGCATTCTATGAATTCTTCACTCCAACAAATTCAGATCAATCGGAGATTCATGGTGGATTTGCCATGGCTCATTATTCAGGTGAACCTGAGTTGGAGGCGTTGATTCAGTCTGAATTGAAAGTAACGGTTCGCTGCATTCCACAATGCGAGAACCCCGAGCCTGGCACCTGTATTTTCACTGGGAAGCCTAGTCAGCAGCGAGTGGTTTTTGCCAAGTCCTACTAGGTTGAAACCCGCGTGGTTGAAGGGATAACTCATTTCCTAATCCTCGATTCTTGCAATTGCATTGCTTTTGCTAAAAGGTCCCGCACATGAAAGTTACGCTTCTAGAGGGGGAACATTCCGCAGATTACCAAGCCAAGTTGGCGAAGAGCGGTATTACACCCTATTTGGAGGACTTGGACCATATTCGCGATCTGGACGGAGAATCAACTGATTGGATCTACATGATCCCTTTAGAGTTTTCAAACAGCTCCCTTTGGTCTGAAGTTCGAGGACGTCTGGCAGGAGCGAATCGCTATTATACTGTAGTAGGTGAAAATCTGGCGACCGAAAGTATCATCACACACATTCGCGATGGTGCTTTTGATGTGCTTGATCTTAATGACACGGATGCACGCTGGATGTCATCTATCCACGAAGCGAACAGCTCCCAGGATCTTTGGTGGCAGCTTTATGGTGGCTATTCGGGCAAACAAGACGACGACTTGATTGGTCGGTCTGTGGGCATCCAAAGTATAAAGCAAAGCTGCTCGATCATTGGCCCGACCAATGCATCAGTGATGATTCTAGGTGAATCAGGCGCCGGGAAAGAACGAGTTGCTCAGGCTATTCACAATGCATCTGGTCTGAAGACTTTTATTCCGGTGAATTGCGCCGCGATTCCAAAGGATCTAATCGAGTCCGAGCTATTTGGAGTGGAGAAGGGTGCTTACACTGGAGCAGTTGCAGCGAAGAAGGGACTTATACAAGAAGCGGATGGAGGGACGCTATTTCTCGATGAAATTGGTGAGCTCGATATCATGCTACAGCCGAAATTACTGCGTTTTATAGAAACTCGAAAAGCTCGTCGTTTGGGCAGTAACGCAGAATACTCTGTCGATATTCGGATCGTAACTGCAACAAACAGGGATCTCGAGGCAGATATGGCCAACAGTATTTTTCGAGCAGATTTATACTACCGTCTCTCAGAGGTAATATTAAATATTCCTCCCCTTCGTGCGCGCCTGGAAGACTTACCCATTTTGGCTCAAACGTTTCTCAAAATGAGTGTTGAGCGATTCGGTAAAAGCTTTGAGTCGATCGAACCGGAGCTCATAAACAAATTTCAAAACCATGCGTGGCCAGGGAATGTCCGCGAGTTGAAGCAATCGATTGATCGTTTGGTTATTCTCAATAATGGGCAAACCCTACTTGCTCGGTGGTGGGATGTTCCCCAGCGCTCGCCTGGGGTTAATACACGTCCGGTTTATCCAATTCAACCTCTTGCATCTATCCCGCCTCTGGAAACAGAGCAGCCATTGCAACCGGTGGTTAATCCTTATTACGCACCACCATCACCTCCTCCTGCGCGCGATGATATTTCTGTCTACATGGAAGGTGCCCCGCCCAACAAACGCGATCGTTACAAACATGCCCAAAAGCTACTTGAACAAAGCGACAATGATTACGCATGGGTTGCCGCACGGATGGGAATTCATCCAACTACTTTGTATCGGTGGCGATTGAAAAAGAAAGTGTGACTTTTACCCTCACCGGTTCTCAATAACCGATCTGAATTTTCCACATTTTTACGTCTAAGACTCACCATGGCTTCATTGAATGATATTTTATTACTTTGGGATATTGATGGAAGGATCTTGTCCGCTAAGGGGGCAGGGCCTAAAGCCTTTGAAAGAGCGACCTTCAACGAATTTGTTGAGGACATCGCCTTGTCTTCCATAAACTGGCCAGGAGCAACCGACTATGCGATTGCCTACGCAATCCTAGAGAAAGCGGGTCGTGAGGTAAGCTGCCCAGGAACTCGTCGATCAGTATCTAAGCCATTTGCCGGACTTGCTTGAGTCAACTAAGGCAAAAGCCAATCCCGGGGTACTAGAATTATTGGAACACTTTCATCAATTGCCTCAAGCGCACCAGGCCCTCCTAACCGGCAACGTGAAACGTGGCTCCGATATTAAACTCGGGCATATCGGTGTGAACCATTATTTTCTTTTGGTGCCTTTGCTGACCATAGTGATTTTCGTAATGAACTGAGTGCGCACGCCCTAAATTTGGCGCGGGGACACCTTCATGAGGAATGGTCGCCTGAGCAGGTATTTGTCATTGGCGATACCCCGAAAGATATAGAGTGTGGAAAACATATTGGTGCACACACCGTTGCTGTTGCAACGGGCCTCCACACAGTCGAGCAACTTCTGGAGCATAAGCCTACGGTGGTATTTGAGTCTTTTGCTGACCCTGAGATCCTGGTGTATTTCCTCAGACAATAATCTCCTTTTGGAGTCCGGGACCAATTCTTCTAAAAACTTGCCTATGAGAAGCGCATCTCAATAGTTCAGATTTTCCAGCAATCTCTTCTACTGCATGAATATCCTTAAAGTTTTCCGATTCTTCGGTCTGTTTGTATATAGTTTTATGTTCCTCTTTGGAGCTCCGTCCTTTGGACAGGAAGAAGTCGATGCCGCAGCTAATGCGGTTACCGAAGTTTCCGAGAAAAGCTTCGACGAAAAGATCAATGCTGCAGTTGAACCGATAACCAGCGTCATCGTAAATATTGTTTTCTACAGTATCCCCATTGGAGGGCAGGGTGTTCCGGTGGTCCTCATTTGGTTATTGGTAGGTGCCATTATTTTCACCTTCTACTTTCGGTTTATTAACTTTCGCGGGTTCAAGCTAGCGTTGGACATTGTCCGTGGGAAATACACCGACCCTAATGAAAAGGGAGAAGTGTCACATTTCCAGGCTTTGACAGCCGCTCTTTCTGGCACGGTCGGCCTAGGTAATATTGCGGGTGTTGCGGTGGCCATCAGCTTGGGAGGTCCAGGAGCTACCTTTTGGATGATCATTGCTGGCTTATTGGGAATGTCCTCTAAATTTGTAGAATGTACTCTTGGGGTAAAATACCGTCAGATTGACGAGAAGGGAACGACCTATGGCGGACCCATGTATTATTTGAGTCGTGGTTTTGCTGAAAAGGGAATGGCGGGTTTCGGAAAGGTCCTGGCAGTATTTTTTGCCATCGTCTGTATTGGTGGATCTCTCGGTGGAGGAAACATGTTCCAGATCAATCAGGCATACTCCCAATTTGTCGACGTTACTGGTGGAGATGCTAGCTGGTGGACTGGTAAAGGTTGGTTGTTTGGTCTCATCGTGGCGTTCATCGTTGGCACCGTTATTATAGGTGGTATCCGCAGTATCGCCAAAACCACTGCCAAAATCGTTCCCTTTATGTGTGGTATATATGTGGTTGCTGCACTCGTGATTTTATTTGTCAATTTCTCACAGATTCCTGCTGCGATAGGACAAATTTTTGGTGGCGCATTTTCAGGAACTGCGGTTGCCGGAGGTTTTGTTGGGGTGCTGATTCAAGGATTTAAGCGAGCAGCCTTTTCGAATGAGGCGGGGATTGGTTCCGCTTCCATTGCCCACTCTGCTGTTCGCACCGAGAATCCAGCTAGTGAAGGGTTGGTGAGTCTTCTGGAGCCGTTTATAGACACCGTGGTCGTTTGCACCATGACTGCGCTGGTCATCATCATTACAGGCACCTGGACTGGAGCTGAAGAATTGGGAGGCGTAGGTGTTACTTCAGCCGCCTTTGAAAGTGTACTGCCCTGGTTTAAATTTATTCTGGCTGTGGCGGTTATTCTCTTCGCCTTCTCGACCATGATTGCCTGGTCCTACTACGGGGAGCAGAGTTGGGTATACCTGTTTGGGAGAAGTGAAATTTCGAAACTTATATATAAATTTATCTTCTGTATCTTTGTGGTTATTGGGGCCGCCATGACTCTTGGCAATGTGATCGATTTCTCTGACGCCATGATTTTTGCGATGTGTTTTCCCAATGTGATTGGATTGTATTTCCTCATGCCCAAAGCCAAGGAAGAGCTGAATAACTACATGGGTAAAATAGCCGACGGTGCTATCCCACGAAGAGACTGATTTTAAAAAACGCCACAAATCCCTTGATGGATTCCCTATCCCTGTTTGAGATATTGGTCTGTGAATCTTATTGATCGGTACATTTTTTGGGAGTGGTTACGTGCGTTTTTGCTATCGCTTGGTGCCACCTTAGGGTTGCTGGTCATATTTGATATGTATGATAACCTCGGGAACCTTCTGGATTTACGAGCTTCGACCGGTGACATTTTTTATTATTACACGATTGTCCTCCCAACCTTGTTGCCGCTGATCCTACCGATTGCATTTCTGGTTTCGTTGTTGTTCAGCCTGAGTAATCTTCATTCAAATAATGAGATCGTTGGATTCAGGGCATCTGGAGTCAGCTTCTGGCAATTAACACGATCTTTGTGGGTTGCAGGTTTATGTTTGTCCGGGGTTCTTCTTTACCTCAATGCCAAGGTCGTACCGTGGGCCGTGGAAGAATCACGCCAACGTTTGGAAGATTTAGAATACTATTTCGAATTGGAGACCAAACAGGTGCGTGAAGCCGGGCTCATCTACAACGTGGCTTTTAACAATCCTCAGGATGGGCGGATTTGGTTCATGAATCGATTCAACAAGAATACCTACCGTGGATACGGGGTGACTGTTTCAAAGTTGAATGAGTGGAATCAGGAATTTTCAAAAATTCAGGCTCGCGAGTGTTTTTACAACGAGAGTGAAGACATGTGGCGATTTATTCAAGGGCGTGAATTGGGATTCGAAATTGAGACCGGAGACTTGGTTATGTCCAAACCATTTGAGTTGTTAGAAATCTCTGGAATGGTTGAAACCCCGCGGCTGTTGCTCACGCTTGATAGACGGGCAAAAGACCTGTCGCTGTTCGAGCTAAAAACCATACTCGATTACTATGGAGACGGCGACAATCCCAAGGCGCTACCATTAAGGATACGCTATCACTCCTTGTTGGCAGGAACAGTGATTTGTTTTATCATCGTGGGGTTAGCGGTGCCGTATTCGGTGACAGGTGTTCGGGCGAATCCGATGGTAGGAGTTTCAAAATCAACCAGCCTGTTGTTCTCTTACTTTCTCATCATCAAGCTTGTTCTTTTGTTTGGCGAACAGGGTCATATATCCCCGGTTATTGCTGCTTGGACTCCCAATATAATGATGTCCATTTTTGCCGTATTTTTGTACTCCCGATTAAAGTGAGTCTATGAAATCTCTTTTTTTTAAACCACGGTCCAGAAGCCGTGCCTTAAATGGTCAGCCTCTTGGAAAACATAGTATAGCTGTGTATAGATAATCCATAATCCGATGAATGTTGTTTCCTTGTTTTTAAAAACCCCCGTGCTTGGTAAAGTGAAAACACGCCTGGCGAAATCGCTCGGTGATGAAGCTGCGTTGATGGCTTACACCGACCTGGTTGAGTATTTGTTGAAGCGCTTAGGAGAGTCGCGCATCCACATCCACCATACTCCAGCGGATCCGGAGCCGATGGTGAACTGGCTTGGAGACGGGTATTCGTTCTCTGCTCAGGAATGCACTGGTTTGGGTGAGCGACTGACGCATGCTATGGAGCTGGAATTCACCGCCGGCGCGGAGAAATTGATTTTTCTGGGTGGGGATTGTCCTTATGTGGATCAGGTTCGCATTGATGAAGCATTCGCTTCACTGGACAACCACGATGTAGTGATGGGTCCTGCGGCCGATGGTGGGTATTACCTGATTGGCATGAATCGCATGCTCCCGGAATTATTTACGGACGTTGCCTGGGGTACTGATTCGGTTTTTCAAACCTCGGTAGAGATATGTCAGAAGCTTGGGGTCAGTTATTTTTTGTTAGCGGAGGAATCGGACGTGGATGATTTGGAGGGTTGGGGAAAGGCGAAAGTGTTTATGGAAGGAGAGTAGCACAGCCATCCTGCTGCTTCTGAATGTTCAATTGGCTGTGCAATATGATTTTCTAAGTGAAGACGATTTATTTGGAGACGATGAGTTTGAAGCCGAGGAAACGATTGCTGATCCCATTGAAGGGCTGAATCGGATCTTTTTTGGGTTTAATGATTTCGTCTACAATAAGCTTATCGGACCCTTGGCTAAGGGATACCACACGGTCACCCCCGATCCCGTCGAAAAGGGGGTCATGAATTTCTTTGATAATATCAAATACCCTGTTCGCTTAACTGGAAATCTACTTCAATTGAAGGTTGAAGAATCCTTTCAGGAGACGGGTAAGTTTTTGGTCAATACAACCTTGGGTGTGGGTGGGTTTCATAAGGCGTCCGATGGGTTTCGAAATTTGGATCCTCCGATAGAGGATATTGGACAAGCATTTGGTGCATGGGGATTTGATGAAGGCTTTTACATAGTCATCCCAATTTTAGGCCCTTCAAATGCTCGTGATTTTGTAGGCCGGTTTGCTGATCGCATACCTGATCTTGTGAGTACGCCCTGGACTGTCCTGGACGATTCTACTGACAGGTTTATCGTGGGGGGCGTTGATTTTGTAACTGACTCGCCAGCCCTTATGTTTCGGTATCAGTCGCTTACCAGAGCAGCGATAGATCCTTATGAGGCTATGAAAGACGGCTTCACCAAGTATCGGATGCTGCAGATAAGTCAGTAAGAGGTAGGCTGAAATTAGCCGTGTGAAATTTGTTTCTTAAGGACGGTCAGTTACCGATCAATCTACATACCTTAACTGCAAGGTATCGATTACCCGTCCATGAGCTAGTGCATTGGTAATTACGACCAGTGCCTGGCCTTTTTTTACCCAACCCCGTTCAATCAAACGATCAAAAGCATCCTTAATCGTTTGTTCGGGATCTTTTTCGAATTCCATCATGAAAGGTTCGATTCCCCAGAGGGTTAACAGGTGGCGAAGAACCTTGGGTCGGTCTGTAAAAGCGAAGACTGGAACCTTGCATCGCAGGGACGATAAGATTTCGCCGAGCCGACCGGTTTTAGTAAAGAGCAGGATCGGTGTTTCGCCTAATTCTTCAGCAAGGATTTTGGCCGACCTTAGCATCATCGTCTTTGGACCATTCAATACACGGCCTTCGCCAAATCCTGCGCCGCCCGATGCTTCAATGCGAAGAGCAATCCGATTAAATACGCGGATACATTCCAGCGGATATTTTCCGATGGTCGTTTCGCCTGAAAGCATAATGCAGTCGGCTTGTTCAAAAACCGCATTGGCAACGTCGGTCACCTCAGCTCGTGTGGGCACAGGATTCTCAATCATCGATTCGAGCATGTGCGTCGCAACGATCACTCCTTTACCCTTCCGCAGACATTGTTTAACTGTGCGTCGTTGAATAATGGGAAGTTCCTCATAGGGGCATTCGATTCCCAGATCACCACGAGCAACCATTAGGCTATCGGCAGCTTGGATAATTTCGTCAAGATTGCTGATGGCTGATTGATCTTCGATTTTCGCCACGACCTTTCCTGTCGCCCCAATACTGACCAAGTATTCGCGCAAGATATCAATGTCCTTTGCCTCTCGCACAAAGGACAAGGCATATTGGTCGACACCTGCCTCGTGGCCTACCTGAATATCGTCGCGGTCTTTCTCAGTAATCGCGGGTAGATTGATCTTAACACCAGGAAGATTGATGTGCCGCCGGCTTCCCAGGTTGCCACCAATTACCACCCTACATTTAATGCGAGATTCGGTTTTATCGATGACTTCGAATTTCAAGAGGCCGTTGTCTACCTGGACTGCATTTCCGACTGAAATATCCTGTATCAATGACGGGTAATTAACGCCAATAACAGGAACTCCATCCGGGTCCTGCGTAAACGTGTTGGCATCGATCGATAAGTCCACCCGCTGTCCTTTTTCGAGAACAATGGAATTTTCCATGTGGCAGGTCCGGATTTCAGGACCTTTAATATCCATCATAATCGAGAGTTCACGTCCGACCTTCTTGGACACATTTCTGATTTTCTCAACCGTAGCTCGCGTCCAATCATGATCCGCATGAGCCATGTTGATTCGGCAAATATTAACGCCTTCGGTAATCAGCTTGGTAAGCATTTCTTCGCTTTCAGTAGCAGGCCCGATTGTGAAAATTATTTTAGTATGTCGATACCGTTTTTGTTTATAAGTTCTTTTCAAATTTGGGATGTGTCGGTGTTAAAGCTTGGTTGTAACGATCTATTTTCTAGTAGAGTCATCCCAGACACTCTTGAAAGCAGGCTCTCTTCAGATTGGCTTGTTGTGGTCAATCATTAGAAAATGCGCTAATGATTTCTTAAATATCAAACGGAGGCAACGTTTCCCCCGGGGGCACCACCGTAATGTCATAATTGCGTTGATGGTTTTTCCCGTTGGTAACCGTGTGGGTCACCTTTTCCACCGAATTACAGTCTTTGCTCAAGTGGGCCAGATATACTTTCTTCCACCAAGGTTCTTCCATGGTATCTAGCAGTTCCTTGGCAGCATGATTCGACAGGTGCCCATGGCGACCGGTAATTCGCTGTTTCACTGACCACGGGCGTTTGGTGTCTTCGTTCAACATGTCGGTATCGTAATTGGCTTCGAGTACCAGGACATCCACATGCCTGATCCGTTCGCGGACCAACTCCGAAACATAACCCAAATCGGTTGCCCAAGCCAGGCTTCGGTGCGGCGTAAAGAGATCGCCGTTTCCATTCTTAAAAACAAACCCCACCGGATCATACGCATCATGCGGAACAGAAAAGCTGGTGATCTCGAGATCATTAAATTCAAAGGTACTGCCTGTCTCAAAGAGCTTCCAGGTAGGGCGCTTGCTCAACTTGGACTGAACCGCTTTCGCCGTCTCCCGGTTTGCGTAGAATTCGAGGTGCTCAAACCTGCTCAGTCCTCGGATACCGGCTGAGTGATCCGAGTGTTCGTGGGTGAGAAATACCCCGTCAATATTGTCAATAGATTCCCCAACGGAATCCAGCAAGTTGCAGAGCTGCTTTCCAGAGTAGCCAGCATCTATCAGCACTTTGCAGTGATCGGTCACAAGCAAGCTGCAGTTTCCAGAACTACTACTTCCCAGGATGGTAAAACGCATCGACATTAAAGAGGATTGAGGGAGATGCCTCGGCTGCACTCAAGTGTATTTGTGTCATTAGGGTATATTAGTTCATTCACTCTCGCTTGCCATCGAACCTTCCTATTCCTGTGGCCTGATAAAGTGGATGATAAAAAAATGGTGCGTGTTGGAAAAATCGGTGAGAGACTTGGTGATTGATCGGTGATCTTTTGGCCGAAAGT
>Ga0115002_10009080_pt1 | contig 10904 bp, 8 predicted proteins | sample ArcticOcean_MG_C_8_FD_89576 | JGI IMG/M metagenome (GOLD analysis project Ga0115002, IMG submission 89576) | Marine microbial communities from western Arctic Ocean - ArcticOcean_MG_CB11_86 | ecosystem: Environmental > Aquatic > Marine > Oceanic | place: Arctic Ocean: Canada Basin | collected... | reverse complement strand
TTTCTTTCCAGCCTAAACTGAGTCTCATATGATACATCCTTTGTGTCTAAGTAATTCATTATAGTTTGATCTAATGAGCTGACACTTTTTGTATAAAGAAGGGCTTCTTCCACGCCCCGACTTTTTACCAGTTTTCCAAAGTGAGATCGGGACAACCCCTGCTCCTTGGCCTTTTCTGGAAGTGTGATGCCGTCAATGGTTTGTATAAGACCTCTTTCTATCCGTGTCTTTATGGCCTTTTTGGAAGCATCTTTCGCCACTTCCGGTATTTTCATAATATTATCTACTCCGTACTTTTTCTGTACTGAATCCTTTAGCTTGTCAACACCCTCTTTTGATTTCATAAAGCATTCAGCACCGTATTTTTCTAAACTGGTCTCTTTATTCTTTTGTTTGTATTCTTCTGAATTAAACCATTCCTTTCCCCATTTACTAAGCTTTGTCCTGGTCTCTTCTGTTTGGGCTGAATTTTTAACACCAAAATTTTGTATACATACCTCTTCTCTTTTTTTATACCTACATTTTTTACAGCAGTCTTTTGGCATCTTTTCTTGGCCCTTACTACGAACCTTCATAGTAGTCTGATAGCCTTCTTTACAGTAGTCACAAACGACATTGATTAACTTTCTTGATCCTAAAGCTAATCCTAAAGCTTCATAACCAAAGTTTTTCTTAGTCAGTTCATTATTGAGCATTTTGTTCTTTCGGCAAAGGCGTAGGGGGTAAATTAAGACAAAAAAGAGCGGCGGGAAAAACCCGCCACTCTGATTCTATCCGATTCTCTGCTAAAAATCAATATATAAATCAAAGAATCTTCAAAATAAGCCTTAGAAGCTGGAGACGATGACCCGACGAGAGTCAAGAACGCCAAATCCAATTTCAGCGAAACCGTAGAAACCCATCTTCTGATGTCGATGAAGCATTTCGTCTTCAAAGATTGTGACTTCCTGCTTAACAGGCATCACAAAACTATCACCAGCTTGTAGGTCAAGACCCACGACAAGTTCTACATCGGAAGCAGGACCAAGAGCACCACCAAGGTTGGTAGTGAAGTAGTTCTGATATTCCTGGCTTTGACCAAGTTCATCCATAGCATGAAGATCGATATTGAACAAGCGAGAAAGTGAACCACTTTCATCGTTGGCAACGTGAGCTTCTCGACGACTAGTGTCATCAAGCTGATCAACGCCCCAGTTTCGCATGTCCTCAATACCTTCAGGACTAAGATAAGCATCAGTCAAACGACCACGATTCAGCGAGCCAGAGTTTCCACCAGCATTACGTCGCATAACAGTCTTCATCAGACTCAGCAGACGCTTGGTGAACTGACCAGCAGCAGCATCCGTATCATAAAGAAGAATATTACGGTCAACAGCAGCAGCCAAAATGGTATGCCAGCCGTCGTCGTTCATCTTCTTCACGAAACCAGCTTCAAGAACCTGGGCCGCACGATTAACAACATCCCAACGTGCTTCACGAACGTATCGCAGCAGCATATCGATCGAGTTAGTGATCGAGTACGTAGGAATCGTAACATAGTCGCCTTCAACAGTCCGTTCAGGCACACGACCGTGACCCGGATTGGTGTAAGCAACGAATTCGTCTTCTTCACCTGGAGCAATAAGATCCAGAGGAAATTCAGTTGAAGTACCTGGCTCCATTGGAATTCGTTCAAAAATTCCGCCAAGAACGTCTCCAACAAGGACACCTTCTCGAAGAGGCAGTTCAATAGCCTTGGCAAGCTGATGCTGTGCGATCAGAGCTTCAGGCTTATTAGAGCTACCCGCCTTCTTGATAAGTTCAATAAAATCAGGGCTTGGTTTAGTGAGAATCGACATTTATTTTACTCCTGAGAAAAATTTTTGTTAGACGTTGACAGCAACTTTGGCAAAGCCAGCCGCATCTTTGATGGATAAAAATTGACCAATCTTAGGAGACGTGCCATCTGCCGAAGCAGAGCAGTTACCTGAATCAGCCAAATAACAATCTTGGCCTGCCGTTGGCGTACCAGTCACCTGGTCCGTCACAATAAAACCTTTTCGCAAGAGAGTAACTTTACCGCCCTGCTGAACCTCATCTTTTTGCCAGTTGATGTGATAACGAGCCTGGTCGATATTGACCACATCGTTAAGAATAACACCAGCAAACAACGCACCACTTGCCTCCGCAGCAGCAGTCACAACAGCACTACTGTTGTCCATAGCTGAACCAGAACCGGCAGTGCTAATACTCATGAACTGACCTTTTTCAGCCGTTTCATTAATGAAAAAACTAATGTCAGTGTCAAGTTCGTTTCGATCACCTTTAAGAGCCATTGTCTTACCCCTGATTATTTAAGATTTTTAGTAGATTTGAGAACAGAGTCTCGGAAATAGTTAGCGGTAGATGAGAAGGTGTCGGTAAGATCTTCTGCCGTATCGACCAAAGCGGCTTCCGCTTCTTCTTCTACAGCATCAAGTTCTTCAGCAACGACTTCTTCTTCTTCCACTTCGTCTTCTACCACTTCAGCAACTACTTCAGGAGTAGCTTCTGGAACATGAACAAGTTCCAGCATCGCAGCAAAAGCTTCGTCATCGACAGCATCGAATTTCTCCAAGAGATTTTCAATTTTGTCTTCGGCAATACCAGCTTCTGTAGCCTGTTTTGTACGATTCAAAGTACGAATCGTTGCTTCGGCTTCCGTCAGCTTGGCTTCAACAGCTTCCAGGGCAGATTTGGCCGTAGCCAATTCCGTACTAAGAGCGGTTTCGGTTTCTACATGCTGAGCAATCACAGACTCTTTTGCTTCAAGAGTATCAGTGAGTTCAGCAATGGTAGTGTCTTTCTCGTCTTTAACAGTTTCAAGCACTTCGACAGAAGCTTCAGCAGCTTCCAATTCAGGACTCGTTACCGATGCAGAGTCGGACATAGTAAACTCCTCTATAATTAGGGGTTGAGTTTCTTGCTCGAATACATCTTGGTTCGAATCAAGAATGATGCTTCTGGGGTTAGCGGGTTGATTAACAAGTCCCTTACCAGAAAAAGAAATATTACGCAGTAATCGACCGATTTTATAGTTTTCCCACTTCCCTTCTCCTCCGTACGCTCTTAGATGCTTTGTTAAGAATGAGGATTCTTCATCTCTCGCAATGACTTTAGTTTCACCGTCAGGATTAACAACAGAGTAGTCAAAGTCTGAAAAAAGGCATTCCATAGAGACTGCCCATTTGCCCTCATCAATTTCCTGTATTAAAGTGTGCATCCGTTCGTGGAGTTCAGGATCACTCCAGCTCTTATAAACAACAGCAGAAGTGACAATGTCAAATTCTGGCGGTTGTTCTTTGGATTCGATCTTAACGCCGTTTTTATCGACCACTATAGAACCCGTGATATGCCCGATGATATCACTCTCGTTGTGCATATAGTTAAACTGCTTGTCTACAGGGGTGTCTTTAGCGGCCCAAGACTCAGCAGGATCGAAAACGTCATCATTCTTGTTCCAACCAGTGGAAACAAGTACAGAGTTTAAATAATATAAATCTACCTGGTCAGGGTTTGAATTCCCAAAACCAGCAATTGACTTTTGAATGTCTTCTTTAGAAGGATGGGCATAGTCAGAGTCAAGAAGAATTTTCGCCTCTAGTGCCACACTAGCATTTGACCTAACCACATCCGCAATACCGTCTAAAATTTCTCGTTCATATATCTTCATATAATCACCTCATTTTATTATACACCAATTTTTATAAAATAACGTCTTTTGTCTGTACGTAAGCAAAACAATAAATTTGACGCATCTCTTCTAATGAGGGGGTTTTAGAGTTAGAACTAATAAATTCCAGCTTTAGTTCAGCTATTTCAGATAGTATTACGGGGGTAAGCTTAGGATTACCGTCCAATATGTCCAAAATAATATTGTCAGTAATTTCTTGAAACAACTCTAACTGTTCTAATACTGTAAGTTTAAGCATTTCCAGATTATGAGATTCTACTTTAGTTAATGTCCTCAGGTTCTTCTTGTTGCAGTGAGCTAGAAAAGAAGGAACCAGGGAGTCCGTAATTTGCTTCTGAGCAGAGGTTGCCCATATTAGGGCCGATGCCTTTCCAGGGTTTGTCCTTGGATTGACTGTTCTCTTTTTTCGAGGTTTTGTGTCCTTGGCATTCTTAGGTCTTCCACCATCCGGTCTTTCCGAATTAGATGGTTTGCCACTTTCTTTTACCCCCGGCTCTTGTCCCGCAGGAACCTGGGGGTTGTGTTCTACTCTAGATACTTGGTCAATGCTGATTTGATCCTTATTAAGAGCAATTTTATTAAACTCGTCTTCTTGGTGGGCATTATGATAAGGACCAGCTTTAGGAGGAATCTTATAAGAATCTCGTGCTTTAGCTTCTTTTTTAACTCTTGCAGTTTCAATCTCTTCATTTTCTCCAAACCTTTCTCGTACTGTTTCGAGGGAAATTACGTCCCTGTCCGCCAGTTGAATCAATAGAGTCTTTTCAGAAGAGTCATCAGACAAAATCATATGGTCAAAATGTATATAGGCGGGGTTTTTGAACCCCATAGCTTTCTGGACCTTGCGAATTTCTCCATTCCAGAACTTACTCAGCATATTCCTACCGTATTCAAGTCTCTCAATTAATGTCTTGAGGGAGATGAAGTTATTAGTAAATCCGCCACCTTGACCTCCTTGACCTGTGAGCGTTGGGGGAATTCCCAGTCCAGCGTAGATACTACTGAGAACCGGGCCATATTTTTCATCGCCCAAGAATTTGTAGACCTGGCTATTACTTTCTTTGAAGTCAATTTCCGGACCCCAGACCAAATCCATCGTTCCTCCACCAACATTAGTAGCAAGCACATCTCGCAATTTATCTATTGCAGCTTTTGTTGGGAGAATTTTATGCTCTAAATCACCTAATCGCCATAAGCGTATATTAGAGATGGCACCATCCAGAGCTGACATATCGGCAAGCTTCATCTTTTCAAGCATTGTAATATCGTCAAGAATTGGGTAAATCATAGGATGTGCCCATAATTGCCAATCGTCTTTCTTATAATGAAAGACCTCAATAGTTTCAGGCTTCAGTTCAAACTTTTCTTCGCCACTAGCTAAGGCGGCTTTGACATCTGCCGGAAGATTCTTTAATGCAGAGTTCTTCTTCTTATACTCGTCACGGATCTTTTTAGACAGTTTTATAAAATACTTCTTATTGCCAGAAAACAGAGAGGCTTCTCCACCTTCCACTTCTACAGTAGTAGGATCAAGGATATTGTACACATAGGGGATTCTGCGGGAAGTAGTCCGTTCTTTAGGGAAATCAATATCGTCACTTCCCCGTGTCATTACCTTTTGGTTCTTTTTTGTGAGTTTAACGTACTGCCGTTTGATGACGACGTTGCCAACCCTGAACAAAGTATTTAAGAATCGTTCAGATCGCTCAGAACCATTAATGTCTTCCCACCAACGACGATAGAACTTTTGGGCATTACTATCAGCATGGACCAAGCTAATGCCTTGAGACCCAAAATCGCCCATTAAGTCGATCACATTCTTAATAATGCCGACTTTATCGTATGCGGTCATACAGCGTTGCATGATCTCTTGTTGATGGTGAGGTGGCTCCTCACCCGTGCGGAATCCGTAATAGTCATTTTTACTATAACTATCCCGAACTGAAATTCCGGGTTCCATACTCAGGAAGGTCCGACTGGAAGCGGTAGCGGACGGCAGCCCTGCATAAGACTCAATATTGGCAGAGGCCTGCTCAAGAGCGTCTTTATCATTCATATCAATGTAAAGACTCTTGGCGGTTTTGAGATTTTCTGTATCTTCTTTAGACATGGTCTAACCTTATTAGGATTACAATTAAACTACCTTATGGGTAATACACCGTTTTTAATAAACTCCATTCATTTTTTCGGTATACCAGTTTGGACCCAAGAAAATAGCATCCGTTTTTTTGCTACTGGCCTCCATATCTGCGAAGCCGCCATAGCTTACATACCCATCTTGAATTTTAGCATTACGAGTTTGCCTCGCTGCCATATTAGCCATTAAAAGAGAAGAATAACGGTCCTTTCTAATCCTATCCTTTTTGCCCACACCTGTCTTTACTTCTGGGGTATTCCAATGGTCCCTACCCGTAGCAGTCTGGCGGATTTCAATAAGGCACAGTTCGTCCTTTAATGCCTCAATTTCCATAACACAATCCTCTAATGTGTCATAAGTCCGGTTAAGTGCTTTGTCTTGCTCAATTGATAGTCCGATTGTTATAGGATCAAATCGGGGGAATAAAAGAACCTTATCCTCAAAGTCTTTTCTCAATCCGTGGTTAGCTTCTGCCAGCCAGTCATACTTGGCAAACTGGCACAACTCCAGAATATGAAGACCTTGCTCATCATCAGTAAGCTTTTCTTTATCTTCATCAATAGTGGGCCAGATGGGAAGTTCCCCAGGGAGAAGCCTAATAGGGTCATGTAAGGCCTCAGAGACAGCGATACCGCCACCTTGAGCATCCATAGCTATATGAATGGTGGGAAATGCCCCCATCAAGTCACGGATACGTCTGGCACAGTAAGCATAGAAGTCGCCCTCTTCTGTTAATCCCCTCTTGAGTCTTTCGTTATACTCTTTTCGAGTGGTGGTCCAAACATGAGCAATTCGCCTATGATCTGAATTAACCTCTAAAACAACAATTGAAAAATTGTCAATTTCAGAAGCCGGGTCAACACCAATAATATATTGCTTCCCAATTTCCCCTTTTAGTGACGGGTCGAAATATAATTCACCAGCCGGTAACTTGATGGGCTTAGCTTCAGAGCCCGTACAAGACTCAATCAGGGTTCTCTTAAAGAATCCGGAACTATCTGTACAAAAGACGGCGTTGAATTCCATCAGATAAATACCGTTATGAACCGTAGCCTTAGATCGGGCGACTTGAGCATCATCCATAAACCCCTTAGGAATCAGCTCAAAAGGCATTCTAATGACTGAGTAGTCCCGCCAATTGAAACTGTCGGGGATTTCTTCGTCGCCAAACGTTTCTTTTAGCTTGACAGGATCGCCCTGGCTGTTAATAATGGACTTCCACCGCTTCCAATAGATGGAGAAGTGGTTAAAGTCGTAGTAGGCGGTTCCCGATAGGACGATCTGGTTACCAAAGTCCTCATCAGCGAAGTTTTCTTTTAAAATAGATAGGTCATAGCCTTTCTTTTTTGCCAGCTTTGTAGCTGCTGCCAATTTTACTCCTTCAGAAGGAGAGGCCGAGACAGCACCAAAGCCAGCAATGACGTTTTCGAAGATTTCACGGCTTTGCGATGCAAATTCGTCCGATACAATGTCGTTCGCTCTTAATCCACGGATCTTGGACCCGTCACCCACAGGGATTGCGGTTACAACACTACTATTGATAATCATCCTACACATATCTATATCTCTACGAGGTCCACTATTAGAATCGCAAAGATCTCTTAGTATTGGGGCCTTTTTCCAAATTGACTCCATATACTCATGTAGAAACTTAGACTGGCGGAATGCTGCCCCCACGACTACGATTTTTCTGTCGGGCATAATCATTGCCCTCATTAGAGAGTAGAGGGATAGCAAAAAGGTATTGTGAGTGACGACATAATCATTAAATAAATACGTACTATCCTCATTATCGACAGTAATACAAGCCCCATCGTATTGTCCAATAGGTTCTATTTGAGTAATAAAAGTCTTATATATTTTGGAAAGTCCAGCTTTGGACTTTTTATGATTCAAGTAAAGTAATTTACGTTGAAGATGAAAAACGGGTTTATCTGTGTATATAGCGATTCTATAACAATCCCTATGTCTTTGTTTATTTAACCAAGCTTCTCTAATGGTGCTTTTACAAGCAATTCCTAAAGATCTAATTAAATCACATACGTCATTATTTAATTGTGGAGAAGTGGTATAATATTCTATCACACCCTTTTTATTTGATGTTCCGTCAGTATCCATTAAACCTTTTAACATCCACAATGAATCATTAGAATTCATATGCTTGTATTGATTAGGAATAAATTTTTCCCAAGAGCGATGTCCAAAAATCTCTATGTTTTTGCACAATATACTAAATCTACCAGATACATTATCATCTGTCATTAATATTTTGTAATCATGTGGATTTGAATTACAGCTTTGAGCAATATATCCTTGTGGTAATAACGCATTTACTTTTTCAACAATCTCTAAGTCTCTAGTATGAAACGAAATATTTTCTGAGGTTAAACTTCCATCCCCAAGAAGAACGCCCACAATATAAGGATGAATGATATGATTGAACTGTAGACCCTCATTGTTTAAAGCCTTAGCTACTGGTAAAGCGTATCTATATTCTTTTCCTGAAGATTTTTGACCTATTCGAGTGTTGTAATACGTTGTATACATATCTTTAGTGGAAACGACTGACCAAACATCTTCTTGTTTTGTTTTATTCTTGTTTTTGTCCCACACTTTCCATAAGTGATCTTCACAAACTTCGATAGATCTTCCATCACGTAAGGTAACACGATAAAAATTCAAATTTGGTTGTATATCGGTTTTAAAAGTCACATTACATAATTGCCCATCAGATCCATAAACTTGATCACCAACCTGAACTTTTTCCATAGTGGTCCAGCCATTTTTGATACGAATCTTCTCATGAAGACGTGCCGCCTTACCGACCCCTCTAGAGCCCACAAGCATCGGGAATTTTCGTTTCCATATCTCTTCAAGCATCATCCCTTGAAAAGGTACAAGGTCAACGTTTAAGATGTTCTTACATAGAAAACAGAAGTACTCAGGCTGAATCATTAACCAAGTAAAGGTCTTATAGAATTCTTCTGGATCATCTGTAGTAAGTAAATCAAGAGGTTTAGCTAAATCCCCCTTTTCGTATTGAATATTTAGCCAAGCATCATTAAGTTCTTCAAGAATCTCTACACGTAGTCGTTCAGCCATTAGGTTCACCCAGACTTATATCAATTCCCGTATGTAGCAGAACCCTACCGGAAATGAATGACGTTATTTGCACTCTTTTTATACTAATCCCATATTCTTCCATCCTACGATCTACCAATGAGGTAATTTCCCTATTCATCCTTGTCCTGTCGTCCATTAGTTCGTCCAAGGTCTTTCTTGCCGTATAGCGACAAATCAGACCCATCGTCTCATCGTCTATTTGATCCGTTACCTCATAAGCCTTGGCTATCGCTGTAACCACGTCAGTGATCTCGTACGACACGACAGCTCTTAACTTGACTGGCTTGCCGTCCAGGGTAGTTAAGTCTTGTTCTAAGGTATACAGGGACTGCCTAACGACAGGTAGCAAGTAATAAGTGGAGAAGAAGGGGATATACCAATAACGGCCTGGTAAAAGAAGAAGGGTATGCTTCATTCCTTTAAATTTCACGCCTTGGTGTGTAGGTTCTACGAGGATGCGTCGGGGAATTAAATCCCCTATCACTTTTACTAGCTCACCAAGCCATTCTAAATAAGAAAACAAGATATTACCCCTTTTCGTGATGTTTTACCCAAGTATCCCTGATCAATTGGGCAGCATACTGTTCTGCCTCTACCTTGTTCGCACAATATACAAACTCGATATCGTATTTATCAGTAATCTCATTAATAAGCTTTCGAAAGAATCCAGACCCGCCTCTAATATACTTTTGTTTTGACTTTGGAATTCCGGAGTTAGCTGGAAAAGTATAGTTATTCTCCTCCGGGAATTCACAAAGGATGATTGCTTTCTCAACCTGTTCTAATTTGTCCAGTTCCCTATAGAAACGTTCTTTCATCGTACCCTTCGCCAAATTTCCGTACAGCTCGCCCGTACTGGCCTTTCGTTCAATGGCGAGAATACCTTCCAAACCTTCGGCAGAATAGTCACCAGCATCTAGCTTTCTGAACTCAGTTGTGATATACTCTCCTGTGGACAGGTACGGGGCGACTTCAAAAAATGGCTTCTGCTCCCTCGTGTCCACCAGTATACGTATACGATTACTTTTCATTAATACGTGCCCTATCTATAAGTTTAAATCTAAAAGGCTTTTATTAAAATATGTTAATGCAAAATCATTAAATTGATATCGTGTATTATCACCCTTCCCATATTCTTTATGAAATCGATCATGACAACCCCTTTTCTTACCCGCACATAAGGTTACTCCGTTCTGAATAGCATATCTAATATCAACCGCCCAATTCCATCCATCGATATGGTGGGCATTTATTTTACCCTTTTTACCACAGAGCTTACATTTATAACCATCTCGCTTATATACGGCCTTTCTCCATTCAGTGTATAAAGGAGTCTTGTCTTGTCTTCTTTTCATTCTAACCTCGTCTGAAATTTCTGGCTTCCAATTCGGATGTTTTTCTCTAATTCTTAATTTTGTTTTTTCTATCTTTAAGCAACCGCAAGATTTGTTGTTTCCAGAAAGAAGGCCTTCTGGAGGTATTAAGACTCTTCGACCGCACCTACATAAGCAATCATAAGTTGTTTTAGTATAAAACTTACCGTTTTGATGAAGATAGCTAAACTTATCATCATTTATATTCATCTTCTCCACAAATAGATAATCAAATGTTCTACCTGTTAAATTATTATGACATCCTCTTTGTCCACAAGAAACACTGGCTTTTCCCGATAAGCAATCTTGTCTAATTGACCTTATTGTACCACACTGACATTTACACAGCCAAAATACTCGATTTCGTGTGTCTGTTTTTTCTGATTTTTGTAAAACAGACCATTTTCCAAAAACAGCATTTGAATAATCTCTTCTGGTCATGACTTAGGCTCTACTGTCTTGATGGTCACTTCACCTTTTACCCGAATTACCTGATAGATAACATTCCCCTTCTTTACCATTTCCCGAATCTGTCTCTGACGAGGATTCTCTTTTGAAT
>Ga0115002_10009078_pt1 | contig 10905 bp, 13 predicted proteins | sample ArcticOcean_MG_C_8_FD_89576 | JGI IMG/M metagenome (GOLD analysis project Ga0115002, IMG submission 89576) | Marine microbial communities from western Arctic Ocean - ArcticOcean_MG_CB11_86 | ecosystem: Environmental > Aquatic > Marine > Oceanic | place: Arctic Ocean: Canada Basin | collected... | reverse complement strand
CAAACGCTGCCCCAAATTTGTTCTCGGTCTGCCCTGGACATAACCAGACATACATGGACACGCATCCTCAAAAAATAGCGGAATTTCGCTATTTATCAGGACCTGGGTGGATAATGCTGGATAGTGTATTGGTGCCCCCAGGGAGACTCGAACTCCCACACCCGTAAGGATAACAGATTTTGAGTCTGTCGCGTCTACCAGTTCCGCCACAGGGGCAACGGGTCCAATCCATATTGGAGGGGACGTTATAGGCCAAAGCACGGGCTGGTGCCAAGCGGGGAAATAGGACGGCGGCTCGCCGTGCTCTGGCCTTGATTTTCCCCGCGCCCTCTGTCACCTGAGACGGAGCAGAAAACAGGTGTGGAATATGGGCCGGTGCTGAGAAGGCTTTATGATTGGGTGATGGCGATGGCCGGTAAGCGGCACGCTATCTGGGCGCTGGCCAGTGTGTCTTTTGCCGAAAGTGCGTTTTTTCCCATTCCGCCCGACATTCTGTTGATCCCCATGGTGCTGGCGGATCGCCGCCGTGCCTGGCGCATTGCCGGGGTGTGCACCCTGGCCTCGGTGCTGGGTGGGCTACTTGGCTATGCCATCGGCCTTTGGTTGTTTGACGCGGTGGGCCAGCCGCTGCTCGAATTTTATGGCTCGGAAGAGAAGTTCAGCCAATTTCAGCATTATTATAATGAGTGGGGCGGCTGGATTGTTAGCGCCGGCGGGTTTACACCGCTGCCCTATAAAGTGATCACCATCGCCAGCGGCGTAACTAAGCTCGATATCGGCATATTTATTCTCGCCTCGGTAATATCGCGCGGTTTGCGATTTTATATTGAGGCGGCGTTGCTGTGGCGCTTCGGCGAGCCGGTGCGCGAATTCATTGAGCGCCATCTCGGCAAAATGGCGCTGCTGTTCTTTATTATGCTGGTTGGCGCCTTTCTACTGATCAAGCTGCTGGTATAGGAAACCTATTGTGATCTCGGCGCTCATACAAAAAACCTGGCTCCCGCCGGCGATGCTGTTTGTTATCAGCGGTGCGATAGTGCTGGGCGCCTTTATGTTCGAACATATTGGCGGCCTGGCGCCGTGCGAGCTCTGCTGGTATCAGCGCTACGCCCATTTCGTTACCCTGGCCCTGGCCCTGGCGGCGCTGCTCTATCACCGCCAAAGTGGCGCGACGCCGCCATTGATCGCCGCCGCCGGGATCGCCCTTCTCATCGGCGCCGGCATTGCCGGCTATCAGGTTGGGGTAGAGCTGAGCTGGTTTGAGAGCAGCTGCGCCACGCCGATCACCGGCACGACGATTGAGGAACTACGCGCAGCGCTATTCGCCGCACCGACAGTGCGCTGCGATGAAGTCGCCTGGTCGATGTGGGAGATATCCATGGCCGGCTGGAATGGGCTGCTCTCTCTCGCCTTGGCACTGGCGGCACTGTATGCTGCCTTCATGATGGAGCGGAACACGTGACGGAAGACAAGGTGAGCCCCGACAGCTCTGACGCGCCAAAGCGCACCGGCGAAGATCGCCTCCCCGGCGACCTGACGCGCGAGCAGATGGTCGAGCGCATGTTACGCGTCGATCATGCCGGGGAATATGGCGCGGTGCGTATTTATGCCGGCCAGCTTGCCGTGCTTGGCCGAGATGGCGCCGGTCGGAAAGGGGCCGGGCAAAGTGGCATCGCGCCGGTTATCCGCGAGATGGCTGAGGCCGAAAACAAGCATCTGGAAACTTTCGACAAGCTGTTGGTGGAACGCCACGTGCGACCGACGCTGATGGCGCCATTCTGGTATGTTGCCGGGTTTGCGCTCGGCGCCGGCAGTGCTCTAATGGGCCCGCGCGCCGCCATGGCCTGCACCGCCGCCGTTGAAGAAGTGATCGAAGAACATTATGCCAGCCAGGTGGAACAGCTTGGCGATGACGAGGCGGAGCTGCGCCAAACGTTGGAAGAGTTCCGCGCCGAGGAAGCAGCACATAAAGAGATTGGCCTTGCCCACGAAGCCGAACAGGCGCCGGGCTATGAGCCCTTGAGTGCCGCCATCAAACGCGGCACGCGTCTCGCGATTTGGCTATCGGAGCGCATTTAACGCAATACGCTAATAACGGCGTTAGCGTTCTTCCAGTTCCGAATCCCAGTAAAGATAATCGCGCCAGCTTTGGTGCAAGAAGCGTGGCGGGAATTCGCGCCCGGCCTCATGTAAATCATGGGTGGTCGGCGGACGCGGCTCACAATGGAGATGCAGGCCGCACTCCCTCAGCACACGGCTGCCCTTGGCAAGATTGCAGATGCTGCACGCAGTGACCACATTGTGCCAGCTGGTGTTGCCGCCGCGCGAACGCGGAATTACGTGATCAAAAGTAAGGTCCTCAACGGCGAAACGGCCGCCGCAATATTGGCAGGCAAAGCGATCGCGTAAAAAAACATTGAAGCGGGTGAAAGCCGGCTGGCGCGCGAGCGGCACATAGTGCTTGAGGGCGATAACGCTCGGCAGACGAATTTCACAGCTCGGCGAATGCACCGCCAAATCATATTCCGAGACAATGTTGACGCGCTCCTGAAACGCCGCCTTGACTGCATCCTGCCACGACCACAGCGACAGCGGAAAATAGCTCAGCGGCCGGTAATCGGCGTTGAGCACCAAGGCATTGCAGGATTCAAGCGACGTCAACACGCACCTCCCTACCTAACGGGCGACCCGCGAAAAACGCCCGTCGCTTTATGCATCCGGCGTCGTTGCGAAGCACCGAATAGGTGTGACCATCATGACAAACTATGACTCTGAATCAAAGAATATTCATTGCGCTGCAGCGCCCATCCCGCACCGAGCGCAGGCCCGGGACAAATACCGTGTAGAGGGCGGTTTAGGCGGCCCTCTTAATTCTTATGTCTGCGGCCAGGCTGACGGAACTGAGCGAGCTGTAGGTCGCCATTGCATTGGTCACCGCGGCATTGCCAATCGCGCTTTTGCGCGGCACGCCGCCCTCCATCGGATTACCTGTCTGGCCATTCGCTTGCCCTGCCTCGCCGGCGACAGGGAAGTGGATTTTACCGGGATCCGCATTATAGGCTTCCTGCGCCGCGATGAGGGATGCGGACGGGCTGGCGAAGGAGGATGCCCGCGATGACAACGCGCCCAAACTTTTGCCTGCATCCGCTTTTGCAGGACTGAGCGCAGGGCTGGATGCAGGGTCCTGTATTTTGCCGAGCGATCTTGCACCATCGGCCGGAATACCACCGCCATCGGGCGGCGCTAATTTGCTGGCGCCATCAAGCGGCGCTGAACTGATGTCTACGGGTGCGGGCCTGGCGACGGCCGGGACCGATTGAGCGGCATTTATAGCGCTACCCTCTTGGCTGCCCTGATTGCGCGCGTGCTTAAGATCCTGCGCGCCATCCAAGCGTGGGAGTATTGGTTGATTTGCAACTATGCTACTCATTGCCGTTGCCGTTTTGCCTTTCGTTAAATGCGTCAAATTACTGCTGAAGCCGCAGAACCGGCATGCGAGATTCGTTCATAATTTAAATTAATACATTATTTGTATATTTTTTTAATTATTTTATATGCTTATGATACCCGTTGAATCTACCCGTTCCACCTGAAAACCATTGCACTATCGCCGTAATTAGCTTGGCCGGGCGCCAGCAACGGGCTAATTTAGACCTCCTCTTCCGCCAGCTTCAGGGTTTCCACAAATGACCAGTTCCGCTTCCTCACCACTTGGCACGTCGGCGCGCACCGGCCCCCTCACCGGCCTTCGCGTCCTTGATATGAGCCGAGTTTTGGCCGGCCCCTGGTCGGGCCAATTGATGGCCGATTTCGGCGCCGATGTGGTTAAGGTGGAGCGCCCCGGCGTGGGCGATGATACACGCGGCTGGGGCCCGCCTTATCTCAAAGACGCGGATGGCAATGAGACCGGCGAGGCGGCTTATTATATGTCGGCCAACCGGGCCAAACGTTCGTTGACGCTGGATATTTCCACGCCTGAGGGGCAAAAAATCTGCACCGACCTGGCCGGGCGCGCCGATGTGTTGTTGGAAAATTACAAGACCGGTGGGCTGGCCAAATATAATTTGGATTATGACAGCCTAAAGGCACACAATCGGCGTCTGATCTATTGCTCGATCACCGGCTTCGGCCAGACCGGCCCTTATGCGACGCGGGCCGGCTACGACATGATCATTCAGGCCGCTGGCGGCTTCATGAGCCTGACCGGTGAGCGCGATGATTTGCCGGGCGGCGGACCGCAAAAAGGCGGCGTGGCCGTTTCCGACCTGATGACCGGCATGTATGCCACGGTCGCTGTTCTTGCCGCCCTGGCGTGGCGGGAAAAATCCGGCAAAGGGCAATATATCGATCTCGCGCTGCTCGATACGCAGGTGTCGTGGCTGGCCAATCAGGCGATGAATTATCTCGTTGGCGGCGTCGTCCCCAAGCGCGCCGGCAATGCCCATCAGAACATCGTGCCCTATGGTGTTTTCCCCACCCGCGACGGCCATATGATTCTCGGCATCGGCAATAATTCCCAGCTGACCAAGTTTCTCGAGGTCGCCGGGCGAGTCGAGTTGATGGAAGACGAGCGCTTCACCACCAATACGCTCCGGGTGCAACATCGCGACGCCGTGGTGGCGATCATCGGCGGCATCACTGCCATGCGCGATCTGGATGACTGGCTGGCCGCACTCGAGCCGATCGGCGTGCCGAGCGGGCCGATCAACACATTGGATCGGGTCTTCGCCGATCCGCAGATCAATGCACGCGGCATGCGCGTCAAAATTCCCCATGCGCTCGGTGTCGATGTCGAATATGCCGGCAACCCGATCAAGTTCTCTGAATCCCCGGTGGATTACCCGCGCGCCGCACCGCTGCTCGGCGAACATACCGACGAGGTGTTGGGCGAATGGCTTGACCTTGATGCGGATGCCATCGCCGCACTGCGCCAAAGCGGCACGGTGTAAAGAGCGCCCGAGCGGCATTCGACCAGAAGAGGAACGCACGCCAGATGCTCTGCATCACCCGCTTCGCGCCGAGCCCAACCGGCTATCTCCATCTCGGCCATGCCTATTCCGCATTTCGCACTGTCGAAGCAGCGGAATCTGCGGGCGGGCGCTTTCTCCTGCGCATTGAAGATATAGATAACGCCCGCGCGCGGCCGGAATTTGAAGATGCGATCTATGAGGATTTGACTTGGCTTGGTCTGACTTGGGAACAGCCGGTGCGCCGCCAATCGGATCATCTGGATGTTTATCAGCAGGCACTTGAGACACTTCGTAGCAGATCACTGATCTATCCCTGTTTTTGCTCGCGCCGGGAAATCCGCGCCGAGATTGCCCAGGCCGGCGCCGCGCCGCATGGCCCTGGCGGGCCGCTTTACCCGGGTACCTGCCGAACACTTGCAGAGGACATACGCGCAGAGAGAATGGCCGCCGGCGATGCCTATGCGCTGCGCCTTGATGTGGCGCGCGCCACAGCCGAGACCGGCGCCTTGACCTGGCACGATCGTGGCCAAGGGGAGATAGCAAGCGATGCGTTGAGTTACGGCGATGTGGTGCTGGCGCGCAAGGAAACGCCGGCCAGCTATCATTTGGCCGTGACTCTTGATGATCATCTGCAGGGAATCACCCTGGTGACGCGCGGAGAGGATTTGTTTGAGGCCACCTATATTCACCGGCTGCTACAAGCGCTGCTCGAGTTGCAAACACCGGAATATATCCATCACCCCTTGCTGCTCGATGCGAGCGGGCGGCGCTTTGCCAAACGCGATCACGCCTTGACCCTGCGCGAGCTGCGCGCCGGCGGACACACGCCGGAGCGCCTGCGGGAAGTTGTGGCAAACCCAGAGGAACTATCCACCTTTCTCGCCGCACTTTGATATCTCACATTTCTATGAGCGAGCGTTACAGCATTGTGACACCGATTCCGTGCCAACCGACCTTATATCGAATGGCAAGGCAATTTTGCTTTCGGACTCTGTGGAGGATCATATGGGCGGGAATAAAGAAATTAATCACGGCAACCAAGACGAAGGTGTGAGCCGGCGGAAAGTTTTAACCGGCGGGCTGGCCGTGGCAGCGGCAACCGGTGCCGTCAGCGGCAGGCGCGCTTTCAACGCCGACAGCCCATGCCGATCGTGGCGCCCATGCGGAAGAGATTGATCCCTATGCGCCGCCGGCCAAGCCGGCCCTGCCGCCATCAGACATGAAATTGGATTTGCCGCACACCGCCTTGGTGACCACCGATCCGCAGATCGATTTTCTCAGCCTCGACGGTGTGACCTGGGGGGGGGTGGTTGGCGAGAGCGTGACTGAGCACAACACGGTGGCCAATATCGGCCGGCTATTTGCTGCCGCCAAGCAGGCCAATCTGACCGTCGCAGTCTCACCGCATTATTACTATCCGACCGACAAGGGATGGCGCTTCGGAGGCGCGCTGGAAAAGCTAATGCACGCTGTCGGCATGTTTGATCGCGCAAGCCCCTACTCCATGGAAGGCTTTGAGAATTTCGGCGCCGACTTCATGCCGGAATATAAAAAATATATCGAGGACGGCAAAACCATCGTCACCTCGCCGCACAAAATGTACGGCCCCGAGGCCAATGATTTGGTGCTGCAATTGCGCAAGAACCATGTCAATCAAATCATCCTGGCCGGCATGTCGGCCAATCTTTGCACCGAATCCCATCTACGCGAGCTGCTTGAGCAGGGTTTCGAAATCGCCGTGGTCAAGGATGCGACGGCGGCCGCCAAACTGCCCGAGGGTGACGGCTATTTAGCGGCGATCACCAATTTTCGTTATATGGCGAATGCGGTGTGGACGACCGAAGAGGCGGTAGCGCGGATGGCCGGCGCTTAGAAAGCGCTTCCCTGAACCGGAGGTAATTAATTCGAGCTGTGTGCTTGATGTTTTAAGCGCGCTCAGCGCTCGGTGTGCTTAAAACGCACTGTAAACGCGCTGTACTCTTGGCGCTCGCTGGTTAATACGGAATGATCACCCGTAATTTGCGCGCGATGGCCTCACTTGCCTCGCGACCCACGCCGGAGACCTGCACATCAATCACCAGCTCGGCCTCTGGCGCGCGCAGATTTTCACCGCCGCCCCCGGTCACATGAATTTGGCTTGGGATTAAATCACGCAAGGCAAATATTTCCAGTACCCACGGCACGGCGGAAGGATCCGCTTCAGTGAGAACGGAAAAACAGGCGACCGGCACCGCCTCTTCCGGCGCGCCAGACGTTTGATCGCCGCTGTTGGCGTCTTTTGATGTCATAACGGTTAGCTTACTTGGCTGATTTTGGATATTCAATCATCGCCAACAGCCCTATGATCCACCAAAGTGTAAAGACACGAACTGAAGGGCGCACCAATTGTCGGATACCATCACCACCATTCTCGAAATTCTGGTTTACGTCGCCATGGGCGCGGTGGTGATCGTGCTGTTCATGGGGCTGGTATCCATGTCGGGCGGCGCCAAAGGCAAGGAAGGCATGGCGCGCAGCAATAGACTGATGCGCTGGCGCATTGGTATTCAGGTTGTCGCCATTGCGCTCTTGGCCATCCTCGCATTCGTCGCCTAAAAGGACTGAGATGCATGGTTAAGCTCACTAAAATCTATACACGCGGCGGCGATGGCGGCGAAACATCGCTCGGCGGCGGCACCCGGGTGCGCAAGAATGACGCCCGCGTCGAAGCTTACGGCACGGTGGATGAGGCCAATGCCGCTATCGGCGTAGCCCGCCTCCATTGCCATGGCGAGAGTGATAATATGCTGGCGCGCATCCAAAATGATCTGTTTGATCTCGGCGCCGATCTCTGCCGGCCCGATGATGTTGAAGGCGCGCTGCGCATCATACCGACGCAGACCAAGCGGCTTGAGCAGGAAATAGATGCCATGAATTTGCGCTTGGCGCCGCTCGAATCCTTCGTTTTGCCGGGCGGCTCACCGGCAGCGGCCACGCTCCATGTGGCGCGTACTGCGGTGCGCCGGGCGGAGCGCCTGAGCGTCGCGTTGGCCGAGCATGCGACGGTAAACGCAGCCGCCATTCATTATCTCAACCGCCTCTCGGATCATTTATTTCAGCTCGCCCGCCTAAACAATGCGGAGGGCGCCGACGACGTACTATGGGTGCCCGGGGCGACGCGCTGAGCTGTAGTAAAGCTATAAATGCTGCGTTGCAATGTTGCGCCGCAGCATTATTTCAGGATTGGGCGATTAATCAGCGATAACCTATGCTACTTCCTACCGTTGACGCCGTGTTGTAAGCGCATTACGTTGCGTTCTTCAGCAGATGCGACTAATTGTTGCGAATGCGAATAAAAGCGCCACAACACTGATTCTTCGCTGAATTCATGCCCATCTGGGCGGCATATGTTTAATTTTATTCACTGTTATTCACTGGGAGCCCGCGCCAAATGAAAGTGCTTGTCGGCATCAAGCGCACGATCGACGCAAATGTGAAAGTCCGCGTGAAGGCGGATGAAACCGGCGTTGAGACGGCTAATGTAAAAATGACCCTCAATCCGTTCTGCGAAATCGCCGTTGAAGAGGCGGTGCGCATGAAGGAAGCGGGCACAGTAGATGAAATTATCGTTGTGACCGCCGGACCGGAAGAAGCGCGTCAAACCCTAATGACGGCGCTCGCCATCGGCGCCGACCGGGCAGTACATGTGATCACCGACCAGGATATTCAGCCGCTGGCAGTCGCCAAGGTGCTGAAAGCGGTGATCGACCAGGAAACACCCGGCATAGTGATCCTCGGCAAGCAGGCGATTGATGATGACAGCAATCAGACCGGCCAAATGCTGGCCGCATTGCTCGGCTGGCCGCAGGCGACCTTCGCCTCCAAAATTACCCTCGGTGACGGTGAAGCTGAAGTGACACGGGAAATCGATGGCGGGCTCGAAACCCTGACCGTCAAATTGCCGGCGGTGATGACCACGGATTTGCGCCTCAACGAGCCGCGCTACGCATCGCTTCCCAATATCATGAAGGCCAAGAAAAAGCCGGTCGATACCAAAACGGTTGAAGAGCTCGGCGTCGATGTGGCGCCGCGCATCAAAATTATTAAAGTTGTCGCGCCCGGCAAACGGGAAGCCGGCGTGATGGTTGAGAGCGTCGCCGAATTGGTCGATAAACTGCATAACGAAGCGAAGGTGCTGTGATGTCTGCACTCGTCATTGCCGAACATGATAATAACGAACTGAAACAAGCCACCCTGCACGCGGTGACGGCCGCCGCCCAATTGGGTGGTGAGGTCCATATTCTCGTCGCCGGCGAGGGCTCGGGCGAGGTTGCTACGCAAGCTGCCGCCGTGGCCGGCGTGACCAAAGTGCTGCATGCGGATGACGCGGCCTATGGCCATGGTTTGGCCGAAAATGTGGCACCGTTGATTATTACACTGGCCGATGGCTATGACCATCTGCTGGCCTGCGCCACTACCTATGGCAAGAATGTCATGCCGCGCGCCGCAGCTCTCCTCGACGTGGCGCAGGTTTCTGAAATTTCGGAAATTCTCTCAGCTGACAGTTTTGTCCGCCCGACCTATGCCGGCAACGCCATGGCGACGGTGCAGAGCAGTGACGCCAAAAAAGTAATTACCGTTCGCGCCACGGCCTTTGACGCGGCGGCGACGGAAGGTGGCTCTGCAGCCATCGAAGCAGCAAGCGGCCCTGGTGATCAGGGACTGTCGCGCTTTGAACGGCATGAGCTGAGCGTTTCCGAGCGGCCCGAATTGACCAGTGCGGATATAGTTATTTCCGGCGGACGCGGCATGCAGAGCGGTGAGAATTTCCCGCTGGTGGAAGCGGTGGCGGATCGTCTCGGCGCTGCCGTCGGCGCCTCGCGCGCAGCCGTCGATGCAGGCTATGTGCCGAATGATTATCAGGTCGGACAAACCGGTAAAGTGGTGGCACCCAACCTCTATATGGCTATTGGAATTTCCGGTGCGATCCAACATCTCGCCGGCATGAAGGATAGCAAGGTGATTGTTGCCATCAACAAGGACGAAGAAGCGCCAATATTCCAAATTACCGATTACGGCTTGGTCGCAGATTTGTTCAAGGCGTTGCCCGAACTTGCTGAAGAACTCGACAAACAAGGTATTTCCAAAAACTGAGGCCAGCCATGATTAAACAAATCGGTATTATCGGAGCGGGTCAGATGGGCAGCGGCATTGCCCATGTCGCCGCCCTCAGCGGCTACGACATCGTCCTGATCGATGTGGATGAAGCGGTGATCGGCCGCGCGCTCGAAACGATCAAAAGCAATATGAGCCGCCAGGTGCGCAAGGAGCTGATCGATCAAGCCTCCTGCGATGCCGCCATGGTCCGCATCAAAATCGGCGCCAGTGTTGCTGATTTGAAAGATGCTGATTTGGTGGTCGAGGCCGCTGCTGAGATAGAGGAAGTAAAGAAAGCAATCTTTGCCAGCCTCAAGGGCGTGATTAAGCCCGAGACCATTATCTGCACCAACACCTCATCGGTTTCGGTCACCCGCCTCGCCGCTAGTACCGATCGGCCCGGCCAGTTCATGGGCATGCATTTTATGAACCCGGTGCCAATGATGGAGCTGGTCGAGCTGGTGCGCGGCATCGCCACCGACGAAGACACCTACGAGCAAGTGCGCCAAGTTGCGGTGAAGATGGGCAAGAAGACGGCCATGGCCGAAGACTTCCCGGCCTTCATCGTCAACCGCATTCTGCTGCCGATGATCAATGAAGCGGTTTATGCGCTGTATGAAGGTGTCGGCACGGTGGAATCTATTGATACCGCCATGCGCCTCGGCGCCCACCATCCTATGGGGCCCCTGCAATTGGCGGATTTCATCGGCCTGGATACCTGCCACGCCATCATGCAGGTGCTCTATGAAGGCTTGGCCGATAGCAAATATCGCCCCTGCCCGCTGCTCGCTAAATATGT
>Ga0115002_10009075_pt1 | contig 10906 bp, 5 predicted proteins | sample ArcticOcean_MG_C_8_FD_89576 | JGI IMG/M metagenome (GOLD analysis project Ga0115002, IMG submission 89576) | Marine microbial communities from western Arctic Ocean - ArcticOcean_MG_CB11_86 | ecosystem: Environmental > Aquatic > Marine > Oceanic | place: Arctic Ocean: Canada Basin | collected... | reverse complement strand
TTTGGGCAAGAGCAGCATCCATTGTTGCATCATCATCTGATTCAGCCTCATCTTCAGCGTCACCATCATCAGATTCAGCCTCATCTTCAGCGTCACCATCATCAGATTCAGCCTCATCTTCAGCGTCTCCATCATCTGATTCTTCTTCTGATTCAACCTCATCAGATACTTCCTCAACGGATTCCTCTTCTTCAGCAGCCTCTTCCACAACCTCTTCAATCTCTTCTTCAGGTTCTACTTCCGGTTCAGAAGGGGGTAGGTCAACATCTAATTCATCTCCAAAAGTTGCACCGTGGAATTCTTGGGCATCACTTACTTTGTATTCTGCTCCAGCATCACCTACAAGTTCGTAAATTACTTCAATTCGTTCGTCCTTTTCAATAACTGGGATGTGCCAACTAACTTTGATTCCATTATCATCATCAGCTTTTTCTATTTCAGCTTCTCGTGCATTAGATGTGTTACTACGGATATTATGTCCCTTGATTTCAAAGTCACTCGGGACGATATCATGAATCATCAAATCTTGTAATGCAGAATCTGATCGGTTGTGGAACATAATTAGCACTTCATATCTTCCGGCCCCTCCAGCAGGGAATACTTCCTTTCCGATGCTGAACTTTCTTCGCTTGTGAATGATTCTGATTGAAGGAACATCTTCAAGCAATCGAGTTGCAACAGGTCCGTAGCGTTCTGCACTAAAGTCTGACCTCATTGGTGCCGCAACCATGTCATTATCAGGAGTTGGGTCCGGGGCAACAAGTGGGTAAGAAATGGTCATTTCTTGCCCTGGTTCTAGACCAATAGGCCCCTTAGTTCCAATGGTTAGGAGCATTGTGTGGCCTGTTCCATCTGGGCTTAATGCAGTTTCCTCCAAAGTCACTCCTTCTCTCACTTCAATTCGGAATTGATCACTAACTAGTTCGTTTCCATCAATAGTACACGCAACTTGCTCAGTATCAGGGCTGTTGAATATTCCTGGTACGTCATCAGTTAGGCGCATTAAGTTGATAGTTGCAGTCCCGGTGTTCTTGATTGAAATCTCAGCGTTAACATTTGCTTCTCTGAAGGTTCTGAGGATTTCAGTAGAGTAATTCTTGGTTACATCTGCTTCAAGCACTTTGATTACGTATTCTTCCAAGTCAATTGACCCTTCAGTTGAATGGGTTACACGTGGGATTACAGTAAAACCAAGTTCTTGATTGAAGTTAGGCTCTTCAGTTGCCGGAACAACCACAACTTCACTTTCCCAGCGTCCATCGGGTTGTACATCTTTCTCAACATCAGTGATATCAAACAGCAGGTTATCAGAACCAGCTTGCTTAACCTGTAATTTAACAAGATCAACTGCGAAAGATGAACGGTTCTCGAAAACCGCTTGACAACGCCAGTTGTCTGGTCGCTCGTCTTCATCAACATCCATGTAACTGAATCCTCTGCAGAATGCATCTAATTCAATGATTGACATACCAGAAAGAGTTGCATCAGCGGTGTAAGTTGCACTGGTTTTCCCTGCAGACACTTCGTCAATTACATCTGTAACTAAGTCTGCCGTAAGAGGCAAGGTCCTTTTTCCTCCAGGGGATAGTGCCGTCACAGTCCATGTGAGTGTATTCTTTGATACAGAGTAGTTATCTCCTTCACTTGTGATTGTCATCTGGGATGGGATTTCTCTAGTAACTACTACATCGTTTAGGTCAACAGGACCAACATTTTCCACTTCTAGTTCGAGAGTAATCTCTTGTGCGGTATCTGTACAAACAGCAGATGTACTCATCTCTTGATTACGGTCCGGTTTGGTGTCAAAACGTTCACGAACACTTAGCATCACAGGTCCAGAAACGGAGTAATCCATAGTGTGGTCATTCCCAGCATCTAATTCTTGTAGTGGCATATGTCCATTATCAACATCAGTTGCCTTTAATTTATTCAAGAATATATCAATGTCCCAAAGACGGTCTTTCTCACTTGGATTGTTAATTGTTAGTAAGCCACTTACATTTTGGTCTACAACATCTCCATCAACAGTTTGGATAGAAGATTCTATTTCGTGAAGTGAACCTTCCAGTTTGTCACCAGGGATTTGGTCAACTACATCTAGGGTGCGGATTTCCGCCCCCGCATGGATTACCTCCTCCTCTGCTTCTTCCTCTGTTTCAGATACTTCTGCATCTCCCTCTTCTTCCATTGCTTCTGTTTCTTCACCTAGTGAGTCTGGGCTCATTCGTAGGTCAATAGCAGGTGTTTCTTCAGTTGGTTCCTCACCACTTGCCTCTTCGTCTGAAATTTCTAGTAGGTTCAGGCTTGCTGCTGCGGAATCAAGAAGAGCATCTGCTTCCTCTTCTGCTCCATCTCCGCTATCATCTGATTCCAAGGATAAACTACCTAGTAAATCGGTTGCACTTGAGAGATTATCTGAGTCTACCTCTGATTCTTCTTCCGGCATTTCAAGCCCGGGTGGTGGTGCATCCATTCCTGGTGGTGCAGGTGCAGGTGGTGGTGCATCCATTCCAGATGGTGGAGGTGGAGGTGCATCCATTCCTGGTGGTGCAGGTGGAGGTGGTGGTGCATCCATTCCAGATGGTGGAGGTGGAGGTGGTGGTGCATCCATTCCGGGTGGTGCAGGTGGAGGTGGTGGTGCGTCCATCCCAGGTGGTGCGGGTGGAGGTGGTGGTGCATCCATTCCAGGTGGTGCTGGTGGTGCCATTCCGGGTGGTGGTGGGGGTGGGTTGTTACTATCTTCTTCACTCATTTTAACAATCTCCATATTATGGGTAAGCCTTGCCAACGAGCATCCTTCTATAACTATTGTCAAGCGATGGTTGGGTTAATTCCAACGGGCGTGTTGCCTAATTATGGGTTATCAATACGAATCCTTGAAAAACTGTGGGCGTGGGGGTTCACTTTATGTCAACGGGAGATACAACCGCACCCCCTGTACTTTTTATTGTTGGAACTGCCGGGGCTGGCAAGAGTACGTTAGTCACATCATTCCAGAGATGGGCACGATTTTTAGAGGTGGATGCATTAACAATTAATCTAGACCCAGGTGCTGAAAGAGTTCATTATGACCCTGAATTTGATGTCCGTGATATGGTTTCTCTGTCTGAAGTTATGGATGAATATGACCTTGGACCTAATGGTGCACAAATTCTTGCAGCAGATTTAGTGGCCGCTAGAGCATATGAAATCCAGGATGAATTAGATGGATTATCTGGGGATTTGATTGTCATTGATACGCCTGGGCAGGTTGAATTGTTTGCATTCCGCGAAGCATCCAGTCATTTCGTTGAAGTTTTAGGTCAAGGGAGAGCGGCCTTGATATTCCTTTTTGACCCAATGCTTTCCCAATCTGCATCTGGTTTTGTTTCACAGATGCTTCTCTCAAACATTGTACACTTTAGACTCGGTTTACCAACAGCAAATTTCCTTTCAAAGTCAGATCTTCTCGAGCCTGATGATTTAGAGAGAATTCTTGAGTGGGGAGAAAGACTCGATACACTTGAAGCAGCCCTCTATGAAGAAGCCGGAGGTCAACGGACAGAATTCGCAATTGGTCAGTTGCGAATGATGCAACATAGTCAGGTACAACCGGGCTTAATTCCACTTTCGAGCGAAGAAGAAGATGGTTTAGCCGACATACTTTCGTTCGCACAAAACCTATTCGGTGGTATGGCGGATACAAAAGATGGTTTTGCAGAGGACATTGGGTTTGAAAGAGATGGATGGAATGACTAATTTACTAGCTATTGATGATGTCGCCGAGGATTTTCAATCAATTTTAGAATGGGCAATCACTTTCAAAGGTGATGATGAAGTTGCCCCCTCTTTCACACCATTAGATGGACTCGCGATTGGGTCAATATACGAAAAACCAAGTACCCGAACTAGAGTTTCATTCGAGGTTGGAATTAACAAGTTGGGTGGTTATCCCTTGACATTGTTAAAGGCGGATATTCAACTGGGTAAATCTGAGAGTATAGGGGATACAGCAATGGTCCTGTCACGTTATCTTGGTGCCATTACTTACCGCTGTTATGACCACTCTGATGTTGTTGAATTAGCTGAAAAATCTTCAGTCCCAGTAATTAATGCACTTTCATATAAAAATCATCCATGCCAAGCAGCAGCTGATTTAATGACAATAATGGAACATAAAGATGACTTGTCAAAAGTAAAGATTGCTTGGATTGGTGACGGTAATAATGTATTACACGACCTAATGTTAGCTGGTGCTATGATGGGTTGCGATGTGTGTTGGGCTGTTCCAAAAGGGTATGAGCCAGATGCAGATATTGTTGAGCGTGCTCAGAAATTAGCAGAGGAAAGCGGAGCAACATTATCTGAAACTAATGATCCTATTGAAGCCGTCACAGATGCTGATGTAATTTACACTGATGTGTTCATCTCAATGGGTGAAGAAGACCTAGTTGACAAGATAAGTGCGTTTGAGGGATTTCAAATTAATGATAAATTGGTTAGTCATGCTAAAGACGACTATATTTTCATGCATTGCTTGCCTGCACACCGGGGTGAAGAAGTAACTGATTCAGTAATTGATAGCGACAACTCTGTGGTGTTTGACCAAGCAGAGAATCGCATGTGGGCGCAAATGTCATTACTAACTTACTTGATTGATAATGAGGCATGGTCCACCTATGCTGAATTGATGGAATATTAACTTCATCTTTCTAGTTAGGACAGGTATTGTATTCAAAGTAGAATTGGGATAAGTCCAGTTACAGTGAATCCTAAAAGCCCGAAAAGAAGTGCCCGCTTCAGCAATTTGGAAGCTTTGGTATCTTCTCCTTTTACGATAGGGGCTTTGACCATAGTTAGGAAAAACAAGGCTGGTGCCAAGAATACAATGTAAGCGAGTTCTAAAAGATCTAATGCAAAAGGCATACCCATGCTGATGATTGCTAGTAATGCACAAATCCAGGCGACCATTCTTGCCTTTTCAGCACCAATTTTCATTGGTAGAGTATGGCGCTCTAAGTCACCCTCCATATCCTCTACATCTTTGATAATTTCTCGAGAAGTACCTATCATCATAGCACAGATTGCTACTGTCCATGGGAGGATGTCAGTCCCATGTCCAACTGCCGCAGCGCCAAAAACAATCACTACAGCGATGAGTCCAGAGACCGAAAGATTCCCGTATAACCCACTCTTTTTCAAGCAAGGGTTGAATGGGATTCCATCAAATTCATATGATGACATTAAGATTAATGCGACCCCCCATATTGCTGCTGAATCCAACCATTCTAAATGGCCAATTGTTTGTTCAGTATGTAATACAATTCCCCCTAACATGAATGCTGATAGAGCAAAGCAAATCCAAGAGAATTTCTTGGCTGCTTGTTCTGTGATAGCACCAGATGCGAGTGGTCTTGTCGGATGATTAATACGATCAGCGTTTATGTCTTGCAAATCATTCAATGCATTCCATCCTGCCATGAAGAAAGCCACACTTAAGGTATGGAGCAAAAGTGGGATTGCGATGTTATCTTGGCTTGCAGCACCAACAATTAGTGCACCTAATGGTACTGTGAGAATACCCATTATCACATTGACCCCTCTCGCGAGGGTCCACCAGTCGCGGCCAGTCATTCAACAGGTAGGAGACGCGCTTGGCTCTTCATGCCTGCGCCGTTAATCTCTCGCTAGGAATTGAAGATAGGTCCCACACACATACTGTATATCGCCCACCACGAAAGAAATCTCGCACATGACCTACTTTCTGAAATCTAAGGTCTTTAGCAAGAATATTTCCTACTTGATTCATCGTTGCTCCCCAAGAAAATCTATCATTTAGGTGGTCAAAGATGTCGACAGTGTTGGAACTGCCATGTTCAGCTAAGTATTCTGCCACTGCTTTTCTCAATCTTTTTGTTCTACTCAAGCAATCACCTCAGTGTTTGATGTCGCCTTCGCTCTGAGGCGAAGGGTTCTCCATCCTGGTCTGCTATTTTTGTTAAATTCATCAGAATCGGTGCTAGGCGTAATTAATCTTCCACTTGATGTTGCTAGACGTACTAATTTATGGCTGACATTTCGGCTTGTACGGTTTGCACCGCTACTCATTCTCAGGCTTCTAAAAGGAGTTTCATAAACTACCTCTGCCTGTATCGTTTCTCTGTTCGTTATGCTTGTTTGCATAGCCAGAACCAGAGAGGGGCGGTATATGAACCAGAGATGGAGAGGGTAGGCTGAAAGTGAAACTGAAACGTTAGTATGCAAGCCATCGGTAAGTGAAAGTGAAAGCGAATATATTATTCTAACAACCCTGTTTGTTGATATACCGATGGTTAGTCGGCGGGTCACTTGGCTTGTGTGGTGTAGTTCGGCCCATCATGACGGGTTCTCGATCCGTCGACCCGGGTTCAAATCCCGGCACGAGCACTTTCACGTAACCGTAGCACGTCTAAACGATAGGCGGGTGAGGAAAAAACAGATGTTTTGATTTTGAACATTCTGAAAAAGTGGTCTATTTTGGCTGTCCGGCGAGTCAAATAAGTGAGGTGAAATCACAGCGTAGGGTTTAATGAAGGCCGTAAGTTCATCGGAGTTCATGCGCTGTAATAACTGTGGCAAATGGAGATGTGAATGTGATGACCATACGGACGATGCTAGTGAAGATAATGATGATGGCTAGTTTTCACTGCCTATAATAGAATAATTGGTAGTCCCGGCAGGAGTCGAACCTGCGTCCCCTGGACCAAAACCAGAGATGATGGACCACTACACTACGGGACTAGTGGAGTCGGCCAAAAGCCACTTGGTTTTGACCTTGACGCTTTGAGAATGTAATTGCAACTGCTAATCATCCGTGCGAGCCCTTCAAGGGCTCAGTATGAATCCGGTACCTTATGGTTAGTACCTCCTCGGTCACGAGGTCTGTTTTCATTCTCTTTCTGATGTTGCTAATGCCATGGTCAGGCGGATTAGATTTTGGTCCAATTGAAGCCATTTCAGTTCAATCAGAAGATAATGTAGGCACGAATAACACAGCCAACATGTCTCTAAATACAAATGAAGCACAAATTTGGCCACCTGCTTCACAATGGTGGGAGCGTGGCGAAGAGGAAGTTGAGGTCTATGTGATAACGCGCGATTTATTTTCTCTAGATAATTGGCAAAAATTACACGGGTATGAAATCAAACAATCCCAACCAATTAATGGGCAATCATTCGTTGAAACTACTCCTTCATATGGGATTATTGAACATCGTAAACTCATTTTACCTGCAAATGTCGTCCCTAAGTTACTTGGAATAATTGGTGTAATGTCTATTTTTGAGGACCCTGGCTCCCCTGAACCTTTCTCAACTGAATCAATCGAACCCTTATCTGTACGCACTGGTGAGTTACATGGTGCAACTGATTCATGGGATATGGGTGTTAATGGGTCTGGAGTAAAAGTAGCAGTAGTTGACTCAGGGATTGACTTTGCTCATCCAGATTTAAATGGGACCCAGGCTAGAGTTGATGACCCTAACAACCCCTATGATGGTTGGCCAATAATGTGGGACCCACGCAGTGTTGATATTTGGCTGAGAGATGGTGACTCATATCCGTTGAATAGCGGTTCTTATTATTCTGACACCTCAAATATGGATAATGACTCAAACAACAATTCAGTCCTTGATTCAACTGGATTCACTGTTTCAGGTTTACTTCCTTCACTTTCTGGAACTTATCATTATGGCCTTCACCCCGATTCACAATTAATCGTAAGGGCTGGAGGTGAAGTCGATATTTTGGTTGTTGATGATTTTACTGCAGGGATCTATGAAACGGTATATGTTGATTTTGACAGAGATGGGGATTTTAGTGAAGAGAAACCAATGCGAAGGGGTAGCGAAACCTCTGGGTTAGATACCAATAGTGATGGGTTATGGGATCAATCTGGTGGACTTTTGTATTGGGTAAGTGATGGGGTCAATGGGATTCCTTACGGGGCTACTTATGCGGCAAGAGCAGGATTTCAGAACCGTGTTGCTGGGGCTGGTAATTTGACACTGTTCATGATTGATGACGTCAACGACCCTGGTGGTAATCATGGTACACTTTGTGCATCAGCAGTTGCTGCCCAAGGTGAAATCTCCAATGGTAAGGTATTGGGTATGGCTCCTAATTCGGAATTGATTGCAGTTGCTGACTTTTATGCAGGCGGTTCTTTCCTTGACGCATGGAGGTTTCTAGCCGAAGGGTATGATGGGGTAACAGATAGCGGAGATGAAGCCCAAATCGGTTCGTTTTCATTTGGCTGGTCAAATGTTCACAATGATGGTACAGACCAAATGTCACTGTATCTAGATTGGCTAACAAGGGTACACTCCAAGAACACAACATTCCTTGTTGCAATGGGTAATGGTGGGCATGGATATGGTACCGCTGCATCTCCTGGTGGTTCACATGGAGTCATCTCTGTTGGTGCGTTTTCGTCACAAGTAGGACAATCTCATGGTGGGACTTGGGGGGATGCGGCTCCTTGGTCTAATCGAGGGCCAAATTCAGCAAGTCGCCTAGACCCTGACATCGTAGCAGTTGGATGGTCAGCTACTGGGGATAGAGGCCTAAACGATGTGACTGATGCGAATTCTGCTTACCGAACTTGGGGAGGTACTTCACTTGCAACCCCTATAGCAGCAGGATTGGTCGCCTTAATTTATGATGCATGGATGCAGGAATATGGCGTCTATCCGGATTCTCAAACAGTTCGTGACTTATTGATGTCAACAGCCGATGATCGAGGGTACGACCCATTAGTACAAGGTGGTGGATTTGCAAATATCAGCAGAGCAGTAGCAGTAATTCAAGGTGCAAATGGTTCAGCATGGGTGACTCCAGCCTCATGGATGGCTGGTTCAAATCATGGTGTAAATCGTGAAGCCAATACCAACATCCTATTTCCTGGTCAATCCTCATGGGCGAACTTTACGGTTAACGGAACCGGGGGCACTCCTGTCAATATCTCTTGGGACGGTGCTTCTCTTGAGCCAATAGCCCACCATACGCAGGTGTGGAACTCTTCAACCACTTTGGGATGGGATGGTTATCAGGCGGATAGGCCAGATATTTTGATTCCTGTTCACATCAAAGGAGATGCAAATCTCTCGCTTCCAAACAGCACATCCCTCATTCGTGCGAGAGTAACCCTTCCGGGCGCTGGGTTTGATGGCAATGATGACATGTACGAAGAAAATCAAGTGTATATTGAGTTGATGCGTTGGCATGATGATGATGGCGATGGGAAATGGTGGGACGATTCAAACAACAATTCCCTCGTTGATTCAGGGGAGATGGAGGCTAATGGTGAATACTCGATGGTCACTTATCATTCATACGCATCTGGGCAAGCCGAGGTGCGCCTTGGTTTCCCAACACAGCGAGATGGAGATGGTATCCTTCTAGGTGTCTATAGAAGAAATATGCGGACAAATGTTATGGATCCATTAGAAATAGAAATTGATTGGTCTGCTTTCGAACCATCTGAGAATTCATCTTGGCTTTCACCATGTGCTGGGAATTCTACAATCCCTGCAAATGGCACCCTTTTCGTCAATTGCCGTGTTGAAGTTCCACCGGATGCCATACCACAATTGCGTCAGGAACAGGTTAGATTCCAGTTTGAATCAAACAATTCATCTTATGATTGGGCTTTGCCAGTAATTGTCAATGTCGCATCAAATGGGCCAATTAATCTAGTTCCAAAACCGATTGACGGTAATGTGAGCAATCAATCATTATACAGTGAAACTTGGTTACAAGGTGCTCAGAGATGGGGTTGGCGCTCAGAATCAGGTGATTGGAAATTCCTTACTTTTGATTGGCCTTACAATCTCTCAGGAAATGGAGCAATTGTGATTGATGTTGATTGGCCAGATAATATTTACACAGATGTTGATGTAATTTGGATGTCAGAAAATGGCCACCCATATTCTTTGGAAGATCCTGCTGCTTATGGTCAATACAATTTAGTTCCTGAAGTTTCATCTGAAAACAAGGATATTGGGTCGGGTAAATATCGATGGGAGACTTCAACTGGAGGTAGCCATGAAATTTTGGTAGCTGATGCAACCCCTGGTATGAAACAAATGATGCTTCATTCGATACGACATGGTGTAAACACTAATGATAACCCTCTGAATATTAGCGTAGGTCTCGTAAACGCAATCAATGGTTCACTGTCCAAGGTAGTCAATGATTGGGCAGATGCTAACGGGGAAGAAATTATCACAATTGGTGCGACTCTCCCCCTAAATGTTTCATCCATTGAAGGATTTGGTTGGACTCGTCCGGTGCTACTGCCATCTGAAACTGCTACACAAGATTCGCCGGGAAGTTGGTCTTCAGCAGGGTATTCACATCAAATAGATGTACAAAATGCTGAATTATTGAAGGTTGAAATTGATTCACTTTCCCCTAGAACTGATTTGGATTTGGCACTTTATCGAGATAAAAACAATAACGGAATTATTGATTTTGGCAGCGAACAGATACAAACTAGTGGGAACTGGAATGCTGATGAAGAAATTCTCATTGAGTCCCCCACTTCTGGGACGTGGTGGGCGGTTGTGCATGGATTTGATGTACCCAATGGGACTGCTTCTTTCTGGCTAAGGGAAACAGTAGTTGCTGGAGATTCTCTATCTGTTGGAAATATTTCAACATTAAATAATTCTCAAATCAATTCTAGATTTCCAAATGGTAGTAGCGCTCTTGGCGGTATGACTCCTCTAAGTGCTTTTGATGTTAATATCAGTTATGATATGCCTGAGATGGCGGGTAATTGGGAAGGGTTCTTGGTAGTCAATCTAGATTCCGGAGGGTCAATTCGTCTCAGTTATGATTATCAATTAGAGGAATTAGTTCCGATTTTAGATTTCATAACCCCTGT
>Ga0115002_10009072_pt1 | contig 10907 bp, 9 predicted proteins | sample ArcticOcean_MG_C_8_FD_89576 | JGI IMG/M metagenome (GOLD analysis project Ga0115002, IMG submission 89576) | Marine microbial communities from western Arctic Ocean - ArcticOcean_MG_CB11_86 | ecosystem: Environmental > Aquatic > Marine > Oceanic | place: Arctic Ocean: Canada Basin | collected... | reverse complement strand
GAGAGCGATTTCCAACCAATCTGCGGACCGAAAACAGAGCAAATCCTCGAATCCGAAGTTATTGGGCGATCAGCCGTTTCACGAGCGATTCCACTTCGTCAAACGTAAATTCGTCAGCGATTTTCTTGACGTTGTCGTTGTCGAATCGCTTCACGAGCTTGCCGTCCTTGCCGTACACCAATAGCGCGGGCGTTGAGCTGAGGTCGATCTGGTCGAGAAAATCGATGAACGGTACCGTCAGCAGCACGTTGTCGAACGTGGCGTTTTGCTTCTTCAGAAATTTGAGCACCCCCTTCGCATAATACTTAGGCGGTTTGCCCTTAATACCGTCGTAGTCGCAGGCGAGTGAGATACAGGCCAAACGATCGCGGCCGTACTTCTTCTGCAACGCGACGAGCTTGGGGAACTCTTCAACACACGTGCTGCACGTGGTCGTCCAGATGTCGACAACCACCACTTTGCCCTTTTGCGAGGCAACGAGTTTTTCGACACCCTTCCAATCGACGATTTGCAGTTTGACCGTGGCAGCCTTGGACGGCTTCTCGGCTTTGGTCGCGCACGTGGTCATCGTCAACAAGCCTGCGGCGACAGCTAGACTACGGAACCGTGACGAAGTAATGAAACGTTGGACTCTCATCGATCAACCTTTCGGAAGGGTGTTGTCTCAGGCTCTCATCGTAGCATACCGTCCCCGGCGGGGGCGAGTTGCGTCGGTTTGGTTTTCGTGCGATAGTGGTCGCCGTTAGCGGACACCGACGGACCTCACCTCATGGATTTCCTGCAACTGGCCGACAAAACGGTGCTCGTCTTTGGCGTGGCAAACCGCAAAAGTGTCGCCTACCACATTGGTCGCCTGCTCACCGAAGCCGGTGCCCGCGTGGTGTATGTCGTCCGCTCTGAAGAGCGACGCGAATCGGTCGGCAAGCTGGTCGGCGACGCCCCTGTGTTCGTCTGCGACGTCGAGCATCAGGACCAAATTGACCAACTTCGCGAAGATGTCGGGCGCGAGCACCCGCAAGTGCAGGGCATCGTGCATTCGATCGCCTTCGCCGATTACTCGGCCGGTTGGCTGCCGTTTCACGAAACGCCGCGGGCTGCGTTTCTGCAAGCGGTCGACATTTCGTGCTTCTCGCTAATCGCCATTTCCAATGCGTTCCGCGACCTGCTCGACCCGGAACAGGGCAGTGTGGTGACGATCTCGATTTCTACAACCCGCATGGCGGCCGAGAACTACGGCTACATGGCCCCCGTGAAGGCGGCTCTCGACTCGTCGCTCTGTTTCTTGGCCAAGTCGTTCTCGAAGTTCTCGAAAGTGCGGTTCAACGCCGTCTGCCCTGGACTATTGAAAACCTCGGCTTCCGCCGGCATTCCCGGTTACGTCGACAGCTACCTGTTCGCCGAGAAAGCGACCCTTCGCAAGGAAGCCGTCCGCACCGAGGAAGCGGCCCACGCCGCCGCCTTCCTGCTCAGTTCGCGTTCGTCGGGCATCAACGCCCAAGGACTTGTTCTCGACGCGGGCATGGGAATCAACTATTTCGACAGCGAGATCGTCTCGGATGACGCCCCCGGTGAATGAGGTGCGTCTCGTCGGTTGACACCCTCGGTAAGCTGCACGAACATCAGGCTCCAATCACATATGTCACAAGGAGACGAATTCGTGTCACGACTTACCGCTGCCGGTTGCTCTGTTTTGTCATTGGGAATCCTGCTGGGATCCTGTTTCTGGCCGTTGCATGCGGCGGCCCCTGTAAAGGTGCAGGACGTCACGTCTGTCGCCGACCTCACAGCGGAAATCGCTGCGCAAGTGACGGCCGCCGAGAAACTGCTGGCTGACAAGAGCGGCTTTGCCGATTCTCGTAAACCGATTCAACAAGCCGGCGGCGTGATTGCCTGCCTGTCGCAAGCGATGGCCGAGCATCCGGAAGGCAAGAAGTCCGAGATTGCCGTGTTGGCCATGCGCGATGCGGCCCTCGACTTGGCTCGCAGCAAGGAACATGCGACGTCGGCGGCGGCGTTGAAGTCGGTCAAAGAGTCATTGGCGGGCAAGAGGACGAGTGATTCAAAAGTCAGCAACGACTGGAAGAAACTCATCAACCTGCATCGCATGATGGATGAGATGAAAGCGCGGAACAGTCAATTGCGTCGCGTGATTCGCAGTCCGAAAGACCCAGCCACCGACGCGCGTCACGCCGTCACTTTGGCCGTTCTCTCACTGGCTCTGCAAGCCGACACGCATGAAGTGAAAGACGCAACCAAAATCCCCAAGTGGACCGGCTACGCAACCGACTTCCGCAAAAGCATGCTGACGGTCGCCGGGGCAATCAAGAAGAAAGACGCCACCGCAGCCAAGACCGCCTACCTGTCCGCCACCAAGTCCTGCACCACCTGCCACGCCGCGTTTCGCGATTGATCGAATCGTGTAGAGTACATTTTCGCATTTCCCAACCAGCCCGCAGCGCGAGCAAGGGACCACAAACGGGTTCGCGTTCGACCAGGAGAATCAACATGAGACGCTGCATATTCGTTGTCGCTTCTTGTTTCACTCTCGGACTGATGTTGGCGTCGCCGCTGTCGACCGCCTCGGCTGCCGACCATCCCGTCATTGAAGTCACCACGCCGATGCCGCCACCGGGTTGGGCCGTGCTGGAGCGGGAACTGTTGCGTGCGAACGCGGCGGCCTGCCGGGAGTACTACGGCAAGTACTTCGACGAACGAGGCTTTCTCTTGTGTGTCGAGCGATGGGGAGGCGATGACGGGCCGGCGGCCGCCATCGAGAACTGCAACGACTGGCCCATCCTGCATGCCCTGGGCGCGTCCGACGATGTGCTCACCCTCTACAAAAAAGCCTGGGAAGGCCACCTGCGACAATTCACGCTGGCGAAAACGACCGAGGTACCCTTCGCCCGCGACGGCATGTACTACAAAGAATTTCCCGTCATGTTCGACTGGCTGCACAACGGGGAAGGGCTGACAGTTTTTAACCTGCAAGGACTGTCTGATCCGAACAACAACGCCTTCGGCCAACGCGTGCGACGCTACGCCGGGTTCTATATGAATGAAGATCCGCAAGCACCGAACTACGACCCGAAACACAAAATTATTCGCAGCCTGTTCAACGGCAGTCGCGGACCACTACTCCGCAAAGCCACCGGGCTGGACTGGGCGGGTGACCCGATCGAAGTCAAGCACCGCTTCAGTCTCGGGCATGGTGAGACGTCTTACGAAGAGATGGTCGCCCACTTCAAAGACTACAACGACATCGTCGGCGACCACCCCTCGAATTTACAATCGACCGCGCTGGCAATGAACGCCTACATGCTCACCGGAGACGAAAAGTACAAACGCTGGTTGCTCGAATACGTCGACGCCTGGTTAGAACGTATGGAGCAGAACAAGGGTATCATCCCCACCAACATCGGCCTGAACGGCAAGATCGGCGGCGAGACCGACGGCAAATGGTACGGCGGCGTCTACGGCTGGGGCTTCTCCGTCGTTGTTCCGCAGACCGGTAAGTTGGCCCATCGCGCTACGTTTCAGCACGGATTTTTAGGCTTCATGAACGCCTTCGTCCTCACCGGTGACTTGAAGTACGTCGAGGCTTGGCGGAAGCAGGCGGAGATCGTCAACGCGAACGCGAAGACCGTCAAAGGAAAGAAAGTCTTCCCCGCCAATTACGGCGACAAAGGTTGGTACAACTTCACAACCAAACCGTATGGCCCCAACGCACTCCAACGCTACTACCTCTCGATGGACCAAGCCGACCTCAAATGGACCGGCTCCAACGCTTGGCTCGCCTATCTCGACGGCAAGAACCCGAGCTATCCCGAAAATGCGTTGAAAACCGATTTCTCGCGCATCCGCACCCGCATGGAAGGCGTTCGCAACGACAAGACGACACCCGATACACGTCTGGCCGACGATCCCATGAAGTACAACCCGGCCAGCGTGAGTTCGTTGATCTCGCTGATGCTGGGCGGTATTCACCCCGGCCATAACGGTTCGATTCTCTTCTCCCGGCTGCGTTACTTCGATCCCGAAACCCGCCGCGCCGGCATGCCGGATGACGTGGCGGCTCTCATTGATCACATGACGAACGACACCGTCGCCGTCACACTGGTGAACACAAGCCAAACCGAATCACGCCGCGTGCTCGTGCAAGCCGGTGGTTACGCAGAGCATCAGTTCGGAGCCGTCAAATCGGGCGACCGCACATACGCAGCGAACGGCCAAATCGTCGAAGTCCGCTTGGCACCGGGCACTGGCAGCCGAATTCTTATGCAAACCAAACGCTACGCGAACCAACCCACTATGCGATTCCCGTGGGATCGATGAACCAAAGACGAATGCCGCACGAAGGATCGAGCCGGAATGCCTGACGCACGTTGGATCGAATCGCAACAAACGGCCGGAGCCGTTCTGGCCGAGGAGACGGCATGGTCGCCGCAGGCTTTGCATTTCGGTGACGCGCGGGCCGAATATCAGGCGGCGAAAGACCAATGTGCCCTCTTCGAGTTGTCGGATCGCGTCCAAATCGAACTCACCGGCGAAGACCGCGCGACCTTCTTGCACAATTTCTGCACCAACGACATCAAACGGCTCGCGCCCGGCGAAGGCCGCGAAGCGTTCATTGTCGACGTCAAAGCCCACGTGCTGGCTCATGTGTTTGTGTTCGCTGGTGAAACTTCGATTTGGATCGATACGGTCCCTGGTGTGGAAGAAGCACTGCTGGCACATTTCGATAAATATCTCATCACCGAAGACGTCGAACTGCATGGCCACAGTGGCGAATTCGCTGATTTGTACGTGACAGGCCCGACCGCCGCCGAGAAGCTGACATCGCTCGGACTGCTGTCGACCGAGTTGTCACCTCTAGGACACTGCACAGCGAGCGATTCCACTTCGCTACGGCGCGTCGACTGGTTCGGGTCGCCGGGCTATCTACTCTCCACACTGCGAACCGCTGCCGCTGATTGTTGGCAGCGTCTCGTCCACGGAGACATTCGTCCGGCCGGAGACGAAGCATTTCAATCGCTACGGTTGGAAACATCGTTCCCGCTGTATGGTGTCGACATCAGCAACGAGAATCTCGCCCAGGAAGTCGATCGCACTGCCGAGGGTATCTCGTACACCAAAGGGTGTTACTTGGGTCAGGAGCCGATCGCCCGGATCGATGCGTTGGGTCACGTGAATAAGGAATTGCGTGGCTTGCACGTCGACTCCGCAACCCCCCCCGTAGGCGGCGCTAAAATCCTTGGTGATGACGACCAAGAGATCGGGCGTGTGACCTCAGCCACCTTCTCCTTTGCCGACGACCACGCCATCGCGCTGGGATACTTGAAGCGGAGTCATCTCGCAGCGGGTACGAATGTCCGTGTCGAGATGTCCGACGGACCGATTGCCGCGCGAGGGTTTCACGGCGACGGCGAATGAGCGTGCGGACGGTTGCCGACACCTGACGCAAACGCTACAAGGAATGCGCTCGAAACATCGAGCCGCTGCGGCATTTCGCCGCGTGTTGCAGACCACCACGATATCGCCCCAGGAGTGAAGTTCGATGACGACCCCCATTCACGTCGCCGTGACCGGTGCCGCAGGACAAATTGGTTATGCCCTCGTGTTTCGCCTCGCTTCGGGCGAGGTGTTCGGCCCGGATCAGCCGGTGGTTCTGCATCTGGTCGAGATTCCGCCAGTGCTCGCAGCTCTCGACGGTGTGGAGATGGAACTCGATGATTGTGCGTTCCCCACGCTCGCCGGAGTCGTCAAAGCCGACAGCGATCATCTCGAAGACGGCTTCGCCGGTTGCAATTATGTGATCTGCGTCGGTAGCATTCCCCGCCAGAAGGGCATGGAGCGAGGCGACCTGATTCGCGTCAACGGGCCGATTTTCACTAGCACGGGCAAAGCCATTCAGGCTGCTGCGGCCAAAGATGTCCGGGTGCTCGTCGTCGGTAACCCCTGCAACACGAACTGCCTGATCGCCATGCACAACGCACCGGACGTGCCACGCGATCGCTGGTACGCCATGACGCGTCTCGACCAAAACCGAGCCGCCACACAACTCGCACAGAAAGCCGGCAAGCCGGTCGGCTCGGTGAAGAACGTGACCATCTGGGGCAACCACTCCGCCACCCAGTACCCCGATTTCTACAACGGCCAGATCGACGGCAAGCCGATCACCGAGACAATCACCGACGAGGCCTGGTTGCAGGGCGAGTTCATCGAGAGCGTCCAAAAACGTGGGGCAACCGTCATCGCAGCTCGTGGCGCTTCGAGTGCCGCCTCCGCTGCCAACGCGGCTTTGGGCAGCATCAAAAGCATCGCTCAACCCACAGCCGCCGGCGATTCTTTCAGCGCGGCCGTTTGCAGCGACGGTAGTTACGGGGTCGACGAAGGTCTCATCTCCAGCTTCCCACTCACCAGCGACGGCAGCGGCTGGTCGATCGTACAAGGCCGCGAACACAACGCCTTCGGCCAGGAAAAAATCGACGTCACAATCGCCGAGCTGAAGAGCGAGCGTGACACGGTGAAGGACTTGCTGCCCGGTTGATGTTGAAACAGAACGGAGATTGAGTCCTCGCGAGACGACGACCGACGATGGACACTTCCACGCTCCGCCACTGGGACAACGAGCACGTCTGGCATCCGTTCGCGCCGATGCAGGCGTATCGGGAAGAGCATGCGCCGATTATCACGGGCGGCGACGGGTTCGACCTGATCGACACCGACGGCCACCGTTACCTCGACGGCATTTCGTCGCTGTGGTGTAACGTGCACGGGCATCGTGTGCCGAAAATCGACGCGGCCATTCGCGAGCAACTCGATCGCGTCGGACATAGCACGCTACTGGGTCTATCGAACGAGCCGTCGATCGAATTGGCCAAGCAACTCGTCGATCGCACCCCGGCGGGATTGAACAAGGTGTTCTACTCCGACAGCGGTGCCACCTCGGTCGAGATTGCCGTCAAACTGGCGTATCAGTATCACCAGCAGCAAGGTTCATCGCCCGACAAGCGTGACCTGTTCGTTTCAGTTTCCAACGCCTACCACGGGGACACCATCGGTTCGGTTAGCGTGGGCGCGATCGATTTGTTTCACCGTGTTTACGGTGGCTTGCTCTTCGAGACGACCAGCGTTCCCGCTCCACTCACATTTCGCGTCCCCGCTGGCTTCCAGGTCGAGACGTACCTGGCGTATTGCTTCGACGAACTCGAACGCACGATCGTCGAAAACAGCGAACGGATTGCCGCGTTCATTATCGAGCCGCTCGTGCAAGGGGCGGCGGGGATTCTCGTGCATCCGCCGGGCTACTTGAAACGCGTTCGCGAACTGACGGCCGCGCATGGCATTCCGCTCATCGCCGACGAAGTGGCCGTCGGCTTCGGACGCACGGGAACGATGTTCGCCTGCGAGCAGGAAGATGTGCAGCCCGACTTCCTCTGTCTCGCCAAGGGCATTACGGGCGGTTACTTGCCGCTGGCCGCCACGCTGACAACCGACGCCATCTACGAAGGCTTCCTCGGCGAACCACACGAGGCCCGCACCTTCTTTCACGGCCACACCTACACCGGCAACCCGCTCGGTTGTGCAGCCGCGTTGGCGTCGCTGGAACTGTTCGACGAGAACGACATTATGTCGAACGTTCTAGCGAATGCCGAGTTACTCGCACGCCGACTAACCGAGTTAATCGATCACCCACACGTCGGCCAGATTCGCCGGAAGGGCATCATGGTGGGCATCGAACTGGTGGCCGATCGAGTTGGTCAAACCGCCTATCCAGCCGAGAAACGCATGGGGCATGAAGTCACATTGGCCGCCCGCAAGCGTGGCGTGATTACTCGACCGCTGGGCGATGTCATCGTCCTTATGCCGGCTCCCGCGATGCCGGATGAACTTGTCGAAACGCTATGCGATGCGGTCTTCCAGTCGATCGATGAAGTGACCGGGCCGTAGCGATTCATTAATGGTCGGTCCTGATATTGGGGTGACTGTTGTTGAACCACGAAGGCACAAAGGCACGAAGAGATTCAAGATTTGTGCCGATAGCCGACTTGGGTTATGTATCTGATTGAATTGATCGAATCCTGCTGCTTTCCCTTCCTTTGTGTCTTTGTGCCTTCGTGGTGAATCACCGTCGCGGAATGCATATCGGCGAGAGGGCCCAGCGTATTCGTTCCGTCGTAAGAAATGAACGTTGCGTCGTGCCGCTCTCCCCGTTAGAACTCGGACTGCGCGTTTTTTGAAAATCCACAACAAGATAGAACAGCCATGCAGGCAGTTGTTTTCGAGCAATTTGGTGAACCGGCCGAGGTGTTGTCGGTTCGGGATGTGACGCCGCCGATGGTCGAACCGGGGCAGGTATTCGTGCGGATGCTGGCCGCGCCGGTGAATCCTTCCGAGTTGATGGTCGTGCGCGGCATCTACGGCAAGCTGCCCGAATTACCGGCGACACCCGGATTTGAAGGTGTCGGCGTGGTGGAATCAGCTGGCGGTGGATTGTACGGGAAATTGCTCGTGGGCAAACGTGTGGCCGTTCTCAACGCGCCGACAGGAAGTTGGTGCGAACAAACGGTGCTGCCCGCCAAGCAGGCGATCCCGCTGCCCGACGATTTGTCGGTCGAGCAGGCCGCCATGTTTTTCGTCAACCCGGCCGCCGCGTTCATCATGACGCGGAAAGTGCTTGTCGTCCCGCAAGGAGAATGGCTGCTGCAAACGGCAGCCGGGTCGGCGTTGGGTCGCATGGTTGTACGACTCGGCAAGCGGTTCGGTTTCCGAACACTCTGCGTGGTGCGAAGGGAAACACAGGTCGCAGAATTGACGCAACTCGGAGCCGATGCGGTTGTCGTGTTCGATCCAACAACCGATGACGCTGTCAAACTTCGCGCTGCCGTGGATGAGAAGACTAACGGTCGTGGCGTGCAATACGCGATCGACCCCGTCGGCGGAGCCACCGGATCAGCGGTCGTCGAATGCCTGGGGCGTGGCGGACGCATGCTGGTCTTCGGAACGTTGGCTGATGAACCGTTATCGTTCTCATCCCGCGCGTTGATGACGCCGGGCGCACAAATCGAAGGGTTCTGGTTGGCCAACTGGATGGCGAAACAGGGTCTGATCGGAAAGCTCCGCCTGGTCAAACAGGTGAAGGGACTGATGCGCGAGGGGATCCTCGTTTCCGACGTCAGTGAATCCTTCCCGCTGGAACGTGTCACCGATGCAGTCACCGCAGCCGAACAGCCGGGCCGAGGCGGAAAAGTCCTGCTCCGCATCGGTGATGCCTGACGTCCGTTGTCGTTGGACGCTTCCTCACAGAAGCAATTTCGACAACTGCTTCAGTTCCCATTCAAGATTGTTGAAGACGGGTACGTCGGTGAATTCTGCCAACTCACGCAGTGCCAGCGGTGATCCCGAGCAGACACCAGAAATCGCATCAGGGACCAGGTTGAAGCGATTTTTCAAGACGTCGATTCCACCCACCGCGCCGAAGGCATCGTGGGCGGCGAAGATCAGCCGGTGGATTCGTGACCGAACAGCCTCCGATTGCAAAAGTATTGCAGTTTCACGCTGCAGAATACCGTCCGCGACTTCGACCACCCAGAAATTCTTGGGGTTGTGGCATACTTCAAGTCGAGATCATTGAAGACCCGCAGCAGGTCAGCCTCGTCCAGCATATAGGTCGAGGGGAAACCGAAATGAGTGAAGTCGTTAATCACTTTTGCGCCTGCATCCTGCATGTAGAGGATATCTTTCAGGCTTGCCGTGCCGGTGATCTTGGAAGCCCGAACTTCGTAACCCATTGCCGAGAGAGCCCAACAACACGCAACGGCACTGGCGCTCTTCCCGGCATTCATTGCCGTGCCGACCACCAGTACGAGTTTGGCCCGATTTGACTTCTTGGCTGAAACCGTCGGGCGAATGTGAGAGTGGTGTCGCGTGTTAATCACTTGACCGGATTCATCGCAGACGTAACCGAGAATGCGGATTCGAGTTGGATCTTTGATCGATGAGTTTTTCGTTGCGACACGACCGACGATCCCGGATCTGGCCAACAGATCGACTTCCGTTTTTATCGCGTCCGGTACGAATCCCTCGTAAAAGTCGGGGGCGTAACGGTTTCCGAATACGAAGATACCGCGCGTTCCATCGTTGATCCGGTGAATCCGCGCCGACTTATTTTCGAGTTCGGAGTGCTGGCCGATTCGCACCACGCGGCCATACACGACATCACCGATTTCCGGTTCCTTGTCGTGAAATTCGTAGAACCGGATGTGTTTCTTGGTAACGGTGAATGCTGCGCTGGGGAGGATAAAACCGGGCGGGATCTTTTTCATCGGCGGAGTTCGACTTGAGCTGGCTGACATGAAACGGGGCCGGGTATTATCCCCGTGAATTCTCCGTCGGATAGTCTTATATCGCCGAATTCACCGAACTTGCCGAGCCACGATGGAACCGCTTCGTCGACGGGGCAACTCACCGATGGACTCGGCCCGCAGGTTCGCCGTGTTTGTCCATCGTTTCACCGTCGGGGCGGGACAGGTACATCATCGTGGCCGAGCCGGTCGCGATCAGCAGATCATCCGCTGTGCGAAGTTCTCCGCGCACCACAGCCGTTTGCCTCCCGGAATGTTGTACCTCGCCGACCGCCGTGACGGTCTCGCCGTTCCAGGCTGGTCGGGTGAAGTTGACGTTCAACTGCACCGTGACGACATGATGTTCCGGCGGTGCCATCGTGCGGGCCGCCATGCCCATCGCGGTATCCAGCAGTGTGGCCGTCACGCCACCGTGCATGATGCCGAGGGACCGCAGGTGGATGTCATTAATCGTCATCCGGAAAATCGCCCGCCCGTCTTTCTGTTCGACGCGCACGATATTCAGCAATTCCAAAAACGGCACATGCGGCACGTTCGTCGCAG
>Ga0115002_10009070_pt1 | contig 10908 bp, 12 predicted proteins | sample ArcticOcean_MG_C_8_FD_89576 | JGI IMG/M metagenome (GOLD analysis project Ga0115002, IMG submission 89576) | Marine microbial communities from western Arctic Ocean - ArcticOcean_MG_CB11_86 | ecosystem: Environmental > Aquatic > Marine > Oceanic | place: Arctic Ocean: Canada Basin | collected... | reverse complement strand
TAAAGAGACCTTGTGATCCTTACCGAATGGCATATTCATTCACGAAAATATTAATTCGTAATATTGATCGCAGCATTAACGAAGAAGAATTAAAAGTTCTATTTGAAGAATTTGGAACAGTACAATATTGTGATTTGGTGTTGGACAAAACCACCGGTGGCTCCAAGGGTTTTGCTTTTGTGGAAATGCCGAAACTTGGGGAAGCCAAAGTTGCGATAAAAAACTTGAACAATAAGAATGTTGGTGGTAACAATATTCGCGTTAAAAGAGCATAACAAGGGCACATCGGTTTATTAGGCACAGAGGGTATGAAAATGTATCCCCGCAGGGACGCCAATTGGCCAGCGCTATGAGAAGCACAAGGTACCCACAGGCTCACTCAGCGAAATTTCCATTTCAGGGCAGGGCGTGCTGATGCTCGTGAGGCAGGGCGTGCACCCGTAGAGGAAAATGAATGAAGATATCGACACGCCGTGGCACAAGTGAATGGTACCATCTTGATTCGTTAGGAAAGTTGGTCTACTCGAAGGACCCAATGGGGAACTGTCTCCCTGATTTCTCCCATGTTGGCTATCATTCTGGCGAAAGGGCGATTCCTCACGTTCCTGTGAAAATGGCCCTTGAACCGAGTCAGGGTGACGACACCAAACGTATTCAAGATGCGCTGGATACACTGGGGACCCTCCCTCTTGACAAGGCTGGTTTTCGCGGGGGTTTGCTGCTTAAGCGTGGCGTTTACCGAGTTGAGGGAACACTTAGGATCACCCACAGTGGCATTGTTCTTCGAGGCGAAGGCAACGGCTCGGATGGCACCGTCATCATTGCTACCGGTTACAACGACCCAAAATACCAGCGGGCGTTGATTGCGGTCGGTCCTCAATCAGACCATCTTGAGGCACACATCCTGCATGGATATGCTACGGAACAGATAAAACTGGTAACAGATTCCAGGCAGGTGATCGTTGATGCCTATGTTCCTGTCGGGAGCCATTCCTTTGAGGTGAAGTCGGCTTCAGATTATAAGCCCGGAGATCGAATTGTTGTGCATCGGCCATCCACGGCAGATTGGATCCACGCCATTGGTTGCGATCAGCTTGAACCCAATTGGGCCGAGATTCGCAACGTACGCTGGGAAAAGGACGGTGAGGCACCCGGCTTCTACTATCAACGTGTTGATAGTCACAGTAAATACTGTTTGTTGCAAAAACATGATGAAAGTTGGGATGATTTTGAGAAGCGCGTGCCCTTGTCTGAGGATGGTCGAACGTTTAACCTGACCAGACAATGGGAAGCCGGAGACTACGATTTCTATTTTGAACGTCGTATCATTGCGGTTGACGGAAACCGGATTACGATTGACGCGCCAATCGTCCATTCGATGGTGCAGGAATATGGTGGCGGTGCAGTCTACCACTACGAGACACCTGGGCGTGTGAAGGAAATTGGTGTTGAAAACCTGCACCTGGTTTCAGAGTTTGCCACGCCGATCCCCGGTCATCCTTATGGGAATCCCAAGGAAGAGGCTCAGGCCGAAAACCATGCTTGGCATGGGGTCGAACTCAAGCGCGATAGCGAGAATACCTGGGTAAGTGACGTTACGGGAAATTATTTCGGCTGGTCTCTGGTCTCTGCTTCGGGGAAACGTGCGACGGTTCAGGACTGTGTCAGTTTGGGTCACGCGTCAAAAATTGTCGGTGGTCGTCGTTACACGTTCATGATTGATGGGCAACTGAATTTGGTGCAACGTTGTCTTGCCTATAACGGACGTCATGAGTTTGTCACACAGGAAAGAACGGCAGGCCCCAACGTGTTCGTCGATTGTGTCGGGTTCGATACCAAAGCTGCTGCAGGTCCACACCATCGTTATTCTGTTGGTACCTTGTTTGACAATGTGAAATCTGAGCGGGGAATGGAATCACGGTTCCGTGGCAAATCTGGTACCGGTCATGGCTGGGCCGGAACCCAGACCTGTTTCTATAACTGTGTCGCCCCGGGATTCGACGTTGAAGCACCCCCTGGGGGAATTTGCTGGGTGATCGGTTCTGGCAAGCGCGATGAGGATGGCGCCCGCGTCACACCCGTTAGTCTATACTATCAGCAAGTGCAAGACCGGTTGGGAAAAGCTGCCTTGGATAGATTGGCCACGGAGGCGCAACGAAAACACCTGGGGAAATATCGTTGGGTGAAAAAGTGTCTCAAGAACGAAAGAGAATCGGATGGTTTTTCACCAAATACGGGATATTGATGCTCGGGGATTCCACACTGCAATTCTTGTCACTGGACACTATGGTGGGTTGGAAAAGACACGTCGCCTCATTTGCGATTATTACACCCGACGCACACAGAGTCCGTTGCGCTTTCATGCCATTGCCGACTGGGAAAGTATTCGATTAAGCCTAACTCGGTAATGCAGTCGGACGGCTGTGCCGCCGCTGATTTTTGCGTTAGACACAATAAGAGAGTGTTGAATATGAAAAGCAAGGGAATCGAGTTCCAGGGCATCCCCATTTTAGGCAATGGCTTTCATGTCTGCATTAGCACATCAGACTTTGAACGATCCATTAACTTCTACCAAGCCTTAGGCTTTTCACCCAAAGGGCAGATTGGGGTAAAAAGGGAAAAGTTTAGAATGCAATATCTTATTCATCCTGAAAATAAGGCTCTGATAGAAGTTATCTGCCACTTCGATAGAACGGATATCCCTCAAACACCACTTGAGCGCAAAGATATAGTCGGCGTAAACCATTTCGGTTTTCATGTAAGCGATTTGAAGAAAACGCGAATACAATTAAAAAAACTTGGAGCAGAAATTATAGAAGATGATTCAAGAGGGATTTATGATTTTATCTTTGCTAAAGGACCTGATGGAGAATTGATAGGTTTTGCTGAATTCAAGAAAAGTATTGGAGAACCCGAATATTAGCGGTGCGTCTAATCATGCAATTCATTGGACTGGTTCATCTTATTCATCAAGGAATACATCAACCCTATGATTTATCCATACGACAATGCTACGCAAACACGCTGGGACCTCGGTGAGTTCAAGGTTCAACTCAATCAGCCCAATAATCCTCGTCCCTTTGGGTTCTGTGACGGAAGCCCCGAGGACGTCACTGAGCTCCGCTCACTCGCCGAAGCCGAGGGCGTTGATGACGTAGAGATCCACAAGAAGATCCTCAAGACCGGGCGCGAGGTATGGACCTTGGGTGGACAAGAGAACCCCAGCGATCAATAATTCCTTTTCTGTGATGCAAGCGAAAAACAGAAGAACTGTATAGTAGATAGCGAAGACTGGGCCGAAGGGGAGGTGCAATATCGAGGCAATATTGATATAATCCAATATAACGCTGAACAACGGAGTCCAAATGGGAGACGTGGTGTCCCACATTCATTCACTCTACACCGAATGGCATATTAAGTCATGAAATTATTAATTCGTAATATTGATCGTAGCATTACCGAAGAACAATTAAAAGCGCTCTTTGAAGAATTTGGCACTGTACAATATTGTGATTTGGTGTTAGATAAAACCACTGGTGGCTCCAAGGGTTTTGGCTTTGTGGAAATGCCGAAACTGGGAGAAGCCAAAGTTGCGATAAAAAACTTGAATAATAAGAATATTGGTGGTGACAATATGCGTGTTAAAAAAGCATAACAAGGAGCTAATCTCACCTGAGAGCCCTCACCCTACTCGGATTGCACTCATGTATCGTCATAGTCAAAGCTCGAGGAGCAAATATGGAAAGTGAAAAAGTGTTTACAACGGCACCCTCACCTGAAAGCGTAGGCATTCCTTCTCAGGCGATTTTGAATTTCCTGCAGCGGATCGATTCCGAGCGCATTAACATGCACGGGTTTTTGCTGGTGCGTCACAACAAAATTGCGGCTGAAGGGTATTGGGCCCCGTGGTCGGTTGACCGCAAACACCGGATGTATTCGGTCAGCAAAAGCTTTGTTTCGTTGGCGGTTGGGATGATGGTCGATGAAGGCAAGCTCTCCCTCGATGATCGGGTTGTCGATTACTTCCCGGACAAACTGCCGGAAAAGCTTCATCCGTGGCTTGCTGCCTCGACTGTTCGAGATCTCCTGACGATGTCGACTGCTCATTCGAGAACTTCCTATACACGCGACGATCCCGACTGGGTGTGGACCTTCTTTAACAGGGCGCCTTCGCATCCTCCCGGAACGATCTTCTCATACGACACTGCGGCAACTGTCGTGCTCACGGCCACGGTCGAGCGGCTCGCGGGCATGCCCTTTCTGGAGTACATGCGCCCGCGTTTCTTGGACCGAATTGGATTCTCCACTGACGCCTGGAGCGTCCGCACGCCTGAGGGTGGGTCGTGGGGTGGGTCGGGGGTTATCTGTACGCTTCGGGATCTGGCCAAAGTTGCACTTGCCTGCATGAACAGCGGTATGTGGGACGAAGAAAGGGTTCTTCCTGAGGCGTATGTAAGCGCTGCGACCGCCAAGCAAATCGACAACGCCATTCGGGGAAACTGTGGGTATGGTTATCAGATTTGGTGCGATGAAGAAAACGGATTCTCCTTCCGTGGGATGGGCAGTCAGTATGCCATCTGTTTTCCCGACAAGGCGTTTCAGTTCACCTGCATCGCCGACACACAAGGCGCACCATCGGGCAGTGCTATTCCTGCCGTGATGCGGGAGGAGATATATCCCCACCTTTCAGACACGCCGCTTCCCGAGAACCCCGATGCCTATGCGGAACTCTCCGATAAGATCGCGGAACTCGCAGTTTTGCCGATTCCTGGGAACTCTGACGCGCGGGCGGCTTCGGAAGTTGACGGCGCTTGGTATGCTTTGGAAGAAAACCCTATGGGGATTACGCGGATGCGTTTGTCCTTTAAAGGGGATCAGGGTACTTGGGAATACACCAACGGTCAGGGCGACAATGTGCTTCCGTTTGGTATAGGGCACTTGCTGTCTGGCAAGTTTCCGCAACGCAACTACTTTGGTGAACAGATCGGCACGGTCTCGGGCAGGGAATATGATTGCTTGGCATCGGCTGCGTGGATTGACGAGAAGACGCTCAATATGGAGGTCTACATTACGGATATTCACCTGGGCGGGCTCAGGGTGTCTTTTGCCTTCAAGGGAGAAGAGATTGGTGTTTTTATGACGAAACAGGCAGAGTTCTTCTTGGACGAATACAATGGATTTGCCGGGGGAAAACGCCTTTAACGCAGCAACATTCAATCGATTTATAGGGAGAGATTCATGAACGCAGAATACCAGATTCTTGACGAGACAGAGAAGGGGCGCCAGAAGATCCGCGACATCAAAACCATGATGCTTCAAGGATCGCGCAGTTATACGCTGGTGAAGGTCATCACCGAAGACGGCTTGTACGGGATCGGTGAGGCATACGGCAGCCCAGGTGTGGGTGTGAAGGAGCAGATTGAAGCCATCAAGCCGTCTCTCATTGGACGGGATCCGTTAGAGATTGATGTGCTCTACACGTTGATGGGGCAGAATCGGAACCCGGGAACGGGTTGGGCGGGTTCCAGTCGCACGGACGGCTCAGCCCACGCTTTGATGCGGGCGGCCAGTGGGATTGAAATGGCGTTGTGGGATTTGGCGGGGAAAATTCTGGGCGTTTCATCGACAGTGCTGTTGGGCGGGAAATTTCGCGACAAAGTGCGGGTCTACGATCACGCACGGCCACGGGACCTTCTCGACCGCGCTTCGTGTGAGGAGTGGGCACAGAAAGTAAAGGAAGATCCGGCCGGCTTTACCTGCCACAAGTTTGGCTTTTCACACACAACGCCGGAAACCGATGCTGGGCGTGATCTCGCGAATCGGGTGTTGACCGTTCGGGAATTGCGGCAGATTGAAGAGGGCTTTGCCAATTGCCGCGAGGCGCTTGGTTGGGACCACGATATCATGGTTCATTGCCACTGGGAATATGACGTGCGCACTGCGATTCAAATTGCGGAGGCAGTGGCGCCAATCAAGCCGTTGTGGCTTGAGGACGCGATGATCGTGAATCATTCGGAGAGCTGGAAACGGTTGACTGCGAGTTCGCCGGTTCCGATCTGCACGGGTGAGAATCTGTGGCGGCGGTCTGAGTTTGCGGACTTCATCGTCCATCAGGGATGCGATATCCTTCACCCAGATCTGCGCAACAGCGGCGGATTTTTGGAGAACAAGCGCATTGCCGACATGGCCGAAGTGTGGGGCGTGCCACTGGCGACGCATAACACGGGCAGCCAGCTTAACACGTGGGCGACGTGCCAGTGGGCGGGATCGATTCGGGACTTTATTGCATGCGAAACGGTCACCGGGAAGGGCGACTGGATGGATGAGTTGCTGATTCTCGACGGGTTTTACATTGAGAATGGGTTTGTGAGAATCACTGACAAACCTGGACTCGGTGTGGATCTGAATCCAGATGTGGCCCAGGCGCACTTGGCGGAAGGGGAAACATGGTGGGGGTGATGTGACGTGTGGAGCCGTTAAACGCAATTCATGAGTTTCGGGGATCAACAAGGCCGTATTTGAAATGGGTAATGCGCAGACCGACGAATCGAATACAGAGACGCCGCTTCGGCTGTTGCCTGGTGTGGTCATTGTGGTGTTGCAGTGGTTGGGGAGATTTGGTGTTCCTCTTGTCGTGCCCGAGGCCATGCTATTGGCGCGACTGGCATTTTGAATGCGCTTGATGCCGGGGATGGCGAGATTCTGATCAGTATCAACGAATCAGACGGTATGCGTCGTATTGCTGCCGCGCACGGTTCCCGGCGATTGAGGGCAAAACTTGGAACCATCCCGTGTTGGTCGGTAACGTTCTGCTGGTTCGAAATGGCCAGGAGATGGTTGCGTTTCGGTTGTCGCTTTTGGGCAGTTGATGCGCATGTTATTATCGCTACGAAAAGGAAAGATAATTTATGCCTGAAACCCTTATTCCCTCTCAAGATGAAATTTTGAAAGCGGCTGATCATCTTCAAAAAATTATTATCCATACACCACTCATTCCGTCACAAACGATTGCAGATCAACTTGGTGCAAAAGATGTGCGCATCAAGGCTGAATCTATGCAATGGACGGGTTCGTTTAAAGTGCGCGGTGCATTTTGGCGGTGTATGCAACTGACAGAAGCCGAGCGAAAAGTGGGTGTCGTGGCCTACTCTTCGGGTAATTTTGCTCAGGGATTGGCTGCTGCTGCAAATCTGTTAGAGATCCCTGCAACCATTGTGATGCCCATTGACGCGCCTGAGATTAAACAAAAAAGAACGGCGGCTTATGGGGCAAACATTGTTCTTTCTGATCATGGTTCACGCCCTCGGGAAGAAGTGGCAAGCGGTATCGCACAAGCATTGGCCAAAGATAAAGGGTTGACCTTGTTGCATCCTTTTGATGATCCGTGGATCATTGCCGGTCATGCAAGTGCTGCTGTTGAAGTGATAGAAGAACTCACACGATCAGGTGAGCCTTTGCCCGATGTTGTGTTAAGCAGTGTTGGCGGGGGTGGTTTTATGGCCGGTCTTGCCATGGGATTTCATTACCTTGCTCCGGAAGTGGAAATGGTTGTTGTTGAACCAGAAGGTTATGATAGCTTTGGGGCTTCTATAGGTGCCAAAAAAATCACGCGGGTTCTTGGGGATCACACCACGATTTGCGATGCACTCCAGGCAACATCTCCTGGAAAAGCACCTTTTGCGTGTGCGCAATTTGCTGGTATTCAGTCACGGCTAACCGTTAAGGATCATTCGGTTCTCAAGGCTATGCGGCTGGCCTTTGAAACGCTTAAACTGGTGTTGGAACCTTCTGGCGCTGTGGCCATTGCCGCACTCCTTGAGCACTCTGATCGTTTTAAAGGCAAACGCGTTGTGGCCTTCACCACTGGCGGAAACATTACCATTGAAGATTTTACCAAGTTTTTTACGACAGAATAGATCGTTTTTATTTTTTGAGTTTATTTGTTGTCCTTACTTTTGATTTGGGAAGGCGTAATGGAAGATATAACACTAAGAGTGAATGGCCAAAGCCGTGTTGTACATGTTGATTCTGAGACGCCGCTGATTTATGTTTTGCGCAATGATTTGGCGTTGAAAGGCACGAAGTTTGGGTGTGGGTTGGAGCAATGTGGCGCGTGCAAGGTGATTGTGGATGGTGAGGCATTGCCTTCGTGCAAACGGTCGGTGGCATCGGTGGTGGGGTGTGAGATAACGACCGTGGAGGGTGTGGGAACGGTTGAGAATTTGCATCCGATTCAAAAGGCATTTGTGGATGAGCAGGCTGCGCAGTGTGGGTTTTGTACGGCGGGTTTGATTGTGGCGGCTAAGGCATTGCTCGATCAGAATGTGAATCCAACAGATCATGAGATTCGGGATCATTTGGCCATTCATTTGTGTCGGTGTGGTTCACACAGCCGCATTTTACGTGCGGTGCGGCGTGCAGCAAAGGAGATGGCGATATGAGTGTGGACACGGTGATTCGCATTGAAAAAGATGAGACGGTTTCTGTGTTGATTGGGAAGTCGGAGATTGGGCAGGGCATTTATACCTCGATTGCACAGATTGCGGCTGAGGAGTTGGATGTTTCTTTTGCTCGAATGCGGGTTGTGTCGCCCGATACGGATCATGCGCCCAATGGGTCGTATACGGCGGGGAGTAATTCGATTCAGGGTGAAGGACGCAAAGTGCGCCAGGCTGCTGCGGATGCACGTTATGAATTGTTGCAGAAAGCGGCGCATCTTTGGGGTGTGGATGTCGCAAATTTGAATGTGGCAGATGGGGTGGTGAGTGATGGGATTCGGGAGGTAACGTATTGGGGCTTGTTGGATGGTGATGTGTGGGAACAGCGTGTGATAGATGTGGGTAGACTAAAAGATGCGGACGATTATGGGGTTGTGGGACAATCAGTCGGGCGGTTGAAGCTGATGGATATTGTAACGGGGCAGCCGCATTTTATACATGATATGGATGTGCCCAATATGGTACATGGGCGTGTGGTGCGACCGCCAAGATATGGGGCCGTGTTGGTTTCTGTGGCAGATGTGGGCGATCTGCCGGGTGTGTTGCAGGTGGTGCGTGATGGCAATTTTTTGGGTGTGATCACCGAGCGTGAAGAGCAGGCTGTGAAGGCGGCAGACGTATTGCGCGAAAAATGTGTGTGGGAGGGGGGCGGTGAGTTTCCGGATGAAAGCAAGTTGTTTGAAACATTGATGAATCATCCCAAACAACAGGCGTTGTTGGTGGTGGATGGCAGGCCTGTGGAAGATGCGGTGCCCGATATTGCAGTGCCAGATGGCGCCCGCCAAACAGTTGAAGCGACTTATTACAAACCCTATCACATGCACGGTTCATTGGGTCCCTCGGCTGCGATGGCACATTGGGAAGATGGCATGTTGACGGTGTGGGCACACACCCAAGGTGTGTCACCTTTGAGAGGGTCATTGGCACAGGTGTTAGATTTGCCCGATCAATCTGTTCGGGTGATCCATGTGGAAGGTGCTGGGTGTTATGGGCACAATGGTGCCGATGATGCGGCTTTGGATGCGGCGCTGTTGGCGCGTTTTTTGCCAGATCGCCCAGTGATGTTGAAGTGGATGCGGGATGATGAACATGCTTGGGAACCCTATGGGTCATGTATGGCTGTGAAGATGCAAGGCAGTGTCGGTGACGGTGGGGTGGTGATTGATTGGAATCACGATGCGTGGAGTTACACCCATTCAGGGCGCCCGCGTGCGATGAATGGCACATCGAATATGTTGGCGGCTTGGCATATTGAAAATGCTTTGCCGCCACCGATTGCTAAACCTGGAGGGGGTTCACACGGTGGCATTCATCGCAATGCCGATCCGTTGTACAATTTTTCACGACGGCGTGTGGTGAAGCGTTTTGTGCCCGATAGCCCGTTGCGGGTGTCTGCTTTGCGTGGTTTGGGTTCTCCGGGCAATGTGTTTGCCATTGAGTCGTTTATGGATGAGTTGGCTTTTGCTGCGGGTGAAGATCCGGTGGATTTTCGGCTCAAGCACTTGGATGATGACCGTGCCAAAGATGTGATTCGGGCAGCGGCTAACAAAGCGGGTTGGCAGGCGGGTGTGCGGGGCAACGGGAATGGACGCGGACAAGGGCTTGGATTTGCACAGTATAAAAATGAGAAGTGTTATGCGGCGGTGATTTTTGATGTGTGTGTGACTGTGGGACAGATTGTTTTGGAACGGGTGGTGATTGCGGCTGACGCGGGGCAGGTTGTGAATCCTGATGGTTTGAAGAATCAACTTGAGGGTGGGGTGGTTCAGGCGGCGAGTTGGGCGATGAAGGAGGCCGTGCGGTTTGATCGGGAGCGGATTACGAGTCGAGATTGGGAGACGTATCCAATTTTAACGTTCCCCGAGGCGCCCAAAGTTGAGACGGTATTGATTGATCGGCCGGGATTGCCGAGTTTGGGCAGCGGGGAAGCGACGCAGGGACCAACGCCTGCGGCTATTGCAAATGCGGTTTTTGATGCGGTGGGTATTCGGTTGCGACAGATGCCGTTTATGCCAGAGAGGGTCATGGTTGCGATGGGTAGATGAGGTTGTTTGTAAAATGAAAAGGGCCTTACGTTAAAAACGTGAGGCCCTTTTTTTATGCAGGGGTTTCTATAACAACATGCTCAAACCGAGTCTGGTGTGAGGTGTTTTTGTCGAATTTGGTGGGCTTTTGACAAAGCTTGATTGAGGCTGTTTTGATTGAAGGGTTTGCTGAGGGTCAGGTCAATGTCTTTATGATCTTCAATGATGGAGTTTTTGATTTCCCAGCCGGTCATGAGAATAGTGATGGTTTGTGGGTGCTTTTGTTTGACTTGTTCGACAATATCAAGACCCGACATTCCTGCCATTGTCCAATCGGTGATGACCACGTCATACGCTTTTGTTTCTATTGTTTGAAGTGCTGCTGC
>Ga0115002_10009063_pt1 | contig 10912 bp, 11 predicted proteins | sample ArcticOcean_MG_C_8_FD_89576 | JGI IMG/M metagenome (GOLD analysis project Ga0115002, IMG submission 89576) | Marine microbial communities from western Arctic Ocean - ArcticOcean_MG_CB11_86 | ecosystem: Environmental > Aquatic > Marine > Oceanic | place: Arctic Ocean: Canada Basin | collected... | reverse complement strand
TATCGCGTGCAAGGCTGATGACTGAAAGGGCGGACAGTATGATCCCCGAAATTATTATTATGTCAGACCACAAAGAAACCAAACCGCGTCAACTGCTTCGCCATGCTGGCGCCAGGCGACTGGTGAGCCCCGCCGCCGCAAGTGCGATCCCGGCATGTTTTTCAGCCCCGGTAAAAATCCCGGCTACGTCTGGCCCGGAAGTGAATTTACCGTCCTGATAAACAATTTTTCCGTTAACCAGAACCGCTCTGGCATCAGCCCCACGTCCCGCACTCACAAAATTGGAGAGTGGACGATGCAACACTCCGATGTGTGGCTTTATCATATCAAAAATCGCTATATCTGCACGCTTTCCAGACTCTATCGACCCGATTTCATCGCCAAGGCCAAGTGCATTAGCAGCGTTTATCGTTGCCATTTCGAGTGTACGCTCAACCGGCATTCGGGTCGGATCAAGGTGTCGGTTATGCTGCATCAGGGTCGCAACTTTCATCTGTTCGATCATATCGACAGAGTAATCAACCATTGGGCCGTCAGTGCCCAGTGCGGTATTTACACCTGCCCGGGCGGCGTTTGCCGCCGGTCCAATTCCGCCGCCGCGAACGGCTTCGCTGGCCGGCGTATAGACAAAACTCGCTCCCGTGAGAGCCATATGTTCAAGATCAAGCTCCGTCACGTGGATCCCGTGGATCATGAGCCAGGTCTCGTCGAGTATTCCAAGTTGCATGAGATAGCGGGTATCAGTCCGCCCCGTTTCCCGCAGATACTTCAGGAACCCCATTTCCAGTGCAAAGGTGCCGCCGGAGATATGCGCCGTAATCTTGATGTCGAGGTCCCGCGCAAGGTCATAACCCTTTTTGATCAGGGTCTCAGTGCTCATGCCTGCCGCAACCCAGTGCGCGTTTGATTCAAGCGCCATTGCCATCCGAACCAGACCACCGCCCGATCTGTCCCATTCTTCACAGGTGGTTCTGAAGTCGTCGAGCGCCGCATCCAGATCAAGGGGATGATGGGGATTTCCGGGCGTCTTACAGCGCATTTCTTTGCCGAACACCTGCCGGATACCCAGTTCACGCTGCGGTTCAATTGTGGCGGCCACGTGCGCCGGGCTTGTCGTGGTAACCGAATGATTCAGCGAACAGGTGGTCCCGGTGGACAACATCTCGAGGCCAGCCACATAACTTGATACCCGCATTGCATCTGGCGAGAGTTGAGCTGAGAGCGGAAGGAGAAATTGTGTTACCCAGTCTTCCAGCAGATAGCCATCGGCCAAACCTTTAAACAGTGTGTACCAGTGATGCTGGTGCATGTTGATAAGGCCGGGCAGAACCAGGCAACCGCTGGCGTCGATCACATCGTCAAAACCGTCCGCCGCCGGGGCAGCATCTTCCGGGCCAACCCCCGTGATATCGGTCCCTTCAATTACCGCGAAGCCGCCCGGATAAACATTACGATCAGGGTCAACCGTCACAACGTAACCGTCACGTATCAAGGTCCGTGCCATCGCCATATACTCCCTGCCAGGATAACGCCCATGGTACAGTGAACACCATGTATCCTTCACATAACAGGGGTGGTTCGGACCGCGGACACTTTGTTTGAAAGTAGCTGCCATCATAGCAGATCGGTCTTTGTAAAACATGGAGAAGCAAATGGCTCTACCGAAGCTATCGCTCCCGGCTAAACGATCTCCTATGAACGCTTGGCCGCGCTGGGCGCGTGTCGTCAAATAGCAGCATCAACTGGGGGCGAGAAAGTTTGCCAGTATCTGTCGCTGGGATTGCCAAAAAATCATATTTGGTATGGTGAGGCTTCACCCTCTTTCCGCGCGGCCATTCGGGTACATTGGCAGGCTGGCTGCGCGGAGCCTCTTCCACGTTTAATGGGTTTTAGTCGCAAGTGTGTGTTGCCGGAACTTCGGCATCACCTCTTGAGCCAGGAGGCGCATGGATTCTTTCTCCCAAGCCATATTCCGCCCGCCCCAGTCGGTGCCGGTCAAAAGAAGGGTATCAAATGGACCAACATGATCTCTAAAGGCGACAAGCTTATCGAGTACTGTTTTCGTTGAGCCATAGGTGACACACTCGCGGACGATCACCTCTGGAGTGCACTCGGCATCGGGCATATTCGGATCTGGTTTCACCAGGATCAAGTGATTCAGAGAAGAAAACACCCCGTGCATGTAGGTAAAATAATAGCGGCTCGAGGCGTCGTCACTAAATACTCGTTCCTCGGCCTCGGCCTCTGAGGGGGCTACAAGAATATTGCGGGCGACACGCCAGTTTTTACCGGTGGCCTTTCGACCGGTCACAGCGGCTGCTTCCCTATATATGTCCCAGTGAGATTTGACTGAATATACTGGACTTATATTAGCAGAAACTATGTCCCATCCACGTTCTGCAGCGGATCGAGCGGACTGGGAGTGAGCGCTCGCCAACGATACCGATATTGGTGGATGCGGACGCTGGAGAGGTTTTGCCATATAGCCAATCCCAAGTTCGCTTATGATCCCTTCTTGGATTTTGACTGACCAAAATTCCCCCTCGAGATTGTAAGGCGGATCGCCAGCCCATATGTCGAGCATCATGTTAATGCATTCCGAAAATTTCCGTGCCCGAACGTCGTTATCCAAATTGTCAAACAGTTCAAAATCGGAAATCAGTCCGCCGGGTCCGATACCAAGCAGGAAATTACCTCCGGTCATGTGATCAAACTGAGCCACTTCGCCGGCTACCACTGCCGGGTGATGATTGGGAAGATTTATCACGCCTGTCGCGAATTTTAAATTTTTGGTCTGACTTATCAGATTGGACATAAACATCATGGGTGATGCAAAGGGTTCGGTGGTGGCCGCAAAATGTTCGCCCAGCCAGAGTTCTTCGTAACCCAGTCTGTCAGCGTAGAGCGATTTCTCAGTATCTTCGGCAAAAGTTTCTGAAAGCGTTCGGTGCGGTGGATGCAACGGCATCATGAATATTCCGAGATGCATGGCGCGCCCCATAAATTATAAGAAGTTGTGATTACCCACCTAGCCTACCCTGACGCCCTGGTCAGCATAGTTAACTGTAAAACTCATGCTGCCTTTATTAAGCTTCCATCGGTGGAGTGTGTATGTACGGAGACTATCACGAAAATATGGCTCCTGACGTGAAACCCGAGTTCCCTCCAATCATAGGGAGAGTCCAGTTTCCAAACCAATTTGGCGTTGGATATGATCATAAAGACCTTCTCTCATTGGTCGATAAAAACGCAAAACACAAAATGACGGCAGAGAATGTCTGTGAGGGGTTATTCCCATAAACGATGATAGAATGACGGGGTCATGATCCGCTTGCTCACCCTAATCCTCGCTGCGACTTTGGTGTTTCCCCATGCGGGACAAGCCTTCGATGAAATCGATCAGATCGGCAGCAATAATTTCAAACCGATCCTTGTGTGTTCCAATTGCCACCTGCGTCACGTCAGTAGTTCGGGCAGGCTGAGATGGATTGGTGCGCTCCTTCCCAAGGCCAAATTGAAAAAGGCCAACCTCCGAAATGCTGACATGCGCGGCGCTAATCTCCAGGCCGCTGATCTGAGACAGGCAGATCTCCGCGAGGCAAATTTCGCCGGAGGAAATCTCAGGAACGCGAATTTAAACGGGACAGATTTGCGTGGGGCAAATCTGTTCAAGACCGACCTGACCGGCGTGAAACTCCGATCCGCAAAGCTGTGCAAGACCACAATGCCGAACGGGTCAATGGACAACACAGGTTGCGGCAGCCCCCATCCAAGTATTGAGCCACGGCCAATACAATCGGCAGAAGCCAAAAAGACGCAATCTGGAAAGAGTTTCCGCTTTTTGGGTTTCTGGATCAATCTCCCCGCTCGAGCCCATAGATGATCCTAACAAGTCCATCAAACCGCCCACCTGCCGGCTCGGGATAAGTGTGCGAGACGATATTTACGCTCCTGGCGTCGGTGATCATCCGACCATGTACATTTCCGAAATTCGCGTATGCATCCGTAATTCGACGTGCCCGTAAAGTAGCTCTCAATCAGGCTCTTTTTTGGGTCCGGTGACCAAATTCAATGACGGGCTATATAGTCCGCGAATTGTGGGCGTCATCCAGCCTTAAATACGATGTCTTGCGCCCCCTCCCAAAGGACAGTGTTTCCGAGCGTATTCAGGTTCTCCAGGCCGGATAGGAGAGTAATAAAATGATTACCTGCGAGCTGACCCATCCGCGACGCAAAATTTACGCCGCCGTAAGCGAGCAGAATTTCGGTCTCGCTGATCCCACCAGGATACAGAATTATTTGTCCCGGTCCGGGGTAACTGGTGTGATTTTCATAACCTACCCCAAAGTTCCTATCGCCGAGGGGAATCCAGAGACCTTCACCACTCCAGCGGACGTGGATTACTCGGCTTGTAAATGGCATTGCTGCCCGGAATGCTTTTACTGTTTCCGGGGCATTGTGCTCAAATCGTGCGTCAAATATAAACTCACCGGCTTTAACTATCAGGTCGGACATTTGGATTTACTCGTTATGGCATTTATAAAATACCACACGCTGTGAACAGGCACCTAAAAAATTTAGTTTTAACAAATTATAGGACAGCGACTGAGGCACACTCGGACGATCGTTCAATCCCCGCCAATTTCGATCACGACCCCGATATCAGCTGCGTTTGCCTTTAATTCGATAGCCTGCGCCATAGCCAGATCCTGGATAGGCAGACCTATCGATTTGTAATAGGTCAATTGTCCCGGGTTCTCTCGTCCTCGAGCCTTCCCCTTAACCAGTTCGGAGAGTTCCATAACCGCGGAGGCTCTGATTTTATTTTCGCTAATTGGAGCCAGTAGATCGCCGGCATTCTTCAGGCTGTCCTCACGGGAATCAATCACAATCTTGGCCATGCGGGCAATCGTTTCGCTATCGACCTCCCTCGCCTCGGCAATATTTGCGCCAACGGCTACGACGAAAGTCCCTGCCTGCAGGCAAGAACCGGAAAACGTTGGCGTTTGAGATGTGGTTGCACAGACCACAATATCTGCCCGGGCAACAGCATGGTCTGGGGAACTCTCCAATTCGATCTGGTCTGAGTTCCAACATTCTGCGTCGATCAGGTTACTTTTCAAAAGTTCGCCGCGGGCAGGAGTTCTTGTAGCGATCAGGATCTTTGAGATGGGACAGACACGCGAAATTGCATTGATCTGGTTTCGGGCCACTCGGCCCGCACCTATAACGGTCAGAACTTTACTGTCTTTCCTGGCCAGAAATGTGGCAGCCAGACCCGTTCCGGCTCCGGTGCGGAGATCGGTCAGGTAGCCGCCCTCCATTACGGTAGTTGGATGCCCCGTTTTTCCGTTAAACAAGCTTACGAGGGAAGACATACGGGCAATCCCGTGATTTTCGTTTTCGAAATAATCTGATACTACCTTGATGCCATATCCGCCGCCCATCTTGAGAAACGCAGGGTTGAAAATGGCGATACCGGGCGGATTTTGTGATTTCGCGAAACTACGAAGCCCTGAAACGACGTGATCGTCCGCAATTAACCCAAACGCTTCTCGCTGGATGTTAATGGCATCGTCCATGTTGATGATCTGCCGGATGTTATCTTCGCTTAAAACCCTCAGGCGCATGTAAAAATTATCCCGGGCTGATATTCTGTTGTTCAAATACGAGAGGCGTGTAACACCTGTATAATACACGCGTGAAAAAGGTTCATTAGGATAGTGGCTAAACTCTGCATATATAACGCCATCATTGTTTCAGGGTCCGGAACGAATTCGGGTGGGATAATCATTGGAGACGATGGAAAAATTGCGCGCAATATGGCGCCGGGCGAAGAACCGATTTCCGCTGACAATGTCATTGATGCCGGTGGTTTTTTGCTCTTCCCCGGATTTATTGATGCGCATGTACATATGCGAGACCCGGGGGCGCCGCACAAGGAGAATTTCAGCTCAGGTACCACGTCCGCAGCCTGCGGCGGGGTAACTACGGTGATGTGCATGCCAAACACCAACCCACCAGTGACGGATATAGCAGGATTTGAGGCAGCGGTTAATGCGGGAAAAGGCAGCAGTTATGTTGATTTCTGTATCCAGGCCGGACTAAGTGCCAATAATTTGGACCACGTGAACGAGCTATGGGAAGCGGGTATTACCTCCTTTGAAGCAATTATGTCGGATGCAGCTGAAAAAGATTTGCTGGACCTGTCGGGATATCTGCAGGCTGCGTTAAAAATAGAAAAAATAGATGGCGTTCTTGGGGTCTATACCGGTTCCCGCGAACTTCTGGAACAAGCCCTGCTAACTCTCAAGAGACAGAACGCCGGCAAGGTCGGTTTTCGGGAATTTTCCAATACGCGCAAACCCATAGGGGAAGCTCTGGGTATCACTTCGGTGGTAGAGATATGCCGGGTTACCAGGGTTAAAACCGTGCTGCGGCAGACCTGTACCGCGAGGGGCTTCGAGATTGCCCGTATTGCCAGGCAACATGATCCCTCTTTGCCCCTTGCAGTAGAGGTAACACCTCACCATCTGCACCTGACAAATAGTCTGCTGGATTCCGTAAATGGATTTGCCTACATGATCCCACCTCTTCAGACCCCGCAGGACTGCCAGGCTGCTGTTGCCGCAATTGCGGACGGGACGGTGAATTTTATCGGATCCGATCATGCCCCGCATGAGGAGACGGCAAAGGCCGGTACCGACCCTTGGTTAGTTCCAGGTGGTGTGCCAGGGCTCGATACCATAGCTCCAGCTGTTCTCGACCTGGCGGCAAAAGGAAGTATCTCATACGAAGATGTGGCCCGCGTACTTTGCGAACAACCTGCGACCATTTTTGGGCTTTCTGATCGTAAAGGCTTTCTGACGACAGGAGCAGATGGGGATATCGTTCTCGTTGATCCAAAATTCAAAAGAGAAATAGAGCGGAAGGATATTATCTCAAAAGCGGGCCGGTCACCGTTTGAAGGTTACCGACTTTGCGGGAAGGTAGTGGCGAGTTTTTTGAGGGGAGATATCGTTTCGGAAAAAGGGAAACTGAAGTCAAACAGTCCGAGAGGGAGATTTGTTCCGCGCGGAGAAATCCAGTGGAAAACGTCTGATGCCTGAGCCGCGCTATAAAATTGGCCTTATTGTTCCGGCCAACAATACGGTTATCGAACCTGAGCTCTGGTCATTATCATTGCCTGACGTTGCATTCTATGCAACCCGCATCATGGCGAAGGGAAACCTAACCGGAGAAGCCGTATTGAAAATGGAGGCAACTGTCGACCGCGCCGTAGATGAGCTTGTCGCGACCGGGGTAGACGTGATCGTCTATGCGGATATGGTCACAACTTTCATTATGGATCGAAACTGGAATGAAATCCGGACAGCGGAAATCGCAAATAGAGCGGGCATCCCTTGTGTTTCAGCGTGGACGGCTTTGCGGGAGGCGCTTGAAGGACTGAAAATAGAACGATTTGGGGTTGGGACCCCTTATCCTGCAGACATTCACGAGCTTGTACCCGATTATTTTACTGACAAGGGATATGTGATAACCGCTGATGATACACTGGATGTACTGTCCATGAGCGAGGTTGCAAAAGTAAAATCCGAGTTAATCTTCAGGGTTGCCCGATCTATCTCGCTGGCGCCAGCAGAGGCTGTGGTTTTGCTGGCAACCGACCTGCACACATTTGATATATTGGATGAGATGGAGAATGAATTAGGGATTCCTGTTTTGTCGTCCAACCAGACCATCCTGTGGGCCGCGCTCAAGACCGTTGGGTATTCCGCTGCAACCCACGGACCAGGACGGTTATTGTCACAGTAGAATGTCTGGGTGACCCCTTATTTGGGTTAATTGTCTAAGTTTTTCTCATGTTAGAATGAGGCAATACTCTCGACTGTCTTTGCAAGTACCCGACATCCAGTAATAATATTTTCCTCAAGGGTGTCTTCCGATTCAGAGTGGCTCTTGCCATTTATGCTGGGGATGAAAAGCATTGCAGACTGAATATGTCGGGATAACACCATGGCGTCATGTCCGGCTCCACTTGGCATCTTCATGTTGGAGGCGCCGATGGCATTGGCTGAACGCAAAATATGGTCTGATAATCCAGTATCCATTGAAGACGGAGGAATATCTATGGTTTTCGTTACCACGTAAGTGATGTTGTCACCTGGGGAAATATTTTCAACGGTCCTGTGAATAGATGTCTCTAGTGCATTCAGTATATCTGGTTCTAGATCCCGGATTTCGAATATAATCTCTGCTTTTGCGGGCACAACGTTTGCGGCGCCGGGCTCGAATTTTATGGAACCGGCATTCCATACCGATTCGGGTCCCTTAGTTTTTGCGATTTCTTTGTATAGCGAGTGTAACAAACCTATCGCAGCTGCCCCAGCGTCTTTTCGCATAGACATTGGGACCGTCCCCGCGTGATCCGCCTCGCCGGTGATTTCGAGCTTAAATCGTCGGATACCCACTATTCCGGTGACGATACCTATCTCTTTTCTGCTGGCTTCAAGCCTCGGGCCCTGCTCGATGTGTGCCTCAAGATATGCGAGGTGTCTCGCACGATCTATCGACATTTCAGGGTTCCCCATAAACCCCGAGCGCTCCACGGCGTCAGGTAGGCGTTCTCCAGAGGGGCTTTGCCCTTTTGCCAGTTCGTCATCCCCGAGTTCCCGGCAAAATCTCTTGCTGCCGAGACACGGAAGGTAAGTGCCTTCTTCATCCATAAACGAAATGACGTCGATACCAATTTCGTTTGCCAGTCCCAATTCTATGATCGAGCGGGCTATTTCGAGCCCGTAGATGACCCCGAGAGATCCGTCAAGCCATCCACCCACCGGTACGGAATCAGTGTGCGAGCCGATTATTACGCTCTTGGCGTCGGTGTTTGTCCGACCATGGACATTTCCAACTGCGTCGAATTCTGCGTTGAGTCCTGCACGCTCCATCTGCGTCTTTAACCAGTGACGGGCCTGGACATCCGCTTCTGAAAAAGACACTCGGCTGACACCTGTAGTTAGCCTCCCAAACTGCGCAAGGTCTTTAAGGTCTTTCAGCAACCTTTCGGGATTGATCTCAATGCGGCTGGTTTGTTTCATGAAGAAACACCATTATATGATATACGGGGTGAAGTTGCAGTGCTTGTTTTCTCTATCACAGAATCCAAATTGGACGTACCTCGCCTTGGAGAGGCTTATGTCTTTACAACGGTCCTTTTTACGAGCGGTAAAACGCGTTCTGCGATCCGTTTCATCATTTCAAGCTGGTTCGGCGAAGCAATCACAAGCTGGAACACTGAAACACCAATATCGATATAGCTGTTTATCTTAGCTGCAATCTGTTCGGGCGTGCCTGATAGCGCCCAACGATCTACCAGATCAGTGGAAGCCTTGCTCTTACCTTCGGGCGGTCCGTGGAAATCAGTTAACTGGTTCTGAACACCTTCCCACGCTTTCCGGGGGTCGTCATCACAGTTGGTAAACCAGTTCATCCCCAGAACCCGGCCACCTCCATAACTCGGTTGTGACGCCGGGTCTTTGCCAATTCCAACAGCTATTTCACACACATCGGACCAGATTTCCTGGTATTCGTTAGCTGTGGGGTGAACAGCCAACCAGCCGTCACCCTGATCTGCAATGATGCGCCGGATCTTTGGGCCCATCATCAGGCTGCCCGCGAGTTCTTCACTCCAGTGGTAATGGTGAGCGCCCGTACCCTCAACAGGTATATAGATGCCCCCACCAACGAGGATCGGAGGTTTTTCCGTTGGCTTGGCAACGCCGAGTGTCATCGGGCCAAACTTGTAAAATTTTCCATCGTAGGAAACCTTGTCTTCAGTCCAGAGCCGGTTCATCACGTCCAGACATTCGGCAAACAGCGCGGTCCGTCGACCAAAAAACTCTGCCGGGTTCAGGGAACTTTTGTCTTGTCCGCGAACTGCTGTCAGGGCATCGAACTGGCGCTTGTAAATGGTGTTTTTCCCGGCTCCCGTGCCGGCACCCATAACGGCTCTGCCCTCTGATAGCTCCCACAACGTTGCCCATTGCTGGGCGACATGGATTGGGTTTCTGATCTGGGGGATTAATATCCCGGTCATCAACTTGATTTTTTCGGTTCGGGCTGCGCAGGCGGTTAACGCATTGATCGGGCAGAATGCGGCGGTCGTCCGTCGACCGGTAAATCCGTCGTGTACCCACACTGCATCGAATCCCATTGCTTCCGCTTCGACGGCTGCGTTTACCAGCTGTTTCAGATCATATTTTTTGCCGGTGATCCCCATAGTATTGTTAATAGAGGTACCGATTATAACTTCATCACCTAGTGCCAATTTTGCCTCCAGAAAACCAAATCTATAATTTATGTAGCTAGCGGGTTACCCGCGCATGATTATTCGCCAAACTCCAGGCGCCGCAATTCTGATCGGAGTAATTTACCAGTTATTCCCTTTGGAAGTGAGCCTACGAATTCAATTTTTCGTGGGTACATAAATGGTGGGCCATTTTTCTTGAAATAGCTTTGTAAATTTCCTGCCAGGTCTTCGGTCAGATCGTGTTCTTTATTTAACACGACGAAAGCCTTTACGACGTGGATTCTTTGACCGGTCTCATCGGGAGAAGCTACGCATGCACACTCCGCAACGGCTGGGTGGCGAACCAGTACCTGCTCCACGTCGGACGGTGCGACATTGAAACCTCCGGTAACGATCATTTCATCTGCCCGTGCGACAAAGTGTATGTAGCCCTCTTCGTCTTTCCAAACGGTATCTTTCGCTATGTTCCAGCCGTGACGCACCATCTCGACCTGTATTTCTTTCGGGCTCCAGTACACGGTTGATGTGGGCCCTCTCGAGCACAAAATTCCATGTTCGCCGGTCGCCTTTTCTTCAAAAGTATCCGGGTCCCTCACAGTAACT
>Ga0115002_10009062_pt1 | contig 10913 bp, 18 predicted proteins | sample ArcticOcean_MG_C_8_FD_89576 | JGI IMG/M metagenome (GOLD analysis project Ga0115002, IMG submission 89576) | Marine microbial communities from western Arctic Ocean - ArcticOcean_MG_CB11_86 | ecosystem: Environmental > Aquatic > Marine > Oceanic | place: Arctic Ocean: Canada Basin | collected... | reverse complement strand
CGACTCAATCTTGAATTAAAATCTAAGAAAATGAAGAGAAGAAAACAAAATGCAAAGGGAGTATTAAAAAAATGAACGTGAATGAAGATGAGATTGAAATAAGAATAAAGAATAATAAATGTCCTAAGTGCTTATCTCAATTACAATCAGAAAAAAAATTAAACATACGTCAATGCTGGGTATGTGGAATAATTATTAGTAACATGAATATGGAAAGTAAAAAGGAGAGGACAATAGCAAATGACAAGTAAAGAAAAAAGAAAGGGAACTTACCACGAGAATTGGTGGGTAGAACTGTTTAAGTTATGGGGTTGGGAAGCAAGAAAACAACCACTATCAGGTATCTTAAAAGATTTCCCTCATGATATAGAGGTACAAACAAAAGGAGTTCGTTTAATTTGTGAATCAAAATATAGAGCAAAAGGTTTTGCATTAATATCAAAGATACTTCGTGACCCAGTGGTAAACTTATTATTACTTAAAGATAAAAGTGGAGGTGCGTTTGTTTGCTTTAATGTTAAGAATGAAGGTGCTTTAAAAGCTATAGGAATTGATACAAATAAATTAAAAAAACTTACAACATTACATACTCCTCCAAAATAAATAAAAGAAGTAACCTTGTTGGGAGTGAATAACAAGGTTACTTCAAGTTGTCCTGAGGAGGAACAAATAAATAATAGCTTAAAAGAATTTAAGTTCAAGGATTTATAGGTAAATAAATACCTATTTAAATGCAGACATAAATATAAAGTAATCGGATTAAGGGTACTGTTAATCCGATAAGCTTTTATGAGAGGGGAAAATGGATAAGATACAACCTATCGCAATAAAAAAAACAAAAAATAATTTACCTACTATTATACATAATAATAAATGGTCTATAAAATTATCTAAAAAAAATCCTGTAACTACAGACCAGGAAATATTTTCCCATATTGAAAAGCTATTAGATAAAAAAATAACTAAAGATATAAAACCTATTTACAATGGACCTCATGGCTATGACTTCATAGACAATGGGTACATTATAACAAGTAATGATAAAGAAAAATTAAAAAAATCTTATGAACTATCCTTATATTCTATGTCACCATTACCATTAGATATATTAGAAAAATCTTTAGAGGTTATGTACTCAACACAAATACAAACAGGAGGTGGAAAAATAACACCCAATAATAAAGCAAAACAAATGGCTGTACTTTTAAATAATGAAAACATACCAGCAGACATAGCTAATTTTTCCATACAACACATAGCAAAACATAGTAAATGGTGGGCAACCTTTGCAGAGTTATGGGAATTAATAGGATGTCGCATAGAAAAAAGGAGGAAGCTAGTAAAAGCATTAGAAAATAAATTAAATAGCTTGTGATTACAAGTGAAATAATATAAAATTAATTATAATTCTGAGGAGAATATTATGAAAAGAAATAGACAAGGTGCTATAGGTGGTTCAGATGTTGCACGCATCATAGATGGTGATTGGTACACACTTTACCTAGAGAAGATTGGTGATAAAGAACCTGATGATTTAACAGATGTATTAGCAGTACAGCTTGGCGTACATACAGAATCATTTAATTTAAACTGGTTTCAAAAACATTGTACTGAATTAAAAAATAAAAAAATTAGAAGAGAACCATCTGCTCTATGTACCATTGATGGTGCTTATGATTTAGTTCCTTTCTTATGTCATCTTGACGGAGTAACAGAAAGTAATTGTACTATAATAGAATGTAAACATACACATCAAATGAACAAGATGAGTAATGTAATAGAAAGATATATGCCACAAATACAAACGTATATGTATTGTTCTGGTATAAAAGATACTTATCTATCTGTTATATTTGGCAACCACAGATATGAATACATAAAAGTAAAATACAATAAGGAATACTTTGACAAAGTTATGGTTCATGTCAAAGAGTTTTGGAACTGTGTCCTTAATAAAGATGCACCTGTTCATCCCAATGTACACAAACCATCAACAGATAGTATTCATATAGATGATAGAGTTGTGCGTGACATGAACAATGATAATTATTTTATTAACAATGCACATGATTATGTAAATACTTTACATGAAGCAAAGATAAATGCATCAGCAAAAAAGATTCTGTTAGATAACGTAACAGATACAGACAGAGAATTAAAATGCGACCTTCTCTCTGTTAATATATCTAAGACAGGTCGCAGAAGTATATCAATAACTAAGGAGTAAAGATATGGGATATAATAAAGAAGGTATAGGATACCAACAAACAGACACAAGCAGACAAGGTGCTGAGTTTAACAAGCAAGGAAAGTTATCAATTAGAAACCAAGTCAAAGAATTATTTACTAACAAAGTAATGTTGACAGTAGAAGAAATTAGTAAGGCTTTGTCTAAGCCAGAAATATCTGTCCAACCAAGAATAACAGAACTAAAGAACGATGGTTACTTACAAGACAGTGGTTTAAGACGCATGGGAAAATGGGGAACAAACATAATTGTTTGGCAAATAGTAAATAACACAGGAGAATAAAAATGGCTACTAAAGTATCTAATGAATTAACTAAATTATTAAAAGCAGTTAATGAAACACCAGCATCAGCATTGTGGGATTGCCATGGAACATGGGTAATAAAACATAAAGCATTAGAAAAAGTAGGTGCTTACATGGGTCTATCATTTGATATGCCTACCATTATAGAAACAGATATTAAAAATAAAAGTGTTAGTGTCTGTGTTCAAGGTCATCGAAACTTAAATGTTGTTGATAAAGATAAACAAAATAAAATTGTGCGTATAAGTGCTTGGTCATTTGGTGAGTCAGCACCTTACAATACTACAAATAAATATCCGTTTGCTATGGCTGAGAAGCGTGCTGTTGATAGAGTTATATTAAAACTTATTGGTATGCATGGTGATTTATATTCTGAAGTTGAAGCAGATGCATTTCAAGAGAAAACAAATAGAGGAGATTAAACAAATGGAATATGATAACAACAATCGTGGAGCAGTATTCCCACCTAGAGATATACAAAAGTTTATACTTCAAGGTAGTGGTGAGATAAATAACAAACCTATTAAAGTAGTAATGATTTCTGATGAATCTAAATCAGGTAAAAAATATATAGAAGTCTATGAAAAAATAGGAGTTATGTTTACTAATACTTATAAAGAACCTGAAGATAACAAGCCACATTATACAGGTGAGTTAGAAAAATATAATAAAAAAATTGCTGGTTGGAAACAAAATAAAGATTTGTATAATTATATATCTTTTAGAATTACTGACCCATTAGAAAAAGAAACAACCATTATTAATCCATTAGAAAAAGAAACAACTAGTACAATTATATCTAATGACGGACCTACTGATTTCAATTATGGTAGTAATGTAGAGGAAGGAGAATCAAAAGGTGGTTGGTAAATTAACAGAAGAAGATGTAAACAAAAATAAAAATAAACCTATGACAGTAACTATTCAAGGTGATTCATCTATAGTAGTACGTCAAGTTCAGGATTCTATACATGAACAAACTAAAATGAAAGTAAGTTTACAGCAAACTATTAACTATATAATAGCAAATTATAAAAACAATAATGTTTTTTAAATGAGGGAGTGCATTATGAGAAAAGATATTACAGAGAAAAAATTTTTACCTTGGGATAAATCAGATTGGTCAAAATATTATGGTCAACGTAAAAGAATAAAGTCAAATTCTTTTGCCAATGATGACCCAATGGCAGAGAATTTTGACAAACATGGTACAGTATTTAAAACATATGGGACACTTGAAGTATCTGATTTGGTATGGTCAACTACTAATAAAAAAACAGCTAGGGAAAGAAAACCTACTCATCAGTTTAGAAAAAAATACCACAATGATTAAAAAAAAACATCTACTATTTCACTATCACCATTTATTTAAATACTATTATTCTGATAGTAATATTGTATATCTACTAGGAGAAGTAACTAATGAAAAAAAACACCAAAGAAAAAAAGCTGTTAAATATTTCAAAGAAGTATTTAAAAACAAAACCAAAAAAGACACCTAAATATTTAAGTGGTACTATAACAGCCTTGAATAATAACAGTTCTACATATGTAGATTCTAAAACAGATAGGTTCTTTGCTTGGATGAACAAGGAGATAAACAAACTAACAGGCAAAAGGGTTTGATATAAGAAGCGTGAGAGGGGTGTAATGGTACTGCTTAGTATGGTTGCACCCCTTATTTATTTAATAATAAGTCTCGTAACGCAGGTCCACGACTTTTAATTTGCCCCCACCAACGACTATTTTCCATTTCAAATGAAGCAGATTCAAAATCTTTTCTTTCTATTGCTTTCCAAAACTTTACAAACTTACTAAATCTTGGGTAGCCCATATTAAATTGCATAGACAATACTACAATCTGTACATGATCTGGTAGTTCTCTCCAGAATGGTTTGTTCTTATCAAGTTCTATTGTATGCTTTTCTAAGTCACGCTTTAAAATAAAGTCTGCTGTTTCAGCATCTATTCCTTCAGCTAAGTTATGACCATAGCCTATTGTCCAAACATCTCTTGTATCTTTATACATTGTTAAAGAGCAACCCTCATGTTTTTTTATAATTTCAATTAAATTCATCATGTGGATAATCTCCTTTAGGTGTATCAAAAGTGTATGTGTATTTATTATTGTCATCTATATCTGTACACATAATATAGTTTTTATGTAGAGGACATTTATCCATCCAATCCCAAAACTCTTCTGGCATAAAATGTTTCATACTACGAATTTCTTGTATAGTTTTTATAGTTGGAAATCTTTTTTGAAATTCTGTTTTCATACTACTTTCCTTTATTCCTCGCTGAAATATTTTTTGCTTTTGATTTTGCATCTGATTTACTTGATGCCCCCCATGCTGGAGTCTTCATTTCTTTATTCCTTTCAATCCTCTGATACCAAACGATGCACCTATACTAGCATACATAGCCCATTGAAACCATTGAGGTGTCTTATCTAATGCTTCAAAACCTTGAGAAACTATTGGTTGTAAAGGTGGAATAAATGACATGGCTATAATAACAATAAATAAAATAGTCCAAGCTTCATCTTTCCAGCTATTATCAGATGATTGAGCCATAATCTTTTCCCAGCCAGCTTCATGAGTAGCCATAGTTTCCATAACTTTAGCTTCGGCTCTGACTTTAGCTAGAGTAGCTTCACCTTGTGCCTTTGTTTTAGCTACTTTAGATTCCATCCAAGTGCTAGCAAGATTAGCAATAGGAGATATGAGAGAAGATAAAATCATTTACTTTTTTTTCTTAGGTAAGCAATAAACTTTAACAAATATCTTATCACCAGCCACTCTTTGGTGCGTGTTTTGGTTACTAATTTTTTGTGCATATTCAAGACACGTATCCAAATCATTGAAGTAGACATCATCTTTAACCTCTGTTCCAATTAAAAAAATATATAATACCCATATCAACCAGACCTTCCCATAAACAAACCAAGAGCAACTGCTTGGGCTGAAGTAATTACTGAAACCATACCTGATTGTTGCATAGATGGTTGATCTAATCCCATATACCAAAAAACTGTAGTGTATGTTAGATACATATAAAGTAAAATAAGTAAGCGTGGTATTATTTTAAAACTATCTATAGCATGAGTCCATTTTTCTACGATTTGAGGATTGGGATTCATTGTGAAACTCCTATTCTACGTTGATAAATTAAATACGATAACCAAACAACTCCTATACCTATGACTGTAGCACCAACAATAATAGAACCTACTTGCAAAATATTTCTTCTTAATTCTTCCTGGGCGTATAAAGTTTCTTGACGTTGTTTTCTAATTTTCGTTTGCATTTTAAGCAAATCTGACCATGCGTTAGGACCATGAGTCATATTAATCCATGATCTTAACTCATCTTCCATACTTTCAGCCTTCTTCTTTGCTGCAAAGGCATCCATTGCTTCCTGTTCAACAGAAGAACCTGCAAATAGTTTTTTAAAAATCGGTGGATTGTTTGCCATAGTGACTGAATGATTAACGTCTGAACACGCACCCATCCAGCGCCCAATATCAGAGTACATCGACTCAACGTCTTTCCCAGCTTGGAAACCTTTTTTTATTAAATTGAAAGCTGTGGTGGCTGCTGCTATTGCTGTTAATGGGTCCAAAAAAAACTCCTTATTTTAACATAAGCCCTAGTAATAATACAATCGTAGTACCAGAAAACCCAATCATCACAGCTTCAATACGTTTAATTCTTACGATGGTTTCTTTCCATCGTTCAGCACACACAGCTTCATGAGTATCTATCTGATATTTAACTTGTGATGCTGTAGGCTTTGCCATTGTTTATGCATCCTCTAATGCTTTTACTTTAGTCTCTAATGTTTCAATTCGTGTCATTGCTTCTTGTAGTGCTTTAATAGCTTTCATATAAAGAATAGAATATTTCACACTTTTAACTGTAGTTTTTTGTTCTTTAATATCACCAACTACTTTTATACCATTTTTAACATCTGCATCGTCAGATGTGTAAAGTGTTCCAAATTCACTAGAAGACAATATATCGCCTTTACTTGGTGGATTTTCTTTGACTAGATAAGGTGAAACAGTTTCTAACTCTTGTGCTACAACACCTATTTGCGACTTTGCTTTATCACCATAGTCACGAACATCATCTTTCTTTTTATAGTTTCTAATTTTTATAGATTTTATATCATCCCATTGAGATTTAGCATCTGTAATATCTTGTTTTATTCTTTCGTCAGAAATAGAACTAAAAGTATTATCGTGGTTTAGACAATCTCCATCCCCAAGAACTTTAAATCTTTCTGCTGTATTTTGACCTATGATAAAAGTAGAGCTAGTGTTGTCAGTATCTCCAGCAGCATGGTCAATAATTAAACCATGTTGTGCTGTACCAGCATTAGTATTTTTCATCATCACAATAAAGTCATTACCTTGACCAGAATTTAACTCGTGAAATTGCTGTCCATCAACATTAGCATAGTTGTCCGTGCTTCCATGAAATGCAAAAGCATTAGATACTTTTAAAAATCCATCAGTTTTTATTATATCATTTGTATCAAAAGTTGTTAATGACCCGCTTACAACTAAAGCACCATTGAAATCTACATTTCCAGCTACAGCTAATGTGGTAGCCATATCGACAGCACCATCAATATCCACAACATCAAGGTTAGCAGTACCATCAACATCTATGTCACCAGATATATCTAATTCTGTTGCTATAACTTTACGATTAAATGTTGCATCTCCAGCTTCACCACCATCAAGAGTAAGCATTGTAATATCAGCAGTAGCATCTGTTCCTTTGAAAATAATATCTGTGTTATTGCCTTGTGCATCTACAGTTATATTTCCAGAAGATGTAGAAACAGTAACGGCTGAATCACCAACTGTTAAATCATCACAAGCCAATCCACTTATTGTCGCTGAACCCCATACCAAATCACTGCCATCAGATTTTAAATACTGACCATTTGTACCAACAGTAAATGCTGAAGGATCACCACTAGCATCACCAGTAATCAGTTTACCTCTAGCCAACCCAGCCATCTTAGCAAGTGTCACAGCATTATCAGAAACATGGGCTGTGTCGATAGAGCCATCAACGTATTGGTCAGAGTCAACCGAGTTCGCACTCAAATGAACTAAGTCGATAGAACCATCCACATACTGGTCACTGTCTATGGAGTTCGCTGACATATGGGCTAAATCTATAGAGCCATCTACATATGAAGCACTATCTATAGAGTTCGCTGACATATGCTCGGCATCAACAGAACCAGCAACAATATGCTCACTATCAATTTGGTCATCAGCAATTTTTGCCGATGTAATTTGGTCTGCTCCGATATGAATTGTATCAATACTTCCATCTACATAATTATCACTATCCACACTATTTGCAGCAAGGTGTTCATTATCAATACTAGCAGCAGCATAATGTTCGCTGTTTAATACATTATCACCTATCTTTGCAGCAGTGACACAATCTGCTCCTAAAGCTGTAGCATCAACAGAACCAGCTGCAAGATGAGCAGATGTAACACTATCATCAATAATAGCGTCCGTATTAACTGAGTTTGCGTTTAAGTGTTCTGCATCAATACTATCAGCAGCTATATGTTCACTATTAATAACATCATCACCAATTTTGGCTGCCGTGACTGAATCTGCACCTAAAGCTGTGGTATCTACACTTCCAGCAGCATAGTGTTCTGCATCTATTGAATCAGCAGCATAATGTTGACTATCTATTGCGTCATTAGCAATAGCAGTACCATCTACTGAACCAGCAGCGTAGTGTGCTGTGTCTATTGAGCCATCCACATATTGAGTAGAGTCAATAGAATTAGCTGCCATCTTAGCTAATGTTACATTAGCATTTAAAATCTTTGCCGTTGTTATGGCATCATCAGCAACATCTGATGCGACCACAGTTCCAGCAGCAATCTTTGCTCCAGTAATTGATCCGTCTGATAAATGAACTGTATCAATACTTCCATCCACATATTGGTCTGAGTCAATACTATTAGCTGACATATGGGCTAAATCAACTGAACCACTTGCTAACTGAGAACTGTCTATGGCATCATCTGCCATCAAAGCATTTGTAATTTGGTCATTAGCAATGTGTGCTGTATCAATACTTCCATCTACATACTGGTCAGAATCTACAGAGTTTGCAGACATATGAATTAAGTCAATCGAGCCATCTACATATTGGTCACTGTCTACACTATTCGCACTCATATGAATTAGGTCGATTGAGCCATCAACATACTGGCTAGAATCAATACTATTTGCTGACATATGAGCTAAATCAATCGAACCATCTGTATAATGTTCTGAGTCTATAGCATTGTCAGCTATCTTTGCTCCAGTAATTGAGTCAGAAGAAATGTAAGTAGATGCAATAGCTGTTCCTTGCCAAGTACCAGTTCCTATAGTACCAACTGTTGTAATTGAGGAATTGCCAGCAACAGCAGAAAAATAAGTTTTGAGAGTATCCATCCCAACTTTCTTAACAGTTCCACCATCCGAATAAAGCAGTTCATCAGCATCAGCTAAACCAGAAGTAATTTCTGTTTGACCAGATATTACATTGTTATTTATATGCTCACTCTCAACAGCATCATCGGCAATTAAAGCCTCTGTTATGGCATCGCCAGCAAGCATAGCAGTTGCAATAACTCCAGAGCCAATAACAAAATCTAATGTATTATCACCATCTTCATAAGTAACAGTAATACCAGTTTCAGTATTAGAACTAACCATTGCACCGACTGTATCGGCAATCGTTTCAGCTAATGTAACCCCACCTATGGTTATCGCATCAGCTTCTAATGTACCATCAATATCTGCATCACCTGATACATCCAATGAACCAGCATCAAGTTCACCAGATAAAGTTATATTCCTAAAAGTGCCAATATCTTTGTTTGCATCAACAAGAACATACTTGCTGGCTAAAACAGTACCAGCAGTTAATCCATCTAACGCAACTGTATTCTCATTGGTAAGATACACATACATTTCTGGTACACCAGTAGAAGAATTAAATCCTAATATCTTTCCAATCCTTGATGCTTTTAATGGCAATGTCATTGCAACAGCAGAATCTTCATCATCTAATCTTAAAGCACGATTAAAGTCATCTTCAAGTTCTTGCTGAATAGCTGTAATAGTATCAAGTTCTGTATTAAGAGAATCAACTTGAAAAGAACCACTTGCTGGGAAGTCAGTTGTTCTCTGGATTGTTATATCACGAATAATTGTAACAGTAACATCATCTACTGCTGACCCAAAAGTAACTGTACCACCATGATTTGATGCTGTATCATTACCTTCACCAGTAACAGTATAATGCGTTGTCAGTTCTTTAAGAGTAGAATCTACATAAACTTTAATATCCGAATCTTGGAAAAAATTAAAGTCAAATGCAAACGCAGTAGTAGGACTTGTAACAGTAAACTGTATTCTCGGTGTTTCAGAATCTACATATATTGACATAATAACTCCTTATAAACATATTTTTAATAATTACGCAAGAATCTTCTCATTTCTCTTATGTCATCTCTTAAAAACATATTGAATTGTAAGGGATATGGAAGTTGTGCTAATCCATGTGGAATACTATCTGTTGCCATAGTAACTAAACTTCTACCAACATCACCAACATAACCATAACCAGCACCAAATGGTTCCATAATTGCATCATAAATATCTGGGTCATATAAAGCTAAAGAATTTTCCATATCTTTACCACCAAATCCTTTATACATATGTAAATTCATATACAAAATATCTGTGTACATTCCTGTAACTCCAGATAAGTGAACAGCTTTTGCCATTCTTTGAGCATATGTCATGCTATCCCATCTATAATCAGGTACTCGCCAACTTGCTATCATGTATCCTAAACCTATCATTATAGATGCACCAAATAATCTATTACTTAAAGGTCTGTTAGGATCAAATCCAGCCTATAGTATTTTTTGATTCGCAGCTAATCCATAATTCCAAAACATAAAAGGTAATCCCATCATGCCACTTTGCAACCTAACATATTTAGCTGTACCAGATGATATACTTTCATCAATTTCAAATAAAGATTCGCCTTTTCTATTTTTAAATTTACTCATCCAAGGCTTATAAGGAACAAATACAACACCATCTACCATTTGAAACTTATCTGATGCTGATGCTGTTAAACTTCCTGTGTTTATGTAAGTTTGATGCGTAGCTAAGAATATTGTTTTAGCTTCTGAATTTTCCCATTTATCAATATTTGGTAAATATGCACCATTTGAATCTATTTCTATTGCTTTGTTTTCTCGTTGAATTAAATTAGCTTCGTATTCACCAATACCATGTCG
>Ga0115002_10009059_pt1 | contig 10914 bp, 9 predicted proteins | sample ArcticOcean_MG_C_8_FD_89576 | JGI IMG/M metagenome (GOLD analysis project Ga0115002, IMG submission 89576) | Marine microbial communities from western Arctic Ocean - ArcticOcean_MG_CB11_86 | ecosystem: Environmental > Aquatic > Marine > Oceanic | place: Arctic Ocean: Canada Basin | collected... | reverse complement strand
GGCGAGGTTGGGATCATCATTGTGAATGGACACGGCTTCGACAATGGTTGATGTACCGAATGCAGCAAGGTCTACCTTTGTGTCCAATACACGATCCGGGTCTCGGTTGATCAGGAACAGGTTCAACTCGCTCGTTCCTTCGTCCCATACGGCAGCCGCTACCAGGCATTCGATATCCCCTGCGCTTGCGGTGGAGAGCTTGTCGCCCTGTTGGGAGACACGGAGCGCTGTGCCGCGACCATATGTTGACGTGAGCGCGAAGGGATGGTAGATCGTCTGTCGCCGTGCCGGACCCCCAGGTTCGGTCATGATGGGCGCCAGGATGTTCACCGTTTGAGCCAGACAGCCTATGCGTACCCGGTCCGCGTGATTGATCAGAGTGGCCATCAATCCCCCGAATACCACGGCATCGGCCACGTCGTATTCGAGTTCGGCGAGGCGACGGCCAACGGTCCACTCGTCCTTCTCCTTGCGTTCCCCCGGGCGGACGACGTTCCATTCGTCGAATGCGATCATCAGTTGTTTGTCGGTTTGCTTTCGGGCGGCAACGGCATCGCAGAGGGCGATAGATTTGGTGATGGAATTTGACATTCTATCCGGCGAGGCCAGGTAGTCTCTGAACTTGCTTTCGTCTTTGTCTCGACCGTAGTAGGAGTGTATCGCCAGGTATTCTACCTGATCGTATGTGTGGTTCAGCACTTCCCATTCCCATTCGCCGAATGTGGCCATACGTCCGTTGCTGGATCCGCAGACGATGAGCTCGATAGTGTCGTCCACCCATCGCATTAATTTCGCGGCTTCACGTGCCGAGCGGCCATACTCGGTGGGCGTCTTTGCGCACGCCTGCCAGGGTCCATCCATTTCATTTCCCAGACACCACGTGTGGATGCCGTGTGGATCTGGATGGCCATTCTCCGCACGTAGATCGCTCCAGGCGGATCCGCTTGAGAAATTGCAGTATTCAACGAGGTCTCTGGCTTCCTTTGGACCCCTCGTGCCCAGGTTGACGGCCATGATGGGTTCCGTGTGGGCAGCCTTGCACCAATCCATATATTCGTCGACGCCGATTTCGTTGGGTTCTTTCGCCTTCCAGGCCACATCGAGGCGAGTGGGTCTGTTTTCTCTAGGGCCGATGCCGTCTTCCCAGTCGTATTGCGATACGAAGTTGCCGCCGGGATAGCGCATCACAGGCATTCCTAGCCCTTGGACGAGTTCTATGACGTCTTTCCGAAATCCTTGTGCATCGGCCGTGGGGTGTCCGGGTTCGTAGATGCCTGTGTAGACACAGCGACCCATATGCTCTACGAATCCTCCGTAGAGTCGGAGGTCGATTTGGCCGATCGCGAATTCTGGATTTAAATGGACACTGGCTGCTGCTGTCATGCTGTTCTCCCTCATTTTAGCATGAGGCGGTTGGCTATCATCAATAGAACGGATTTACTGGGGCCTCTCGTCAAAAACCTCTCTGGGCTTGACATTGAGAGCTTCGTCAGAGGACGGTTCAAGTAGGTCGAATAGTTGGACTCCCTGCCAAAACCAACGGTCATTACAAGGATTCGCTAGTGTCTCAGAAATGTGCCGGATCCGGCATAGGACTGCGGCGAGCGCCAGTCCGGACGCCACCATTTCTTTGCCCCCCGCCACGCATCAGGACCGAAGTGATGGACCGCAACATTGATTCTGACGGCTTCCCATTCACCATCCTGCAAGGCGTTCAGGTAGGAAACAGGGAGTCTGACCTCCGCGGTCATCCCATCCTCGCTGGAAACACAGACAGCCTCGAACCCTTCAGGCAAATCTTCCGCTCTGTCTCTGGGGCCGGGAAACACCTCGTCCGGCTTTAGGCGGAGATTCAGGGCCTTACCCCTTTCGACCTGGCTCTGGGACCGTTCGGGGTCGGGTCGACAATCGAGATAGACCAGAATGCCGACTTTGGGTCCCCCAGACGGTTTCCCGGGAGTGGGTCCCTCACCTGCAGCGTGGATCGCGAGATACAGGTTTTCGTCATCATATGCGACACCAAAACGAGGCGATTCGTCACCCGTGCCGGGAGCAGCTGAGGTCGGGTTCACACCCCCGAGGGGCAAGGCCTTCCAGTCGTTGAGACGGCCATCCACCAAAGGCCTCTTCTTCGTTCGTGACACTTTCAGGAGTTGTTCGGAGACCAGCCGATTCTGACCCTCTACCCTGAGGGGATCCCGATCCGGGAAATCATACTGAAGTGACCAGTCCAGATATAGTGGCGCAAGATCAGCCAGTTTAACGGGTTTCTCGATGTCGACGGCAACCTCGATTGTTCGCTCTTCTCCCGGTGGAACGGTCAGCTCGAAGGACCGCGGCCTGGGCCGATAATCTTCGTGTACCTCGAAGCCGGCTTCTGCCTTCAGAGATCGGTCGCCCGGGTTGAGAATTCTGATTGTGGTCTTTCCACCCGAGAACCTGGATCCTTTGGTGTATACGGGGTCGGTGAGTATCGCTCGTCGCCTCAAGAGTGGATCGGTCAGAGATTTGGTGTACTCGGTCCGAACCCCTCCCGGCTTGATCCCATCGAGGAGCAGATTTGCAACGCGAGGACCCTTGTCGGACATGGTCACCCAGGTAACGTGGTCGAACTTTCCGGCTTCTACACCCGAGAGGCTGCTGCCCCCACCCGTCGTGGCCAGCGTGTAGTACTCTCGGCCATACCTCGTCTGCTGGATGTAAGTGTGTCGATGTCCGGCGAAGACCGTATAGGGCCGGGTCTGCAGCAGGCTGTCGATGCGATCCCAGAGGTCCTTTTTGCTTTCGTACGCCCAGGCGGGTCTATGTAGAAAAAGAAAGGTCCACCGGACGTCTCGATTCTCGTCCAGGGCCTTGCTGACGTATGCAATCTGCTCCTCACTGATGTTGAAAGTTGGAGGATCCTCGGAATCCAGAACAAGAAAGAGCACGTTCTTGTACACAAAATGGTAATAGGTCCGACCATACCTCTTCTTCCAGACTTCCAGTTGAGCGGTATTGTGGATGTCATGGTTTCCTGCAGCGAAGAAAAATGGCATTTCCAGCGCGTCTACCCAGCCTTCGAACTCCTCCCACTGGGCCTCCAGTTTTGCGACATCTTCGATGTAACCGCTGATCAGGTCGCCCACGCACATCACGAACTCGGGCTGAAGAAGGTTCACACGCTGGACCGCCTTCTTGAACACGCCGGGTCGAGCGCCCCCCGTATGGTCGGACATGATCACGAATTGGAAGTCATCGGGGTCGCTCTTGAAATCGAGGTGGGTCCACGGGTTCACCGCCGGATCCTTTTCGACATGAATCTGACCGTAGGCGGATGCCGATAGCGTGACAATCAAAGTGAATAGTACCGTCCTGAAACCATTCATTTTCGAATCCTCACTTTTTGGGTGCCATCGTTCTGAGAAGCCGGCTCGTTTTGCCTTAGGAGCCTTCCGCAGCTGGAGGCGGGACCAAGCTGGATGCTGGTTTTGGCGGTCATGACGATCTCCCTGGATGGAAGCCGTAAGCGAACTCAGAACCTGTAGGGTGTCGCCTCGCCCGGTCGCATTTCGTTCATTCTCATTGATCGGTCTCAGAACGGCCGTAGGTCAGCGTAGGCAGTGGGGTCGTTGCCAGCAGTCCAGCATCCACCGGCAATACGATTCCGGTGATCCACCGAGCTTCGTCGCTGGCCAGGAATACCGCCGCCCAGCCCACATCCCAGGCAGTCCCTTCCGTGCCCAGAAGAGATGCCTCGCGACGAGATTCTCGCATGTCCTCGCTAAGCAAGGACGCGACCATGGGTGTGTAAAGGAACCCGGGTGCGATGCAGTTCACACGAATGTTGTCTCTGCCGTGATGGGCCGCCATTGCATTGGTTAATCCGATGACGCCGGCTTTGGAGGCATTGTAGGGCGCCACTGCGGATCTGCTTGCACGCAAGGCTTCGGTCGAGGAGATGTTGATGATGGCACCGCCGGATGATTCGATCATTGCCGGGATGGCATGTTTGCTGGTGAGCATCATGCTCTTCAAGTTGACTTCGAATACGCGGTCCCAGGTTTCTTCGGTCACATCGACGACGGTGCCGAATCCCAGAATACCCACGTTATTTACGAGAATGTCCAGTCCGCCATACCGTTCCTCTGCGGTCTCCACCATGGCTTGACAATCTGCTGTTTGCGTGATATCGGCTTCGAACACCGAGGCTTCGCCCCCTTCTTCCTGGATGGTTGCGAGTGTGACTTCGGCGTGTTTGACGTCCCGATCGACCAGCAGGACCCTGGCGCCCTCTCGAGCGAAAAGGATGGCCGCTGCATTGCCGGTTCCGGCGCCGGGGCCGCTGGAGCCCGCGCCGGTTACGATTGCCACTTTGCCTGCCAATCTGCCCTGTTTTACATCCATCATATTTTACTCCCTTGTCGGACTATTGTTTTTTGATGAGATGAACCAAGAACTTTGATGTGGAATGGGTGCCGGGGGATGCGCTGCCCTCCGTTGGTTTCGAATCAGGGAGTGCCCGGACACTCGAGCTGTGATTTCTGAACATAATGCATGTCCGCCTCCATTCCCAACAGATTACCACAGAGCCTGGAGACAGCACAGATGAGGCCGATTTTCTGTTGTGGGAACGGCTCGAATTTCGCATCCTGAGGTTCCGGTTAAATTCCGGTCACCACCGAAGACACCATCGACACATCTACTTATTCACGGAAGGAGGAACACCGAGTGCCATTTAACTCGCTGACTTTTCTGGTTTTCTTCGTGATCGTGCTGGTGGGGTATCACCTGCCCCAATCGTGGCGCGTGAAGAAAACATGCTTGCTCATTGCAAGCTATATATTCTACGCGGCCTGGAATCCGCCATTTGTAATACTTCTGTGGATTTCGACGGCAGTAGACTGGGTGGCGGCGCAGCGAATAGCCGCAACAGAGAACCGTGGAAAGCGCAGGGCCTGGATCGCCGTCAGCATGGTTGCAAACCTGGGTCTGCTGGGATTTTTCAAGTATGGTGGTTTCGTCCTGGACAATTTCGTAACCCTTTCCCACGCCATGGGAATTCCATTTACTCCGATGGAATTCAGCATCGTGTTACCCGTTGGCATTTCATTCTATACCTTTCAGACGATGTCTTATAGTCTGGATGTCTACCATCGCAGAGCCGAACCGAGTCCGTCGTTTATCAATTTTGCCCTCTATGTCACGTTTTTCCCTCAACTGGTGGCCGGTCCCATTGTTCGCGCCACAGACCTTATTCCGCAGTTTGAGGAAGAACGCCACGCAACCGGGCCTGAATTTTCCTGGGGGCTTGGGTTGATGTCCTGGGGTCTGTTTCAAAAGGTGGTTCTGGCAGATACGCTTCTGGCCGGTGCTGCGGATTCCGTTTTCGGTACCAAAGCTGCGCCGCCGTTATGGATGATGGCTGGATCCATTCACTGGGCGGATGCCTGGCTGGGGTCCTTGGCCTTCGGTGGACAGATCTTCTGCGATTTTGCAGGTTATTCGACCATCGCCATCGGTACGGCGCTGTGCCTCGGCTTTCATGTTCCTGAAAACTTTCGTTTTCCCTATGCCGCGATCGGGTTTTCGGATTTCTGGCGCCGTTGGCATATTTCGCTTTCCACCTGGTTACGAGACTATCTCTATATCCCCCTGGGTGGCAATCGAAAGGGACGCGTTAGAGAATACGTAAATATTATGATCACTATGCTGCTGGGCGGGCTCTGGCATGGAGCCAGTTGAACGTTCGTTGCTTGGGGAGGATTGCATGGATTGTATCTGGGATTGGAGCGTGTGCTGAAGAGGCTGTTCGCAGGTGCAGAGTGGGTCAGGCAGCCGGTTGTTCAATTCCTGCTTGGAATTGGCACGCTTCTTCTCGTCACGTTGACCTGGATATTTTTCAGGGCACAGAGTTGGGACGTGGCATGGGGGGTTCTCCAATCCACACTGTTCATTGCGCCTCCCGGAGCAATGGTCCTGTCCACGCTCGATATGGCCAAGGTGATCGTGGTGATGGGGGGGCTGGTCGCCTCACACTGGGCTCTGCGAAGCCAATCCATTGAAGAACTGATTTCGAATATACCCTGGTGGCTGGGTGGAATTGCCTGGGCGGGTTTGCTGATCTTTACAATTATTGCGCAAGGGGGTGGCAATGCATTCATCTACTTCCAGTTTTAGAAGGCCTATTCCGAGAGCACACTGGCCCTTGGTAGGCGTCCTGGCTATTCTGCTGACACTCGCATTCATGACCGCCTGGGAGCTTCATTGGCGTGCCCAGGGGTACGTTCCTCAGTATAGCGATTCCCGGGATATCTGGGCATCCCAGCGCGCCCTCGTGACCGAAGACGGCGACGACAAGACGGTGATCATTGGCGCTTCGCGGGTGCGATTTGATATAGATCTGGATGTTTGGGAACAGGAAACGGGTAGCCGTCCCATCATGCTTGGGATGAATGGTACCGCTGCCTGGCCTCTGCTGAAGGATCTCGCCAATGACGAGAGCTTTTCCGGAACGGTGATCTTTGGTGTCACCGAAGGCCTGTTGTTTATGCCAGGATTTACCGGACCCGCACAGAACGCGTTTGGAAACATTCGCTATTACCAGAGCTGGAGCCCCTCGCAGCGTTCCAGCTTTTTCCTGTCGAAGATTCTGGAACCGCGCCTTGCATTCCTGAACGGGTGGGACCTGGGTCTGGCCGCCCTGTTGAACAGCACGTTCAAGTTGGAGAATCGCCCGGGAGCAATGGTTGTTCCGCCCCTGCCGCCAATGTTTCAGGACAATCACCTGGATGGGCGAGAGGTGCTCTGGGAAAAAGTGGTATCTGACCCGTCGTTTGCGCAGCGCATCAAGGATATCTGGGTACCTCTGTTCAGTTTCGGACCGCCGCTTGGCGGACCACTCCTCGAGGGTCTGCTGGATGGGATCAAGGCAGATGTGGCTAAAATTCGAGCCAGGGGTGGAGACGTGGTTTTTGTTCGACTCCCCTCTGCGGGCGGTCTGCTGGAACTGGAGCGTCAGCGATGGCCTCGCGAAGCATATTATGAGCGATTGCTGAAGCACACGGACAGCAAGGGTGTTCATTTTGAGGATTACGATGTACTAAAAATATATCCGTGTCCCGAATGGTCTCACATATCAGGAGATGACGCGAAACCATTCACCCGGAGTCTGATCGAGATTATAGGGCGGGAAGCTGATTCTTGATTCTTGCAAGTCGCTCGGCGTGATGCACATGGAACCGAAACAGATTGGAGGTAATTTGTCCCCTTTGGATGAAACCTGGCTGGTGGGAGCCCGGGGCGTCCACCAGAGCGTTGACGGCATTCGGTGGGAGACCCTCGGAGATTACGCATATCCGATCAACACCCTTGCCCGGAGGTATGACCGGATCGCGGCAGGGAGTGACTGGGGAATGTGGGAAATTCTTCCGGATCGGTCCAAATGGATACAATTGCACGACGAAACGTTGACCGAGGTTCTTGCCGTCGCTCCTGGCAGTGGCGATCCAGGGATGGTGGCCGGTTCAGCCTATGGGATCGCGTTTGGAAAGCGGGGATCTCTGGGGGAGACACGCTGGGCAAGTCGTTCTCAGGGTCTGTCGGTGAATGAGACCTTCACGAACGCATTGTTTGAGGACCCCGGGGCGACCGGTCGATGGATTGTGGGTACCGAGGCTGGCGTGCTGGTCTATCGGGAAGCGGAGGATTGTTGGGAGCGAAGCGATCTGTCGGACACGCCCTGCCGCGCGCTTTGTCACGCGGGCGATTTCTTCTGGGCGGGAACGGATGATCGAGGCGTTTTGAGATCCCGTGATGGAACGACCTGGGAATCGGTGGGAAATCGTTTGGCCGATGTCGCGGTATTCTCTCTGGCGAGTTCCGGGGACGCGATCATCGCCGGTACTCTCGAGGGTGTTTACGTGGATGACGGATCGGGTGAATGGCATAGACGAGGTCCGCGAATGCTTGTCTCGTCAGTTGCAGTGCATCCTGAGGACGGTGACTGGTGGCTTGCAGGCGCCACACCGGGTGGGCTCTGGATGACAAAGAATGCGGGCGACACATGGTTTCAGACGGGGGACTTCAAGATTGTGCGGTCTATTTTGCCGCCAGGGAGGGGACAAGGGTGACTGATCAGGAATACTCGGAACAGGTGGATGCTCGGGCGAATGAGTTGCGCGAAGCATTTGTCGGGAATGATCGGTGCAAGAATCATTGGACCTGTCCGGTCGCCTTGCAGCAGGGTGGCGATCCGAATGATCTGATTTCGGTGGTCGCGCAGGGCGTTAACGAACACGCAGGTCCATTCGGGATACTGCCGGCTATGGCACTGGTCTGTGGTTTTGAGGAGAGATTGCCGCGAGAGACTCTGGACCTTATCCGGAGCGTGTTCCTTCAAGGTAAGCTTCAGCGGGGAAACACGGAGAACCATTGGCTGATGTATTATGCGGGGAATCTGCTGGCTGCGGAGCGATGGGCCGGTGAGGAGGTGTTCTGGAATGGACTACCACCCGAGGTGATGCGAACCGAAGCGAGCAGCTGGATTCTCGGTACGATCGCTCGTTCTGCCACCATTGGACATCACGAATACGATTCAGCGCAATACCTTTGCGAGCACTTCTCGTCCTATCTGGCCCTTGCCGATCACGCTGCAGATCCTCATATGCGTAATCAGGCAGTGGAGATGCTCAACCTGTTGGTCGTGGATATGGCTCTGGAGTATTTCTACGGGGCGTGGGCGGGTGGACACAGTCGCGAAGGATACCGGCAAAACACGTGGACGCATCTGGGCCCCGTTCAGGGATTGTATTACCTCTATTTCGGTGATGAGAATTTCGAGCCCGAACGGCACTGTCAGGTGTATGCGGCTCCTGCGCTTTTCTCGAGCTATCGGCCTCCGGTCATCCTGTCGCGGATCGCACTCGACAGAAGCGAGCAGCATGTCGTCAGGAAGACCAGGGCGCCGCGAAATATCTTTCGCCATGTTGATCGCCCTGCAGAACCGGTGCGTAAATACACCTGTTTGAGTCGGTCATTCGCCCTTGGGTCGACTCAGCTGGGTTTGCCCGGGCCGCCCGCCGGTCCTATCGATCTGACTTCGTGGGATCTCACCTGGAGGGGGCCGCGGCACCACGCCAAAATTGTCAGCAATCACCCTTACCGATCTCCCGGCCGGTTCAGCGCATTCCTTTCCGATCTTCCCCAGCGTATCGGCCGAAGTGTGCCCTCTGGTAAGCCCTATCTGCAGTTTGCAGATCGTCTGTACGGGGCATCTCCGTTTGAGCGAATGATGCAGTACGAGGGTACAGTGATCGTCCTTTATCAGATTCCTAAAGAGGATGAAGCCCCATACGTGAATCTGTTCCTGCCGGGTTCCTGCAGTTGGCGCGAGATGGATGGATGGGTGTTCGCCGATCTTGGCGATTTCCACGTGGGTGTTCGCCCAATTGGTGCCTACCATTGGACGGATATTCACGAGGCGAGTAACGTGATCATGCTGACCGGCCCCGGCGATTTGGTCGACGGCTGGATGCTCCAGATAGAAGACCTGAATGCAGGACTGATTCTGGAAGCCGTAGAGGCGGATGAGAGTGGGGGGTACGAGAATTTTTGTCAGCGACGGTCGGAAGCCCACCTCGATTTGACGGGATGGCCTGAAGATAATCGGGTGATCGCGGAGACTTTTTCAGGCTCACGAATGGAAATGAACTATGAGGGTCCGCATCTGATCGACGGCGAAGTGATCGACTACGAGTCCTATCCCCTGTACGATGCCCCGGGTGTCGATGCGCCTATGGGAACGGGAAGGATGTCGCTGCGTAAAGGAGAGGATGTTCTGAATCTGGATTTCGGTATCGATCCGGAAAAGCCGCAGCTGCCGATGCGAGTGATTGGTTGATGTGCGTGGAGCGTGGACGATTTCCTGGAGGGTGATGCGCCTCAATATCTTCGACCCTTCTCGATCAAGTCGAGAATCTTCTCGCCTTTCAGACGATGCGTTTTCTGGAACGACTTGAGATCGTCGATAGCTGCCGCCACGTCGTCTTTTTTGGACTCGTCGGCAGGCACCAGCCGGGCGATAGGCACGCCATGTTTTGTTATCACAATCTGTTCGCCGTTACTGACTCGTTTCAGTAGCTTAGACCAGTGGGTCCTGGCTTCGCATAATCCAAATATATCCATGTCGTCCCTTTCGTTAATCTAGTCTAAGAAAAGTGTGACCCATTTTCAGACAAAATGCAAACGTTTTGCCGGAATCAGAATCCAAAATAAGAGTATTGTGATTTCGTCGGGAGATCTAAGATCAATCTCTAACAAGGCTATTGCCTCTAAAACCACATTGAAACTACTATACAGGTCTGAGCTATGACAAAAATTCGAATGGGCGTAGTGAGTTGTGGATCGATCGCGCAATCGCATCGTGTGAAGCATGCGAACTCGTGGCTGTGGCGAGTCGGGATAAGGGTCGGCGCGAGCAGGCGGCCTCGGAGTTCGGTGCAAGACGGTCTTACGCAGATGTGGTGGAACTCCTGGGCGACAAGGAGGTAGACGCCGTAGTGATCTGCGCTCCGAATTTCCTCCATTTTCCCTACGTCATGGCCGCTCTGCAGGCTGGGAAACACGTGCTCACGGAAAAGCCCATTGCGGACAGCTATGAGGAGGGTTCCGAGTTGGTGCAAGAGGCGGATCGATGTGGCCTCAAGTTGATGTCGTCACAGAATTCGCGCTACCTTGCCGCAATGGCCACAGCGCGGGATATGATCTGTTCAGGAAAGGTCGGACGACCCTTGCATATGCTGTATACGTTGACCAGTTTCTACGATGGGTCGAGTGCGTGGTGGAAGGATTGTTCTCGATTCCTGATCGCAAATTCCGGCAGCCACCCGCTCGACTTTATGCCCTGGCTGACCGATGCGAATCCCACCCGGGTCT
>Ga0115002_10009054_pt1 | contig 10919 bp, 10 predicted proteins | sample ArcticOcean_MG_C_8_FD_89576 | JGI IMG/M metagenome (GOLD analysis project Ga0115002, IMG submission 89576) | Marine microbial communities from western Arctic Ocean - ArcticOcean_MG_CB11_86 | ecosystem: Environmental > Aquatic > Marine > Oceanic | place: Arctic Ocean: Canada Basin | collected... | reverse complement strand
TGGGCCTCGCGCAGACTATAGAGACCCGCTTTCGCGAAGTAGTCATTCGGCCAACGTTGTTGACGCGGTAAATGCCGTGGGTTCTTCCGATGACGTTTGAGCAATAGTCGTCGAAGACGACTACGGATCTTCGCGTCCAGGTCTGTGAAGATCGTCCAGCAACAGTGGCGAAAATAGCCGAACCAACCGACTGATACGCGGTTAAGCTCTTTTGCTATCGCCTGGATTGAACCGGGCCTCTTCCGAGACGTCAGTTCCTTGATCCGAGCTTTCATCTTCACAAGACTCTCGCGTCGGGGATAGATCTTGTCCCCCCGAAACGAATAGCCAAGGAAGGCGAAACTCTCACTGCGACTGTCAACGATTTTCGTCTTCGTCGGATGCAAGGTCAGACCTGCCTGCTCCACCCATTGAGTGATCATTTGCAAGGCCGCCTCGGCCTCAGATTGACTGCGACACAGAACGACAAAGTCGTCTGCGTAACGCACCATCTCGAAACCGATGTCGGCCATCTCATGATCCAGTGGGTTGAGATACAGGTTCGATAACACGGGTGAAAGAACGGCCCCTTGCGGTACGCCAGCGATCGGCGTCCACTCGCGGAGTTCTTCCAAAATGCTCTGATCGAGAAACAACTTGATCAGTCCCAACATCCGTGAGTCCGAAATATGCTCTTTGACTAACGCCAGCAAGCGGTCTTTCGGAATCGTATCGAAGTAACCTTTCAGATCCGCATCCACTACATAAACGTGGCCATCCTGAATCTTCTGCTCGACGATGCGAAGGGCATCACGAGCACCACGTTCGTGGCGGAAGCCGAAGCTTCGCTCATGGAATTGGTGATCCAGAATCGGCTCGATCACGTTTACGATCGCCCGTTGGACGACTCGGTCGCGGACCGTCGGAATGCCCAGCGGTCGTGTCTCGTTCGGTCTACCCGGTTTGGGAATATGAACGCGACGGACGGCACTGGGGCGATAGGTTTGGACTTTGATTTGTTCGGAGAGTTGGCGTGTTTCCACGAATAAGTGCTCCTCGAACGCTTCGCAGCTTTGCCCATCGACACCGGCTGCTTTCTCCTTCGCGGTCACCTTACGGGCGGCCGTGAAAAGGTTCAGCTCAGCATAAACTTTGTCAATCAACGCGTGCCATTTGCCTCCTCTCACTTTGTTTTCTAAAAGTGTCGTCAACATTCGGTCCGTCCAAACAACAGGCTGAGCCCACCGGCGAATATCCGGTGTCTCTCCAGGCGGTATAGCCGAAAACGGCACTCGTTCTGGCAAAGTATCTTTCGACCGGGCGTTTCGCCCTGAAGATTTCTGACTTTTCATGGGTTCGGGTTTCTCGAATCTACTTCCCTACCTCCCTTCGCTGGCGACGGGTTTGGTTCCCACCGGTCAACACTAATATGGAGGCTCTGACTCCTCAGCTGAGCGCGTCACAGGTCTGCACGCTGCTGAGGTCTCCCTGCTTATCTCGATTGAACTTCCGAACATTCCGTCTCCAACCACCCTATTGCCATTTCACTCGCTTCGGTTTGACACGTTACCGGGTTCGGTCACCGTGCGAGTCGTCTCACCAACCGTCCGCTCACAGCGGACAGACTTTCCCGTCATCTGTGGGCCGATGCGTGAGATCAGAGGTTCGCGAGTTGCTAGGACGCTCCCCGACAGGCTTGGCCGAATCGAGTTCACTTTCGTTACGGACTGTTCATTCGCCTCCAGTTGCTCTCCACCCTTTCTCTTGAAAACGCAGTTACCTTCGGCTACGAGGCGGTAACGGATTCCTCGATAGGGACTTACACCCTACAATTCAATCGCCTTCACAGGCGCACTAGCTACCGTCGCCAGAGCGTGGTTTACGTGGCTGAAAACAAATGCTTTCCACCGTCTGGCGACGGTAGCTACGGAAAAAACCTCTTCCTCGGAGAGGAAGGCCACTTTTTTACGGTTCGGCGTTTCGTTTTTCTTTTTCGCGACGGCGTTTCCAGACGTCGAGCGAATAGTCGGTGAGAAGAATGTCGTTGGCTGGAGTTTGAAAATGCGGTTCGTAGCGACCGGCTTCGAGCTCGTCCATGATCGCTTCGAAATAGGAGCTGAGCTTGCCCAAGACTCGCTCGGTCTGTGTCTCCGATGTGAAATCGTAAACCTCGCCGTTGATCATATTGATGGCGATGTTCTGGTCTTCCGATGTCCCAAACACAACTAGATCTGGATTCCACGGTTCGTTGAAATCAACGTCGAATTCGTATTGAGTCTTCCATTCCTCAAAAGCTGTCGTGACCCACATGTCGTAGTTTTCTATGATCTCGTCAACGGTCAATAGTTTTTCAAAAACAACCAGTTCGTCATCTCGTTTTGGTTGTCCGTTGTGAATTTCAAGCAGAGCTCGCAGCGTTGGGTGTAAGGGAACGCCGATTCGATGCTCGAGCCTACTGATTTGTTCGATAGAAGCAGGAGAGTTGAAGCGGTTAGTGGCGGGCGGCTGAAGTCCAGCTAATGTTGAGTGCAGCCGATCCAATACCCCTTTCATTTCCGCATGAGCCGCCGGATTGTGTAGTGAATAAGTTTGCCCAGCTGGAAGCGTCCAAGGCTGATCGAAACCTCCAAACACCTGCACGTTGACGTGTGGAAGTAACTTTCGCAATCGAGTTAATTGCGTTGTATTGGTCCCTCGTCCCGCGAGCCAAAGATACTCTAAAGATTTACACCCCACCAGCGACTCCGCTTTCAGGTTACACATCGCTCCAGAGATTACGATTCGTTTGACCTGCTTAAGGTCCTTGAGTGCGTCGCACCACTTTTCTGGAAGTTGTGTGTCACGGATTTCCAGGTACTGCAGCTTTGGCCATTGAGAAAAGAACAATGACGCATCGCGTGAAATCGTTGCATCGCGAAAGCGGATTGTCGTGATTCGATTCGTTGCCAAGCTGCGCTGCAGGCTGTTTGCGGCCCGAGCGTCGAGCAGAACGTGATCGGAGGCAATAGATAAATCGAATCGTATCTCTCGAACAGAAGCTTCCGTGTTGCCGAATAACCGCTCGCATTGCCGGTCAATCCAGCTGTGCGCATTCTCTTCTACGGGATCGCCTCGCTCTAAAACCTGCTCATATGTTGCGCCAGTCGCTCGTAAGTCTGCGACCATCCGATCAGTTCCACGCTGTCGATGGTAGGAGATATAGCCAAAAACGCACGCAACCACGGTAACCAAGACAAGCAGAAACGAAAGGCTCCAACGTATTCTCGAGTTTCGTGGCGGCGATGAACCTGGAGATTGATTTTCGTCCATGAATAAACTGCTAAGTCGCTGCGGGGAAATCGTACGCGGAAGTTCTGTTTCAGTCTTCTTGATCCTTAATCTTGTTCAATTTTCGATAGCGCTTCGCTGGCCGCCTCTTTCAAGCGGACATTGTCACCTGTCGTTAGTTTTTTCAATGTAGGAACTGCACTTTTAGCCTCGGCACCTAAATAGCCAAGACGAATGACTGCCGCTTCGGCGAGTTTTGGGTCGGAAAGTTGTTTGGTCAGGACCGGCACGGAGTTGATTCCTCGTCGAATCCACAAGTCGGAGATGGCTAGATGATTGCTGCCAAAGCCGTCGCCCTTAAATTCATTGACCTTTAGTTCCATTTTCATGGGCGTTTGTGAAGTGATGGCAGATCGATGGGCTCCAAAAACACCGACCTTCAAATGCACGATCGCCACGTTGTTGGCCAATTTTTCGACCTTGCCTTCCACGAGCCAACGCACATTTTCTCGACGAGTCACAACTCGAAATGGCTTGCCCTCTTCGACCAAGATTTCGTGCCGCAAAGCTTCTCCCGATTGAAGTGCCAGTTCGAGGACGAGCGGTTCGCTGCGTTGCAGTTTTTCCAATAACGTTTTCCCCTCACCACTCGTAGACGACACGTTCGTCGCCATTGCGATTCCGAGGATTGCCAAAGAAAGAGAGTACTTTAAAGTCATCACAAACTCCTGGAGTTGTCTAAAGTCGATTCGTTTTAGTTTGTCGGATTGTCTACGCGCTCAGTTGAAACAGCTTTCCCGTCTTTCCAATGTTCAATGGCAACTACTTTTTCGTTTTCGTATAAGTCGATTTTCAAGATGTCGCCGTTTTGGTAATGCCAAATCCGCTGGAGTTTGCCCTCGGCATCAAAGCCCTGGAACGTGCCGACTCGGTCGCCGTTTTCGTACGTTCCTTTTTTGCGAACTTTGCCGTTGGGATGCCAGCTTGTATAGAGCCCGTGGGGTTTGCCATTTCGACAGGAATAATCGAAAGCTCGCGCGCCAGTTGCATGCCACATTCTGCGACGTAAGAGCACGCCATTTTTTGAAACGACTTCCTTCGCTCGAAGACCATCGCTGTAGTCGACACGTTTTGAGGTGCCGTCGGGATCGTCAACGGTCAATCGAGTCAAGACACCTGATTCGTCCCAGCTAGATGACAAGCCATACGGTACGCCCTCGCGATAGTGGCCAGCGGATTCAAGTTGTCAGTTGGCGTGCCAAGCCTTGGTCAATCCGTGCCGCTCGCCATTGAGGTAGGAGACTTCGGAAAGCTTGTCTCCGTTGGGGCGATTGACCTTCCAGATGCCAGTGAAGTTTTCGGGCGGAGGATTGAATTCATCCGTGTCATTGGCCAAGCATGGCGTGGCAATTAGGGCTAGTAGTAAAACCGCAGTTGTTTGGGCCAAAGGGCGTAGTAAATTGTTCATGACAGTTTCCGACCCTGAAGTATTTTACGAAGCATCACTCGGGTTCATCGAGCGAACCAATTCGCCGTTCATCAGTTTACGATACGAGTGCAACGAGCTGCAATCTTAATCGTAGTCAGTTCTTAGGCTCTTTGTTAATTACCGAATTCGACAAGGTTGCTGCCCCATACCAAATCCCCGACACCAAGATAGACGATCATCTGCCGCTTTCGTTTCGAAATGCCGACTCCCGAGCGAATTTCACGGGATTCCCATGAATATCGAACCTCTTTACCTAGCGAGTGTCCTTCTAGGACGACGCAGCTGGTCGTTGGAAAAACCTCGTTCGGCGGAAATAACTCACATCAAGATTCCCTCAATTAACGACCCATCTCATGGCCACCGAATACGAAATCCGGGCTAACTACAACAGCGACACGATTGTCATCTATCAAGCGTACTCGGCCCCGATCGCGGACCCAGCGATCGAGCACCAGCGTTTTGTTGCCCCGTTTTCCTTTCGACGGATGACATGGATCAAGCCTTCGTTCTTGTGGTTGATGTACCGCAGCAACTGGGGACATAAGAAAAAGGGCAAACAGAAAATACTGGCGATTCATATCACCCGAGCTGGCTGGGACAAAGCGTTGTCGCTAGGAGTGCCCACTCATCCCGAGCCGACTGTCTATCCGCAAGCTTCGAAGTGGGAGTCCGAATTCGAAGGTGCCCATGTTCACATACAGTGGGATACCGAGCGATCAATCCGCGGTGCTGGCCTGAATCATTTCAGTATTCAGGTTGGGATCAGCCGCCATTTGATTCGTGAATATGTCGAGCAATGAATTGTGAAAATCGAAGACATGTCACCTACGGTTACCAACATGAGGCAGCTCATAAAGTCCGGCAAGGCAAACTTGGCAAAACGGATGTTGCCTCCGGAACGAATCTATCCTGTCGCCGCGAAGGTCGGAAAGAGAATCTTGCTAACTTGAGCTCGACAGAATAGAGACTGCATCGTTGGTCGGCGGTCCACAGGCGAGACGGTTGCAGACTGTTAAGCTCTCGTCAAATGAGTAGAATGGCGGCGTTGCATGTTTGTCAGCAAAGCCATTTTACTTCTTTATCATACGGGGAAATCAATGACGAATCTTCGCTGTCCTCTCTCTGCATTCCTCGTTTTTTCCCTCGCGTTTGTCGTGTTTGCGGGTTGTTCGCCCAGTCCCAAAATTCCTTTTGCAGCATTGATCGCAGAAGTCAAAGCCAAGAACGTCAGTCAAGTGACATTTTCGAAGGATTCCGCTGCTGTCAAATTCAAGGTGACGCCGAAGGCTCTAAACTCTGGTGGACTAAGCTGTACAGTTGCCATTGCGACGGAAAAAGAGGCCGGCTTGTTAATGGCCGCGCTTCAAGCGGAAAACGTTCCCTTTGAAATCGAAGCGGAATAGGTATTCGTCTCCGTTTGTATATTGCTAAAAATATCGGTCCATTGAATTTATTATTCGTAATGACATCGGGGCTCCAAAAAATGCCAGACCACGCTGAACTTGAATTCTTCGACACGATTTCCGGACGTCTCGAAATCGAACTCGATGTTCCTGCGGAGCCAGTTGCCGACCTGCTAAATCTGCAGGCGTCCCCCGATGCTCGGGTTGTCAAAATGTCGTTGGTCGCGGAAATCTTCGACGAAGTGGCGGGCGAATTTCGGAGTATCACCGAGGAGGAATTGAATCGCGTCGCGTTCCGTGGAGCGAACCTCAAACTCAGTGGGGAAAGTGAAGTCACCGTTTCACACGCTGCACCCAACGGAGAGTATTTTACTGTCCGCGAACTTTTGCGCGTCATTGAGGAAACCGAACAACAGACTCGCTATCAATCGGAGTGGTTAGGTGGCGTCGACGTTCACCACTGCTTCTTCGAGGGCATTTGTAATGAAGAAGGCGACGTGCGGAGTATCTATTGGGGCTCGTAAACTCGGCAGCTATTTGATCCCCAGCATCCGGTCGAGTGAATCGGCGGTTTGATAGATGAGCGCTTCGGGGTGATGTTGATAGGGATGAAAGTACTCGAAGGTCAGATACTGATCGTATCCAATGTCTTCGAACGCGTTTAAAACTGCTGGCCAATTCGTGGTGCCATCCAGTAGTGGCCGAAATGATTCGAGCGAATGGTCGCTTCCCTTTTTCGTGTACTCTTTGAGATGGACGTTCTTTATTCGTTTTCCAAGCATCGGGATCCAGTGCTCGGGAAACTGATATTCCATGATGTTGCCCGTATCAAAATGGACCTTTACATAGTCGCTGGAAAAACTGTCGACGAAGTCGATCATCTCTCCGGGCGACATCAGAAAGCCGTTGAAGAAAATGTTCTCGATGTTCAAATGAACCTTGAGTTTTTCGGCTTCCGGTAGCAGTCGACCGATTGCCGCTCGCGCTCGTCGATCGCAAACATCGTTTGGCGTTGGGTCGTGGTCTGCTCGCCAAGGCATGTGCACTGCACCTGGAACAACCAGCAGATTTTCAGTGCCTAGGTCATGTGCCGCTTTCGTCATCATACTGGCGAGTTCCATGCCGCGAGCACGTTCTTTCGCATCGTTGCTGGTCAACGGATACGGCCAGAAAAGGAACGAACAAACACCGCTAATCGCAATTCCAATTTCTTCTGCCATACGGCGAATCGCGTGATAGTCCTTGGTCGATGAGTTCGGCGACAGGTCGTTTTCCAGGTCGTAGTTCAGCTCGATTCCGTCGAATCCAGCAGCTTTAGCAAGCTGCATACATTCCCTCAACGACATTTTTTCGGGGTAAGGAAACGCCCACTGGTTGATGGACTTCTTCATTTCATAACGTTTTCCACGCTTCTTGGAATCATCGGCGGCTGCAGAAACGACAGATGGACTGATTGAACTAGCAACAGCGGCGGAACCAAACGCCGCGTAGGTTATCATCTGCCGGCGGTCCATCGAGTTGGACTTGCTTTTGTCGTTGGAGTTTTTCATCAGTTGTCTCTCTTATGTAGTGCTTGTCTGTAGTCGTCGATGCGGTCGTCTAGCTGTACTGTTTCGAGCTAACGCGAGACTCGATTGGAAGGAAGGAGCAAGGGGAGGTTCCAGTTTATCAATTGTTGGGCAATGTGTTGACGTCGTTGTGACTCGGCGGGTGTGGAGATTCTGCCTAGCGATAATTCTTCTCCCATGGCTGTCATCAGCCTTCTAAACTCTCCGTTTTCGACGAGAACCGATTCGCCCCAATACAGCTCCCAAAATCGGATGCGTAGCGGTTCGGTTTTCTCCCAGTCTTCTTGCTGAACCAGTTCGCCGACAACTCGTTTAATCTCCAGCAGTAGAGGTTGGACGAGCAATTCTTGTTCGAGTTCTATGACGGTCGTGGGCAAACTCTCAAGTCGCTTGGGCGCAGGCACTCGTGGTGGTCCCGCACGCGAAGAACCGTAATTGCTGTTGCACTCGCGTTTCCATGTCGAGCGTGCGGCGATTGAAAGTCCCATGGTCGCGTGGGCAATTGGCATTTTAAGACGATGATCTATGGCATGATCTTGGAATTCATTGGGACTGGCCTCGATCAATTTGGTCAACCGCTGGACGGCTAACTTGACGTTTTGACTCATCACGCTTGACTTGTCGGCCCCTAATTGGCGAAGTGCGTATAGCGCGGTCGCGGCGTCCCGAGCGGTGGCGACTTGACCTGCGACTTGGCAAGGACGCGCATAAAGTCGCAGCTGGTTGGCAATGCTCTTCTTTGCTAACTCCGCCTGCTGCTCGGCAGACTTAGCGTGTTGCTCAGCAGACATGGCGTGCTGCTTGGCCTGTTGAGCCAGCAAGCGGGCTTCCTTTTCCTTATTCTGAAAGTCGGTCGCATTTTGTCGTGCTTGTTTTGCTTGGCCATTTGCCTCGACGGCGAACATCATTGAAATTCCGGTTCCAGCGAGCAGAGTCAGAAACAAGAGCGTAGTGAGCATCGCGGGCAGAGGGTTGCGGCGGCACCATCGCATACCTCGATTGGCAAAGTTCAACGGCCGAGCAACGACGGGCTCACCGCGTTCAAATCGCTGTAATTCATCTGCCAGCTCTTTGGCCGATGCATACCTTCGCTGTGGATCTTTCTCCAAGCATTTCATGCAGACAGTTTCCAAGTCGAGATCGACATCTGGATTCAGCTTTCTCACTGGCAAAGCATCGTCTCGGACAACCTGCAGGATCGTCTGTGTAGCCGTTGCCGCTTGAAACGGCGGGCGGCCAGTGAGGGCGAGGTACAATGTTGCGCCCAAGGAATAGACGTCCGACGCTTCGTCGGTTCGAGTTGCATCTGTCGCCTGTTCGGGAGACATGTAGGGCGGTGAACCGAAGACATCCCCCGTCATGGTGAGTGACTCGCTACTGGTTAGCTTCGCCAATCCAAAGTCGCTGACCACTGCTCGGTCGTCTAAAGCTGAAATCAAGATGTTCTGCGGAGTTAGATCGCGGTGGAGTATTTCTCGTTGGTGCAAAGCGTGCACCGCCGAGGCTGCTTGCCGTAGGTATCGCGCGGCTCGTAGGGATTCGAGTGGACCATCCAATACACATTCGCGGAGACTCTGGCCCTCCACAAATTGCATGCTTAGAAACTGGAAACCATCCGTCTCGCCCACTTCATACAGGGTCACAATGTTGTCGTGATCCAGTTTCGCTGCAGCGCGAGACTCAACTCGAAATCGCTCGAAGACGTCTTGCTTGGCGGCGGCTGTTAAACCAATTAAGCGATCGGGGCGGATTACTTTCAGTGCAGTTTTTCTGCCCGAGTCGACGTGCGTAGCCAAATAGACCACGCCCATTCCACCGCGGCCAAGCTCCTCGACAATTTCGTAGTTCCCAATGCAGTCATTGGGACTTGGCCAACGCAAGTTTGTCTCGTCGGCGGACGGTTCAGATCTTTGCAAGAACTCGGTATCCTGCTGCCCATCGGTTTGGAAGTCTCCAAAGACCGTCTCGATTAATTCGGCGTAGGCGGGAAATTGCGAATGGTATTCTTGCGGTTCTGCTTCACTGCCGCGCAACCGACGATATTCCAACTCGATCCCCAGCAGCTCTTGGAACAAATCGCCGCGTTCTTCTTCGGCGACCTGTTCTAAGAATGTCGCAATCGATGGAGTCACCGCTTCGCGATCGTTGTTCGTTTCAGTTGCCGCTCCGCGCTTGGTATCATTACGTTTGCCGTCATTACGTTTGGTATCATCGCGATAGAGTGCTTCGAACTGTTCGCAGATTCGATTGACGCGCTTAAGGCGTTGGACGCGCGATTTGTGGGTAACGCTCATATCTCACTCTGCCAAATTTCGCGGATCAGTTCTAAGTAACGTCGCACGGTTCGTGGAACACAATTTATTTTGGCTGCGATTTCCGCCGTGGTATCGCCGTTCAGTTTGCAGACAGCGACTTCGCGAAGCACTTCATCGTCGAGTGAATCGAGCAAGCATTGACATTGCTCGTCCAGCATTACAATCATTTCGGGGGTGAGTTCTTTGCTAACGATTTCGTCGATTTGACCGCGCTCATCTCCGTCGAGACTGACGCGTTTATTAACATTACGTTTTTGGGCTCCCTCGTGTTCGACGTGCCGTAGTGCTTTCCGCACGGTAAGAACGACGAGCAATCTCCAGATGCTATCCGTCCCGCTGATCTCCTCGAACCGCCCTTGGCGGACACCGTTTATCAAACTGTGGATGGCGCTCAATGCCACATCTTCTCCGTCTGCAGCTTGGCGAACGTTCATACGGCGTTCGGCCAAACGAACGAGGCGATCGAAGTAGGCGTTCCACACGTGGTGGGCAGCGGTTTCCGATCCGCGTTCGAGGCGTTCGATCCAAGATTCAACCGGTTCACTCATCGACGTGGCGTCTCCAAAAATTTCCTTTGCTCGAGCTACTAGCATTGTACCGTCTTTCCCTATCGTACAGTCTTTCCCCTCGTTTTGGTCGGCTGATTCTGCGACTTTTATTTGCTGAGAAATAAAAATGAAAAGACTGTCCGCTTTGCGACCCCGTTTCGTATTAACAAGTTAGCGGGACTATTTCGTCCCCAAACTTCCCCTCGATTCCTCAGCGAAGGAGCAGACGTATGTACAGTTTTCAATCAAATCGAATTCGCCGCCTGTTAGTCACGATTACCTGTGCGATCTGCTTGTGCGGCGGGATGGAGAGCATGGCAGCAGAGGTCGTTGATCCCATGAAAGTCGAC